>ENA-UPTA01006588-UPTA01006588.1-activated-sludge-metagenome-genome-assembly--contig:-NODE-6588-length-10219-cov-10.015939_pt1 | contig 10219 bp, 6 predicted proteins | sample MGYA00238184_ERZ773361 | MGnify/ENA primary metagenome ERZ773361 (study PRJEB29100, sample SAMN05720205) | activated sludge metagenome | isolation source: anaerobic digester from wastewater...
GCGCCAGCAACGACTTCGAGCGCGCCACCAACCTGGCGCGCGACATGGTCATGAAATACGGCATGAGCGAGGCGCTGGGCCCCATGGTCTATGCCGAGAACGAGGGCGAGGTGTTCCTGGGCCGCAGCGTGACCAAGACCACCAACATCTCGGAAGACACCATGCAGAAGGTGGACGCCGAGGTGCGCCGCATCATCGACGAGCAGTACGCGCTGGCGCGTAAGCTGATCGAAGAGAACCAGGACAAGATGCACGCCATGGCCAAGGCGCTGCTGGACTGGGAAACCATCGACGGCGAGCAGCTCGACGACATCATGGCCGGCCGCGCACCGCGCCCGCCGCGCGACTTCACGCCGCGCACGCCGTCGTCCGGCGGCAGCGGCGGCACGCCCGCCGCCAAGCCGGCCGACGCGGCACCGACGGTGGCCTGAGCTCCACACTCAATACCCAACAGCCGGACGCAGAGGACGCAGAGATTACGCAGCGGACGCAAAAGGACAGCCAAAATTTGGTTTTCTTTTTTGCGTCCTTCGCGAATCCTTTGGGCCCTTCGCGTCCGGCTGTTGCGTTTTCTAGCCCATGAATTCCTGGAAGACCACCCGCTTCGAGATCGACCTCGGCCAGCCGCGGGTGATGGGCATCGTCAACGTCACGCCCGATTCGTTTTCTGATGGCGGCGAACATGCCGACACCGCCGCGGCGCTGCGGCATGGCGAGCAGTTGCTGAAGGACGGCGCGCACATCCTCGACATCGGCGGCGAATCGACCCGCCCGGGCAGCGCCGCGGTACCGCTGGACGTGGAACTGGCGCGCGTGGTGCCGCTGGTGCGTGAAGCGGTCAAGCTGGGCGTGCCGATCTCCGTCGACACCTACAAGCCCGAGGTGATGGCCGCGGTGCTGGATGTGGGCGCCGACATCATCAACGACATCTGGGGCCTGCGCCGCAGCAGCGAAACGGGCGGGCCGAGCGCGCTCGACGTGGTGCGCAGCCACCCGGCCTGCGGCGTGTGCCTGATGCACATGCACCGCGACCCGCAGACCATGCAGGCCACGCCGATGGAAGGCGATGTGGTGCCGCAGGTGCTCCTGTTTCTGGAGCATGCGGCGCAGTCCCTGCAAGCGCAGGGCGTGCACAAGAGCCGCATCGTGCTCGATCCGGGCATCGGCTTCGGCAAGACGGTGGCGCAGAATTTCGCGCTGCTGGCGCGACAGGGCGAACTGCTGGCTGCAGGGCTGCCGCTGCTGGTGGGCTGGTCGCGCAAGTCTTCGATCGGCGCGGCCTTGCAGGGCGATGCGCCCACCGCGCCGCCGCCTGCCGAGCGCGTGATCGGCAGTGTGGCGGCCGCGTTGATGGCCGTGGAGCGCGGCGCCAGCATCGTGCGCGTGCACGACGTGGCAGCCACTGTGCAAGCACTGAAGGTGCATGCTGCAGTGCGCGCGGCGGCGTGACGCGCGGCTGCGGCGTTTTTCTTGGTTTCCTGATCTGTGATGGTTAACTGGCACGTTCGGACGGCGCCATAGGACTCGTTTGACGTGCGTCAAGCAGCACGTTTCTCCGGTGTTCAAAATCATATGCACACATACAAAGGAGAAAACGATGCACTTCACGAGACGTCAAATATTGGGCGCCAGTGCCGCGGGCACGGCGGGAGTGGTGGCTGCGGGCCTGGAGCTTTCACCCATCACTCGGGCCTTGGCACAGGAGCCCGACGCCGCCGCGCAACTGGCGGCGCTCAAAAATTTCAGTGGAAAGGTGCCGCACGCCACACACTATGGTCCGCTGATTGCCACGGTGGAAAAGGGCCGCCTGGTGAAGGTCGAGGCCCAGCCCACCGACAAGATGCCGACGGCGATGTTGACTGAAGGCGTGATCGACCGCACCTACGACAAGACCCGCATCGCCGGCCCGATGGTCCGCAAGCATTACCTTGAAGCCGTGCAGCGCGGCGACAGCAACACCCGGCCCGACCTGCGCGGCAAGGACGAGTGGGTGCAGGTGAGCTGGGACACGGCGCTGGGCCTGACGGCCAAGGCCATCCTGGACACCATCGAAAAACACGGCAACGAGGGTTGCTTCAGCTCCAGCTATGGCGGCTGGTCGCACGCGGGCATCTTCCGGCCCAACGTGCTGCAGGGGCGCTTCTTCAACCTGCTGGGCGGCTCGTCGATGACCACCGGCGACTATTCGGCCGGTGCGGGGCAGATCATCCTGCCCATGGTGATTGGCGACATGGAGGTCTACTCGGCGCAGAGCGCCTGGGAAACGCTGCGCGACAACACCGAACTGGTGGTGTTCATCGGCTGCGACCCGGACAAGAACAACCGCATCGAATACACCGTGTGCGACCACGAGATGTATTCGGGCTGGGACGCCATCAAGAAGGCCGGCTGCAAGTTCATCTCGATCAACCCGCAGGTGACGACCACCGACGAGAAGATGGGCTCGGAGTGGGTGCGCATCGTCCCCAACACCGACACGGCGCTGTTCCTGGCCATGAGCTACCACCTCATCAGTCAGAAAAAGCACAACCAGGCCTTCATCGACAAGTACACCGTCGGCTTCGACAAGTTCCGCGCTTACCTGGAGGGCAAGGACAGGGACGGCACACCGCCCAAGACGCCCGAATGGGCAGCCAAGATCACCGGCATTCCCGCCGCCAGGATTCGCCAGCTGGCCGAGCTGATGCAATCCAAGCGCACCCAGCTGTGCGGCTCATGGGCCATCCAGCGCGCGCACCACGGCGAAATGCCGTACTGGGCCATCGTCAACTTCGCCTGCATCCTGGGCAACATTGGCCTGCCGGGGCAGGGCGTGGGCTTTTCGTGGCATTACGGCGGCGGCGGCATGCCGCAGTCGGGCGGCACGGCGCCCACAGGCCTGTCGCAAGGCCGCAACCCGGTCAAGAAAATCTGCCCGGCCTCGCGCATCAGCGAGATGCTGCTGAACCCCGGCAAGGAGTTCACGTACAACGGTACCAAGTACACCTATCCCAAGGTCAAGCTGATCTACAACGCTGGCAACAACGCGTTCTCGCACCAGCAGGATTTGAACGAGCTGGCGCGCGCCATTGGCACCGTGGACACCATCATCTGCCACGAGCCGTGGTGGAACGGCTCGGCGCGCTGGGCCGACATCGTGCTGGCGGCGACCACCACGGTGGAACGCAACGACATCTCCTCGGCCGGCACCTACAGCATCGACAAGGTGTATGCGATGAAGCAGATCATCGCGCCGCAGCACGACGCGCTGGACGACTTCGAGATCTTCCGCCGGCTGGCCGTGCTGTGCGGCATTGAATACGCCTTCACCGAAGGCAAGACGCAGATGGAATACGTCAAAGCCGCGTATGAGGCCAGCAGCGCGGCCAAGGACACGCCTTTCGACAAGTTCTGGGCCGCCGGCATGGCGCCCATCGCGGTGCCGCCCGAAGCCAGGAAGTGGGTGCGCCACGCCGACTTCCGCGCCGACCCGGCCAAGAACCCGCTGCACACCACCAGCGGCAAGATCGAGATGTATTCGTCCACCATCGACAAGATGAACATCGCCGATATGCCGCCCATGCCCAAATGGCTGGAGCCGGGCGAATGGCTGGGCAATGCGCGCAAGGGTCAGGTGCACGTGGTCAGCCCGCACCCGTACTGGCGCCTGCATTCGCAGATGAACAACTCCGAGCGCCTGCGCAAGCGCTACACGGTGCAAACGCGCGAGCCGCTGGTCATCAGCCGCCAGGACGCCGAAGCCAATGGCATCCAGGACGGCGACCTGGTCGAGCTGTACAACGACCGCGGCGCGGTGGTGGTGGGCGCGCGCGTGTCCGACAAGATCATGCCTGGCGTCGTCAGTCTGCAAGAAGGCGCTTGGCCGCAGCTGGACAGCAAGGGCCGCTGCAACAACGGCCTGATCAACTTCCTGACGTCCAGCCGCCGCGCCAGCGCATTGACGCAGGCGACCACGGCCAACACCTGCATCGCCTCGATTCGCAAGTGCCAGGACGCTGACCCGGGTGGCACCAAGGCGTTCGATCCGCCGAAGATCGTCAAGAGCGACATCAAGTTCGACGAGAAGTTCTTCGGTGCCGACCGCGCCGCCGCGCTGCGCGAGAAGGCCACCGCCTCGCTGTCGCCGGCTGAAAAGATCTTCTACCAGCGCTGCACCGTATGCCACGGCCCGCGCGACCCGGCGCACTTTACCGAGAAGCAGTGGCTCGGCATCACGCCCAGCATGTTCCAGCGCGCCGGCCTGAACGAAGACGAGCAGAAGACCGTGCTGGAGTTCCTGATGAAGAACGCGAAGAAGTAAGTGCGCGCGCCTGGGGCGATCACCCGCCCCCGGGCGCCTCGCCATGCTTTTCTTGCCCCGCATCAGCGGGGTTTTTTGTGATCGACGGCCGCCTCGGCGCAGCTACTAAAATAGTAGCTTCTGACGCACAAGGAACAAGCGCATGAGCCGAAAACTGTTCGGGACCGATGGCATCCGCGGCACCGTGGGCCAGCATCCCATCACCCCCGACGTGGTGCTGCGCCTGGGCCATGCGGTGGGCCGTGTGCTGAAACAGGCCGAAGCCAACCCCACGGTGCTGATCGGCAAGGACACGCGCATTTCCGGCTACATGCTGGAAAGCGCGCTGGAATCGGGCCTCAACTCGGCCGGCGCCGACGTCGTGTTGCTGGGGCCCGTGCCCACGCCGGCCGTGGCCTACCTGACCCGCGCCCAGCGGGCCAGCCTGGGCGTGGTCATCAGCGCCAGCCACAACGCCTATCCCGACAACGGCATCAAGTTCTTCAGCGCGCGCGGCACCAAGCTGCCCGACGAATGGGAACAGCAGGTGGAGGCCGTGCTGGCCGAGCCGCCACAGTGGGTCGAATCGGGCGCGTTGGGGCGGGCGCGGCGGCTGGACGACGCGGCGGGCCGCTACATCGAATTCTGCAAGAGCACCTTCAGCAGCTACCTGAGCCTGCGTGGCATGAAGATCGTGGTCGACGCCGCGCACGGTGCGGCCTACCAGATCGCGCCCAAGGTGTTTCATGAACTGGGTGCCGAAGTCATCGCCATCGGCTGCGCGCCCGACGGGCTGAACATCAACCTGGGTGTGGGCGCCACGCACCCCGAGGCGCTGATGCGCGCTGTGGTCGAGCACCGCGCCGACTACGGCATCGCGCTTGACGGCGACGCCGACCGCCTGCAGATGGTGGACGCCAGCGGCCGCCTGTTCAACGGCGACGAACTGCTGTACCTGCTGGCCGCCGACCGCCTCGCGCACCGTCAGACCCGCGGCCAGACGCGCGGGCCTGAACTGGCTGGCGTCGTCGGCACGCTGATGACCAACTTGGCGGTGGAGCAGGGCATTCGCCGCCTGGGTTACGACTTTGTGCGCGCCAAGGTGGGCGACCGCTATGTGCTGGAAGAGCTGCACGGCCGCGGCTGGATTCTGGGCGGTGAGGGCTCGGGCCACCTGCTGACGCTGGACCGCCACAGCACCGGCGACGGGCTGGTGTCTGCGCTGCAGGTGCTGCGCGCCTGCGCCGCCAGCGGCCGCACCGTGGCCGAGCAACTGGCCGACGTGACGCTGTGCCCCCAGACCCTTGTCAACGTGCGGCTGCAGCCCGGCCAGGACTGGCGGCAGAACCAGCGCCTGGCCGACGAAACCCGCGCCGTCGAAGCCGACCTGGCCGGCACCGGCCGCGTGTTGATCCGTGCCAGCGGCACCGAACCCGTGGTGCGCGTGATGGTCGAGGCGCAGGATGGCGCGCAGGCCCAGGCCTGCGCCGAACGGCTGGCGGCCGCTTTGCAGGGCTGACGGACGCGGGTTGTCCAGCCAGCGATCAATGCTGCGGGCGCATGGTAGATATGCCCAGGCAGCTATCAAATTGAGAGAGCGTGCCCACCGCACGGCCATCGCGATGCCGTCTTGTGGGCGCTCAAGGCCTGGCGGAGGGCAAGCACTTGCTGGTTGCGCCTGGGGCTCACCCCGCTTACCAACACGGTCTTTTTTTGCGTCCTTCGCGAACCCTTGGCGTCCTTCGCGTCCGGCTGCTCTCCAGCGACCGCCCACACAGCCGATGCCCCGCTTGGCGAAAGACGGCGACTGTGCGATAAGGACGGCTCCCCCCACGAGGAGACAAGACCATGACGATGCTTCTGGCCCGGCGCGCCTTTGCCGGCATGCTGCTTTCCGGCTTTACCGCGCTGGCCACGGCGCAATGGCAGGCGCCGACGCCGGCCCTGCCCAGTGTGCAACCGGAGGCCGTCGGCCTGTCGTCGGCCCGGTTGCAGCGCATCGGCGGCTGGTTGCGCGGCGAAGTCGATGCCAAGCGCATTCCCGGCGCTGTGGTGATGGTGGGCCGCGACGGCCGGCTGGCCTATGTCGACGTGATCGGCCAGCAAGGCCCGGACAGCGCGCGCCCCATGGCGCGCGACAGCATCTTCCGCATCTACTCGATGACCAAGCCGCTGGTGTCGGTGGCAGCGCTGATGCTGGCCGAGGAAGGCAAGCTGCTGATGGAAGCGCCCGTGTCGCGCTACATCCCGGCGTTCGCCAACACCAAGGTCGGTGTCGAAAAGACCGACGCGGCCGGCAACAAGACGCTGGAACTGGTGCCCCAGGTGCGGCCCATGACGGTGCAGGATCTGCTGCGCCACACCTCGGGCCTGACCTACGGCTTCTTCGGCAACTCGCTGGTCAAGAAGGCCTACGTCGATGGCGGCGTGGGCATCTCGGGTGACTTCACCACGGCCGATTTCGCCGAGAAGCTGGCGGCGCTGCCGCTGCACTACCAGCCCGGCAGCACCTGGGACTACAGCTATTCGACCGACGTGCTGGGCCGGGTGCTGGAAGTGGCGACCGGCCAGAGCCTTTATTCGCTGCTGAAGAACCGCCTGCTCGACCCGCTGGGCATGCGCGACACCAGCTTCTACGTGCCCGAGCCGGCCCGCCAGGCGCGGCTGGCCGAGCCGCTGGCCGACGACCGCGTGATCGGCGTCGGCGCCACCATCGGCGACCCGCGCAAGGTCGAGAAATTGGAATCCGGCGGCGGCGGGCTGGTGTCCACGGCCGACGACTACGCGCGCTTCCTGCAGATGCTGCTGAACGGCGGCGCGCTCGACGGCCGCCGCTATCTCAGCCCCGCCACGGTGCGCTACATGACGGCCGACCACATCGGGCCGGGCACCGGCATCGCCACCACGCCGCTGTACCTCCCGGGGCCGGGCTACGGCTTTGGCCTCGGCTTTGCGGTGCGCCGCGTCGATGGCGAGGCGCCCTTTGTCGCCCCGGCGGGCGACTACTGGTGGGGCGGCGCGGGCGGTACGTATTTCTGGGTCGACCCGAAGACCCGCCTGTTCACCGTGCTGATGGTGCAGTCGCCCAAGCAGCGCGTGGCGTACCGCTCCATCGTGCGCAACATGGTGTACGCGGCGGTCGAGAAGTAAGCGCGAGCGGCTTCACCAGCGGCGCCGTCCCGCTGGCGATAATCGGCGCACCTTGAAACGCGATCCACTGGCCTCGTTGGAGGTCAATCTTTCCGAAGCCGACGGCATCCGCTACCTGCACCTGGGCACCGAATGGGTGCAGGGCAGCATGCGCATCGCCGCGCCGTTCGACATCGACCTGGAATACGTGCAGCGCATGATGGCCTGGCTGCTGTTCATGCCGCCCGACAGCGTGGCCGGACGGCATGCCATGCAATTGGGCCTGGGCGCAGGCGCCATCACCAAGTTCTGCTATAAAAAACTGAGAATGACCTGCACCGCGGTAGAGATCAACCCGCGCGTGGCCGACGTCTGCCGCGCCTGGTTGCGGCTGCCGCCCGAGGACGAGCGCCTGCGCGTGGTGATTGGCGACGCCGCGCGCGAGATCCGCCAGCCCGAATGGCTGGGCACGGTGGACGCGCTGCAGGTCGACCTGTACGACCACGAGGCCGCCGCGCCCGTGCTCGACAGCCCCGACTTCTACGCCGACTGCCGCCACCTGCTGACCGAGGACGGCTGCATGACGGTCAACCTGTTCGGCCGCTCGGCCAGCTTCGAGCGCAGCGTCGAAAGCATTGCCAGCGCGTTCGGCGCGCGCGCCGTGTGGCAGTTCAAGCCCACGCGCGAGGGCAACGCCGTGGTGCTGGCCCAGCGCACGCCCAGCCGGCCCAAGCGGGCCGACCTGCAGGCGCGCGCCGACGAGGTGGAGGCGCGCTGGGGCTTGCCCGCGCAGAAGTGGCTCAAAGTCTTCAAGGCACTGGAAAAATGATGGCTGGCACGCGGCACTGGCGTCGTATCGCACCTTTGGCAGCGTGCGGCCTGCCGTGGAGGGCCGCGGCATGACCACCCGGCCCCCCGCGCAGATCACGCCCTACAGCGGCCCGGTGCACTGGCGCCATCTGGTCGAATGGCTGCGCGAGGACGGCGTGATCGCGCCGGCCGAGGCCGACCGCACCATCGCCCGCTGCGCCCAGGCCGAAAGCGCGCAGCCCGCACTGGTGCGGCTGGCGGCCGTGGGCATGCAGCGCGCCGCGGACGGCACGGCGATGGACGTCGAGGCGCTGACGCGCTTTCTGGCGCAGCGCGGCGGGCTCGATTACCTGCGCATCGACCCACTTCGCGTCGATGTGGGCAAGGTGTCCGACACCATGAGCGCGAGCTACGCCGAGCGCCACAAGGTGCTGCCGGTGCAGGTGACGCCCACCGAGGTGGTGGTGGCCACCAGCGAGCCGTTCATCGACGACTGGGTGGCCGAGGTCGAGCGTCAGTCGCGCCGCAATGTGCGGCGCGTGGTGGCCAACCCGGCGGACATCAAGCGCTACACGGGCGAATTCTTCGCGCTGGCGAAATCGGTGCGCGCGGCGCTGCGCAGCGGGGGCAGCGCAGGCGTGGCCAGCTTCGAGCAGTTGGTCGAGCTGGGGCAGACCGGCCGCCAGCTCGACGCCAACGACCAGGGCGTGATCCAGGTCGTCGACTGGCTGTGGCAATACGCGTTCGACCAGCGCGCCAGCGACATCCACCTGGAGCCGCGGCGCGAGCAGGGCGTGATCCGCTTTCGCATCGACGGCGTGCTGCACCCGGTCTATCAGGTGCCGCCGGGGGTGATGAACGCCATCACCGCGCGCGTCAAGCTGTTGGGCCGCATGGACGTGGTCGAAAAGCGCCGCCCGCAGGACGGCCGCATCAAGACGCGCAACCCGCGCGGAGACGAGATCGAGATGCGCCTGTCCACGCTGCCCACGGCGTTCGGCGAAAAGCTGGTGATGCGCATCTTCGACCCCGACACCGCCGTCAAGGACTTGTCGGCGCTGGGTTTCACCGCGCACGACGCGGCGCGCTGGGAAGGGCTGGTGCGGCGCCCGCACGGCATCATCCTGGTTACTGGGCCGACCGGCTCGGGCAAGACCACCACGCTGTATTCCACGCTGCGCCGCGTGGCGACGGAAGAGGTCAACGTCAGCACCATCGAAGACCCGATCGAGCGCATTGACCCGGCGCTGAACCAGACGCAGGTGCAGCCGCAGCTCGACTTCAGCTTTGCCGAAGGCGTGCGCGCGCTGATGCGGCAGGACCCGGACATCATCATGATCGGCGAGATCCGCGACCTGGAGACCGCCGAGATGGCGGTGCAGGCCGCGCTCACCGGCCACCTGGTGTTCAGCACCCTGCACACCAACGACGCGCCCAGCGCGCTGACGCGGCTGATGGAACTGGGCGTGCCGTCTTATCTGCTGAACGCCACCATCCTGGGCGTGCTGGCGCAGCGGCTGGTGCGCACGCTGTGCCCCGCCTGCAAGCAGCCCGACGCGGATGCGCCGACCGAATTGCTGGCCGAAGCGGTCAGGCCCTGGAAGATCCAGAGCGGCCAGTGGCGACCCTACCGCCCGGTAGGCTGCGTCGATTGCCGCATGACGGGCTTCCGCGGCCGCATGGGCATTTATGAACTGCTGACGGTGAGCGACGCGTTCAAGGCGCAGGTGACGCCGGGCGTCGGCCCCGGCGCGCTGCGCCGGCAGGCCGTGACCGATGGCATGCAGCCGCTGCGGCTGGCCGGTGCCCTGCGCGCCGCCGAAGGGCTGACCACGCTGCAGGAAGTCATCGCCGCCACGCCGCCGCTGGACTGAGCACGCGAGCCGCGCTGCACGTGCCGGCAGGCGCGTGGCACACCCGTTTGCACACCCTTGTCCTGCGCGCGGCATGCGCGGTGCGCAACTAGGGTTATCCCTGCGCCGGGGTAGGTGAAATCCACAT
>ENA-UPTA01006597-UPTA01006597.1-activated-sludge-metagenome-genome-assembly--contig:-NODE-6597-length-10205-cov-4.932709_pt1 | contig 10205 bp, 7 predicted proteins | sample MGYA00238184_ERZ773361 | MGnify/ENA primary metagenome ERZ773361 (study PRJEB29100, sample SAMN05720205) | activated sludge metagenome | isolation source: anaerobic digester from wastewater...
TGATTGCGACACCGCGGAATGATGGGGTGGAGGGATGAAAGGGCAACCACGGGGATGTACGGTATCATAACATCCGTTACAGGTTCTATCAGGACATGCGTTACACTGATCTCATGTGAGAATCAACGAGAGTGGGGGTAGAATCATGCCTTGGGAAGAGACAAATCGGATGGAGCAACGGATCGCGTTTGTTGTGCGCGCATTGGAGCAACGGGACAATTTCAGCGAGTTGTGTCGGGAATTTGGGATCAGTCGCCCCACGGGGTATCGGTGGGTGAATCGATACCGGGAGGTGGGCAATTTCGTGGAGTTGCGGGAGAAATCCCGACGTCCGCATCACAGCCCCGGCCGGACAGCCCCAGAGATCGAGGAAGAAGTGGAGCGATTTCGCAAGAGATACTCCTGGGGTGCCCGGAAACTTCGGGATCGGTTGTGGATTGAGAAAGGGATTGATCTGCCGGAGATTACCATTCATCGGATTCTGAAGCGGAGAGGAATGATTGCTCCGGAGGAAAGCCACCCTGCGGCGACGCACCGATTTGAGCGGAAGGCCCCCAATGAGTTATGGCAAATGGATTTCAAGGGAGAATATCCACTCTTATCCGGGCATTGTTATCCGCTGTCGATCCTGGACGATCACAGTCGTTTTTTGGTCGGGTTGCATGGGTTACCAAACCAACGAGGCGAGAGTGTGTATGGGTGCCTAATCGAGACATTCGAGAGATACGGGGTTCCGGAATCCCTGTTGATGGACCATGGGACCCCGTGGTGGAGCAGCAGCAACGCGCAGGGGTTGACCTGGGTGTCTGTGCGGTTGATTCAACAGGGGATACGGATTTCTCTGAGCGGGATCAAACACCCTCAGACGCAAGGGAAAGTGGAGCGGTTTCACCGAACGTTGAAAGCGGCGATGAAACACCGCGGGTTGCCGGAAACACTTCTGCAATGGAAAGTAGCTTTGACGGAATTTCGGAATGAATACAACGCAATTCGGCCGCACGAAGCCTTGGACATGTCAGTTCCTGCTTCTCGTTATCAACCCAGTGTTCGGGCCTACAATCCGAATCCGCCGGAATGGGAATACCCCGAGGGGGCCCTGGTGAAACCCCTCAACTCGCAAGGCTGTCTGGATTTCAACCACCATCGCTATTTCGTGTGTGAAGCGCTGGCTGGAGAACGGGTCCGAATCGAGCAGGCCACCCCCTACCTGTTGGTCAGTTATCGACACATGTACATCCGCCAGATTCATCGGGAATCAGGAAGAACGGAGGCATTCGTTACTCCTCGTTCGTCAGAATAGGAGGAACCGGATGCGGATCTCCGCCCCTTTGAGTTTATCGCATTTGGGACCACCAGGCGGGCAGAAACAAAACAGGCAGGATACGAGATCCTGCCCGCCTGTATGGTCACCCGCCACGGCGCTCGGGTCGCTCTCCAGCGGAGCCCTGTCCTCCGGGCAGGCAACTCCTATCGTACCACCGGGTCCGGAGACTCAACATTCCTCTCGACCCCTCCTGATTCTCACTCTCAACTGTAACGCATGTCCTGATAGAACCTGTAATGCATGTCTTGACAACAAACACACGGTGGCCTGCCCCTACGGCGGTGAGCGATTGGCAGGGGGATGCCACCGTATCTTCCGCCTATTCGAAAGGGAACAGGCACATCCTCTTTTCCGGCATTGTGCTACACTCATGGCCGTACTGGGGCTTACCTTTGCGGGAAAGGCCTGAATTGTCCCATCAATTATCGGAGAAACCTTGTGTGAATCCGGGAGATAATGCGGAAATGCCATCATGCGTGCAGAAGCGGCTTTGGTCGATCACGGCCGTCATCGGCCTTGTCCTGTTGGGGTCCTGTGGTTCGGGACCGCCGGAAGGCAGTGAACTGACATTTGCCTTTCCGTCTCAGCCCCTTACGCTGGACCCGGCACGATGCGAGAGCGAGCTCGACCGGATTCTCTGCACGCTTCTGTATGGAAATCTCGTCCAGCTCAATCTTGACGGTGTCCTGGACCCGGAAATGGTTCTTGAACCGGATTGCCCGCCGGGTGTGGATCCGGAAGCCTGGGCCGATCTGGAATTGGAGCGCCAAATCGCGGTACCGAACGGATTGGAGTTCACTTTTCAGATCCATCCGGAAGTTCCGTTCCCGGATGGTCGGCCTGCTTCCGTGCGGGATGTCCAGTATTCATTTGAGCGGCTGATGGATCCGCTGACGCAATCGCCGCATGGGTGGGTTATTCGTCCCATCCTGGGCGCATCGGATTTCGCAACAGCGAAACAGGATCAGATGAAGAATCTCCCAGCGGATCCCATTGCGGTCGACGGGATTGTCGGGATCGAAGAGATCGACTCCACCACATTCCGCTTCCGACTGACCAATCCTTATGCACCATTTCTGCACTGCCTCACACTTCCAGCCTCAGGGATTCTGCCTGCCACGGAAAGCGCAGCGGCTATCCAGGATGTCACCGCGCAGTTCCCCCTGGCGTCGTTGGGCAGCGGGCCTTGGGAACCGGAATCTATCGATCCGACACGGGAAATTGTTCTGAAGGCTAAAGAGAACCACCCCTTACGTTCTTCCATCCGTACGGAGCGGCTCCGGTTTCAAATCGTAAATGATCCCGAAGAGATCGAGCGGCTTTTTCTCAACGAATCCGTGGCACTGATCGAACCGGCTCCGGAACAGTGCGCCAAGTGGCTGCAAAATGCCGCATATCAAGATCAAATTATTTCAGCAACACAACCTTCCACCACACTGCTCGGTTTCAATTTCAGAAAAACCCTGTTTCAGGATCTTCGGGTGCGGCGGAAGATCCGAGAGACCTTGGATATTTCCCGAATGGCAGGCGATATCGGGGCGCATCTGGTGGTTGCGACCAAAGGATTGCTGCCGCGAAGTCTGATCCATATTCCCCATGTGGTGCACTCGCAGGAGATACCGCTTTCACTGGAGGAGACACGCGGTTCCGACTGGTCTGTGTTGACGTTGATATCCCCTTCCGGGACGCTATTCACCCAGACGGCGGAACAGATCCGGCAGGATCTGGAGGGAATCGGGGCATCCCTCGATGTCCGTCTTCTCGAAAAACCGGAGTACGAACAGTCTCTGCAGAACGGCGATTTCGATCTCGCGATCCTTTCGGTTACGACTTTGTCGCCGGATCCCCGTGAGATGCTTTCGATTTTCCTGATCCCGGAAGGCATCCCAGGGGGGCGCAATGTGACCCGATACGCAAATCCCGACTACGATATGATCGTGGGACAGTCGGATATGACTCCCGGATACCGAGACCGGAGCAATTTGTATTTAAAAGCAGAGGATTTGCTTCGCCTGGACTGTGCGGCGGTATTTCTGTGGCATCCGGTTGATTTCCGGGTTCGACACAAGTGGCTTTCAGGATTTCGGTATTCACCGTTTCCTTCCCAGGTCACCTGGAATGGGATGTTTCACGAGACCAACGAGAAACGATATGAGAGTCCTGAAAATCTCCAGTTCCTTGAGAAAAGAAAGAAGAAAATATCCGGGGAGCTCACGATTGCAGCAGCGGTCATTCTGGGATTCGTTCAGGGACTTACGGAATTCCTGCCGATTTCCAGTTCGGGCCATCTGAAAATCGTGGAGCATCTTCTGGGCCTTCCAGGCGGGGCGCAGTACCTGTTTTTCGATTGCCTGTTGCATGTGGGGACTTTGCTGGCGGTGCTGCTGTTCTATCGAGCGGATCTGATGGTCCTGCTGAAGGCTCTCCTGGACGCGCCGAAAGAATATCTGATCTATTTCAGGACAGCGAAAAAGGAAAGAGAACTGAGCGAGCCGGTGGCGTTTCTGTCGTACATTCTGATCGGGACGCTGGTCACCGGGATTTTTGCGCTGATATTCAAGGACATTCTGGAAATCCTATTTGACAGTCTGCCGGCGGTGGGATTCGCATTGATCATGACGGGGGTACTCCTGCTGGCGGCCAAGAATCCGAGAAAGCAGATGGACCCGTCCGATCTGTCATTCAAGACGGCAGCGAAGATCGGCCTGGCGCAGGGATTTGCGATTACGCCCGGCTTGTCCCGTTCCGGGACGACGATTGCTGTGGCGCTCATTCTCGGTGTGAAGAGAGAGACGGCGGTCCGATTCTCATTTCTTCTTTCGGTTCCGGCGATCGGAGGCGCTACGCTCCTGGAGGCCATGGAGACAACACGGAAAGTGGCCTTGATTCCCGCACTGGCAGGAGCCGTGATGGCTTTTCTTTCCGGTCTGTTGTTTCTCTGGTTTCTCGTGTTGCTGGTTCGGAAAGAACGGTTCCACGTTTTTGCTTATTACACGATCCCCCTGGGGCTTCTGGTCCTGTTCGGGTTGTGAGGCAGGTCCTGAACGGGAATCATCCCAATTCGAAACTGGTTACCCCGTAAATCCTGTCCAGCCGAATATCCGGGGATTCTATGCTGTACATGCGGGCGGTTTCGAACACCTTCTTCATCTCGTACCGACCGGCCAGGGCAACCGCCGGAGCATTCAATTCCGGAACGTCCAGGAAGACCAGGCTCTCTTTTGCACGAGCGACCAAGGCCCGGAAAATCTCCTCGGCGATGTCAGGATCATCCGCGAATAACGGCCCGATTTTATACCCGATTCTGCATGGGCGAATGACCCCGTACCCCCGGATGGAGTTCCCCCGCATTTTCGCATAACCCGCTCCACCGGATGGTTGTATCCATTTCTCCAGGAACGACCTGCGAGGCGCGGGAAAGCATTGGCGATCATAGTCCAACAGGGCCTCGAACGGCACTTCAGACAGCGGATTCAGATCCCCGGAGGGAACGCCCGATCCGGTATATTCATACCGCGCATTTCGGTAAGCGTATTGAAATCCCAATGCCTTGTAGTTTTCGACCTTCCCGATCACGCCATCCAGTCCGATGTTGCGGTTTCCCAGGTATTGAAGCCCCTCCCGGCCCAGGTAAATCCCGAACCGATGGCCCCGATATTCCGACCGGACAATGTAGAATCCAATGAACCCGAAGGTGTCATTGTATGCCACCGCCGAAATGCAGCCCACGGGGACACCCTCGCATTCGCAGAGAAAAAATCCGTCGGGATCGGCGGCATAGAAACACTCCGCATCGTGCAGGCCGGGATTCCATCCCTCCGCAGCAGCCCACTCGACAGCGAGATCCACCTCCGCCCGACGCATCTTCCGAATGGAATATCGTGGTTCCGAACGGCCTTTCATGTTTTCATCTTTCTATACTCAAAGTCGGACAAATCCCGTGCGAGGACCGACCGGTGGAATCAGGAAATCAGGATCTTGTAACAGCGGTCACACTCACGAATCAATTCTTCTTCGCGAATGCGCAGCTCGAGTGCGGCGAGATCAACCGTCAAGTGACGGTTTCTTTTGCCCTGAGCGCGGAAAAATCCACGATCCACGAAGTTGTTGAAATTCTGACGAAGCAATCGACGACGCATATCACGGCTGTGGCCGGGCAAGAGCGGACGATCCGCCAGCAGGTCGATCAACGCATCTTCCCGGAAAGAGGACACGGACAGCCCCCGATTGCCGTAATGCTCGTGAAGAAGCGCCACGAGTTCAGTGGCGACGTGCAGCTGTTCATCCGTGAAGCGTTCTTCCTTTTGCTTGCTGTCGAATCCGTGCTGAAGGTAGCTGATAAAAGCGTTGACCTGGTCTCTTGATAAGCAGAGAGTGGATTCACCCCAGGGTTGAGACTGAATCCGAACAAGCCCCGATTCAGTCATTTTCTTGATGATTTGATCGGTTTGAAGCGGCTTTGTACCCAATGCCGTGGCCAGATCCATGCGAAGAGGTTGATCCGGCAGACGAACTTCGCCGTCCGACGGCTCGGCCAGCTGCGACAGCAGCGAGAGAACGTACAGGGTCCGAATCCAGAACTCCCGGTGTCGAATAGAGAATCCCTGTTCCAGAAACAGGTTTGTTTCCCAGATCTTCTGTGCCATGACCTTGATAAAGGCAACCACCACATCCGGGCCGGTGGAGAGAAGCTGTTTGAGCGATTCGCTGGACATGGAGTACAGTTCGGTCGGCTCTACGGCCGTTGCGGTGCAGGTGTGGGGCAGGGCGTGAAAGGGAACGAGGTCGCCGATCACTTCATTCTTGCCATACTCACCCAAAGTCCATTCGTCGTCACCGAGAGTTCGGGTCACTTTTACACGGCCTGAGACAATGAAATAGATATCGCCGCTGACCTCACCCTGCACAAAAAGAGGTTCACCCGGATTGAGTTTGATCAGTACTCTTTTCGTCACTCTATGCCTCCTTCCTGCCCCGTATCCTCATTGAGCTAGTGTTGGGTGAATGAAGGACCTCATTGCGGGCGAAGCACGGCAATCTCGCCGTTGGATTGAACGCAAGCCTGAGATCGCCACGTCGCCGCCCTTCGACAGCCTCAATACGTGCTCAGCAAGAGCATAGCACACAGAAAGCATGGGAGTGGCGTTTCGTACAATCGGGTCACAGACCCGCCCCTGCGAACCCTGTTCGCGGTATGATTGGGTGGATCTGCAACCCACCCCACAAAATCCGAACCGGGAGGACGATTCATGAAAAAGGAAGATTTCGTCTCATTGATGAATGACTTGGAGAAACCTACTCTGAAACTGGCTTCTCTGATTCCTGACGACAAGCTGGACACATCGCCGATTCCCAATACGATGAGCCTGAGCGGATTACTCGCGCATCTGGGCGATTCCATGGGATATATCGGGCGATGCCTGGTCAGCGGCGAGTGGCCGATGCACTCCCAGGACCGGGATAAGCCGGTTACTGCCGGCAAGAACGAATTGATGGAGAAGATCCGCCAGGCTCATCAGGCCGTCCGGGACTCCTTTGAGCCGCTCAGCCAGGGAGATTTCGAAACCAGGGTCACCCAAACCCCCTGGGGAGCCAAGGGAACCATTGAAATGCTCAGTGTGGCGATTCTTTACAGCCACCAGATTCATCACAAGATGCAGCTGTTCATGGCGCTCAAGGCCCTCGGTATCCAGGTGGACACCGGCACACTGTACATGGGGCTGGAGCCGGGAGTGATGAAGACGTGAGTTGAGGCTTATCGCTCTTTAGTGCAATCCCCACGGAAATACCCCTTCTCTTCTATCTATTCCCTCTTTTGCGTCTTCAGGAACGAAAGACCGCAAGAGAGGTTTTATTGATCCGTCGGAGTAATACAGACCCCAGTGTGCCTCGGCCGCATCGCTACTCTTCCACTTCTCATCAAACGCTTCGAAAAAGAAGTAATCTATGTTGTTCGCATCCGCTATCGAAAGGAAATCAGAAAGGAATCTCGCCTGATTTTGCTCAGATGGTATGGCGTTGTCTCGGACATTTCCCTCGCTGGGCCAGCCCGTTTCTCCGATGATCACAGGTTTATCCAAGGAAGTCTCCCGTACCTTTGCCTCTACCTCAGCCAATCTCGCCAGAACATGAGTTGTGGCATCCTCAATAGCGATGCCGTCCCAATAGGGATGAATATGCACCATAACGAAGTCGACGTTCTCAATCAGTTGAGGGTGATTCAGCCAGTTCGCCCAGGTATCTGCCGTGCCCACAGGCACACGCCCTCCCGTATCTTTTCTCACCCGCCGAATATACTCGATCAGATCACCTTCAGTAACAGCTGTCCCGCAGAAGACCTCGTTGCCGACGATCAACTCCCGGACGCAGCTAAGGCCCTGTCTTCCAACCTCAATCAGACTCTCTATCTCGATCTCATTCTCATCTATAGAGCCAGAAATGTATGCGCCGGGATAACAGATCAATCCGACTTCCTGGCAAATACGCGGGATTTCGCTCAGGCTATAGGCGCTGCTGTACGTGCGAATTTGCTCGGTGAGTTTGCCCAGGAAGAATATATCCTGCTGCAATTCGCCCCTGGTCGGAAAAATACGAGCAACGGGGCTTTGGCCATCGCGAAATGGCCCGTAAGCAACACCGTGATATTTGTCACCCGGATAGGCCGCAGTAGCATCAAGTGGAAACGCGGCTGTTGTGGTCAAGGCGAGAGTGGGCGTCTGTCCGGAAATCAATAAGGCATGCTCATGCCGGTTGACGTCGCGCAAGCCAGCGGATTCTTCATACGTCAATGTGACTTGTTCAGGATTTGCGCCTGAAGCGATGAACAAGAGTCCCACAAGAATTATGGGGAGACGGATTCTCAAGAAAGGACGAATGTCTCTGATCACGTTGGCCTCCTGGTCCTGGAAGGTGAATGAAACAAAACCGGAATCCCTGCCGTATCGCATGGATATGAATCGGCAGGGAGTTTCACCTTACAGAAGAGCCATGCGCGATTCTTGAACCACTTTCACGCGGATTCCACAACCGGGTGGATCAGTGGCTCTACTGTTCGCCTTCCAGGAAATTCAGGGATTCCAGGATCTGGCGCAGGTTCTCGATTTCGCCCGGACCGAGGTCCCGGTTTGGCGAGCGCAGATACCCGGCAGGCAAGCCGCGCAATTTCATCCCCGCCTTCAACACAGCAATCTGATTGGGAACCAGGCCCGGCGCGACCAGCTGGTGGATACGCCGCTGCATCTTCTGCGCGGTATCCCAATCGTCCCGGTCAACGGCTTCAATGAACTTGCGGAATGTGTGCGGCAGCCAGTTCCCAAAGGAACACACGATGGCCCGCACTCCCTCACGGAAGGAGGCGTATTCGTATTCATCAATCCCGCAGAACACGCAGAATTTCTCATCGCTGATGGTCAACCAGGCATGAATGCTGTCGAAACTCCCGCTTTCCTTGACTCCCACGAGATTGTCGTGATTGGCGCGAAGACGTTCCATCAGAGCGAGAGAGATATTGACTCCGGTTCGCTGCGGGAGGTTATAGAGCAATGTCGGGAATCCGGGAACGGATTCCAGAATGGCGCTGTAGTAACGATACAGCGCTGTCTCATCATAGGTGAAGAAATACGGGGCAATGATCCCGATTCCTTTTGCCCCGGATTTCTGGGCGTGTTGCGCGAGTTCGATGGTCGGGCGAAGTGCATTCGCGCCGACCTGCACCAGGACAGTCACCCGGTCGCCTACCGAAGCGATGGCCCGCTCGGTCAGTTGTTTCCGTTCGTCCACGGTGAGCAAGGGAAACTCCCCCGTGGTTCCGCAGAGATACACTCCATGCACATGTGCATCGGCCAGATACAGACAGAGCTTCTCAAATGAGTTGTAATTAACGGACCCGTCCTCATCAAATGGGGTCAGTACGGCAGGAAATACGCCACGAAACATGCTTTGTTCCTTTCTATTCTATCGGGAATGGTTATTCCTCTTTTTTGTCGCGATTGAAAATGCCTTTCAAGACGGAGCCTACACCTTCTACGGTGGTTTTGGCGGCATCCGTCGCCGTTTCACCGGCCTTTTGAGCGGTTCCGGCAACCCCGGCCCCGGCATCCTTTGCGGTCGACCCGACTTTTCCGGTTAATTTCTCTGCCGTTCCGAAAATTGCTTCGGCCCCACCGAGGACATTACTCGGCAGGGAAGAAATACCGGCGGTCAGCTGCTGAACAGCCTCTTTGGGGATGGTTGTGGAACCTCGAAAGATCCGTCCCAAGACCTGGTTCCGCAGATGAACCATCAGTTCATTTTTGGGATCGAACTTCGGATCGTTCAAATCGCCCTGAATACGGATCGGGTCCAGAATGATGTCCCCCTGTGCGTCCTGAATCGCCTTGACCGCGAATTGAGACATGCCACCGGTAAACAGCGCGGTTACCGATCGTTCACGAGGCTCAAAATCCGCCTGATACAGCGCAACGTTGACTGTCGTATCCAGTTGCGTTCCCTGAATGGACAGCGTATCGCTCACTGCAAGTATGCCCGCCGCGATGGTCAGCGGGACGGAATCCGGCAGGTAAGGATTAAGCGCCTCCGCTTTGTCGATTCGAATTTCCTGCCGGGAGGAGAGGTCCCACAAGCCGCGTTTCCGATCCATGGTAAGCGCGCAGTTTGCCATTCCGGGGCTGGGTTCGATCAACTCTGTGGATAGATTCCCTTTGACTTGAGAACCATCCGGCGACGGGATCAGCAGATTTTCCATGGTCGAATTCAAGGGCCGGAATCGCCAGCTGACTTTTCTCTCCGGGGAGAGTTCATGTCGTACAAGGAAGGTCTCGGAATGGAGCGCAATGGAATGAATGCGCAGCCCGGACATGGAGGGGGTGGAATCGGTGGCATA
>ENA-UPTA01006601-UPTA01006601.1-activated-sludge-metagenome-genome-assembly--contig:-NODE-6601-length-10200-cov-5.188073_pt1 | contig 10200 bp, 9 predicted proteins | sample MGYA00238184_ERZ773361 | MGnify/ENA primary metagenome ERZ773361 (study PRJEB29100, sample SAMN05720205) | activated sludge metagenome | isolation source: anaerobic digester from wastewater...
ACCCCAAATAAGAGATACCTTCTTGAGGTAAAGGCATCTGTACAGGTCTGTACCTGCACTAAATAATCAATGGCCGTTAATGTAAATTCAGGAATACAGGATAACTGACGAAAGATTGTATGTATATCCAGAGAGCAGAACTCTTCTTCTTCCTCTGCAATCCGGTAATGCATAAATGCATGTTCCGTTACAGAATGTTTGGCCTGCACACTATAGCCGGCATCTGAAGTCAGGTGAGTTGAGACAGAAATATTATTGGTTTCAGCAAGATAAAATCCGGTAGCGTCCCCTTTGAAAAGCATGAACAGGAGCACACATATAAAAGTGTAAAAGGTGGCGGATTTTAACTTCATGTTGCGACCAAAATTAATTAAGCACCTGATGCAGTGATTGATGCAGGGTATTAAATTTTGTTAAGTAAAGTAATGTTGACATATACATAAAGTACTGTAAAAGTTGCACCCATTATATTATTCATTCCCGGCAACATCCTTATCCAACTCGTGTCCCATGCGGTCGCGTTTGGTTTTCAGGTATTGTTCATTATGGATGTTCGGAATCGTCTGAATAGGTACATTCTCCACAATTTCGAGACCGTATCCTTTCAGTGCCGCGCGTTTTTTTGGATTATTGGTAATCAACTTCATCTTGGTCACCTTCAGGTCGCGCAGGATTTGCGCACCAATACCGAAATCGCGCTGATCCGCCTTAAATCCTAAAGCCAGATTGGCATCCACCGTATCCATGCCTTCTTCCTGCAGTTTGTATGCGCGCAGTTTATTCATAAAACCTATGCCACGGCCTTCCTGCATCATATAAAGTATAACGCCTTTGCCTTCTTTTTCCACCATCTTCATCGCATTGTGCAGCTGATCGCCACAATCGCAGCGCATGGACCCCAGAATATCGCCGGTAATGCAAGAGGAATGGACACGCACCAGCACCGGCTCATGTTCGTCCCAGTTACCTTTCACCAGCGCGAAATGCTCTTCATTGGTGGTGAGTTGTTTGTAGGCTATCAATCGGAAGTCACCGTATTTGGTAGGCATATTCACCTCCACTTCCCGCTTGATGAGACGGTCGTGCTGCAAACGATATTCCACCAGATCCTTGATGGAAATGATGCGCATATCAAATTTTTTGGCAATAATCAGCAAATCATTGAGGCGGGCGCATTCGCCGTCTTCTTTCAGAATTTCCACCAATACACCGGCCGGCTCAAAACCTGCCAGACGTGCTAAGTCAATCGCGGCTTCAGTATGTCCCGTTCTGCGGAGAACGCCTTCTTTTTTCGCTCTCAGTGGAAAGATATGTCCCGGCTTGCCCAGTTCCTCCGGACGTGTATCCTTGTTGACCAGTGCCAGAATCGTTTTGGCACGGTCGGAGGCGGAAATACCCGTTGTGCAGCCATGTCCGATTAAATCCACCGAAATGGTGAAAGGCGTTTCGTAATTAGACGAATTGGAGTTCACCATCAGGTCGAGCTGCAGTTCATCACAGCGATCCTCCACCAGCGGCGCGCAGATGAGTCCGCGTCCGTGTGTGGCCATGAAATTGATGATTTCCGGTGTGGCATTGCGAGCCGCCGTGATGAAGTCGCCTTCATTCTCCCGGTCTTCGTCATCCACTACGATGACCATTTGTCCATTGCGGATAGCCTCTATCGCCGATTCAATAGAATCGAGTTGTATGTTAGATTCGGTGGGTAGGTTGCCAGACATTGCTTTTGATTCCTTTACAAAATTTAATAAAACCGGCCAATACGGCGGCATTCATAATTATAAAATAGTGAAACCGGCGTAAAGGTTTAAACGGCACACCAAAAGTAAATAAAAAGACATCAACTATCGGTAAAATGAACGTTACGATTAGAATAAACAATGTGAATTTCAGCAAGAGCAGATAGTAGAGTATCAGCAGAAAAAAGGGCGTTTTCCAGCGCAGCACTTTATGGGAAAAGAAAACAAATCCGGGCGCTGAAGTTAACCGCCATGCCTGTTTTTTGAAATACCACAGATTCTGGAAATTGCCGGCCGCAATCCTGGATTTACGTGTAAATTCCTGGCGCCAATCCGTCATCCAGTCTTCGGTACACACCGCCTTTTCATTCAGCAGCGTGTGATAACCCGCAGTAGCAATGCTGAAACCGATGAAGAAATCATCCACCAGAAAATTATCCGGCACGGGCGTATACAGTTTTGCACGGATAGCATAGCACGCCCCCGAAGGACCGGGAATAGTGGCATAGGCTTTGCTTTCTGCCAGCTTCAAACGGGATTCAAACTGCCAGTAATCTTTTTCCATTTCATTATCCGCCTGTCGCGGCAGCACCACCGCATCCACCAGTCCGACGCGCTCATCCGCAAAGTAACGCACCAATTGCGGTATCGTATCGCGGCGGAAGAAAACATTCGCGTCTGTGAAAATCACAATCGCGTTATTGTCCGGCAGGTGCGACTGCATCAGGCTGTTCAACATAGCAGGCTTTCCTTTTCTTACTGCAAATGCCACACTCTGTACTGCGGGATGCGCGGGAAAAGCCTGTGCTATTACGCTTCCGGAATCGTCCGTGCAGGCATCCAGTCCGATGAGAATATGCAATTTCTGCAAAGGATAATCCGTGTCGAGCACGCTGCGCAGTTTGTCCACGATAACGGCTCTTTCATTATGCACTGGAATCACCACGCATACTTTCGGCAACTCATCACCTGTGCCATAAGATGCCCACTCTGTGGGCATTTCTTCTGCCTTTTTATTCACCCAATACGGATACCAGAGATAAGTATATCCCAATATCAGCAGTATCAATATCAGCAGCAGATTAACCAACAGCGCGTTTTTTTGCAAATATTTTCTGAAGCAGCTTCATCAGTCGGTCCCAATTAGCACTGTACCATTCGCTGCGGAATACCACGGAATCATTATTGGCTTTGTAGGTAAGAAAGAGCGCCAGCGGCATCAAAACCAGCGAAGACAGCCACATGCCTACTGCCGGCGGAATCACTAATCCTTTGGCGAGTTTTTCACCGGTAACATTCAATACATGGAATAACACAAAATACAATACCGCAATCAGAATCGGCGTACCAAAGCCGCCTTTGCGCACTATGGCGCCCATGGCGCCGCCGACAAACAGCAAGACGAGACAGGCAAACGACAAGCTGAATTTGCGATACCATTCGCAGTAATAATTCACATAACTTTCCTCTTTGTAGCCCAGTTCTGTAGCCGTCGACTGCATATAAGAGCTCACGGACTGCTGCGCACTGATGGCATTGGAAAGGCATTGCTGAGTGATATGCCGTTTGAAAATATCATCCGGTCTGATGACAGGCGGCAACGCGGCCATTTGTATCGGTGCGGTATCCAGCTGTGGCTTGAGCACACTGAAATAATTGCTGTTATTGACAGACACTTCCGCGATTCGTTTTTCCATTTCCTTGCGCACGGAATCCGCTTCCTGCATCAGCTGCCGCGTATTGTACATGATGAAGTGCGTCTTGAACAGCGACTGGTCCGTACGGGTCATCTTGAATTCCGATAAGTCGAAAATCTTGCGCCAGCGCTTGAATTCCATCACCGTCTGCTCCTGTTTTGCTTCCGCCAGATAGGCATTTCTTTTCTGCACATCCTGGTATTGCTTGCCATTGTAGAGCGTCAGAATCAGGTGGCTACCCGCATTGCTGAGTGCGATTTCGCCTTTTTCTGCCAGCACCACGTTATCGTTGCCGCGGCCCGGCGAATGGTCATACACGATGATACCGTACAGCGTGCGGTTGTCCGGATCCTTTTTCTGTATTTTCAGCGCGAAACCGGAAATACCGCGATAAAAAACACCTTCCTTAATGTCCAATGCCGGCTTCTGCCGCCGGATATCATAGAGCAAGGAATAAAATTTGAGATGTACTTTCGGGAGTACCGTATTGGAAAAGTAAAATGCCAATCCCGCCAGGAAAATCGTGAATACAATCAGACTACCCATAATGCGGATGAGGGAAAGTCCGCCGGTTTTGTAAGCCGTCAGCTCATTATTCTCGCCGAGTGTACCAATCACCATGGTGGCGGCCAGCAAAATAGCCAGCGGCAATGCCATCGGAACGATAGTTAAAGTAAACAATCCGACCAACTTCAGTAAAAGACTTGTTTCCAGCCCCTTACCCACAAAATCATCGATGTATTTCCAAAGGAATTGCATCATAAAAATAAACGAAGTAAGACCAAAAGTGATGATCAGCGGCACAATGAAACTGCCCAATACAACCCTATCTACCCGTTTTATCATAAAAAAGATGCATACGAAAATAGGAAAATTTCGGCGAACCAAAGGAAAAGAATACAAGCGCCCGTCAGATACTATTTTCACCGGGATGTGCGTTAACTTTCAGAGCGGCTTTAATATCTGTTATTTTAGTTGACTTTCAGGGAAATAATGCTTATTTTTGCCCACTTTTTAAAATTATCCTACCAAAGTATGCGACAACTTAAGATTACCAAATCCATTACCAACCGGGAAAGCCAGTCCTTAGAGAAATATTTACAAGAAATCGGCAAAGTAGATTTATTGACGCCGGAAGAAGAAGTAGATCTTGCGCAGCGCATCAAGGCCGGCGATCAGGTGGCACTGGAAAGACTGACCAAAGCCAATTTGCGTTTCGTGGTGTCTGTAGCCAAGCAATACCAGAATCAGGGTTTGACGCTGAGTGACTTAATCAACGAAGGCAACTTGGGTTTGATAAAAGCAGCCCAGCGTTTCGATGAAACCCGTGGTTTCAAATTCATCTCCTACGCCGTATGGTGGATTCGTCAGTCCATCCTGCAGGCACTGGCCGAACAATCCCGTATTGTGCGTCTGCCATTGAACAAAGTAGGCTCTTTAAACAAAATCAACAAAGCATTCTCCAACCTTGAGCAGGAGTTCGAACGCGAACCATCCGCGGATGAACTGGCGGAAATACTCGAAATTACCCGCGAGGAAGTGGAAACCACTTTGGGCGTTGCAGCTCGCCACGTATCGGTAGATGCGCCCTTCCAGGAAGGAGAAGAAAACTCCCTGCTGGACGTACTCGAAAATACCAGTGCGCCACGCACCGACCTGCAGCTCGAATACCTGGAATCACTCCGCAAGGAAATCGAACGCTCTTTGTCTACACTGACTGACCGCCAAAAAGATGTCATCATCTACTACTTCGGTATCGGTGTAGAGCATCCGATGTCGCTCGAAGATATCGGCGAGAAATTCGGTCTCACCCGCGAGCGCGTGCGTCAGATCAAAGACAAAGCTATCAACAAGCTGCGTGCGACTTCCAGAAGCAAATTGCTAAAAAACTACCTCGGCAATTAATCTATTTCCGACTTTTGTTATCATTCATCATAAACCAAACCTATTTCTTACCCCTTAACTAGCACATCATGAGCAATTGGATTGAAAAAGAGAAAAAAGCCCTTGAACTGATTAACCTGGCCGGTTCACTGTGGCTGGACAAAAACGTGGAATTAGTCATCTTCCGCAGAAATATTGCAGACGCACGCTACACGGAAGTACTGAACAATCACGAATATGCCCGCAATTACATTAATCAACCTATTACCGTAGAGATCTCTACCAATCTGGCTCATGCTATCTCCAGACTCGACCTCGCTCCTACCCGTCTCGACCTCGGCACACTCGGCAAAGAGTGGTTCCAGGAAGGACAACCGGACTTCGACACGTTTGTAGCGGAGAAACTGAAAAACTATATCGGTCAGGACAAGCGTGTGATTGAGCCGGTAGATGTGGTATTGTTTGGTTTTGGCCGTATCGGCCGCCTGGCTGCCCGCGAACTCATCCAACAGCACGGAAAGGGTCAGCAGTTGCGCCTACGCGCCATCGTTACCCGTGGAAAAAACACCGACGAGGAAATCAAGAAACGCTCCAGCCTGTTGCGCAAAGACTCCGTACACGGCAAATTCAGAGGCGTTATCACCGAAGACCTCGAAAACAAAGCATTAATCGCCAACGGCAATACCGTTCACATGATTGTGGCTGATAATCCTGCTGAAATCGACTATACACATTACGGCATCAACAACGCCTTATTGATTGACAACTCCGGTATCTTCCGCGACGCGGAGAAACTGAGCATTCACCTGCAAGCCAAAGGCATCGCGAAAGTGTTACTGACCGCACCGGGAAAAGGCAGTCTGCCAAATATCGTGTACGGTGTCAACCACCTCGACTACAACCCGGACAGCACCAATATTTTCACGGCAGCTTCCTGCACCACCAATGCCATCTCTCCTATTATCAAAGTAATTCAGGATGCACTCGGCATTGAAAGCGGACATGTGGAAACAGTTCACTCTTACACCAACGACCAAAACCTGTTGGACAACTACCACAAAAGTTACCGTCGTGGTCGTTCCGCTCCAATGAATATGGTCATCACGGAAACAGGTGCGGCCAGCGCGATTACGAAGGTAATGCCACAAATGGCGGGCAAATTTACCGGCAACGCGGTGCGCGTACCAACACCGGACGTATCACTGGCTATCCTGAACCTCAACCTCTCTACGGAAGTAGAATCCATTGAGCAGGTAAACGCCATTATCAAGAAAGCAGCTGTAGAAGGAAATCTGGTGGAGCAAATCGACTTCTCTACTTCTACGGAACTCGTGTCTTCCGACTGTATCGGCAACTCACACGCTTCTATCGTAGATTCCAACGCTACGCTGATTTCTCCGAACAAAAAATCCATCGTACTCTATGTATGGTATGACAATGAGTATGGCTACACCCGTCAGGTAATCCGCCTGGCTAAATATTTAGGTAAAGTACAACGATTGACTTATTATTAATCATTAGCGCTCGCTGATTCAATTAATAATTAAACTGACATTTTATGTTTGAAAACTTACAGGAAAAGCTGGAAGGTGCGTTTAAGAACCTCAAAGGACAAGGACGCATCACCGAACTGAATATTGCATCTACCGTTAAAGAAATCCGCCGCGCCCTCGTTGATGCGGACGTTAACTACAAGATTGCCAAAGATTTAACAGATACGATTAAAGACAAAGCTTTAGGGCAGAATGTACTGACATCGGTATCGCCGGGACAGTTGATGGTGAAGATTGTCAGCGACGAACTCACCGAACTGATGGGTGGTTCCGTTGCGGAAATCAACCTCAAAAACAACCCGACCATCATCCTGATTGCAGGTTTGCAGGGTTCGGGAAAAACCACCTTTTCCGGCAAGCTGGCCAACTACCTGAAAGGCAAGCTCAACAAAACGCCTTTGCTCGTGGCCTGCGACGTGTATCGTCCTGCAGCGGTGAATCAGCTGAAAGTGCTGGGCGAACAAATCGGTGTGGAAGTGTATGCGGAACTGGAAAGCAAAAATCCGGTACAGATTGCACTGAACGCGATTGCACACGCCAAGCAAAAGGGACAGAATGTCATCATCGTCGATACTGCCGGACGTCTGGCGGTAGACGAAGAGATGATGAATGAAATCTACGATGTAAAACAAGCGATACAACCGAATGAAACGCTCTTCGTGGTGGACTCCATGACGGGTCAGGATGCAGTGAATACGGCGAAAGCCTTCAACGACCGCATCAACTTCGACGGCGTGGTACTCACCAAGCTGGACGGCGATACCCGCGGTGGTGCGGCGCTCTCCATCAAATACACGGTGAGCAAGCCGATTAAGTTTGTGTCCCGCGGCGAGAAACTCGACACGCTGGATATATTCTATCCGGAAAGGATGGCACAGCGTATCCTCGGCATGGGTGATATCGTGTCGTTTGTGGAGAAAGCGCAGGAACAGTTTGACGAAAAGGAAGCGCAGCGCCTGCACAAGAAGATTGCGAAAAATCAGTTTGATTTCGAGGACTTTTTGCAGCAGCTGAATCAGATCCGCAAGATGGGCAACATCAAGGATTTGCTGGGTATGATTCCGGGCGTAGGCAAAGCGATGAAAGACATCGACATCGACGACAATGCCTTCAAGAAAATTGAAGCGATTATCTTTTCGATGACGCCGGAAGAGCGCAGAAATCCGGATATCATCAACGGCAAACGCAGAGAAAGACTGGCCAAAGGCTCCGGCAACACGATACAGGAAGTCAACCAGTTTATCAAGCAGTTCGACCAAATGAAAACCATGATGCGCAAATTTCAGGGCATGGGTATGGGCAAGAAATAAATCCCGTTTTCAGACCATTACACGAATAACTATAGACAGAAGTGCCGGAAAATCCGGCACTTTTTTTATTGGTGAAATGCAACAGAAACTAAAAATAATTGCGCATATCACCCATGCATAGTAAATTGAAAATGCGAAATCGGCGAATATGGTGATGAAGTTTTTTTCAAACACCATCAAACCAACTGCTTAATAACACGCAGCATAGCATTCAATAACAAATCATCTAAAACACTTGCAAAATTGCGAAATTTGTAATTACTTTGTAATAACAAATTAAAACGATATGGAAATTCCTATTATCAACATCGGAAACTCCAGAGGAATCCGGCTATCCAAAACTATATTGGAGAAATACAGTATCACCGATAAGATTGAACTCATTCTCGAAAAAGGGTATATTATTCTGAAGCCTAAAAGCGAACCCAGAAAAGGCTGGGATAATGCTTTTCGCAAAATGCATGAAAATGGCGACGACCAATTGCTGATAGAAGATGTTTTTGAAGATGAAAACTTTGAAGAATGGAGCCAATAGTCCAGTATGATATCGTATTGGTGAACCTCGACCCGACGATAGGAAGTGAAATGAAAAAGACAAGACCTTGTGTCATCCTGTCGCCGGACGAAATGAACAGACACCTGCAAACGATCGTAGTAGCGCCTATGACCAGTCATTCCAAACCCTACCCTACGCGTGTGGAGGTCAAGCGCAAACTGACAAAAGGCTGGATAGCCATTGACCAGATCAGAACCATCGACAGAAGAAGAATTGTAAAACGATTCGAATCTCTGTCAGAAAAGGAAATTGAACACGTAAAAAATGTCCTGCGAGAAACGTTTGTAGATTAAAGAATCTATCCACCTCCCCGGGAATTTTTCCCGTCATTTTTGCGTTATTTTGCATAAAACCGTCTCTATGGAACAAACGCTCACCTACCAGCGCAAAAGTCTGATCATCGCTTTCGAAAAAGCCACCGGCATTGTGGATGCCGTAAAAATAGACAGTCTCGAAGAAGCCATTCAGATCATCAATCACCTGCTGCAGATTCTGAACGTCGAAGGACTCAATGAGATTGATGAAAACTACATCGTCGCCGACACGAACCGCGACACCATCAAAATCCGCTTCACCTCTCCGAACAGCTGGGAAGACCACGCGGGATTCCTGCAGGCACTCCGCACCCTGAACGACTACATCCAGTCTGCCGGCAAATAGTGCTTAACACAAATATCATTCCCTGATTATCTGTAAGCTGATTTATTTCTGTAATTTAGACCTGCTATCTGATTTGCACATGCTGCCATGCAGCGACAAAGTATTACCGACATGAAAAAAGCAGGAATTATCGGCGCTGCAGGCTATACCGGCGGCGAACTCATTCGCCTTCTCCTCCATCATCCGGAAGTGAACATACAGTATTGCTTCAGCCGCAGTCAGACCGGAAAGAAAGTGAGCGACGTGCACACCGACCTGCTCGGCGACACGGAACTGATCTTCACAGACCAAATACAAACCGAAATCGACGTGCTTTTCCTGTGCCTGCCACACGGACAGGCCGCGCCTTTTCTGGCGGAACATCCCTTTCCGGAACATATCAAGGTCATCGACCTGAGCAATGATTTCCGACTGCAGAAAAATGCCGGCGATTTTGTGTACGGCCTTCCGGAACGCAATAAAACGCGCATACAAACCGCGCAGCGCATTGCCAATCCGGGCTGCTTTGCCACCGCGATACAACTCGCCTTACTACCACTCGCACAACAGCAACTGCTGCCGCAGGAAGTACATATTTCCGCCATCACAGGCAGCACCGGCGCCGGCGTCGCTCTGAGTGAAACAGGACATTTCACCTGGCGCAACAACAACATGAGCGTGTACAAAGCCTTCACACATCAGCACCTCGGCGAAATCGGTGAAACACTGACCGCACTGCAGCCTACCTTCGATGGCAGCATCCACTTCATTCCGTACCGCGGCAATTTTTCGAGGGGTATCATCGCCACGCTCTACCTGGCC
>ENA-UPTA01006608-UPTA01006608.1-activated-sludge-metagenome-genome-assembly--contig:-NODE-6608-length-10193-cov-3.955415_pt1 | contig 10193 bp, 7 predicted proteins | sample MGYA00238184_ERZ773361 | MGnify/ENA primary metagenome ERZ773361 (study PRJEB29100, sample SAMN05720205) | activated sludge metagenome | isolation source: anaerobic digester from wastewater...
ACGTGCTGTCAGAACAATAGAATTATCATCAATACCAATATCTTTAGGATTCATCTTAAGCTCCAGCAATGTGGTTTTTTCACCTTCCACAAGAGTAACAACGACATCCTCTGGATAATCAGCCAGGGATTTTGCAATATATTCAACAAATTCTTTTTCTTTCATTCCTTCCACTTAAGTATTAATTATTTTTAAGTAATTTAACCTGGTAAAGAAAATATACCCCCAAAATAATACTGCATAACACTTTATAGTGATTATCTGGTGGGTAATAAGAACAGTTATAAAACCTATATGAATCAAAAAAACAAAAAAGTTAACTTTTGCGAAGTTCTTCTTTTAATACCAGTCCTTTTTTGGCTAAAAGTTTATATACGGTGGGTGAAGGTTGAGCACCATTTTTAAACCACTGAATAATCTTTTGTTTTGTTTGTTCGACAGCTTCTTGATTGGGTTCACCTTTAAACTGAAATTTCTTTTCAACATCCGTTTCATGAGGATTATAAGAACCAAGTTCCTCTATAAATCTCCCATCACGAGGGAATCTTTCATCAACTGCAACAAGTCTAAAATATATCTGATTTCTTCTACCAACTTTCTTAAGACGAAGTTTAACCATTAATAGAACTCCTTAAATTTTTTCGCTCTTCGCTTCTTTTTTAGCGAAGAGCCTATTTTGCATCTTTGCGTTATTTAATAAAATCAAATTAATCAAGTTAACAAATTTGTCAAGTTTCTTTTAATTTCTTTAATCTTGAAAAAAAATAATGCAAAAAAGGTGCGAAATGGTATCAATTGTTTTGTTTGTTCGACAGCTTCTTGATTGGGTTCACCTTTAAACTGAAATTTCTTTTCAACATCCGTTTCATGAGGATTATAAGAACCAAGTTCCTCTATAAATCTCCCATCACGAGGGAATCTTTCATCAACTGCAACAAGTCTAAAATATATCTGATTTCTTCTACCAACTTTCTTAAGACGAAGTTTAACCATTAATAGAACTCCTTAAATTTTTTCGCTCTTCGCTTCTTTTTTAGCGAAGAGCCTATTTTGCATCTTTGCGTTATTTAATAAAATCAAATTAATCAAGTTAACAAATTTGCCAGGTTTCTATTAAATTTGATTTTTAAAATATATATAATTAATTTTATCTATCAGGTCATTAAAATTGATTAATGATGCTCTTGAAATAAAGTGTAAATTTAAATTAATTTTAACTTAATCTTTCTTGACAATACATATTTGTTGTGATTATTTAAGGTAATTACTGTTGATGAGCATTTTTAAATTTAAAAGAATAACCCATATAGCATAGTATTTAAACGCTCGTTTATCAGATAAGCGCTTGATTATTAAAAAATACGTTTGCTTATGTTTATATCAATCTAAAGTGGAAAGTTTAGTAATAAATAACAATTTACCGGTTAAATCTTATTTAAAAACTGAAAATGAAACGATTTTAAGAGGTTCTTAAGATGAGTGAAAAGAAAAAATTTGTTATTAAGATAAGAAAACATGCACTATCCGATGAAAATATTGATTCGTTAACCAGTGAAAATAAAACTCCAGATGACTTACAAATAGAAAATAAAGAAACAGCCAGGTTGCAAAATAAAAATAAAAAAACAGATAAGTTGAAAAATCAGAGTAGAGAAACTGTTGTGTCGCATGAAAAAGATAAAAAAGAAAAAAAGGTTAAAAATGCTCAAAACAATGAAATTAAGACAAAATCTAGGAAAAAATCAGATACAGATAAAGATGAAGAGGTCTCTGACCTTCAATACGATCTTTTAGAACCTGACTATGCCACAGTTATTGCTGAAAGGTTAAATATAAGACGAGAACAGGTTTCAAATACAATTAAACTTTTAGATGATGAAAATACAGTCCCTTTTATTGCAAGATACAGAAAGGAGATGACCGGTAGCCTTGATGAAGTCCAGATAAGACAGATAGAAAAGATGATAACTTACGATCGTAATCTATATGAGCGAAAAAAAGAAGTCTTATCCTCGATTCTCAGCCAGGGGAAGCTCACTAAAGAACTTGAAATAAAAATACTTGAATCCAACAAGATATCCGAAGTTGAAGAACTTTATCTGCCTTATAAACCTAAAAAGAAAACACGCGCAGCAAAAGCTATAGAAAAAGGTCTTGCGCCATTGGCCGATATTTTAAAAAAATCGAAAAATCCCGAACTTCAGGCTATCAACTTTGTTAATCCTGAAAAAGGTGTCAATAATGAACAGGAAGCTTTATCTGGTGCTATGGACATAATAGCTGAAGAGTTTGCCGAATTTTTCGAGGTAAGAAATTTACTTCGTTCGATGATTATGGAAACTGGCATATTTGAAGTCAAAAAGAAGGATCCTGAAGAAGTAGATGAGTTTGACATGTATAAGTCCTATAGTGAACCTGTAAAAACCATAAAAAACCATAGAATCCTTGCCATAAACCGTGGTGAAAGCAAAGATAAACTTATTGTTAAGATAACAGTGGATGAAGAACTTAGTTTTAATGCTTGCTATAAACTTTTTGTGGAAAAGAACGAATGTATTGAAAATGATTTTTTAAAAGATGCCTGTCTTGATGGATATAAAAGACTTTTATTTAACTCTATTGTTAACGACATCCGTCAGCAGCTTACATCTCAGGCTGAAAAAGAGGCAATTGAGATATTTGCCAAAAATCTTTATAACCTCCTGTTGACACCACCACTAAAAAATAGAAGAGTTTTAGCCATAGATCCTGGTATAAGAACTGGTTCGAAGATAGCCGTTCTTGATGAATTTGGCAATTTTCTTGATGAAACTAAAATCTATCAAGAAGATGAAGAAAACGCTATAGAGACATTGGCAAAACTTGTAAATAAATATAGAGTAGAATTAATCGCCATAGGAAACGGAACAGCTTCTCGAGATGTTGAAAAACTCGTAGCAAAAGCAATATCTGAAAAGGAACTCAAGTGCAAATTTTTGCTTGTTCCAGAAACTGGAGCTTCCGTCTATTCAGCCTCTGATGTAGCGAGAGAAGAATTTCCAGACCTTGATGTTACAGTTAGAGGTGCTATATCTATCGGAAGACGAGTATTGGATCCACTTACAGAATATGTTAAAATAGATCCAAAATCACTTGGAGTTGGCCAATACCAGCATGATGTGAACCAGAAAGAACTTGTTAAAACACTCGATGAGGTCGTTGAAGATGCCGTTAACAAAGTTGGCGTTTTTTTAAACACAGCATCCATTCAGCTTCTCTCACATGTCAGTGGTATAAGTTCTCGTGTGGCTAAAAGTATAGTGGAATATAGAAAAGAACATGGCCCATTTAAAAACAGGTTTGATTTATTAAAAGTTCCAGGTGTTGGTGAAAAGGTTTTCACACAGGCTGCTGGTTTTTTACGTATCCCTGAATCATCAAACAAATTGGATAACAGCTGGATTCACCCTGAATCTTACCCTATTGCCGAAGAACTTCTTAAAATCATCGAGTCCGGTCAACAGTTAACTTCTGATCTTGCTATAAAAATTGCAGAAAAGTATGGCAAAAGTAAAGAAACAGTTGATGATATTCTTGAAGATTTTAAAAAACCAGGTAGAGATCCACGAGAAAATATAGATGAATCCTTTCTCAAGGATGATATCCTTTCAATAGAAGATTTACAGGTTGGTATGATATTGAAGGGAACTGTTAGAAATGTTACTGATTTTGGAGCCTTTGTGGATATTGGTATTAAAAATGATGGCCTTGTACATATATCTGAGTTATCCGATAAGTTCATCAGTGACCCACATAGTGTGGTTCATGTTGGACAGATAGTTGAAGTTAAGGTTATCGAAATAGATAAAATTCGTGGTAGAGTTTCTCTATCTATGAAAAAACAGAGTGATCAAAAAAACTCTGCTAAAGAAAAGCAAACTTCAACTGATACACATAATAAAACATTGGGGAACAATCAGTATCAAAATTATGGCAACAATAATAAAAATAAACCATCTAATGCTCCAAAGACTTTTGGTGATTTGATGAGATCAAAGTAAATTTTATTATTGGTTCCAATCCAGTATCCCTTTTTTATTTATAATTCAAGAAAAGTTTAAAAGGAACAAAAAATGAAAAGTCGTGTTAAAAATGTTCCGATACATTTTGTTTTAAGTGGTGGCGCTGCTAAAGGATTCTATCATATTGGCATGCTAAAAGCATTTGAACAGCTGGATATAAAACCAGCCTCTATAACAGGTACTTCAGCTGGAGCGTTGTTTGGAAGCTTGTGGGCATTGTATGGAACATATGATCATGTCAAAGAAAAGATCGATTCATTTATGGAAAGTGATATTTATAAAGAATTTTCCGAACAATATTTTACACTTGATATATTAAATGGTCCTGCTGATACTGGAGATGATTTAAACCGTTTAGATAAAAATTTTTCTAGCAGTCACAGGTTGAAAAACTCAAATTCACTTAATATTCTTTCTAAAAGAGAAAAAATTTCCAGAAAATTTGACAAGTTTAAAAACAGCCTGTCTTTAAAACTTGGTAACACTTTGAAGGGCACAAAAGCGATATTTAACCTATTTGAAGAGGATGCTCTTGTTGAGTTTGAAGATATAACAAATGTTTTTAAAGGTATCTATGGTAATGCAACATTTTCTGATTGCAGAATCCCATTTGTTGCTATTTCAACAAATTTAAAAAGCAAAAGTGTTTTTATATTTCAAGAAGGAGATATAGCAACAGCTATTCAGGCGAGCACAGCTGTACCTTTTGTTCTCCCAGCTGTGAAAAAAGATGGAATGATACTATATGATGGAGGTATTATATCAAATTTACCATCAAATGAATCAAAAGAGTTATTTCCTTCTGGCTTAAGGGTAGGTCTGGAAGTTTCCTCGCCAGCAGATGATAATTTTGATGAAAATGCAAATCTTTTTAAAATATTCCAACAGATAATAAATACAGCCATATATGCTAAACAAACGGTTGATAGAAAAAATTGTGACCTCTTCTTCAACCCTACAAAAGAAGAGATCCCGATGTTCGCCTTCCATCTTAAAGATAGTCTTATACAGCAGGGTTATCAATATATAATCGAACAAAAGGAATCAATAATACCAAGATTAGAATCTCTTGTAAAGAATGCCACCCCAAGGCTTGGTATTTTTAGATTTTAACTAGGAATCAAATCCTTTCCTGATTTTATGATTTCACGCATTAGCATTTAGACTTCTATAGACAAGCCTTCATATGCAAGTTGAATATTAAAACCTGTCTTTTTTTTATTCATCTCTTTTTGAATGGCATCAAGGAAATCGTCTGTATGAGTTGTGTTAAAATGAGTGCATAGAAGCATTTTTTTTATACCAGCTTGTGTAGCATTTTCTACAGCCATATCATAAGTTGAGTGCCCAAATCCCTGAACTATACGTTCCTGAGATTGGTACTCTTCGTTAGTATATTGTGTGTCATGTATCATAATATCACAATCTTTTGAAAAATTTATAACTGCCTTATCACCACCAATTTTCGATTCAATATCCCATATACAAGCAAGTGATCCCTTTGTATCACAATCGATGATTTTATAATAAATAGCTCCCTGCTGTGGATGTGAAGGAGCAAAAGATTGCATCGCCATTATCTTAAAAACATCATGATCTTCATACTTAACAAAAAAAGTTGAATTATCCTTTATTATATGATGGATCCTTTCACTTTTTAAATCTTTATATTCTATTGGAAAATTAGGTGGAAGCATATTTCTTTCAAGTATTTTTCCGACATGCATCTTCAAAGCCTGCATTCCGTAAAGATTTAAGATGGTATCTGGTCTATAGTTAGGTGCAAAAAAAGGAAATTCCATCGTATGATCTGGATGAAGATGTGTAAAAAGCATGGTCAAAGGCTGCACCTCGTTTTTCCAGTTTTTCATTATATCTACACCAAGATTTACTATCCCTGATCCTGAATCAAGGATTATCCTTATGGTTTTTCCTTCTATATTTTTTGTGACAGTCACACAGGTGGTATTACCGCCATATCTAACAGTATATGGACCTGGAACTGGATGACTTCCTCTTACTCCATAAAATGTTACTTTCATATTTTTTCCTTAATTAATTTACTAATATTGACCAATCTTAATAGAAAATGTCTAAAAACTTTCTAAAAATTTAATTAAATTAAATTTATCCGTTGCATTTTAATTATAATACTAAATTTTTAATTATAAATCTTATCCGTATGAATTTCGTATTTTTTCAAGCAAAAATTTATTTTTTTTTGCTTAATTTTCTTGAAAGTTATACAATATATTCTATATTTAAAATACAGGATTGAAGGAGGTATATGATGCGAAAGATTTATGCTATTGTTTTTATTTCTATTATTATGCTTTTTTTTGCTAGCTGTGCAACGGTTAGTGTCAGCCAGAGCATTGGTCCTTTTCAACTGGTCGTTTTGCATACAAATGATCACCATGGCCACCCTCTTGCTTTTGAGTATTCTCCAGGAAAAAATGTTGCTGGACTCCCGGCTAGAGCTACTTATGTTAATGAAATTAAAGCTCAATATGACAATGTTCTTGTCCTTGATGCCGGTGATATTAACACAGGGGAACCAGAGTCATTTTTCTTCAACGCTGAAACAGATATAGTAGGCTACAACTATATAGGTTATGACGCCATGGCTCTTGGTAACCATGAGTTTGATAACCCTCTTACTGTTTTACAAAAACAGATGAAAGATGCAACTTTTCCTTTTCTTTGTGCAAATATTAAAAATAAAGATGGTTCTTATCTTGCTAAACCCTATATAATCAAAGAGATTAATGGTGTTAAGGTTGCCATTTTTGGTTTAACTACCAGTGAAACTAAAATTGTTGGAAATCCTAAGATAGTTGGTGATCTTATAATAGAAGATGAAGTTGAAGTTGCAAAAAAGCTTGTTCCAGAACTTAGAAAGAAAGCAGATATCGTTATCTGCCTTGGTCACCTCGGCATTTACGACACTTATGGTTCACAAATACTTGCTCAAAAGGTATCTGGTATAGATCTCATCATCGATGGACATTCTCACACTTACCTTGAAAAACCTATTGTTGTAAACAATACTCCTATTGTTTCAGCTTATCAATGGGGTATTTATATGGGAAAAGCTATTTTAACTATCGATAAAAAGAAGATTGTTAACTTTGAGTGGAGTGCTGATCCTATAAATGTGCAGAAAAAGAATGCTGATGGTTCCTTATCTTATGTCACAAAACAGATCCCAGAAGATATGGCTTTAAAAACTTTACTTATGCCTTACAAAGCTAAGGTTGAAGAAGTTTTAGCCGAAGAGATCGGTGAAGCTACAGATACTTTTTCAAATGCAGATTCTCGAAAAAGGGAAACAGAGATAGGAGATCTTGTTGCTGATGCTATGTTATCTTATGTCAAAGATCTCGGTGTTAGTTTTGCAATAAACAACGGCGGTGGCATAAGAGCAGATCTTCCTAAAGGTAAGATTACAAAGAAATCTATATATACCATTCTACCCTTTTCCAATACTCTTGTTGTTTTAACTCTTAAAGGTTCAGATTTGATTGAACTTTTTAATTTTATAGCAACCATCCCTCAGGGAAAAGGTGCTTTCCCTCAGGTATCTGATGGTGTTTCTTTCACAATAAACTATGAAAAGGGGACATGTGAAAATATCCTTGTAGGTGGTAAACCTATAGATCCAGATGCTACATATAAAGTTGCTACAAACTCATATATGGCTACTGGTGGTGATGGCTATGTTGCCTTCACTAAAGCCATCAATTCCTATGATACATCTATGTTCCAGAGAGATATAATGATTGAGTATATTAAAACTGTTAAAACAGTAACCCCTATTCTTAAAAACAGAATAAAGATAATTGGTACAAAAACTGCCATGTTCTTTATGAATCTTTTAGGAATTGCTGCTTAAAAAGTTCGCTTTCAACTTTTCTTAAAATTTTAGAGTTTAAAAGTCCAGGGAGGCTTTTATGAAGAGATATAAGATAGTTTTTTCCATCCTTATAATACTTTTATTTTTTGCAGCTTTAAGTTTTATGTCTGATTCAAAGACAAATTACACAGAAAAGCCTTTTCAACTTGTATTTATAGAGACTTCTGATATACATGGTTCTATTTTCCCTTATGATTTTATCAATGACAAACCGGTATCAACATCTTTAGCTCAGGTAAGCACGCTTGTAAAACAGGAAAGAGCTTACTTTAAAGATAATGTGGTTCTTATTGACGATGGAGATCTTCTTCAGGGACAACCAGTTGTTTACTATTACAACTTTGAAAATACAACAGAAGTGAATATAGTTGCTCAAACCATGAACTATATGAAGTACGATTGCTCTGTTGTTGGTAACCACGATATAGAAGCCGGTCATCCTGTTTATGACAAGCTTGTTAAAGATCTCAATTTCCCCATGCTTGGTGCAAATGCTGTTAAACCAGATGGGACTCCATACTTTAAACCTTACACAATAATCAATAAAGGTCCTGTTAAGATTGCAATTCTTGGTCTTGTAACTCCAAAGATCCCATCCTGGCTCCCCAAACAATTCTGGGAAGGTATGGTTTTTGAAGACATGGTAACAAGTGCTCAAAAATGGGTAAATATTATTAAAGAAAAAGAAAAACCAGATTTAATCGTTGGTGCATTTCATGCTGGAGTTGACTATACTTATGGTGGAGAAACTGCCTCTGCTATAAATAATGAAAATGCTTCTCAACTAGTGGCTGAAAGAGTCAGTGGTTTTGACATGATCTTTGTTGGCCATGATCACGCTGGTTGGGCTGGGAATGGGCTTGGTAATAAACCTGTTAAAAACCCTGAAGGAAAAGTTGTCCCCATATTTGGCGCTTTAAACGCTGCTCGAAAGATCCCTGTTGTTCTTACAGAGATGAAGTGGGATAAGGCTAAAAATAGCTGGACTAAATCAATCTATGGTGATCTTATAGATATTTCGCAAGTTCCAGTGGATCAGGACTTTATGAAACACTTTGAAGATGCTTTCAATAAAGTTAAATCATATGTTTCAAGACCTGTTGGAAAGATGACTGAAAAAATTTCATCTAAAGATTCCATGTTTGGTCCTTCTGCTTTTGTTGATCTTATACACCAGATCCAGCTTGAACTCACAAGCAAACCAGAATATGGTCTTAATGCTGCCCAGATCTCCTTTGCTGCCCCTTTAACTTTTAATGCGACTATCCCTACTTCCCCGGATAATACCCTTTTTGTTAGAGATATGTTCAATCTTTACCAGTATGAAAATTTCCTCTACACCATGAATCTTACAGGTAAACAGATAAAAGATTTTCTCGAGTATTCATACGCCGGTTGGTTTAATACGATGAAAGGACCTGACGATCATCTTATATATTTTAAGACCGATGAAAAGGGAAATATCATTTATGATGCTCGAACCAACTCAGCTCAAACATATACCCGCTCTTACAACTACGATAGCGCAGCTGGTATAAACTATATTGTTGATGTTTCCAAACCAGCTGGACAGAGGATTACGATAACATCACTTTCCAGTGGAAAACCATTTGATCTTAGTGCAACTTACTCGGTAGCTATTAACTCATATAGAGCTCAGGGTGGTGGTGGACATCTTACAAATGGAGCAGGCATCTCCCAGGCAGATTTGATTTCTTACAAATATGTTACATCATCTACCATAAAGGATTTAAGATACTACCTTATGAAGTGGTTTGAAAACTACAAGGGTGTTGTAAAACCTTTCGTTTTCAACAACTGGTCTGTAATACCAGCAGATTGGGTTGCTGCTGCGAAACAAAGAGATATGCTTATACTTTATCCACCTTCCAAGTAAATTTAGCAGTACAAAATGAATTCAACAGTACAGATAGTTTATTAAAAGATGGATTTCAATCACTTTAATGTGAGTTCCTAACATTCAATAAAAGATGGGCTGCAAAACCTGCAGTCCATTTTTTTTATATTCCAGAGGTTTGTTCAAAATAAAAGTTTATGGCTTAATGTGAGAAAATTACGAATTTAAAAGCTGGTCTTAAAATAAAAGTAAAGTAAAAAACTTGAATGAATGTCATATAAAGTAGTTTGCTTAAATATAAAAGATAGCGTAAAAAAAGAGCCAATATTTTTTTTGCTTTTTTCCCTTTATTTTATTA
>ENA-UPTA01006615-UPTA01006615.1-activated-sludge-metagenome-genome-assembly--contig:-NODE-6615-length-10185-cov-9.768016_pt1 | contig 10185 bp, 7 predicted proteins | sample MGYA00238184_ERZ773361 | MGnify/ENA primary metagenome ERZ773361 (study PRJEB29100, sample SAMN05720205) | activated sludge metagenome | isolation source: anaerobic digester from wastewater...
TGTCGCCGGTGTCACCTGAATCATCTACGCCGATGCCACTTAGATTGACTACATTTCCAGCATGAACAGGATCAAAATTAAATGTCATGGTCGTTGAAAGCTCTCCTTCAGCTTTAGGACGGAAACGGGCTCTGACAGAACAGTAAGTGCCTGCTTTTATTATATTGTTATCTGAACATGCGAAAGTGTCACCTGTCATGTCCCCGAAAAAGTTTGTAGTGTCGGCAACATCTACGGAGCTAAGTTTAAGCTCGGTCAGACCTTTGTTCCAGACCTTAATATAGCTGTAAGAGGTCTGGGTGTTAATATCTTTTGAACCGAAATCGATCTCGGTTGGAACCATTTCAAGCACAACTCCGGCATCAGCAGCTTTAAGGTCCGGTCTTATCCTTATCAGAAGTGCCTCTGAATCGGTATCGTCAGTTCCTGTTACGCCCGCTATTGCAGTCGATTTTGTGAAACCTGCCGCTGTAATATTGCCGAAAGCGTCAATGGCTGTAGCAAAAAGCCGGTCTTCACCTGCCGCACCGAGATATGTCGAAGCGACAAGGGTTGTAAGGTCTGGAGTAAGAATTGAAATGAATCCGTCCCAGCCGCCGCCATGAGTTGAATCATAGACATCGGCAGTAACAGGAAAATTATTTGAAGAAGTAAATCCGACAGCAAGAATGTTGCCGTCAGAAGTCATTGCAAGTCCTTTCACATCGTCGTGATTGCTGTCGCTTCCAAGATAGGTACATGCTTCAACAGGTCCAAGGTCAGCAGGAAATTTTGCGATGTATCCTTCCGTTCTCCACTGTCCGCCGGGATTTGTGTCGGCAGTTGTCTTATAAACTCCGGCAGTTACCGGGAACTGGTGTCCCGGCTCGCTGTATGTCGATCCGCCGACAAAAACTTTGCCGTCAGAATTAGTGGTCACTGCATATCCGTAACTTGTGTACTGTCCATCCTTTTTGCCAAGGTATGTGGCTTTATCAATTGAAAGGTCTGAAGAGTTCAGTTTTGCGACGAAAGCATCTCCCACTCCGCCTGATCCGCCGTAATCAATGCTGTGCGCCCCTTCTGTGACAGGAAAATTTGTAGAAGAGGTGAGTCCGGTAAGATATATTCCGTTTGAATTTGCAGTCATTGCCATTACTCTGTCGACACCGCTTCCTCCGAACATCTTTGCCGCTCTGAGTGTTGCAAGACTGTTTGGAAATGAAGCTACGAATGCGTCATTCGTTCCGCCTGAAAGAGTTCCTGCAGATGGAAGGTTCGTGCTCGCACTGTCTCCTGCAATATAGACATTTCCAGAAGAATCAACGGTGATAGCCCTTGCTCTGTCAACTGCCGATCCGCCGTAGAAAGTTGATGCCGTGAGAGTGAGCGATTCATCAAATTTTGCAACAAAAACTGCAGAGATGTTGCTTCCGAAACAGGCGGCACAAACCTTGTCATAGGTTTCTCCCGCCATCGGAAGGTCGGTTGAATATGTCAAGCTTGTAAGAAACACCGAATTTCCGTGAGCTGCAACGCCTGCAAAATAAGTTTTTTCCATATTTGTCCATGAATCATCTGTTCCGGTTGAAGAGCATTCTGATCTTGAACCGCCGTAATATGTTGCCGCCTTGAGAACTGTTCCTGACGGGTCGTAGCGCAGGATGACACAGTCGGGAAGGTTGTTTGTTGAATTATATGTGCTTGAATTTGTTACAGGAAAATTGCCTGAGCGGGTTGTTCCTGCAATAATTATATCTCCATTGTCTGCCACTGTCATTGCAGTGGTTTCATCATAGTTGTTGCCGCCGATCATGACTCCGCTTAAAAGAGGATCGATGAAAAGGGGAAGTGATCTGTCATATTCTCCGGTAACAAAACCATAGCTTTTTCCACTTGTTTTATATTCTACTGCGATATTCTTTCTTGCTCCGCCGACCTCCTGCCAGGCAAGAGGTGCTGTGAAGTTTGCGATACCTGAATTTGTGTAGACAAGAAGAGATCTTTCATGAACTGAAATCCCGTCAACTCCGCTTAACTGTATTTCAATGTCAGAAACATTTCCGCCGGGGTATACGGTGAATATCTTTTCAAAACTTGATGCGGTTGCTTTCATTGAAACAGTTACATTTTCAGCGATCCGTTCGATCCCGATCGAAGAAAAAGTAACATTTCCGGTGAAAGTTCCGGTTTCTTTGTAAATGTTCACTTTGGCAGTTGACTCATCCAGACCTTGCGGAATGAAGCTGTTTGAACTTAATTTTTCGGCAAAAACAGCCCCTTTCACATCGTATATGACTGAAGAATCGGCAGTAACAAAAGCTGTTCCGCCGGGCACTGCGACAGAGAACAGGACATCATACGGGTGCTGACCGCTGTTTTTGACAAAAGGTATTTGTGCAGTTTTTGAAACCGTTCCTGCCGAAATGGAGAACGAAAACATCATAAATACTGCAACTGAAAAAAAACGGAGTGAGTTCATATTAAATCTCCTTCAAAAAGTTTTAACACCTGAAATTATATTCTTCTTAAATATTATTGCAAATCAATTACAAAAAGGGTTAAATCAAAAAGTGTGAATGTGTGAAGGAGAGAAAAAAATGAAACTATGGAATGTTTTTTTTATTATTGCGGCATTGATATTTTTGAGTTGTTCAAAAAGCGGTCCCGATTACTGCATAAACGCTTTTGACTGTCCTGAAGGTTACGAATGCATACAGGGCCTGTGTGTTGAGCCGACCGGAACAAATGACAATACTGCAAATAACGATAATGAACAACATGACAACGCGGTCATTCCTGACAACAGCATCGTTCCTGATGAAAGTGTAAATGACGATGTCAATGAAGACGAAGATGTGATCACAGATGAAGAGAGCGAAATTGATAATGAGACAGGTGACGAGGATTGTTCTCCTCACAGTTGCGGTCTTTTCTGCAGTAAAGTTGTAACAAATGAATGCAACACCAATTCGGACTGCCGGTGCGAGCCGGTGAAACATTTTGACAACCTCGCAGATCCTGATATCTACAGGGATTCTGACGAGCTTTATTTCATTTCAGGAACGGGCGTTGATACAAATTCACTTGTAGTTTCAATGAGTTCTGACCTTGTGGTGTTTGAGGAAGCGTTCACATACATTCCCAGTGATGCAGACGAAAATTTTGATTACTGCTGTATCTGGGCTCCTGAAATTTATAAAAATCCGGAAGGTTTTTACACCATTTATTTTTCTGCAAAAAGGGTTGCTCAGGGTGAGGTTTGTGATTGTGCCGATGTTTCAAATGTGACAACTTTTTATGCTCAGTATGATGAAACGGCAGTAAATTTCAAAACTCCGGCCCTTGTTGATTTTGGTGCAGGCAACCCTCAGTCAAGTGTAAGTCCGGAATGTGTTGTGGACGGTTGCGAAAAAACAATAAGGATCGACTCTGCCCTTTTCAATGATTCAGGGACTGAATGGTTTTTCTGGACATGGTTTCAGGAAGGGAACTATATCTCATCAATAAAAATGGACGAGCCGGCCAATGTTATCAATAACTTCCAGCCGACACTGATGGAAGGGAACATAAACGAGGGTGTTGATGTTTTCAAGAGGGATGGCAAGTACTATCTCTTTTTCAGTGTCAACCCTTTTGACGGCGATTATGCAATGAAATATGTTGTCGCTGAAACAATGGATGAACTTGTAAGAGCAAGGATTCCGAGATGGTTTTCAACTCCGGTGAAAGATAACGGAGGAATCAGAATCCAGACCCACGGTCACTCTTCTGTTGTTGAAAGATACGGAGATCATTACATTTTCTATCATCAGGGCAGGTTTGACACACAGGGAATTCTGACAGGTCGTGACACATACAAAAGCCGGCTTATTTTCAGAGGTGACGGATCGCTTCAGATGCTGAATACAATTGATATCGGCTGGAGTGATGCCGGTGAGAACTTTCAGTACATGCTTGATGTAAAACCGAGAGATGGCGACTGGGTTTCGCCGTGTTTAGGCAATGCGATCCTCTCTAGCAACAAAAAGCACACATTCACAGGCATCTGCAGCACAAATTCAAACATGATCGTTCCCAAAGGATCGATAGAAAAAATACGACTTTTTTATTCTGATAACGGTGTCTGGGGTGAACCGAACATGGTCGAAATTGATTACGACGGCTTTTCAAGTGATATTTCAATCAGTATTCCTGATAAAAAATTTGATCATCTCAAGATCCGCTTTGCCCAGCAGAACACAGGGGATATTTACAGCATAGATATCAAAGTCAAGGACGGCGGCTGGCTTGCTCCATGCATTGGATCGCTGACACTCTCAAAACCGCTGAGCTTGAGCGGAGATTTTGCATATACTTTTAACGGCACATGTCTTGCCGATCCCAATAGCGGCACTGTTGTCCCGATAGAAAACATCGAATCAGTCAGAGTATGCTCCGACAAAGACGACACATGGATGACTCCCGTCTGTTTTGAAAAAACCTTTGACGGAAATTCAAGATATATAGAAGTGTGGTAGGAATTCACGATTGATAAGATAGAGGATTAGCATGATGAAAAAAGCAGAGAACAATCCAGGCAGGGTGCAAATACGGAACAGTACAGCTGAATTCCTGATTTTTACGAAACAGTCAGGCGAAAACACAATAGAAGTCAGGATTGAAGATGAAACTGTATGGCTGACACAGAAATTAATGAGTGTTCTGTTTGAAAAAGGCCGGAGCACTGTTACAGAACATCTTCAAAAAATATTTGAAACAGGTGAATTAATTGAGGAATCAGTATGTCGGAATTTCCGACACACTGCCGAAGATGGGAAAGAATATGTGACAAAATTTTATAATCTTGATGCTATTATAGCTGTCGGTTTCAGAGTAAATTCCGAAAGAGCAACGCAATTCCGGCAATGGGCGATAAACATTTTGCGGGATTTTGCGATCAGAGGTTATGTGCTGGATAAGGAAAGATTGAAAAATGGTGCATTCCTGAACAAAGAATATTTTGATGAACTTCTTGCCGAAATTCGCGAGATCAGAGCAAGTGAACGGCAGTTTTATCAGAAAATAACTGATATTTATGCCACAGCTCTTGATTATGATGTTGAAAGCGAAACTACCAGAACATTTTTTGCGACAGTGCAGAACAAACTCCATTATGCAATACACGGACAAACTGCTGCTGAATTAATAGTCAGTCGTGCCAATGCCGAAAAAGAGCATATGGGGTTAAACACTTGGAAAAACGCTCCGGAAGGAAAAATCATAAAAACGGATGTTGTTGTTGCTAAGAATTATTTGAAGGAAAAAGAGCTCAGATCGCTCGACAGATTTGTAACCATGTATCTTGATTATGCAGAAGATCAGGCGGAAATGGGAATTCCAATGACCATGAAAGACTGGGCTGAAAAACTCAATGCCTTTTTAAAATTCAACAGAAGGGAAGTGCTTGACAATCCCGGCAAAGTTACCTCTGAAATTGCAAAAGCATTCGCTGAAAGTGAGTTCGAGAAGTACCGCCTCGTACAAGACCGTCTTTTTGAGTCTGATTTTGATAAACTTATAAAAAAGTTGGAAAACAAATAAATTAACTCACTGTGCTCATACCAGATAAAAGATCAATCCGAAAAAGTGGCACACTGTTCCTGCGATTACAAAAAGGTGCCATACAAAGTGAAAGTATTTGATTTCTTTAAGATAAAAGATGGTTCCTAGTGTGTAGAAAAGTCCGCCGCCAAGGATCCACGCGAAGAGTCCAAACGGCATCAGTTCAATGAGCGGTTTTATGGCAAATATCGCAACCCATCCCATCCCAAGATAGATTGAAATTGATATCCATTTGAATTTATTAAGGAAAATAATCTGATACGATATTCCTAAAATTGCAAGTCCCCATGCAAGTCCAAAAAGTGTCCACCCCCAAGCTCCTTTTAAAAGCAACAGTGCTATTGGAGTGTAAGTTCCTGCAATTAATAAGAATATTGATGTGTGGTCAAGATATCTGAACAGGTTCTTAACTTTTTCGTGAGTGAATGCGTGATAAAGTGTTGAAGCGGTGTATAGAATTGTCATCGAAGTCCCGAATATTGCAAAACTTACAACTTTAATGGCTTCCCCTGTTCGGGCAGCCATAACAACTGAGATAACAAGTCCTGCGATCGAAAGAGCCGCACCGATCCCGTGAGTTATCGAGTGGGAGATCTCTTCACCGAGCGTGTATTCGCTTATTATTGGTTTCTTTTCCATGTTAAGTCCTTAATTTACTGCCAGTCTTTCCAAACCGGCTCAAAACCGCGCTGTTTTAGAATTTCTGCGATCTCTTCAGGAGTTCTTGAGTCTTCTACTTCAAACTGTTCAAGGTCCTTTGATTCTGAGCAGTATCCACCCGGAGCTGTTGAAGAACCGGCACTCAGATTTGTGAAACCGAGCGGAATGATCTGATCTCTGAAACCGGGATATTCCCTTGTTGAAAGCGACATTCCTGTTTCGGGGAACATAAGCCGCAGAGCGCAGACAAGCTGAATGAACTGCCGGTCGGAGATATTTTTAAATTCACTGTTTACACCCTGAGCGTTCCTTATACGCGGAAATGAAATGGAGTATTCACTCTGCCAATGGTATTTCTGTAAATAAATTAAATGACTTGCAAGCATCATCGCATCTTCAGATAGATCATTGAGCCCTGTCAGAAAACCGATCCCGATCTTTGAAATTCCTGCATTTGCACCACGCTCAGGAGTTTCAAGCCGCCAGTCATAATCCCGTTTTCTGCCTGCCGGATGAACAGTTGAATAAATATCTTTATTGTATGTCTCCTGATAGACATAAAGTCCGTCAAGATGGGCATCAGTCACCAGAGTTCTGTACGCATCTTCTTCAAGCGGTGCTATCTCAATGCTCACACAGGTGAATCCGATTTCGTGAAGCTTTTTTATGACAGGAACAAGCGTTTCAACATCGGCACTTTCGGGATGTTCTCCCGCCACAAGAAGGATGTTCTTAAAGTTTCTGCTTCTGATAAATTCCGCTTCCTTCATTATTTCATCAAACGAAAGCTTTTTCCGTTCAATCTGGTTTTTTGCGTTGAAACCGCAGTAAATACAGGAGTTTGTACACCTGTTGTCGTAGTATAGCGGAATGTATAGCGAAATTGCACGACCAAATCTTTTTCTTGAGAGTTCCATTGCTCTTGCCGCAAGTTTTTTTAAAAGTTCATTGTCAATTTCAGGAGAAAGAAGTGCCGCAAGATCATTTAAGGAAAGGGTTTCAGAATATATTGCCTTTAAGATGTCAGATTTTGTAACCTTTTTGGAACTTTCAAGGATTTCAGATATTTCTTTATCATCGGGTTTGAACATGCAACCTCAAAAAAACAAACCGGTTCATAATAAAACGGCAGGAGGGAATGTCAAGTCGAATCTTTTCTGGCAGTCGATGTATAAAACGGGTTACATCCTCAGAGGCATGGACTGCTATTGTAAAGAAGAGGTCGTTTGTCCGTTTGAGCAACCATGAGCAGTTTGAATGGAGGAGTAAGATTTATTCTGTCGCTTTTTTCACAGCGTTTTTCAATTGTTCGATTGTAGGAAGTTTCGGTTGGTATGTTGCGATGAATATTTTTTCTTCAAGTCCGCCAAGAGCATATTGAGCTTCCTCAATTCCGGTTTCTGAGCATATTATCAGTCCGATGGTATCTTTTTCATGCTCATACTGCCGGTTAATTCTGAAATAATTGACATATTTATTCATCTGACCGACATCTCTTGCATCAAGTTTTCGTGTTTTCAGTTCAACCAGAATGTTGCAGGGAATCCCTTTGTGATAAAGAAGAATGTCAATAAAATGAGTTGCTCGGTCAATTTTAACCGGAATCTGTCTGCCTGCAAAACAGAAATCGGCGCCGAGCTCGTTTAAAAATGCTTCGATATTGCTTATCAAACTGTTTTCAAACTCTTTTTCGTTTAAATGATTTCTTATAAACCCGAGGTCATAGCTCCCTTTGAAAATATCAAGAGCATCAGCTTGTGGAAGGAGTTTTCTTTTTTGAGACACTCCAATCTCTTCCCGTGCTGAATTTTCATAAAGCTGACTGTTTATTTTATTCTTAAGCTCCCGAACGCTCCATGAATAATCAACAGATTTCTGCTGATAGAAATTTCTTTTTTCGGGATTTTCAATGTCAACAAGAACAGAATAATGTGTCCATGATAATTGTGGTGTCACCGACGCCACAATTGGGTAAAGCTTGAAAAATCTAATAATTCTATATAGTTCTCTTTTGTTGATTCCAAGATCAAAAGATATCTGTGCAACAAGTTGTTTGCCATAATCAGCTCTTTCCTTATTTTCAATTTCATTTCTCACAATCTTTTCACCGATCTGCCAATATGTCTGAACTTTAATATTGTCAACAGCTTTGTAAGCTCTTGCCAGACCTTTGTTGAGAATGCTTTTCAGTTCGTTAAGCAGATTCCTGTAACTGTCATGATCTTTTGAAATAATATCTGATTTTTTCATCTTTTCCTCTAATCAAAACTAAACACCGCCTAATATAATGGTATAAATTGTTTTCGTCAAATTATTTATATTGCTCCTTGATTAATTTCTGAATTTGAGATAATCTGACCCGTTAATTATTTGAATTTTTAGGGTTTTATGAAGGTTGCTATTCTTATTTTCACACTTTTTCTGATTTCATGTAACGCAAGAGACCCTAAAACAGATGTTGATACTACTGTTCCTGATAAGGATTCGAGTACTCAGACAGACTCTGACACTCAGGATGGGGACAAAGATAAACCGCCTGAACACTGACGGGATAACTTATGAACAGGGGAATTCGCCTAAAATTGATACGGAAAATGAATATAGATTGATTTACAATGTTGATTCAACTCAGATATTCGTGGAGGTGGATCTCGCCGATATAAATAATCCTGAATATACCGAACATGAAATTCCTAAAAAGAAAGAGCTGTTTGCCGGATTTAGTGTGGATACTGTGAGGGGAAACAAGGTAGTGTACGGAGAAATGTTCGATATGGGATCAGGAACCCTTGATTTTTTCGGCTGTTTCTACAGATTTGACAAGAAGAAGTCATACTGTCCGCAGGAAAATATTCACCCATGGACAGCCCAGAATCTTATGGGATTCAACACATTTTGGGGCAAATGGCATTTATGGAAAACACCCGCATCGGTTGATGCGTTAATGCGTGACTGGGACTGCTATTGTAAAGAGTCAGGGGTTTGCCCGTTTGAAGAGTGATTTTTCAGTAATACTCATAAAAGAACAATTTTCCCAATGGGCAAAGTTATTTCTCAATGATTTTAAGTAAGCCCTTTTTTGCCTCTTTACTATAACTTTTTTATTTATAGAATAGCTTAAGAAAAAAACTTTTCCCGGGGGAATCCATGGCTTTTGTTCACCTTCATCTGCATACAATTTATTCGTTCTTAGACGGGCTTGTCAAGCCGTCGGAACTTCTTGATAACCTTAAAAAGCTCGGCATGAAAGCCGCCGCCATCACAGATCACGGCAATATGCACGGAGCGATAGATTTTTATACAACAATGATCGGTAAAGCGACATCGTTGAAAGAGGCCGACATTAAACCGATAATCGGAATGGAGGCATACATCTCTTCCGGTGACAGGACCGAAAAGACCAAGCAGGACGCATACCACATAATACTTCTTGCTAAGGACAACGAAGGTTACAGGAATCTCTGCTATATCGGATCAACGGCTTTCATTGACGGATTCTATTACAAGCCCCGTATCGACCGCGCACTTCTTAAAGATCACGCAAAAGGGCTCATTGCGTTCAGCGCCTGCCTCGGAGGTGAGATCCCCAAAGCACTTTTATCGGGAAGATACAGTGATGCAAAAAAGATAGCGCTTGAATATCAGGAACTTTTTGGAAAAGATGATTTCTATATTGAAATACAGGTGAACGGACTGAAGGAACAGGAAGAGGTAAACCCCCTTCTGATAAAGCTTGCCAGAGAGATCGGTGCAGGACTTGTGGCAACCAACGATGTCCATTATCTTAAGCCGGAACACGCTGTCGCTCAGGACATCCTTTTCTGCATCAATGAAAAGAAGAAAGTCGAGGACGAAGACAGAATGCACCACGAAAGCAACGCTTTTTATCTTAAAAGTGAAGATGAGATGCGTCATCTTTTCAGTGTTTACGGTGAAGCAGGA
>ENA-UPTA01006617-UPTA01006617.1-activated-sludge-metagenome-genome-assembly--contig:-NODE-6617-length-10182-cov-43.703861_pt1 | contig 10182 bp, 6 predicted proteins | sample MGYA00238184_ERZ773361 | MGnify/ENA primary metagenome ERZ773361 (study PRJEB29100, sample SAMN05720205) | activated sludge metagenome | isolation source: anaerobic digester from wastewater...
AGGACTTTAGTCCTCCTGGTTGGAATAAAACTTGATCATGACCTTTGGGCCTGAAGAGAGAGGTATTTAAATGAAGAAGACATATGGCCGATTGATTTTAGTAATTGTCTTGTTTCTTATCTTATCAGGTACGGGTCTAATCTCATCTGCATCTTTAGCGACTGAAGACATCAAGACCGGCAAGACCGTTTTTACCATTTCAATGGACAATCCTGCTTCCCACTGTTATCAGGTGACTCTGAGCTACCAGGGAGTGGAGGGTGTTACCTGTGATTTTAAAATGCCAGCCTGGTCTCCTGGCTACTATGGTCTTTTTGACTTTGCCGGGAATGTGCTGGCCTTTCGCGCTGAGGATGGCCAGGGCACTCCACTAAAGTGGGAAAAGACCGGGTCGAGTACCTGGAGGGTAATAACTGATGAGGCCGAGTCCATCGTCCTGCGCTATGAAGTCCGAGCCACTTCGCAATTTGTTGGCCAGAGTTATCTCGGAGAAGACAGAGGTTATATTGTGCCGGCCTCCGTCTGTATGTATTCCGATGAGCTTCTCTACTCTCCGGTCATAGTCAAGATCAATTTGAATCCCGCCTGGACGACAATTGCTACCGGTCTGGATCAGGTTTCAGCCCAGGATCCCCAGACGTTTTTCGCTGTTGATTTTGATGAGCTTTACGACAGTCCGATTTTGATGGGCAATCTGGAATCGCTGCCGCCGTTTGCAATACAGGGGATACCTCATTACTTTATCGGGTACAAGCTGGGAAACTTTAATCACCAGGAGTTTATGAACGAACTGAAAGCAGTGGTCGAGGCTGGTATTGGAGTTATTGGCGAAATTCCTTACCGCCACTATATCTTCCTTGGCATCGGCCCAGGACAGGGTGGCATAGAGCATCTCGATTCAGCGGCTGTGTCTTTCAGCGGTGACAGTCTGGATAAAAGACAGAAGCGAATTGGTACGCTGGCTTTTCTGGCTCATGAATATTTTCATCACTTTAATGTCAAGCGTATCCGGCCTTTAGCCCTGGGACCGTTTGACTACAGCCAGCCCAATCTGACCAACATGCTCTGGGTTTCTGAAGGTTTTACTGTCTATTATGAATATCTGTTGCTATCCCGGGCCGGGCTCATGACTGTAGAGGAGTTTCTGGAGGCAATGAGCAGAATAATTGCTGCTCAGGAGAACAACCCCGGCCGTTTCTTTCAATCGGCTATCCAGTCGAGCTACAGCACCTGGACTCAGGGGCCGTTCGGTGCGAGGCGCGGCGGCCTGCGGAAAACGATTTCCTATTATGATAAAGGGGCTATCCTTGGATTTCTGCTTGACTTAAATATTCGCCAGGTAACCCAGAATCGCTGCTCACTCGACGATGTCATGCGAACGCTGTATCACACTTTTTATAAAGAAAAAGGGAGAGGTTTCACCGACCAGGAATTTCGCCAGGTTTGTGAAAAAGTAGCAGGCTGCCCTTTGCCAGAGATATTTGACTATGCCTCCACCACCAGAGCTATTGATTATCCTGAGTATCTGGCTTATGCCGGCCTGGAGCTGGAGAAGCCGAGAGAGTTGCCCGAGGCCTATCTGGGAGCTCTGGTTGAGGATCAGGACAGCCGATTAGTGGTGGCTGCCGTTGAGCCCGATTCTCCCGCTGACCGGACCGGGGTGATAGCCGGCGATGAGATCAAGGCGGTGGATGGCCACCAGGTCAAGGATTTAGACTTCAATCAATGGATTTCTTCGAGGCAACCAGGTGATAAAATAAAGCTCGACCTATCTCGAGGTGATAAAAATCTTGAGGTTGAAGTCATTCTGGCCCACCAGCTGGAAAAAAGCTTCCACCTGAAGTCTGTTTCCCATCCAACCCGGCTACAGACTGAAATTCTAAAGGGTCTGACCAGAAAGCAACTGTCTGATTGACCTGGCTGCTATCTGCCTGTGGAAAAGCTGAAGGGCAATCAGCTCATCAACACCTTTCCCGCGACATAAGAATGAGCCAGCCCCGGCCAGTACTAATTTCTGTCTTACTTCTGGAATATACCCGAAAAATAAATATAAATAGCCACAATGAGTACACAAACTATAACTGAGGCTACCACGTCCCACTTGCTCCAGCTGGCTCTTGTGGCCTTTTTATGCTCTTCGGTCACTGTTCCAAAGGTCAGGCCGGATATCTTTTGATAATCAGGTTCCTCGGTCAAATAGCTGACCGCATACATCACCACAATGGAAACAATAAAGATAAACAGGCTGTAATACTGAAAAAAGATATTATTTATGATCCATAGGAAAGAGCCTTCAGTATATTTAAATCCCGGAATGAGCTTAACTGGTGTATCAATGGCCAGCCTGAAGAGGCCCAGAATGAAGCCAGTGCCCAGGGCAGCCAGACAGCCCTTGGCATTTAATCGCTTGTTGAGGATGCCGGCAAAAAACACGACAAAAATAGGCGGCGCCAGATAGGACTGGACACCCTGGAGATAATCATACAGCCCCTTCCCGCCACGAATGACCGGCAGCCAGGCCAGGCCGATAAGGACCATGACGATAGTAGCTATCCGACCAATGCGAACCAGGTTTTCCTGACTGACGCCCTTTTTTATCCTTGAATAGAAATCAATGGTAAAGAGCGTCGAGCAAGCATTGAAGACGCCGGCTAAGGAACTCATCAAAGCAGCCAGCAGTCCGGCTACCACCAGACCCCGCAGGCCGATCGGTAGCACATTGGCTACCATTAAAGGAAAAGCCTGCTGGGCCTGATCCCTGATGATACTACCATCAGGACCGATAAGCTGCTGCTGTAATACAGGGAACTTGCCGCTAAGAGCGAGCCCATAGCAGATAATCCCGGGAATTATGAAGATAAATAGAGGCAGAAGTTTAAAATAAGAGGCAGCGATCGAGCCCCGACGGGCATGGGTTTCATTCTTGGCAGCCAGGGCCCGCTGAACAATGTACTGGTCTGTGCACCAGTACCAGAGACCGATAATCGGCGCACAGAACAACATCCCCAGCCAGGGATAATTATCGTTAAAATACCAGGCCATTCTGCCTGCCTCTTTAATTGGTGCCCATGTTCCGACTACACCATCGGGAATAAGCGGTTTCCAGAGATTGAACATTTCCGGGCCGACGATAGAGCGCAATTCCGACCAGCCCCCGATATAATGAAGGCCAAAGATGGTGACCAAAGCGGAGCCAATGACCAGAATGATTGTCTGGATAGCTTCAGTGTAGGCGACAGCTCGCAATCCGCCGATGACCGTATATAGACCTGTAATTAGAATAACCGCGACGGATCCTACCCAAAAGCTGTCCAGGCCAAATAACCTGACATCAGGCAGGAGGGTGGAAAAAACCACTCCACCGGCGAAGACACCAACGGCAATTTTCGTCAGGACATAGGCCACGAGTGAAATAGCGGAGAGAACTGTCCGGGCTTTGGGCGAAAAACGGCGCTCCAGAAACTCTGGCATGGTGAAGACTTTGGAGCGCATGTAAAACGGCACCATGACCCAGCCGAGAATTAACAGGCACCAGGCATGAAGTTCATAATGGGCCATGGCCACGCCATCCGTCGCCCCTGAACCAGCCAATCCTACCAGATGTTCTGAACCAATGTTGGAAGCAAAAATAGAAGCCCCGACAATGAACCAGTCTAAATGCCGGCCAGCCAGAAAATACTGGTCAGTTGTCTGCTGTTTCTGAGTTTTGATTGACCACCAGGCAATACCGGCAATGAGAAAAAAATAGCCAATAATAACTATCCAGTCTATTGTGCCAAGCATGGTGCATTTACCTCCTGGTAAATAGAATCTGAAATATAAAATTTAGCCTCGAGTCATGAAATTCTATCATTTTTTGAGGACTAAGATACATGTTTAAATTTCTGGGCTTGAGTGAAAATCAGTGTCTTCCTTAAAAGCGGCCAGGATTGGCCAGGCCGCGAGAGCTTTATCCTTCAGTTTCTGTCCTTGATTTAATGTTATCGTTAACATCGTCAGAAAGTATAAATCGGAAACTTCTCCTTTGTCAAAGGGAAAAATTGACGCCTCTTCCTGCCCTTTTTTCTCCAGAAGCCAGTTGGGAGGCTGATTTGAGGCCTGACTCCAGGGGGCAGAAACGATCAATATCGTTTTCTATAATTATTTTCTACTTTATTATTTTCCATATCCTTATTCGGTAGCATGAAATATTGGCCATTAGCCTGTGGACAGATAGTAATAAATCATTGAAATACTTTTTATTAAATGGTATTTCTCAATGAGGTTGATGACGGAGGAGGAAAGATGAGAAAAAAAGAATTTAGGCTCGGATGGATCGTTGCTATCCCAATTTTTGTGCTGGCTCTGGTTTTTGGTATTTCGGTCAGCGGTTTTTCGGTAGGAGATGAAGCCGGAATCAAAAAAGCCAGTGTCGCTGATGTCCAGATAATCGAGAACAAAGCTAAACCCTCTGGATCGGAGAAGCTGATTTTAACCAAAGAAATTACCATCGGAAAGCTGGAGAAAGGTGGAAGTATTTTTAACGGCCTGGGCGGGGCTGATGTTACCTCCGATGGGCGCATCATAGCTCTGGATGTTAAAGACAAGAAGGTCAAAATATTTAGTGCAGCTGGCCAGAAGCTAAAAGAGTTTGGTCAGGAAGGACAGGGCCCGGGGGAGTGGACTTCGCCCATTTTTATTCAACTTATCTCTGACCGAGAAATAATGATCTCAGATGTCGGCAACCGGAAGCTGGTTTATCTTGACCTCGAAGGGAAGATGTTAAGGGAAGTTTCTTATGCCAGGAAACTGGCCATGATGAAAATCCTTGACTGCGGCGGTCAATATGTGGGTTCCGAAATGGGAATGGAAGGGAATTCAATAGCCTACACTATTGCCAAATATGATGCTGATTTCAACCAGCTTTTTAAGATTGATACTCTACTGATGCCGGTGCCGGTAGGCGGGGCGAAGATCGATCCGTTTGGCGTTTTGCATAATTTTTGTCTGGATAGTCATAAAAATATTGTCTATTCCAGGATGACCGCCTATGAAATCAAATACTTCAACCCGGATGGCCAGCTGTTCAGAATTGTACGTAAGGAATTTAAGCCACAACCTCTAACCGAAAAAGATAAGGAAGAAATGCTGGAGCAAATGCCGGAAACACCAGGAGTAAACTTAAGAGAGATGATAGCTTTTCCCGATAATTATCCAGCTTTCTCCACCTTCTTTGTGGATGAAGAGGACCGGCTTTACGTCAGGACTTATGAAAAAGGAAAGGCCAAGGATTCGTATCTGGTTGATATCTTCAGCCCTGAGGGGAAGTTTATTTACAGATGTGAGATAGCCGGAACGCCTTTTCTGGTCAAAAATAGCAAGTTATACACCATTGAAAAGGACGATGAGGATTATCAGTATATCTGCCGTTACCAGGCAACCTGGAAGTAATAATATTTATAAGCGCTGCCGGCTATTGCCCGTTCCCGGATGGCAGGGAACAGGTGCCTTGATTGTCATAGTATCGCCAGTTAGATTTCTTTATGCTGCTTTCTAATAAAATGCCAGGTCCTCTCTTTTCGAATAAGCCGGGAGATTATCTTGCCTGTCTGAAATCTGGCCGCCAGAGAGCCAGATTTTATCTGGCTTCTATCCTTAGACAAACTCCAGGGTCTTTCCGGTAGCGAGAGCGCCCAAGGTATCTGATGACCTTGTCAATCTCCCTTATTTCCGGAATGCATTCGTCAGACAGCCGGCGGTAAAGACGAGATTTGAGCTCGAGAAGAAGCTCGATATCCTCCGGTCTGGCCACAGCTATCATTTGTTTTATTTCCAACCAGCTATAATCACCAGCCTGGCGGTCAATTCTTCCTTCTTTTTTCCAGTACTCAACGGCTTTAAGAAATTCTTCTCTTGTCGCCTGGCGATCGCCCTTTTCAAGCCGGTAGCTGGAATTGGTCCTGGCATACCATCCAGCCAGCAGTTCCTTTTGCTCGCTTTCAGATTTTTTGAGGTATTCCTCTTCAGGGACCTCAAGTTCCTCAAAAAAGCTGGAAATAAGTTTGGTCAGTATATTCTTCCCTTCTTCATTCTGAGAACTGTCACGTTGTTCAATAACTGCTTTTAATCCCGGTGTCGTCGGTAGATGTAGTAAGATGGAACAAATTTCTGTCTTCAAGTTCATGTCGGCCGTGGCCAGAAGGGGAAGTACTTTGTCAACAGCCCTGGCGTCGCCGTATTCATAAAGTGCCCAACAACAACTATAAACCTCTTCCGGATCCCTGGATTTCAGGCCGGTTAAAAGTGTCTCGAAGTCGGTAGGATGACCAAAAATACCGAGACTTTGATAAGCAGTGTATTTTAGCTGGCCAGTTGCTTCTCTCGCCCATCGCCTGGCCAATGGCAGGGCCTCAAGATACTGGCTGTCCGCCAGCAGGCGCAGGGCGGTTTCTTGTGAAACTACATCCTCAGAGTTCTTGGCAATATCCATTAGTTCGGGCAATCCTTTGGGGCCAAATGCGCCCCAGACAAATTCCTGGGCTATCGGCCAGCCCAGTTTCATGCCGCCGTGACGATAGACAACAACGATGGACTCTTTATCTTTCAGGAAAGCTCTAAGCATGGGAAGAGCTCTTTTGTCCTCGGTCATAGCGGCAGCAAAAGCAGGAAAAAAAACATACTGGTAATTAGCCGAAAAAGACCTGGCCGAGCGCCAGCAGCGTGCAATTAACTCGGCCTGATCCAGTCCGCCTATTTCCCAGAGAAAGGCGCCCATACTCAGCTTGAAGTAGTCATCTTCTGTCTTTGAGTTTTCAAGCATATCAAGCTCGGCAATAAGTCTTTTTATACCTTTTTCTCCAGTTGACTGAATTGTCTGCCAGGCCTTAGTAAGCTCCTTGGCCCTGGCCTCCTTCTCCTCCTTGGACATCTTATCCGGCACTATATTTCGCATGGTGGCCACAGCCTTTTCCAGCTCTTCATCGCTTGCCTGCCGGGCCAGTGCGGGTAGAGTCAGCAAAATAGCCAGAATTAGGGTAGTTACACCCCGCCCGTGTTTCATGTCTTTTAACTCCTTATGTCTAGGCTCTCTTCTTTCTCCTCTTTTCCTTTATTACCATAATGAGTGGAGAAAAACAAACCTGCTGATCGATTCTCATCTACCGGCCTCAGATTTTTTAACTTACCTTTCTTTTAAGGGTTGTCGATGTGTATTCTTGCTAAAGCAGCAGCGGTGAAGCTGAAATTATTTGGAATTCTGCTTAAGGCCATTGTGGCGGGACTTGAACATAATACAGGATATTGGTCAACGCTTGATTTTAATTTCCGCAGTCATAACGCTGGTCGTTGGGGCGGACAAGCGGCCGGAAAAGCCAGGCTGCTGGCCACCAACAGATACAACCAATTTTCCCGTCTCAATAATCCGGTTGCCCTCGGCGTCATAAGTAGCCAGCTCCTGCGGTCTGATGGTCAGAGTGACTTTCTGCTTTTCGCCGGCCCGGAGGAAAAGGCGCTGGCAACCAGCCAGCCAGCGGAGCGGATTGACCGGCGAAGTAGAATCCGGGCGGCTGAGATAAACCTCGACCACTTCTTCACCATCGCGTTTTCCTGTGTTTTTAACCTCAACCGAGATGGTTAGTTCATCCCCGGCTTTGAGGCTTTTTGGCACCGAAAGTTTTGAGTAACTAAAATTGGTATAACTTAGCCCATAGCCAAAGGGAAATAGCGGCTCTTTCTTAAAGTAACGGTAGGTGCGGCCCGCCATCCGATAATCAGAAAAATCAGGTAGGTCAGCCGCCGATTTATAAAAAGTGACAGGCAGCCGTCCGGCTGGATTATAATCGCCAAAGAGAACATCAGCGATAGCCGCACCGGCAGCCTGACCGGGATACCAGGCCTCAACAATAGCCGGCACCAGCTCGACTGCCCTATTGACAGCCAGCGGGCTGCCGTTTAAAAAAATCAGGACAACAGGCTTAGGAGCTGCTGCCCGGGCCACTTCTTCCAGGAGCTTTTCCTGGTTGGCCGGAAGGTCAAGAGTCAGACGGTCGCCGCCCTTAAAACCTGGAACGGGCACGTTCATTTCTTCGCCTTCAAGCCTGGGCGAAAGTCCCAGAAACAAGATGGTAGCTTCGGCTTCCCGGGCGGCTTTGATTGCGCGCTCGAGACTGTCGGCTGCCGGCTTTTTCCATAGTAAATGCATTCTGGCCATTCTTGCCCGGTGGCTGTATTCAATTTTTAAGGCTGCCGGCCGGCCTTTTTCCAGCTGGACTTTTTGATAAACCTTATGGGTTTCGTGAGTGCCGTTGAAACTGGCAATAAGCTTTCCATCCAGAAAGATTTTAAAGCTGTTAAAACCTTCTCCGCCCAGATAATAATCGCCGCTTTCTGGCGGAACCAGATAACCTGTCCAGCGGATACTGAAATTATTGGGATCAAGACCAGGAAGCGGAGCCTCTTCCCACCAGTTAAAATCAAGTCCGGCGTCAAGCCTGGTGACGACCGGCTTTCCATTTAATTCTTGATTGGCAAAATATTCACCGCGAAGGCCCCTGTCTTTCGAGTTTAGAGCTGGCTTTAAAAATTCAGCTGGAATGGGTGTCAGAACCGGAATACCTTCAGCCCAATCCGTTCCCGGTTCATAAATAATTTTGGTCTGAGAGCCGGCTTTCTCTCTGAGCCCGCGGAGGGGCGTTATGGGCTCGGCCGGGAAGCCGTTATAATTTCCAAGAAGAACTTCAATGTCATCAGCATTTGGTCCGATGACGGCTATTGATTTGAGCGATTTTGGAAGCGGTAAGACATTGTTTTTATTCTGCAGAAGAACAATAGACTGGCGGGCGGCTTCGAGGGCGAGAAGACGATGTTTCGAACTATCAACTGCCGAATAGGGAATCCCGGCATAAGCGACACGCTCTTCCGGATCAAACATTCCTAAGCGAAAGCGAGCGGTAAGGAGCCTTTTCACAGCGATGTCAATCGTAGCCTCATCCACCAATCCTTTCTTGACGGCTTCGAACAGGGCTGTATAAGCTCGCCCGCAGTTAAGGTCGGTCCCGGCTTTTAGAGCCATAGCGGCTGCCTCAGCCAGGGTCGGGACAAGCTTATGAGTAGCATAAATATCATCAACCGCATCACAGTCAGACACGACATAGCCTTCAAAACCCCACTCGTGACGGAGAATATCATTGAGCAGGAGCGGACTACCGCAGCAGGGCAGACCACGGAAGCGGTTATAGGCACACATGACCGAATAAGCGCCACCTTCCCGCACAGCCATTTCAAAATGCGGTAGATAACTGCTGCGGAGGTCAGGAAAATCAACCACGGCGTCAAAGGTGTGACGGTCAGGCTCGGGGCCGCTATGAACGGCATAATGTTTGGCGGTGGCAATAACCTTAAAATATTTCGGATTATCACCCTGCAATCCATGGATAAAACTTACCGCCATGGTGCCAGTCAGATAGGGATCCTCGCCATAGGTTTCCATGCCTCGTCCCCAGCGTGGATCACGGAAAAGATTGATATTGGGTGACCAGAAGGTTAAGCCCTGATAAATACCACGCTCACCGCGGCGGGCAGCCTCGTGGTGTTTAGCCCTGGCTTCATCCGAGATAGCGGTGGCCACCTCGAACAACAGGTCGGTATCCCAGGTGGCGGCCAGACCGATTGCCTGGGGAAAGACAGTGGCCAGGCCGGCCCGGGCCACTCCATGAAGGCACTCATTCCACCAGTTATAGGCCGGGATGCCCAGGCGGTCTATGGCTGGTGCCTCATTCATCAGCTGACCGATTTTTTCTTCAAGTGTCAATCGTCCGACCAGATCAGAAACCCTGACTTCAAGCGGTAAGTCCGGATTTAAAAAGGGCAGAATGGTAGCGCTTTTCTCGTCACTGTTCTCTTGAATCTGACTGTCCTTTTCAGCTTTGCTCAGTCCCGGGAAAAAAATCAGTCCAGAAATTATGAGCAGGGCTAAAAAGCGAAAAGACATTAGTCCCCCGCTATTTAGAATACCTTGTCTTCTTTTATTCTTCACCACCCAGCCTCTTTCCGGCCTTTACTTCACCGGCTCAATAATGAATGACCAGGAATAGTCCTGTGGCTTAATCAAGTACTGCGGGTGTGGTTTTGCTCCCCAGGAATCATCTCCTCCCACGCCCATCTGAGCCAGATCGATGTTGACATAAAGATGACTTCGTCTGGGCA
>ENA-UPTA01006618-UPTA01006618.1-activated-sludge-metagenome-genome-assembly--contig:-NODE-6618-length-10181-cov-3.748074_pt1 | contig 10181 bp, 10 predicted proteins | sample MGYA00238184_ERZ773361 | MGnify/ENA primary metagenome ERZ773361 (study PRJEB29100, sample SAMN05720205) | activated sludge metagenome | isolation source: anaerobic digester from wastewater...
CCATTGGCGGGGGAGAGGGGACTCGCCCCTCTGGGCGCGGCTGAGACTCAGGGCTGATCAGGAAGAAGTTTCGATGCGGCGACCTTCGCTCATTCCGCTTCGGTCCGTGCGCACCCGGCGGCGGCCGGTGCGTCGTCTTCGCGGTGCAGGGTGAAGGGCGAGTGTCCCTGACCGGACAGATAGTCCAGCCATTTGCCGAGGAAGGTGTTCATGCGCAGCCGATATCCGAGCAGCGTGCCCGGGTCCGGCAGCGGACCCAGGACGTCGCGCCAGCCGCGGCCGACGTGGCAGTGGGTGACTTCGATCAGGCGCGCATCGCGGTAATGGCGCAGGTAGGCCGACGGGTCTAGCGTGCCCGTCGCCGGATCGCGCAGGTCGTAGGACAGGCGCAGCAGCGTGGTGTAGCGGTGCTGCTCCAGCAGATGGAGGTGAACGTCCATTCCGTCGTCCACGCTGGAGCGCCAGCGCCCGGCGCGGTCGAGCGGTGAAAACATCCGCTCGAAGCGGGTGAAGTTTTCCGCATACAGCTCCATCAGGTAGCCGAAGCGGCTGAGGCGCGGAAAAGCGGTCGGGCGGGCAGGTGCGAGCAGCACGCAGGGTCCGTCAGAACAGGTGGCGGTCGATGTTGAAGTGGGACATCACCTTGCTCGCGATCTCCTCGATCGAGGTGTGGGTGGTGCTGAGCGAGGGCAGGTTTTCCTGGCGGAACAGGGCTTCGGCGGCCTGCACTTCGCGCTGGCAGGTTTCCAGCTTCGCATAGCGGCTGTCGGGACGGCGCTGCTGGCGGATCTGGTGCAGTCGCGCGGGGTCGATGGTCAGGCCGAACAGCTTGTGGCGGTGCTGGCGCAGGCGGCGCGGCATTTCTCCGCCTTCCAGGTCTTCCTCGGTCAACGGGTAGTTGGCGGCGCTGACGCCGAAGTGCAGCGCCAGGTAGAGGCAGGTGGGCGTCTTGCCCGAGCGCGAAACGCCGACGAGGATGACGTCGGCTTCCTCATAATGCGGCGCTACGCCGTCGTCGTGGCTGAGCGCGTAGTTGGTGGCGTTGATGCGCGATTCGTATTTGTCGTAGTCGGTCATGCTGTGGGCGCGGCCCACCGAGGGCCGGCGCGTGCTTCCCAACTCCGTTTCCAGCGGCAGGATGAAGGGCGCGAACACGTCCATCATCAGTGCGCCGCTTTCCGCGAGGGCCGCGGAAATGGCGCTGTCCACCACGGTGTTGACCACGATCGGGCGCAGGCCGATGCGTTCGGCGGTTTCGCGGATGCGCTGGGCCGCGTGGATCGCCTTGGCCTCGGTATCGATGAACGGCAGGCGCTGGGTGGCGAAGGCCACGTCGGGAAACTGGGTCAGAAGGCTGTTGCCGATGGTTTCGGCGGTGATGCCGGTGCCATCGGAGACGAAGAAAACGGGGCGCGGGGCGCTCATGCGGACTTCCTGTGGGTGGATGGAGCCAGTGTATCGGGCCGGAGGGTGCGGCTCGACTAGACGACCGGGACACGCACTGGCGGCCACTGGGCGGCGGAAACGGATCCATGCCTTTCGCGTCACACCTGCCGCACCAGTTCGTTCTGGTGTAACGTGCCGATCACGTCACGTTGTGGTTTCCCGGTTGCCTCGCATGGGGCGAGGCTGCCGGAAATCACCCAGTCAGGAGTCCATGCATGAGCGACATCATCGATCCGCCCCCCGCGCCGTCCGATTCGCCCGCGCCCGAGTCGCGCCAATGGGGCCTGTTTGCGCATCTGTCCGCGCTGGTCGGCCTGATCATTCCTTTCGGCAACATCCTGGGGCCGCTGATCATCTGGCAGATCAAGAAAGCCGAGATGCCCTTCGTCGATGACCAGGGCAAGGAAGCGCTCAACTTCAACATCACGGTGGCGCTCGCCTTCGTGGTGGCTTTCATCCTGAGCTTTGTCCTCATCGGCCTGCTGCTCATGCCGCTGATCGGATTGGCCTGGCTGGTATTTGCGATCATCGCCGCCATCAAGGCGAACAACGGCGAGTACTATCGGTATCCCTTCACGCTTCGGCTGGTGAAGTAGTCCGATTGCGGTCCGGATGCAGCGGCGCGGCTGGCAGCAGTCGCGCCGTTGTTGTTTCCGGGCCGGATTCACCGACACGCCGCTTCCGTAGTCCCTACGCGGCCGACGTGGCCAGCACGGTGATTTCCTCGCGGTCGTGGTAGAGCTGGCGGGCGCGGGTCCGCACGGTCACGCCGGCGGCTTCGCAGCGGGCGTGGAAATCGCCGAGGTTGGCCTGCACCTCCAGCCAGCGCTTCTTCATCGGCAGCTTGAGGTTGAAGATCGCGTGCCGGCACCAGCCGTGGGTGAACCAGTCGGCCATGCGCGCGGCGACCCGGCGCGGCTGTTCCACCATGTCGCAGACCATCCAGTCGAGCGGGCGCGGCGGCTGCCAGGTGAAGCCGTCGGCGCGCAGATGTTCGACCAGGCCGCTGTCCAGCAGCGCCGGCTGGATCGGGCCGTTGTCGATCGCAATCACGTGCACGTGGCGGCGCGCGAGGATGAAGCTCCAGCCACCGGGCGCGGCGCCGAGGTCGGCGGCGCTCATTCCAGGATGCAGCCAGCGCTCGCGCTCCTGCGGGCTCATCAGGGTTTCGATGGCTTCTTCCAGCTTGGCGGCGGAGCGGCTGGGCGCTTCCCTGGGCACCTTCAGGCGCGCGATGCCCTGCGGCCAGAGGCGCTCGCCGCGCGGTTCGGAAATCCCGAGCACGGCGTGGGTTCCGGACAGGAAACAGACGTGCAGGCAGGGTTTGTGGAGGTCGGATGCGCCCGGCAGCCAGGCTTCACGCCGCAGCGCCGGGCGCAGCGCGTTGCCGAAGCTGCGCGCAAGCGCGGCGAGCGGGCGTGCGGCGTCGGAATCGGGGTGTTCGACGATCAGTTCGCCGAACCGGGTGGTGCCTGCCTCGCGCAGTGCGGTCAGGATGGGCGCAAGGCGATCCTCGCGTGGGAGGTTTTCGAGGTCGGCAAGGATGCGCACGCACTGGCGAGAGAAGATCAGTTCCCGCGCGCCGGGCAGCGGCACCGCGCCTTCCGGCTGGATGGCGTGGAAGCGCACCCAGCCTTCGCCGCGCGTGGCCTGGGGATATCCGTGCAGGCCGCGCGCCGTCGCCCAGTCGGCGATTTCCGCGGCGGCTTCCGGCTCGAAGCCGGGGCGGCAGAGGATCAGCAGACCCACGGGTCAGTAGTGGATGCCGCCGCCGGCGGCGTAGCGTGACAGCACCTCGCGCGCGGCTTCGCGCAGCACGCCTTCGCGTACCGCGATGCCGCGCCGCTCCAGTTCGCCGCGCCAGTCGGCGGGCAGCGGGCCTTCGTCGAAATCGGTCAACTCCATCACGTCGGCGCTGCTTGCGCCGATCAGCAGGGTGTCGATGCCGGCCCAGAAGGTCGCGCCGTAGCACATGCAGCACGGTTGCCCGGAGGCGGCCAGAGTGATGCCCGGGTGGCCGTCGTTGAGGCGGGCGCGGCCGGTGTGCTTCTGCGCGAGCAGGTAGGCCATCATCTCTGCGTGCGCGATGGAGCTGGTTTCGGGCACGACGCGGTTGACCCCGACCGCAAGCAGCCGGCCCTGCGCGTCGAATACCGCCGCGCCGAACGGCCCGCCGGTGCCGCGTTCGACGTTCAGGGCGGACAGGCGAACCGCCAGCGCCATGCGCGCCTCATCGTCGCGATAGACAGCGGTCGCATCGATTTCCGCACCGACCCAGTCGGGCAGGGCGAGGCGGGCGTCGTGGCTCAACATGGGGAAGTCTCCGTGCAACCTGTCGGCATCCTCAGAACACCGTGACGCGGTCTTTGTCCGCGCGCATCATCGAATTTTTTCCGACCTTGCACTTGAACGCCTCGGCGAAGGGCGCAAGGTTGGCGAGCGGGCCGTTGACGCGCCACTTGGCCGGCGCATGCACGTCGATGCGGGAAAGGAGCTGAAGCTCCTCGTCGCGGTAGTTGCGCCGCCAGACGCGCGCATAGGCCAGGTAGTAGCGTTGCGCCGCGCTGAGCGTGCCCTGCGCCGGCTGCGGGCCGAGCGTATCGAGAGCGGCGCGGGCGATTTCCACGCCGGCGAGGTCGGCGATGTTCTCGGCCAGCGTGAGCTGGCCGTTGACCCGGATCTGGCCAAGCGCGGGATAGGCGTCGTACTGCGCGCGCAGCGGATCGAATCGGGCGTTGAAGGCAAGGGTATCGGCTTCCTGCCACCAGGGCGCGATGCGGCCCTGCACATCGAAGCGGCTGCCGATGGAGTCGAAGCCGCGCATCAGCTCATGCGCGACGATGCTTCCCAGGCCGCCGTAGTTGGTCGCAGCGTCGCCCGCGGCGTCGAACAGCGGGGCCTGCACGATGCCGGCCGGCAGCACCAGCTGGTTGCGAGCCGGGTCGTAGTAGACGTTGACCGACTGCGCCGGCTGCGGCCACTGCCATTCCTCGCGCACCTTGCCGATCGCGGCCATGTGCTGGCGGTGCAGCCAGGTGGAAATCGCAAGCACGTTGCCGGCGTAGGTGCCTGGATCGAGCGAGAGGTTTTCGTAGGCGAATTCGGCTTCCGGTCCGCCGAGCTTCACGTCGATCGAGTCGATTTTTTCCAGCGCGGCCAGTCGCGCCGTGGTGCCGAGCCAAGGGGCCTGTTCCAGCTTGCCGCGCAGGGTGCGACGGATGGTTTCCACCAGCGATTCGACGGCTTCGCGGGTCGCCGGCGGGAAGTGCGCGCGCAGGTAGCTTTGTCCCAGCGCCGGCCCCATCAGGGCGTTGATCGTGCCCAGCACGCGGCGCCAGCGCGGCATCGGTTCCTGCGAGCCGCGCAGGGTGCGCAGGAACATCGCATCGTGCGCATCGACGAAGCCGCGCGGCAGGTACGGCGCCAGCGCGTGTGCAGCGTGGAAACGCAGGTAGGCACGCCACTGTTCCGGAGGAATCCCCGCGATCAGCGCGTCGGCTTCCTGGAAGAAGGCGCTGTGCGCCAGCGAGAGCGGCGCGTCCGGGTCCAGTCCCTGGGCCTTGATGAAATTGCGCCAGGCCAGCGCCGGGTAGGTCTTGTCCAGCTCGCGCACCGGCAGGATGCGGTAGGAGACCACCGGGTCACGCAGTTGCAGCAGGGTGAGCGAAGCTGTCGCCAGCCGTTTCTCGATGGCCAGGACCGCATCGGCCTCGGCTGCCGGTGCGGCGCTTCCGGCGAGCGTCAGGATGCGCTCGACGTAGCCTTCGTAGGCGGTCAGCAGCAGTCGGGTATCCGGGTCCTGGCGCAGGTAGTACTCGCGGTCGCCCAGGCCCAATCCTCCCTGATTGGCGTAGGCGATGCGGCGCGCCGGGTTCTTGAGGTCGTCGCCGGCGCCGAAGTCGAACAGCACCGGAATGCCGCGCGCGTGCAGTTCGGCGAGCGCCGGGGCGACATCGCGTGCCTTGCGAATCTTGTCGATGCGCGCCAGCAGCGGTTTGAGCGGCGCAATGCCGGCCGATTCCACGGCGCTTTCGTCCATGCCGCTGGCGTAGAGCGCGCCGAGCAGGCGTTCCACCCGGTCGCTGCTGGCGGCGGCCTGCTCCAGCAGGCTGCGCTGCTGCAGCAGGCCCTGCAGCCCGATTTCCTCGAACGTGCCCCAGCTTGCGAAACCGGCGGGTACCGCGTTGTCGCGCAGCCAGCCGCCGTTGGCGTGCTGGTAGAAGTCGGCGCAGGCCGGTGTGGCGGTGTCGAAGCTGCGGGGGTCCAGCGAGATATCGGTCGCTGCGCATGGAACCATCGCACAACCGAGGACCAGGGCCAGCGCGGTCGGAATCAGGTGTTTGTTCATTGGGACTGGAATGGGGCGGAGAAATGCTGAGAAAGGTTTCGGAACCGCGCGCGACATGCCGTGCGCGATCAGTTCGCGAGCGTGGGCAGGTTCAGCGCGCGCGGTGCGGTCGAACGTGCCGGCAGCTTCACGAAGCGCGGCGCATCCGGCCAGTCGCCGGCCAGCAGCCGCACGCAACCGGCGGTGCAGGAGGCCGGTTCCGGGATGCCTGCCGGTTCTTCGGCGAAATAGGCGCGCGCGCGCAGCGCGGTGCGCATCGGACCAGGTTCGATGCCGTGCACGCGCACCGGCGAAGCGGCGAGTTCTTCGCCCAGGATCGACACCAGACCGCGCAGCGCCTGCTTGGATACGCCGTAGGCGCCCCAGAAGGCGCGCGTGGACTGCTCGGCATCGTCGAGGGTGAACAGCACGCAGGCGTCCGGGCTTTCCCGCAGCAGCGGCAGGCAGGCGCGGGTGAGGAGGAAGGGCGCGCTCAGGTTGACGTGCAGGCCGGTGAACCAGTCCTCCAGCGCCAGGTTCCGCAGCGAGGACAGGCCCTTGAGTTCGGCCGCGCAGTGCGCGATCCCATCCAGCCGCCCGAATTCGCGCGCGATGGATTCGGCCAGCGTCTCGTAGTCTTCGGGCGTGGCGCCGGAAAGATCGAGTGGATAGATCGCGGGGGTTCTGGCGCCGGAAGCGATCAGTTCGTCGTACAGCCGGGCAAGCCGCGGCACGCGGCGGCCGAGCAGCACCACCTGCGCGCCCGCCGTGGCGCAGGCGCGCGCCAGCGCTTCGCCCAGCCCGCCGTTGGCGCCGGTGATCAGCAGGACGCGATCGGCCAGCACCTGGCCGGCCGCGGCGGAGCCTGTCGTGGGCATCACGCTTCCTTCACGGCTTCGGCCACCATCAGCTGGAGTTCGCCCTGCTGGTGCAGCTCGACCGTGATGTCGCTGCCGCCGATCAGTTCGCCGGCAATGAAGAGCTGGGGGAAGGTCGGCCAGTTGGAATAGCGCGGAAGCTGGGCGCGGATTTCGGGGTCGGCCAGCACGTTGATGGTGTGGAAGGGCTTGCCGCAGGCCTCCAGCGCGCGCGCGGCGCGCTCGGAGAAACCGCACATCGGGTGCTCGGGGGTGCCTTTCATGACCAGCACCACCGGGTGGGCGGCGAGCTGCGCGCGGATGCGTTGAGTGGCGCTCATCTTGCTCCAGCAGAATCTGGAATGGGGCGGGCCGGCATTGGACCGGACATGGAGTGGGCTAGAATTGTAGCCGCTGTCGCCGCACCGCGTGCGCACGCTTCGTCAATCAGACCTCCAGGAGATCCCCAGATGGCCATCGAACTTCCCCCGCTCCCCTATGCGCGCGAGGCGCTGGAACCCCACATTTCCGCCGAAACGATCGACTACCACTACGGCAAGCACCACCAGGCCTACGTCACCAACCTGAACAACCAGATCAAGGGCACCGAGCTGGAGGATGCGCCGCTGGAAGCCATCGTGCGCAAGGCCCAGGGCGGCATGTTCAACAACGCCGCCCAGGTGTGGAACCACAACTTCTACTGGATGTGCCTGTCGCCCAGCGGCGGTGGCGCGCCGGGTGGCAAGCTGGGCGAAGCCATCGCCAAGGCCTTCGGCTCCTTCGATGCCTTCAAGGAGGAGTTCACCAAGCTCTCGCTGGGCACCTTCGGCTCCGGCTGGGGCTGGCTGGTGCAGCGCCCGGACGGTTCGCTCGGTCTGGTCAGCACCTCCAACGCCGCCACCCCGATCACCGGCGAGGACACGCCGCTTCTGACCTGCGACGTGTGGGAACACGCCTACTACATCGACTACCGCAACGCCCGTCCCAAGTATCTGGAGCACTTCTGGAACCTGGTGAACTGGGAGTTCGCGGCCAGCCGCCTCAAGTAAGCCGGAAACCGGCTCCTCTCCGGCCGGAGAGGAGCCTTTCCCCCGTCCACCTTTTCCCCGCGCATGGGGCAGGGCGCCGACTTCCCCATGACCACTCTTTCCGCCGCGATCCTGCTGTTCCTGATCCTGGACCCGCTCGGCAACGTGCCGGTGTTCCTCAGCCTGCTGCGCGGCCTGCCGCCTGATCGCCAGCGCGTCGTGCTCGCGCGCGAACTGCTGATCGCACTGGGCGTGCTGTTCCTTTTCCTTTTCGCCGGCCAATCCATCCTGGCCGCGATGCACCTGCGCGAAGAATCGGTCTCGATCGCCGGCGGCATCGTGCTGTTTCTGATCGGCATCCGCATGATCTTTCCGCCCCAGGAGGGCCTGCTCGGACACCAGCCGGAAGGCGAGCCCTTCATCGTGCCCATGGCCATTCCGCTGGTCGCCGGCCCCTCCGGCATGGCCGCGGTGATCCTGATGGCGAGCAATGATCCTGCCCGGCTGGGCGACTGGGCGCTGGCGCTGTTCATGGCCTGGTCCGCCACCGCCGCGATCCTTTTTTCCGCCACCTTTCTCTACAAAGTGCTGGGTCGACAGGTACTTACCGCCGTGGAGAGGCTCATGGGCATGCTGCTGGTGGCACTGTCGGTGCAGATGCTGCTGGACGGGCTGCGCGCCTGGCTGGCTCCGTGACGAGGCGGATCCGGGCAGGAAGGGCGGGAAGTAACGCCAATGTCATCAAAGTCGGTTAAACTACGGTTAAAGTCCGACGAGTCCGCGCAAGCGGGCCCGCACGACGAAAGCTGAAGTTTTGCAGCAACTAGGTGGCAGGAAGTCGACCGGTGCCGTTGTCGCGTGGCAACCAACCGGCAACGGTGCAGGCAGTGCGTCCATGCACCCCAATGAATCAAGTCTGGGAACCAGGGCAAATCCATGAAAAAACAGCTTCGAATCAAGCACCTCGCCGGCGCTCTCGCCGTCCTCCTGATGACTGCTCCGGCCTATGCGCAGCAGACCTCGTCCAATCTGGCCGGTCGCGTGACCGACCATGAGGGCGCGCCGCTGGCCGGCGCCGAAGTCATCATCGTGCATACGCCCTCGGGCACCACCAGCCGCGCCGTCACCGACGGCCAGGGTCGCTACAGCGCCCGCGGTCTGCGCGTGGGTGGCCCGTACACGGTCACGGTGACGCGTGAAGGCTTCAAGGGTGAGTCTTCCGAGAATGTGTTCCTCTCGCTGGGCGAGACATCGGCCCTGAACGTCGACCTGGATACCGCAGCCACCGAGCTGACGGCGATCGAAGTCGTGGCTTCCTCGGCCACCACCGTGTTCAGCCCGGACAACATGGGCACCGGCACGGTCGTGTCTTCGTCCGACATCGCGGCGCTGCCCTCGGCCGGCCGCAACATCCAGGACCTGATCCGCCTCGACCCGCGCATCAGCCAGACCAGCAAGTCCGACGGGCGCATTTCCGCAGCCGGCCAGAACTCGCGCTACAACCTGATTCGCATCGACGGTGTCTCCACCAACGACCCCTTCGGTCTGGAAGCCAACGGCCTGCCTACCGAGCGCCAGCCGGTGTCGATGGATGCGATCGAGGAAGTGAACATCGCCCTGGCCAACTACGACGTGAGCTACTCGGGCGCCACCGGCGCCGTGGTCAACGCCGTGACCCGGTCGGGCACCAACGATTTCCACGGTTCGGTGTACTACGCCTATCGCGACAAGGACTGGGTGCGCGAAGACCTGGAAGGCGTCAAGTTCAACGGTTTCAACGACGAAACCACCTACGGCGGCACGTTCGGCGGCGCCCTGGTCAAGGATCGCCTGTTCTTCTTCGCCAACTACGAGAAGTACGTGCGCTCCGCGCCCGGTTCCAGCTATGCCTCCACGCCCTACGGCCGCGGCCAGATCACCGATGCGGACATCGCCGAGGCGCAGCGCATTGCGCGCGACGTCTGGGGCTTCGACGCCGGCACGCTGGATCCGGTGAAGGGCGACACCGAGATCGAGGAATACGCGGTCAAGTTCGACTGGAACATCAACGACGACCACCGCGCCTCGCTTCGTTACAGCAAGCTGGAACAGGACGTGATCCGCCAGCCGGGCATTGCCAGCGGCACGGTTTCCCTCAGCAGCTACTGGTACAACCAGCCCAAGACCTTCGAAAGCTGGGTGGGCCAGCTCTTCAGCAACTGGTCGGACAATTTCTCCACCGAGCTGAAGCTTTCGTACCGCGACTATGTCGCCGAGCGCGCGCCGTGGTCCAACCTGCCGTCGGTCCGCGTCAACATCGGCAATCAGGGCCTGCTGTTCGGCACCGAGGTGAACACGCACGTCAACGTGGTGGACACCACCGAGCAGAACCTGTTCTTCGCCGGTACCTACTACGCCGGCAACCACACGCTGAAGTTCGGTGTCGACTACGCCAACAACGACATCATGAACTTCTACGGCCGTGATCTGAACGGCTCGTACACCTTTGCTTCGCTGGCCGATTTTGCTGCCGGCAAGCCGAGC
>ENA-UPTA01006620-UPTA01006620.1-activated-sludge-metagenome-genome-assembly--contig:-NODE-6620-length-10177-cov-9.078443_pt1 | contig 10177 bp, 9 predicted proteins | sample MGYA00238184_ERZ773361 | MGnify/ENA primary metagenome ERZ773361 (study PRJEB29100, sample SAMN05720205) | activated sludge metagenome | isolation source: anaerobic digester from wastewater...
GCGCTGCCGGCGCCGGGGGCGGTGACCGCGATCAGGGCGGTGTTGTCGACGTCGGCGATGTCGAACGACACCCGTCCGATCGGACCGACCTTCAGCGGGCCCACGGTGAACAGCCGGCCCGAGTTGGGCGAGACCGGCACGCGCGCCGTCTCGCGGCTGCCCTGCGTGACCAGCAGGCCCTGGCGCGTGTCGATCGCGAAGTTGGTCGTGACCTTCTCGTCGACCTTGTTGTACGTGTACGCGGCCGCCTGGATCGAGGCGGGCTTGCCGGCGTTGGCGTCGCTGTTCGCGTAGACCAGCGCACCGTCGAGCTGCACGCCCGGCAGGGCCGGGTCGCCGTCGATCACCGCGCCGGTGTCGGGGTGCAGGCGCAGGTTGCGCCCGGCCGCGCCGACCACCCGGATGCGGTCGACGGTCGGGTTGAAGTCGAAGCCCGCGTCCGACTCGACCAGCGCAGGGGCCAGCGGCGCGTTGCCGATGGTCCGGACCGAGGCATTGGTCGTGTCGATCACGTACAGCCGTCCGGAGGTGCCCAGTCCGTAGAGCATGCCGCGGGCCACCCGGAAGTCGATGCCGACCAGCGTCTCGCCGGGCTGCAGACCCTGCAGCGGCAGGTCGAGATCGAGCTGCCGCGGCTGTCCGGCATTGAACCGCACGAGACGGTTGGCGTCCGTGACCGCGTAGACCGTCTCCTTGCGCGGTGTGCCGGCGGGTTCACCCAGCACGGCGCAACCGGCGGCGGTCAGGGCGAGGGAGAAGGCGACCGGCAGGGCCGCACGGCGCCGCGGGCGGCGGGACGTTGCGTCGGGCCGTTGGGGAATTGCGCGGTTGGCATGCTTCGTTTTCAAGGACTGTGCTCCGGTGATGCGTGGTGTACTGGGCGCGCAGGTCGCCCGGTGCCATGTTCGGTCCGGGTGGAAGCGATGGCGCCCGGCCGGCAGACGGCGAGCCCGTCGACCCGATGGACGGTGCTCCCGATGTTGTTGCTCCCCTCGTCAGTTGTCCGCTTCGGTCTCGCCCTGGCGGCCGGCGGCTGCGCCGCGCTGTCGTCGCACGCGTGCGCCGGCGACCTCGCCGCGCGTGTGCGCGATGCGCAGGGCCGTCCGATCGAGGATGCGGTCGTGTGGGCGATGCCCCTGTCGGGCCAGTCGCCGCCCCGCGACACGCGCGCGGTGACCATCGTCCAGCGCGACAAGCGCTTCATCCCGCGGGTGACGCCCGTGCAGGTCGGCACGGCCGTGCAGTTCCCCAACGAGGACACGGTGCGGCACCACGTGTATTCGTTCTCGCCGGCGAAGGTGTTCTCGCTGAAGCTGTACGTGGGCACCCCGCCCAACCCGGTGGTCTTCGACAAGGCGGGCGAGGTGGTGCTCGGCTGCAACATCCACGATCAGATGCTCGCCTTCGTGTACGGCGTCGACACGCCGTACTTCGCGCGCAGCGGTGCCGACGGCGCGGCCCGCATCGCGAACCTGCTGCCCGGCGACTATGCGCTGCACGTCTGGCATCCCGACCAGAGCGCCGCGGCGGCGGCGGCGCGCGTGTCGATGCGGGCGACGGGCACGGTCGAGCACACGCTGGGCGTGACGCTGTCGGAGCGGCCGCGCACGGCTGCGCGCCCATGATCGGTGCGCCGCTGCCCGGGGTGCGGGGGTTCCGCCGGCTGCGCAGCCGGATCCTGCTCGCGTTCGCGCTGCTGCTCGTCGTCGGCCAGTCGACCAGCCTGTACCTGGTGTCCCAGGAGAGCCGGCGCACCGCCGAGCGCGAGCTCGACGCCGAACTCGAGAGCGGGGAGCGCATCGTTGCGCGCCTGCTCGAGCAGGACCGTCAGCGTCTGATCCAGGCGGCCGAGGTGCTCGCGGCCGACTACGGGTTCCGCGAGGCCGTGGCGAGCCAGGATGCGGAGACGATTGCGTCCGCGCTCGCCAATCACGCGCGACGCATCGGTGCGACGAACGCGGCGCTGATCGGACTCGACGGCCGTCCCGTCGCGAACGCGGCCGGATCCGGTCCGCTGGCGACGGCCCCGCAGCACGCGCTGGTCGAGTCGGCCCGCCGCAACGGCGTGGCCGGCGCGCTGTCGGTGATCGACGACGCGGTCCACCAGGTCGTGATGGTGCCGGTGCGTGCGCCGGTCACCATCGGCTGGGTGCTGCTCGGCTTCGAGATCTCCGATCGCGTCGCGCACGACCTGGGCGGACTGACGCGCATGCAGGTGTCGTTCGTGAAGCTCTCCGAGGGCAAGGGCAGCGTGGCCGCGTCCACCCTGCCGCCCGCAGGGCGTGCGGAGCTCGAGTCCAAGCTCACCGGCCTGCGCCAGCGGCAGGCCGAGGGCTATCTGGTGCTGGCGGGCGAGCGCTACGGCATGCGCGTGCTGCGCATGACCGGCGATCAGCCCAGCGGCGTGGTCGTGGCGCTGCAGATGTCGCTCGACGCACGCCTCGCCGAATACGACCCGCTGCGCCGCTTCCTGCTGATGCTGTCGCTCGTCGTCGTGGTGGTGTCGGTGGCGATCAGCGGCGTGGTGGCGCGCAACATCACGCGACCGCTCGGACAGCTCGCGCGCATGGTCTCGCGCGTGCGCGGCGGCGACTACGCGGCCGAGATCGCGATCGAGCGCAGCGACGAGATCGGCGCGCTGGCCGACGGCTTCGACCAGATGCGGCGCGACATCGCGCACCGCGAGCAGGAGATCCTGCGTCTGGCGTACGTCGACAAGCTCACCGGGCTGCCGAACCGCAACCGGTTCATGCGCGCGCTGTCCGAGGCGATCGCGCCGCAGGGCGACGCAGCGCCCCGGCCGATGGCCGTGCTGCTGATGGACCTGGACCGTTTCCGTCTGGTCAACGAAGCGCTGGGGCATGCCGCGGGCGACGAGGTGCTGTGCGCGCTCGTCGAGCGGCTCGCCCCCGTGCTGCCCGCCGGCGCGCTGTTCGCGCGCATCGGCGGCGACGAGTTCGCGTGGCTGCTGCCCGGCGCGGGTGAAGAGACGGCGCGCGCGTTTGCACAGTCGGTGCAGGACGCGCTCGCGCATCCGGTCGTGTGGCAGGAGCAGCCCGTCGACGTTGCCGGCAGCCTCGGGCTGGCGCTGTTCCCCGCGCACGGCAACGAGGCCGGCACGCTCGTGCGCCATGCCGACATGGCGATGTACGACGCGAAGAACCGACATGCCGGCGTCGCGGTCTTCGATCCCGCCAACATCGTGTCGCGCCAGGAGCATCTGTCGCTGCTGGGCGAACTGCGGCGCGCGATCGACGCCGACGAACTGCGCCTGTTCTTCCAGCCGAAGGTCGATCTGCGCACCGGCACCACGAAGGGCGTCGAAGCGCTCGTGCGCTGGCAGCATCCGCAGCGCGGCCTCGTGCCGCCGGTCGCCTTCATGCCCTATGCCGAGCAGACGGGCTTCGTGCGCGAGGTCACCCGCTGGGTGCTCGAGCAGGCGGTCGTGCAGGCCGGACGCTGGCGCGCCGAAGGGCGCCCGCTGCAGGTGGCGGTAAACCTGTCGACGCAGGATCTGCTCGATCCCGCGCTGCCCGACCGGCTGGCCGGGCTGCTGACCCGCGCGGGCGTGCCGCCGGCGCTGCTGGTGGTCGAGATCACCGAGAGCAGCGTGATGGAGAACCCGGAGCAGGCGCTGGCGACACTGCGGCGCATCGACGCGCTGGGCGTGGAGATGGCGATCGACGACTTCGGCACCGGCTTCTCGTCGCTCGCGTACCTGAAGAAGCTGCCGGTCGACGAGCTCAAGATCGATCGCGCGTTCGTGATGAACATGCTGACCGACCGCGACGACGCGATGATCGTGCAGTCGACGGTGGAGCTGGCGCACAACCTCGGGCTGCGCGTCGTCGCCGAAGGGGTCGAGGACGAACGCATCGTCACGGCGCTCACGGCGATCGGGTGTGACGTCGCCCAGGGCTACTTCGCCAGCCGTCCGGTGCCGGCCGATGTGCTGGCCGCGTGGCTGCAGACCTCGCCCTGGGGGGACGTCCGCAGGACCCCGCAGACGGCGTGAGGCGGGCGAGGGCGTTCGTCAGGGCAGCCGGTTCGTCAGGCGAGGCCGTTCCTACGTGAGGCCGATCGTCACGCGAGGCAGTTCTTCACCGTCCAGCCGTACAGCCATTCGAGCGCGTCGTAGAAGCGCTCCGGCGAGCGGTCCTTCCAGAGCGAATTGCGCACCAGCCGCTCCACGCCGCGGGCGTGGTAGAGACGGCCGATCTCGCGCGCGGAGAGCACCACGCGCGCCGTGCGCACCACGCGGCGCGACTCGTACAGGCGGAAGGCGCGCGGCAGGTCGCGGTCGCAGGCGAGGATCGCCTCGCGCAGCGTGACCGCATCCTCCAGCGCCATGCAGGCGCCCTGTGCGAGGTACTGCAGCATCGGGTGTGCGGCGTCGCCGAGCAGGGTGACCGGTCCGCTGCCCCAGTGTTCGATCGGATCGCGGTCGGCGGTCGCCCAGCGTTTCCAGGAGGTGGGCGTGTCCAGCAGCTGCCGGGCCCGCGGGCAGATCGCGCCGAAGTACGACAGCACCTCCTCGCGTGAGCCTTCGCGCACGCCCCACTCCTCGCGTTCGCGGCTGTGGAAGGTGACGACGATGTTGAACTGCTCACCGCCGCGTAGCGGGTAGTGCACCAGGTGGCAGTCGGGGCCGACCCAGATCGCGGCGGCGTTCCAGCGCAGGTCTTCGGGCATGCGCGCGCGCGGCGTGACCGCGCGGTAGACGACGTGGCCCGACACGCGCGGCGGGTCGCCCACGGTGGTCTCGCGCACGACCGAGCGCACGCCGTCGCAGCCGATCAGCGCACGGCCGCGATGGTCGATGCCGGCGGCGTCGGTGAGCCGCACGCCCGCGTCGTCGACGGCGATGCCGGTGATGCGGCATCCGGTGTGCAGCCGGATGTCGCCCCGCGCCAGCACTTCGTCGTGCACCGACTGATGGATGTCGGCGCGGTGGATCACGGCATAGGGATTGCCGAAGCGCGCGCGGAAGGCCTCGCCGACCGGGATGGACGCGACTTCGCTGCCGTCGATCGCGTCCATCATCACCAGGGCGTCGGTGTACACGGCCCGCGCCCGCGCACGCGGGCCGCAGCCCAGCGCGTCCAGCGCCGCGAACGCGTTGGGCCCGAGCTGGATGCCCGCGCCGATCTCGCCGATCTCGGCCGCCTGTTCGAACAGCTCGACCGGCAGGCCGGCCTGGCGGAGCGCCAGGGCGGCGGCCATGCCGCCGATGCCGCCGCCCACGACGAGCACGGGGCCGGGGTCTGCGCGTGAAGTGGTCATGGCGTCAGGGGTCGGTTCTCGTGCGCAGAAGGATAACCGTGGGCCGTGTCCGTGGACCGTGTCCGTCAGTCGTGTCCGTGAGTCGTGTCCGCGGGCCGTGTCGTGCGGTTTGGGGCGGCGCACGGTCGGGGGTAGCATTGAACCGAACGACGCGCCGTCCGCCGATTCGAATCCGCAACACCTGTCGAACAACCGCGCGCGTGACGCTCCGCTCCGGGTCGTCCCCGGTGCCGGGCGTGCACCACGCCCCCAGGAGGGCATGCAGATGAACCAGCCGATCCCGACGACCCCACCCGACTTCGACCGCACGCGGGTGATCGAGCGCCCCGACGGGTTCTATTGGCAGTCGACCGACGAGGGGCGCGAGTACGGTCCGTTTCCCACGCTGGTCGAGGCGGTGGCCGACATGCAGGCCGAAGACGCCGACGACCTGCTCGAAGACGACCCGGACGGCGTGCGCGAAGCGGGCGAGGTGCTGGGCGTGCCCGAGTGGGTCGATCCCGAGACCGGTCATCTCGCCGACGACGGCTGGACGCGCACCGAAGACCACTAGGATCGCGTCGGACCGCGTCGCAGGACCGGGCCATCCGGCGGCGGCCGCCATTGACGCGTTCCCGCACTCCGTCGATCGGCGCAGCGATGCGCGCGGCGGCGCGTGCACTGCATGATCGGGCCGGGTCCACCACGGCGTTCCTGCGATGCGCATCCGTCCGATCCTGATCCTGTCCGCCGCGCTTGGCGTGCTGCCCGCGGCCCACGCCATGCAGCGCTGCGTCGACGCGCAGGGCCACGTCTCGTTCAGCGATCGGCCGTGCCCGTCGAACACGCAGTCCAGCGCCTACGAGCCGAAGCCGGCGGCCGGCAGCGGCGGCACTGCGCGGCGCCCTGGCGTGTACGACGGCCGGATCGACGGCCGCGCCTATGCCTACGTGAGCCCGGAGCAGCGGCGCGCGCGCTCGGCGCAACTGCGCGCCGACCACAAGCTGGCCGCGGTCGACCAGCGCATCGCCGCCATCGAGCGCGTGATGCAGCGTGACAGCCAGGAGTACGCCAAGCACATCGATCGGGCGCAGGACGAGTTCCTGCGCCTGTCGCGTGAAGGGCACCACGACCGCGCGGTGGAGGCGCAGGCGCGCATGAAGTCGCTCGAGTTCGACCTGATGCGACGTGTGCGGGACCAGCGCGAGCGCCTGTCGGTGCTCAAGGTCGAGCGGGCGGCGCTGCAGCAGGAGCGCTAGTCCCGGTGTCGCGCAAGGCGCGGCGCAGCACCTTGCCCACCGGTGTCTTGGGCAGCTCGGTGGCGAACACGATCGACGACGGCCGCTTGTAGCCGGTCAGCCGCTCGCGGCACCAGTCGCGCACCTGCTGCTCGGTGAGCGCGGGGTCGCGCGCGACGACGTACAGACGCACGGCCTCGCCGGAGCCGGGATCGGGCACGCCGACCGCCGCGCATTCCAGCACCTGGGGGTGGGCGCTGACGACGGCCTCGATCTCGGTCGGGAAGACGTTGAAGCCCGACACGAGGATCATGTCCTTCTTGCGGTCGACGATGCGGAAGAAGCCGCGCGCGTCCATCGTGCCGATGTCGCCCGTGCGGAAGTATCCGTCGGGGGTGAGCGCACGCGCCGTCTCGTCCGGGCGGTTGTAGTAGCCCGGCGTGACGTTCGGGCCCCGGATGCACAGCTCCCCGGGCGTGCCGACGGGGACGTCGCGGTTGTCGTCGTCGCGCACCACCAGGTCGATGGACGGCAGCGGCACGCCGATGCTGCCGGTGTGCACGGTCTCGCCGACCGGGGTGTTGGTGCCGATGGCAGCGGTCTCCGACATGCCCCAGCCTTCGGCGATCGCGCAGCCGGTCATCTTCTGCCAGCGCTCGGCCACCGCGGGCATCGTCGCCATGCCGCCGGCCTGCGTGAACAGCAGCGACGAGAGGTCCAGTGCGCGGAACTTCTCGTCGTTCATGAGGGCGACGAACAGGGTGTTCAGGCCCGGGAACATGTGGAACGGTCGCTCGGACAGGGCCTTGACCAGGGCGGGGATGTCGCGCGGGTTCGGTATCAGCGTGAGCAGGTTGCCCCGGTGCATGCCGATCAGCAGGCAGCCGGTCAGACCGTAGATGTGATACAGCGGCAGCGCGGCGATCACGTGCAGCTGCGGCACCGTGACGCCGCGCCACGCCAGGCCCGCGTCGATCGCGGCGCTGGCCTGCATCACGGCGGCCACCACGTTGCGGTGCGTGAGCATCGCGCCCTTGGACACGCCGGTGGTGCCGCCGGTGTACTGCAGGAAGGCGACGTCGCCGGGCGCGCGCGCCACGGGCGTCCACGGATGATGGCGACCTTCCCCGAGCGCGCGGCCCAGGGGCACGGCGCCGGGCAGGTCGTAGGCCGGCACCAGGCGCTTCACCCGCCGCACCACGTGGTTGACGAGGGCGCCCCTGGGGAAGCCGAGGAGGTCGCCGCTGGTGGCGACGACGACGTGCCGCACGGCGGTCTGGCCGATCACCTGCGCGAGCGTGCCGGCGAAGTTCTCCAGCACGACGATCGCCTCGGCGCCGCTGTCGGCCAGCTGGTGCTGCAGTTCGCGCGGGGTGTACAGCGGGTTGATCGTGACGATCGTGCAGCCGGCGCGCAGCGCGCCGACCACCGTGACCGGAAAGCTCGACAGGTTCGGCAGCATCACGGCCACGCGTGCGCCGGGCAGCACGCCGCGCCGGCGCAGCCAGCCCGCGAAGGCGCGCGACAGCCGGTCGAGCATGTCGTAGCGCATCGTGTGCCCCAGGCAGCGCGCGAAGTCGCGCCGGCCGTGACGCGCGAAGGCGTCTTCCATCAGGTCGTTGACCGACGCGAACGCGTCGGGGTCGATCTGCGTCGGCATCCCCGGGGGATAGCTTGCGTGCCAGGCCCGTTCCATGCCTTCTCCGTCTTGATGGTCGCGTCAGGGCGCCCGCGTCGCGGCGGCGCGGGACTTGAACGCGGCCGCGGCCGCGTCGACCAGCACGTGCCGCAGCCAGGTGTGCGCCGGGCGGGCCTGCTGGCGGTGGTGCCAGAGCATGTCGACGTGGACCTGCGGCACTTCGAGCGGCAGCGGGCGGACGTCTAGCGCGTCGGCGATGCCGGTCGAGGCCACGAAGTGCGCGGGCAGCACCGTGAGCAGGTCCGAGTTGGCCACCACCTGTCCGGCCGTGAAGAACTGGTTCACGGTGAGCACCACGCGGCGCGTGCGCTTGAGCGCGCCGAGCGCCTCGTCGACGAAGCCGAACGGACGGCCCGAGAAGCTCACCAGCAGGTGCCTGGCCGAACAGTACGTGTCCAGCGTCATCGGTCCGTCGCCCAGCGGGTGCCCCTTGCGCATCACGCACACGTATTCGCTGCCGTACAGGCGCTGGTGCTCGATCGCGTCGGGCGATCCCTCCTGCATCGCGCGCTGGGTGATGGCGGTGACCGCCACCGGAAAATAGCCGATCGCGAAGTCGAGCTCCTTGTTGGCGAGCAGCCCGCGCGGGTCCCGGGTGGTGAGCGGGCGCACGCGCAGCGACACGCCGGGTGCTACGGTCTCGAGCGTCTGCACCAGCGGCGGCATCAGCAGCGCCGCGGTGGCGTCGGCCATCGCCAGCACGAAGCTGTCGCGCGCGGCCGACGGATCGAACTCGTCGGCGCTGATCGCCGTGCGCAGGTCGACGAGCGCCTGGCGCACCACCGGCCACAGCTCCAGCGCGCGCGGTGTGGGCTCGACGCCGTAGCCCGATCGCACCAGCAGTTCGTCGTCGAGCGCGTCGCGCAGCCGCTTGAGCGCATTGCTCACGGCGGGCTGCGTCATCGACAGGTTGCGCGCGGCGCGCGTGAGGTTGCGCTCCGACATCACTTCGTCGAACACGCGCAGCAGGTTCAGGTCGAGGGTGCGGAAGCTTCGCATCCGATCATCATATCCATGAATGAAAGTAATTCAAAACATCCATTGGAGATATATGCTGCGATGCCGCAAATTGGGGGTGTGGACGTCGGCTGGACCGCAGCCATCCATGCAAGGAGTGATTGAAATGACGACCTACTCGATGACGCACGCTGGCCTGGACCGCATGGTGACGGGCGCCAGCCTGTTCGCCCGGCTGACCGCCACGCTGACGCACTCGCTCGAGGCACGTCGCGCCGCGCGCCGCCAGGCGTTCGAAGACGCGCAGTTCCTGGCGGCCGCGGAGACCGATCCGCGCGTGCTGTCGGACCTGCGTGCGGCGATCGCCCGCGCCTCGGACTGAGCCGCGCTTCGTACCAGGCCGTGCAGCGGCGGCCGGGGCGCAGGGCGCCCGCCGGCCGCCTCTTGAATCTTCGCCGGATGCCCGCAGATGACCGGCATCCGGCACCGACCCGTCGATGGTTCGACGGGCGGGGGGCCGGACGATCCGGCGACGCTTCCAGGCGTTCGCGCTTGACACGGAGCCGTTCATGGAAGTGGTCTGTCCTCACTGCAACAGCATCAATCGGGTGCCGCCCGAGCGCACCGGCGACGCGCCGGTGTGCGGCCGCTGTGCCGAACCCCTGCTGCCCGGCGTGCCGCTGGAGCTCGATGCGACCCGCTTCGAGCGTCAGGTCGACCGCAGCGAACTGCCGGTGCTGGTCGATTTCTGGGCCAAGTGGTGCGGTCCGTGCCGGGCGATGGCCCCGCAGTTCGAGCAGGCCGCACGACGGCTGCAGGGCCGCGTGGTGCTCGGCAAGGTCGACACCGATCTCGAGATCGAGCTGTCGCAGAGCCTGCGCATCCGCAGCATTCCGACCCTGATGCTGTTCCGCGGCGGCAAGGAGGTCGCGCGCGTGAGCGGTGCGATGTCGGCCGCCGACCTGGAGCGCTGGGTGGATCAGGCGCTGACGAAGGCGGCCTGAACGGGGCGGCCCACCGG
>ENA-UPTA01006627-UPTA01006627.1-activated-sludge-metagenome-genome-assembly--contig:-NODE-6627-length-10173-cov-7.506029_pt1 | contig 10173 bp, 18 predicted proteins | sample MGYA00238184_ERZ773361 | MGnify/ENA primary metagenome ERZ773361 (study PRJEB29100, sample SAMN05720205) | activated sludge metagenome | isolation source: anaerobic digester from wastewater...
GCTGGCGTGCAGTTGGTTCTTGGGCGTGTGCGTAATCAGTGTGTAAGAAAGCAAAGTCCACAAAATCTTTGTTAAGACGTTGTGGGCTAGTGAGTTATAACTACTTTAGGATGATGATTACGACATTACTTCGGCTTTGCATCGGGTATGGAATCCGCAAGTTGGGCAAAAATCTTCATATTCTTTGCGGATTTGCTCGAAATATATTGGTTTTTCTAAAACCCCCAAACACTCATCACATTCGCAACAGGACTTTTCAATAAATAGTTTGTCTGCGGGGACAATGGTTGTGGTAAGGTCGCCATATTCGTAGTGGGCATAAATGAGGGCTAACCATTTTTTGTGGTTATCATAGACAGCGATTTTGATAGATTCGGGAAGGATTGAATCATTTTCATTCCACCACAAATGCCAATTCCAATATCCGAACATTTCATTGAGTTCGGGTTTTATTTTTTCCAGCAGTTTTGACCATTCTATTTTTTGGGATTTTGGGTCGAGCAGGAGTTTATGAATCACATCTTGTTTCCATGCCCAAACTTCGTCTCCGATGATATTAAAGGATTCGGACTTTTTAATGATTTCGATTTGGTTTGCGGAGAGGTCTTGCGTAGAGGCTACTTTAGTTGCGGTTTGGAAATCGGGGCTAGGTTTCACATTCATATCAGACCTTTTTGTTTATTTGTGATGAAGTTGTCAATATGTTTATCTATTTCTTCATCGCCATCTTTGATTACGAAATGTATTTTCCTTTGGCAACCCTTTCCATCTATGCCTCCACAATGGCAGGGTTGGTAACGGTCATCGGGGATAGATAAGAACCATTCATCTGACAGTATTTGTTCAGCGATTGGTCTTTGTTTTGGTTCATACATATCTATTCCTTTATTTTCTGACACTATTAAACCATATTATTTGTGTCAAGTCAAGTTCTTTTTCATATTATTTGTATATTGTGTATGTCATTCAGTGTGAAGGTGTTATGATTCTAAAGTAGGAATGTCGGTGCAGTTTTTGTGGGTGATTGGGGTTGGGATGGTTAGATTCCACTCTAGAAATGGAAATGAGCGTGCGGGAATCGCTCTCGCACGCCCGTATTCAGTGTGTAGTTTCAGGCTTTGGCGGTTTGTATAATCAGCCGTTCAAGAACCTGATTAGGGGTAAGTTTCCTCCACTTCTGATTGGGGGATTTGATATAATGCCGTTGCCCGTTGATAATCATTTCTTTGTACAAGTTCATGGTCAATCTCCTTTCTGCATTTCAATGGCATGGGCTTCGATTTTCATACAATCGGGTCAGGGAATCAATCCGTCAAAGGAAGAATGTGCTTTACCGCAGTAGGGGCAAGGGAACGGAGTTGAGTTCATATCTATTTCCTTTCTTTATTCTGTCCATATTAAAACATATCTAGGGGTGTATGTCAATACTTATTTTTTCTTTTTTAATATTTTTTCTAAAGTAGCGAGGGGCGTGTGTGTTGGATTTGCTGGTGAAAGGACCACGGAAGTTGGGGGCACGGGGCAATGGGATTGCTACTTTAGATTATGTTTCTAGAGTGGGATTGGGCACGGGGTTTCAGGCGGACAGGGCTGTGGGCTGGAGAGGCCGGTATTGGGTTTACATTTTGGTGTGGTTATACTACTTTAAAAAAAAAGAATCCCCGCAGGTTATACGGGGATTCTTTTGGTGATTGGGAGTTAGATTTTAGTTCGGGTATGTTTTGTCAATCTCTTTCTGAATATCTTCAAGCAGGTCGGCATCATCAATATCGTATCCGTCTATATCTCGGAGTTCACAATCAATGACCTTGCCTTTTTCGTTCACCCATTCCTTATAGACCAGTTGCGTTCCATCGGCATCAACGCTGTAAGTATCTTCTCTCGCGCCGTTGATTGTATTAGTTTTGACTACTTTCATTTATTTCCCTTTCAGTTTTCAATGGGTTTCCAATACTTGCAGTTGAGTTTGGTTTTGCCTTCTCTGACTAACCACATGGCTTCAACGCAATCATCAGGTCGCCCTGTATCTATCACGCACTCATCGGGTTCATCGCCATCGCAGAGGTCACAATGGCATCCGTAGGGGCGGTTATCCTCGACCTTTTTGATAAAGTCTCGTATGGAGTCAATCATACCTGTGCCGATAGTGCAAACCGCATCTCCTGCTTTCTTTTGGGCATCGGCTTGGTCACGATTGCTTTGAGCCACTCTAGAGTTGGCATCACTCTTGTCGAGCAGTGCGTTACGAGCCAGCCGGGTCGCTTCGTCGAGACAGTCTTTCCACGACGCTTCCATATCATACGTGAGCGTCTCGTACCCGATATGATGCAGGACCGACCGCAAACGCTTGTTCTCAAGCCTCCCCTGCAACACGCTTTCGCGCAACGCTTCATTTTTGGTTTCGAGGTCGGCCATGTATGCCGCGATCGTCTCGGGCAATTCGCCCCGTTCAATGTCGCCTGGTTCCATCATCGTATTTCTCCAACAAGTCACTTCACTCCGACTCACTTCGTTCGCGGGTGAGTTCCGCGTTCAGCGTATAGTCTGAACACATATCCCATGCGTCTGTTGTCCATGCCTCGTTTCGCGGCAATGCCTGTCGGCATAGACCAACGGTTGATTCTGCGCTGTGACGTTTCCAAAAGGCACACGATCTACACTCTCGTACTTCACGCGCCGAACCAACGGGTCCAGCACTACGTTCGTTCGCGGACTCACTCACGATGCTGACCCTCCTTGTTCTGCCTGTGGTTCCACATCTCCAACGCTCCGTGCGAACGACCGGACTCCGTGCTGGCGCGGGACGGCATCCAGACTCCGCACCCGTTGCACAGTACCCCGGAGTCGTAGGGTTTGTGCTCTACCGCCTCGCCGGTTGCCCCGCAGAAGGGGCAAGGCAGAACAACGGCCTCGACGCGACCGCGTATTGCGCGTTTTGTCATGGCGATCCTTCCTCGCCCGGCGCGTCAGGCCGGACGTTCGCCCTACAAAGAAAAGAGCCGCAATCATGCTCCCCGTGAAGCCGACACCCAAGATGCTTCTGCATTTCAGGCTGGTACACTGTCATCGCAATCTTGTCGCCATCCCACTCGTACAGCCTGCGAGCCGATGCTTCGTCGCCGTCTCGTAGAAACGTCGCTATCTGCGAGACTGTACTGTTACGCGGTCCAGACTCCAAGAGGGCGAACAAAGCGTCGGAGGCTACCTTCATTTCGCTTCGCTTCATTTCAGAGCCTCAACTTTCTCGTTTCGGTGTTGTTATTTTTCATATTGGATTTCCTTTATTGTTATGCGTACTATATCGTATTCAGTGTGTAAAGTCAAGATATTAAATCATATTTAGTTTCAGTGTGTAGAGTCAATCGCATTTTTTGGGGGAAATATAATACCATTCATTTCCTATTGGGGAATCGTGGTGGAAGTTTTGGATAGCGAAGCCGTGACCGTATCTGAAAATCTTGTATTGGCAATCGCATTGGGGCAGGATTTTAGATAGAAGTTCCGTTCCTGTACGGGCTTGGAATGATTTTTCGCCTGACAGTCCCCGCCAACCGAAGTTTTCCATACGGGCAAACCATCCATGATGTTTGTTTTTGGACATAAGTTCGGTTAGGGATTCGCAGAGGCATTCATATTCCCATTGAAAGAGGTCGGAGTCTTGTGCCACTTTAGACCAAAGTTCGTCATCTGTGGATTTATCTTCGGGATATTCTTCTTTCAGAAACTCGATTTGGTTCTTAATGATTTCGCAAGTATTCCACTCTAGAAGCATTTTGCCGATTTTGCTCATGAATAAATCCTTTCTTTATTCTGTCTTGATATTAGCAAAACCCTGTTATGATTGCAAGAAAAAAATGATATTATTTGAAAATATCATCGGGGATTTCTATTTCCATTGTGCCGGATTCTAGTTTGAACCCCCATTTTTCAGCCCATTCGTAGGCGTGATAAAGTTCGTAACTGTCGTATTGGTGACAAACGCCATTGGAATCATAACCGAAGAGAATTCCGCCAGTATCGTTAGATTCATTTAGAATGCAGACCATTTGTGTGCCGTGTGCATCTGTTATGCGGTAGATATAGATTGTCTTTTTCATTACCATTCCTTTATTTTAATACTGCCCAATCTCCGATGCTCAAAGATTTTTTGCCTTCAATGATTTTACTTTCATATTTTTTGCGGGTCTTTTTATCTTCAAGCGTAGAGCATTTTTATCTGCAAGAATGACAGCGGAAACAAGATTATGGCGTGGGGGGGGGAGTCATTTACGAAAGTCATTACTTCATCGGTTTCGAGATTGATTACATTTGTATTTTTCATAATAGTATTGAAACATATTTATGAATGAAAGTCAAGACTTATTTACCAAGTCTTTTTTCTATATGATACTCCGAAAGAATCCATTATTTCCCAAAGCCTTTGCGGTCCAATTGGTGTATTTCTGCCTTGTCCGTATGAGGCATAGTAGCAAAGTTCGTCAATGGTGAACTCTTGTTTTGAGAATAGGAAAGGGTGAGATTTTCTTATTTTTTCTTCTTTTTCTCCATAAATAAGTTGTCCGTTTTCATCCCTGATTTCCACAATATATTTTTCTTTCATGTTTTCTTCCTTTATTATGTACGCATGATATTATATTCAGTGGGTAAAGTCAATACTTATTTACACAATCCTTTGGCTATCATATCTTGGGTTGAATGCAACGTTCCTTGTCCATTACTCCATCTGATTAAATGAAGTTTTCCCCAAGGACCGTTTCCGTAGTTCAATACTATATATTTTATTTTCATAGTTGTATTAGAACATATTTATGGATGAATGTCAACATCTTTTTCAATAAAGTTCTAGAGTAGGGTTGTTGGAAACGAGATGGGAACGAAAAGTTGCCGATGGAGAGCTGCGGGCGTCGGCGTCTAGCTTTCCCGTGGGGTTCAGGGATTGCTACTTTAGATTATGTTTCTAGAGTGGGATTGTGGCGAGCGAGTTCGAGAGCAGAGTCGTGTTCGTAAACAAGCGCATGTATATTTTGGTGGTTAGTTGGTTGTCACTCTAGAAAAAAAAGAACCCCGTGCCTATATGGGGTCACGGGGTCTTTTGCGGGGGCGTGGCGGTGATTACTTCGATTACTTCATATTTGCTTTTCGTTTTCGTTTTCGTTTTCGTTTGGCTTCAAGTCCATCCCATTGTATTTTGGATGCGTTTTTGACATACTCTAGATTTTCTTTACTAACAGGCAAGCAAGTCAAGATTTCCTCCATTACTCCGCACATGAATGGATAACAAAGTTCCTCTTTATTGACATTATTGGCGTAGTGTTTGCTGCTTTCTTCTATGGACTTGATTAAATCCTTAACAGCGAACATCCAATCTGCAATATCAACTTCGCTTTCTTTTTTCATATCACGAACCCAAGTCAATCAGGGTATCTTTCCCATAACGTTTTCTGAATGTATCGGCAGAAAATATGCTTTCGCCGTCGTCGCTCAAATCGTCACAGATTTCTTTCATTTGTGCGGGGCTAATCAACGTGGCATAAGCGTCTCCGAAAGTGACCTTGCCTGTATCGGAAAACCTGTCCAAAATATCGGATTCCAAGAGATTTTCGTTGACCAAATAATCAATGCGTATAACTGACAACTGACGGACGAGAGATTCTTTCTTTTTATTCTTTTTGGCGGTTTTGAGTGCGGTGGTGGGCATTGATTCATGGAAATGGTTATTGCACATTCCATTGATGATTGATTCGGCTTTGCATCCTTTAATCTTACACTTCATTGGCATTTCCTTTCTTTATTATGTTCGTATTAAAACATATTGGGGGATGAATGTCAACATTTTTTTAGTAATAAAGCGAATGTTTTGATGAACGACAATCTTTGATATAAGTGTTTGCCATAAAGATAGATATGAGCAAAGAGAATGATGTATAGGAAAGGAAGTATATGTTCATTTTATATGAAGCCAAAAGAACGCCCCCAAAACTCAACACGGAAGTAATAGTCCAAAATGATGCGAATATGTACTTTAGCATTGGTTTTTCTCCTTACGTGTGTGTATTCAGTGGGTAGATTATCCAAGTTTTACAGCCCCTTGTGACGCAATAATGCCGATTGCCTCTTCGCGGGTGAAGCCTTCTTTAATCATGGCGTCCAAAGCCTTTTTATTGACCTTTGCTCCGATTTCAAAGAGCTTATCCTGTTCAAGAACGGGCTCCATCATCTTTACGATTTCATTATACATAATACGTTTCCTTTAATCTTTAAACGGATAGAGATTAATGTGATGAATGCCACGGGTTCCATTAGGGAAAGCGACAAGCGGAATGGTTCTTTGCAACTTCTCTTCATCGGACATATTTCCTGTATGTGATATGTCCACATTGTAAGTAAGTCCGACAACAAATCCGACTTCTTTACTTGCTGTGATTACCATTGTTCCGTATTTGCAATCTGACAGTTTCATTTTTATTTTCCTTTCTTAATAGAGCAAGGTTTCCCCATTTTTATCCCCATACTATTTAACATATCCGTAACAGAAAGTGCTTTTCCGATAGCCCAAACTGTATCTCTTCCGCAGTCAAGGCAACGATATTTTCCGCCTGTTCCTGTTGGATTGGTGTCATACAGTTCAATGTTCCCGCCACATTCGGGACAACCCATATCAATCATTTGCTGTTCGGATTCTGTCATTTGCTTATCCCTTTTCATTATTTTCTGTATTAAATCATATTCAGAAAACAAAGTCAAGATATTTATTATGTATAATTCTTTTCTCTCAAAAAATCATCCAAGATTAAGTGGGCTTCACTGGGACGGATTCCTCCTAACGTCATCATCGCGGAAGCCAAAGGTTTAGGATTCTTTTTGCCATTACCCATCTTTACAGGAACAACTGATACCAAAAGATAACAAGGCAGTATTTCATCATTGCTAATGGGGGTAGCCCATGCAAAAGTGTAGATTTGTATAGATTTACACTAACGGTTTTGGCATTGTGCTTTTTCATGTTTTATTTCTTTCTTAATTGTTAAGATAAGGATATGATATTTTATTGCAAAAGTCAAGCCCTATTTGCCATATAAACAATCCACAACACGAATGACGCAAAAGAGCCAACCATATTGAATATATGGAATCCTAAACCTTTGGCATCATAACCGATATTCTTTAACCCATCTTTATCCCCCGACAAGCCATAAAACAGTATGGTAGTTATCAACCACCAACATCTAACCAAGAACAGAAAAAACCTCCATGCACTCCACGAAAAAGTAGAAATCAAAAGAAAAAAGACGATTACATTTGCGAGAACCCAATATTCATTCATTTGCATTTTCTTTCTTTATTGTTTAGCCATATTAAAGCATATTTAGGTTAATATGTCAAGAACTTTAACAGATTATTTCTAAAGTGACATAAGCAAGGGAACGATGGAGGATTACTGATGAAGCAGGTCTTGGCAGGTCTTGGATGGCAGGCGTGGTAAGGTTATTGCTACTTTAGAAATACAATCTAAAGTGGAAAGGTTCAGAGGAAAGCGGGCGGAAAAGCAGCTGGTGGAGACGAGGATGAATGTCGGTGCAAATAATCCTACTTTAGAAATGGTCGAGCAAATAAAAAAGAGAGTGGCGTTGTAACCACTCTCTTTTTAGGGCTAGGGTTTTGTATTAGGTCAGCGGGTCTGTCAGTTCCTTGATGGTTTTGGCGGTCTTTTCGGGATGAACCACAGCGTCAGTACGGACAATGCGGGGTTCAATATTGTCCTTGTATTCGCTGAAAGTAACATAAGCCTTGCCTCCATCTTCGGACTGCATCACAAGTTCGCCATTGACAGCGATGTAATCAAAGCGACCATCGAGACGGACTTGACGATACTTGCTGATGGGAAGAAGCCTCTGAATCGCATCCGAGAGAGCCACAAGTTCCGAGGAAGCCTTAATAGGATAATCGCCTTCCCTGATGGTTTCCTTGCGGATAATGATGCAATCCCTGATGTGCAAAGTTCCATCGTCCTGCTGATAGATTCCATTTCCCAAACCTTCGTATTCGGTATGGGCAGGGCGAGGGGCGAGAAGCGATGTTCTGACTTTGTTAAAAGCCTCATAGAGCATCGGACTTTCGGCATTGTAACGGCGGGTAACTTTCTTCAAAGTGCGGTCTTTGGCTTTGCGGTTGTGTTCCGTCCCGTTAGCATCCACCCAAACATTGTACTTGACTTCGATGGAAAAGTTGGGGTCAATCTGCAACAGGTCGAGTTTGACAAGGGAGCGATGTTTCATATTCTCATAGGATGCACCCTTGAGATAAACATAATCTGCGACTTCCCCATAGTTGTTTTTGCCTTCATATCCCTTGACAAAGATAATCCCTGCTTTGGGGGCATTGGCGATGGTATCAATAAGTTTCTGCCTGCTGATGGAAACTCCGACCTGCTCCATCGTAAAAGTTTCCCCTGTACTTGCGATTGCTTTTACTTCGTTTTCTGTCATATTCTGCATTGTTTTTCTCCTGTGTGATTGAACCTTTTTCAATCTTCTGCCCATATCATAATATATATTATGATGTTTGTCAATAGCAAAATCACATTTTTTTTGCAAATATTTTCTAGAGTTTTTATAAGCAATTGATTTAGAATATGTTATGATGTTGACTTTTTTGCTGCACGGTCAAAAAGTTTACTGGTTCGGCAATACCACTTTAGAATCATCATCTAGAGTAGCAAAGTTACGATTCGCCTGAAAAACATATTCGTAGAACTGGTCCGTAATTTGTTTTTGGAATTGAAAATAAAAAGCCCCCAAAATAACTTGGGGGCTTTTTACGGAGCGAGATGGTTTTACTTTTTCTTTCTGCCGACTTTACCAAAACTTGTGGGGTGCTGATGCCAAGCCAATATTGACCTAACGCTTTGAGCATTCATTTTCGTTACAACGGCAATATCATCACTTCCCCATCCCGCATCGAACAAGTCCTTAACGGCTTTGGCATTCATTTCATCTTTCCCCTTTTTGGTGGTGGGTGCGAAACTTACTTTAGATTTGGGAGAGTTCATGAGATTCAGATTTACCTTTTTGACGCGAGTAAGGTTCAAACAAATGTTAATGGCAAACCCCAAAGTAACCATATCACTCCTTTTCCCGCCCCTGTAATAGATTTGGCAAATATTCTGTGCCTTATCTGTAATCCCATATTCACGCATAATCTTGTTGAGGCGGTTGCGTATGGCTTGTGGCATGGTCTTGCAGGTTTCGTCTCCCATAGCAGTAATAACAGGATTTTTACCTCCCTTAAAACGAACACTACAATCAAATGTCATATAGTACAACATTGGGGCTTTTGCTTCTTTCACGATTCTTGCGAATGTTTCGAGGTGTGGGTATTCGTACTCTCCGTTATTCAAAACAAAAGGCAGACCGCAATAATCAGCCCATATCAGATTGTATTTTTTGACTTCCTTATTCTTGATGATTTTAGAGATTTTCTTATCAAAGTCAATATGTTCAATATTGATTTGGGTTGCGGTTTTGGGACAAGTATTTTGGGCGATAAGATAGCGGATTGCTGAATTTTCGACACCGTTTATGAAAGAAATGCGATTGCCGAGTTTATCGTTTGCAAGCATCTGTTTTTCAAATTTCCATTCGGTTGAAGGCAGAGAAAGGACACCCAACTTTGTAGAGCGGTGGAAAGCGTTTTGCGTTTGGGTCAAGATAATATCACGGACTTTTTGCTTGTTTTCATTGGACTGTACGGCGGTCATTTCTTCGATTTTCTGCATGGTTCTCTCCGATTGTTTGTTTATTAAGATAATTTATTTATCTTTATTGTGTCCGTATTAAAACATATTCAAGGGATGAAGTCAATGGAAAAATGCAAATACACGCAATATTATTCAGTGTGTAAATCTAGAGTAACTTGGTGTGGCAGAAGATGATGTATTGATGACACGCTGCCGGACGACGACATCTTGGGGGCGTCTGCTTTTCAGGATAAAGCACTCTAGAACTATCATCTAGAGTAGCAGAAATCAGATTGAGGAGAAGTTGCGTGCGGCGACCAAATAGTCCGATTTGCGCCCGATGGTTTTTGGTAATCGTCCGATAAAAATAAAAAACCCTCCCATTTAAGAGAGGGTTTTTTCTGCGTTTGGATTATACTTTAGTTGAGTTGCTTGTT
>ENA-UPTA01006628-UPTA01006628.1-activated-sludge-metagenome-genome-assembly--contig:-NODE-6628-length-10173-cov-4.107729_pt1 | contig 10173 bp, 7 predicted proteins | sample MGYA00238184_ERZ773361 | MGnify/ENA primary metagenome ERZ773361 (study PRJEB29100, sample SAMN05720205) | activated sludge metagenome | isolation source: anaerobic digester from wastewater...
AAGATGGGAAAGCGTTTCGAGAGGCAATTCGGCAGCTCCTGGAGCCGTTCCGGTCCCAGAGGATCGACCGGGTGGTGGGGATTGAATCGCGCGGGTTTATTTTTGGCGGCGCAGTCGCCCTGGAGCTGGGATGCGGATTCGTACCAGTCCGAAAACCCGGCAAATTGCCCGCCGAAACCTACTCGGAATCCTATGAACTCGAATACGGAACCGACACCCTGGAAATCCACAAGGATGCGATTGAGCCGGGGCAGACCGTCCTGGTAGTGGATGATCTGTTAGCAACAGGTGGAACGGCAGCAGCCGTTCTGAACATGCTCAAGAATTTCGACTGCAAGGTGGCCGGAATTACGTTCGTCGTCGAATTGGATTTCCTGAATGGCCGGGCGAAACTGGGCGACATCCCGGTGCATACGCTGGTTCATTACGACAGCGAATAGAAAACCACGGAAAACCGGTGGAGTGACTCCCGAAAGACCCTCACCCCAACCCTCTCCCGGAGGGAGAGGGGAAGAGGGTTCTCTCCTGGAGGAGGTAGAGTCAATTCATGAATTACCTTTGCCGTCATTCCGGCGAAAGCCGGAATCCAGGCCGTAAAAAGGTGAATAGAACTTCTTGTACTTGTTCCGCGCCTGTAGCTCAGTAGGATAGAGCGACGGATTCCTAATCCGCAGGTCGCGCGTTCGAATCGCGCCAGGCGCGTTGCGAAGTCCTGTTATTCCACTCGACTCCCCAATCACTCATAGTAGACCGTAATGTGCGTTTCTCCGTCAAGGTTCTCCAACACAACCCATTCCTTTTCAGGGTTGAAACGAGTGTATTCCCGATCATTTACAAGACAACGCACCATTCGTTTCTCTTCGGGATGTCGAAACCGCGCACAGATCGTCTTCGGCGGATTGCGTTTCGGTGGATCGACAATCATGCGAATGAAGCCATCGCTTAGATGAGACTCCATGCGCACGCTCATCCGTCCGAAACAGGTCGTGGCATCTTTGATGCAGACTGTCTGTCCATCCGCCAGCCAGTACCGTGGGATGGCCGCGCCAAGCCATAGTTCATCACCGCGCTCCTCGACGAACATCAGCCGAAGCCAATAGGTGGAATTGGCTTCGTCCGAAGTCTTATAGTGATCGCCTCGCCAATCGCCGATATTCGGCAGGGCATGTTCCGTCATCATGCGCGTGTCGGGGAAATAGCTCACTGCAAACGCATTGAAATAGGCACGGAGATAATGACTGGCCTCATCTCGCAATAAATACGGAATGGGATTGCAGAGCAAATTAGCCTGCATGGATATCCCGCCACGACTGAACCAGAATCGGTCGAAGTCCTCGCCGGTCAGGTTGTATCCATATTGTTCCGACAGATACAGATTGTCCTCGAAATCCTGAATGATCCATGTGGAGGAACGGTCCCACGGTTCCAGGAGTCCACAGCGCACCAGATGAATGGCCCCTTCCAGCGTCTCGGTAATCCAGCCGAACGAACGGCCCCGCCGGTGCACATCGGGCGGAATGTGCGGAATCCATCGCCCGTCACGCAGGCGAACCACCGGGGAACGACGCATCGCCTCGGTAAACGCAGTCAATATGTCATTTCGGTAGTTCTCCGCATCCGCCAATAATCGGTCGGCCTCCGGGTGTCCGATTTCCTTTAACGCGCTCGCAGCATTTCTCATGCCCCACCAGCTGTAGACATTGGTAGAGAGCCAGCAACGCCAGTCGCCGATATCTTCCAGACGTCCCGGCGGTAACAGGCCCCGCTCAATCGCCCGGATAGGGCTGCTTTCGGCGATTTCTTTCGTGCGCTGTCTCTCCCGGATAATCCAATCGCACCCTTTCACAAGGTATGGCGCAGCGTGTTGAAGCCATGCGACATCTCGCGTGTACCAGTAGTGTTCTCCCATGCACCACAGAATCCACCCATGGTGTTGATTATATCCACCGGATTCGTACCCTCCCGCGCCGTAAAACTGCCCCTCCTTCGTGGAATAATCCCCCGGAAGCCCCACCGTTCCCTGATAGTGCAGCCAGGTCTCCAGGGCACGCTCCGCGACCTTCCCGTAACCCCGTCGATCCAGATCGCTGATCATCATACAGGATTCGTTGCTATAGACTCCATAATGAAATGTCCCGACTTTGCACATGTAGCGGTCGCTCTCTCCGACCTCGCGTTCCGTATTGATCAGGAGATGAACGATATGCGCCTTATAGAAATCATTAATCATCGGTTCCGGAGTGTCGATCCGCGCTCCCGCATTCACACGGTTCTCCCAATATCCTTTGACCGCATCATAGGACTTCGAAAAATCCAACGATTTGAGTTCCTCCCATTCCTTCGGTTCGGTGAGTGTGACAAAAGGAATGGCGAGGAAAAACTCTAATCTGTCACGCGACGGCGGCATCGAAGCACCGTATTCCAAGCGCCCATCGACGGTTTTCCAGAGATCCGAATATGTGGAATCTTCCGAGAACATCCTCATTCTTAGCCGTTTCTGATCCCCGCGTGATCCATAGACAAATTCATCCTCTGTGGAGAGCGACTCGGAACCGGCCTCATCGGAAATCGACATAGTTAGATGAGGCTCCCAGGGAACGTCCTTCTCACGTTCAATCTCAAAGCGCAGCATCATCACAAGCGGATCAACCGCCCGGATTCGTTCTCCCGATTCTGGGACTCCCCGCAACGGCGTCACAAACGCCGTCTGCCGATACCGAACGCCGGAGTCGCTCCAGGTGCTCACAATAATCGGCAAGTACCCGTCCTCCGGGTGGCGTTCGACGAGACGAGACTGCGGAAGACCGAAGTTATAGCGAATCGTCGTCCCTTCCCATTGGCACTTCTGAGTGTCTTTGCCGGGCAGTTTCGTAATCCAATTCTTCAGACACGCGACCGCTCCATGTTCGTTCAATTCAAAATGTTGTCGCCCACCCTCAAAACTCAGCGGTATATAGTGAGGTTCCTTTGCCGGGGTATCGCTCCATGCCCGGGTAAACGTCTGCTCCAGCATACCCGAGACGCGGCTGTAAAGGTCCGCTTTCCCGCTTTCTTTCATAGCCGCAACAGCCTGGTCGTACGTGACCGATTCTCCGGTCTTCCGCACCAGAACACCGAAGTCCGGGATGGCGATCTGTTTCCATTGAATCAGGTCGGTGGGAGCAAAGGAAAAGGTCTCGTGGCTGCAGCGCACCGTGATCACGGTCTCGTCGAAGGAGTTGTATCCCGGAGTATCGGCATACAGAATCTCAGCACGCACACCCTCCACGTTTCCATGAACTGTGGAACGCCAGGAGCCGTCTGCGTTCATTGCGATTCGGCTCTCCGACGAAACAGGTTGAACGGATTTCACAATGCCGTTGAACGCCTGCACGCTTCCATCCCATGTCTGGGATTCGGTCGCGGTTCCTCCCCAGAAAACGTCGAATGAGATCGACTTCCACTCTGAATCCGTAAAGGCACGGAACTGCTCAATCGCGGGCAATTTCGTCCGCGCCAGGATCCGAAGTTTCATTGTCGTTCGATAGGTTGCTGGAAAATCCTGGAGATCCGGGAACTCCTTCTCATTCAACGGATTGAAAGTGAATATCAGGGCATTCTTCTGAACCTCAATCCGAGAGTCTGCCGTTTTCCACTGGCCCTGAAACCAGTCGCCGATATCCAGCCACCCGGAGCCTCCCGCCCCGGAAGGCTGGTCGCGAGGAATTCGCCGCTTCGGCCACTGGGATTGCCAATACTCCAGCTGAATCGAATCGGCGTCGGGCATTTCCCTGTCCGATGCGAAGGTTACGACCACTTGGAAAATGTCTCGCGAGTCTTCCCAAATCACACCGTAATCGCGGCCCTGGTCATCCCAGTGCATCACTTCACCATAGGGCACAACATCCATCGCGTCTCCTTCACCGATAGAAGAATCCGGAGCGGGCAGATCCCCGCCAACCGATGAAATGGCAATGCTACCGGACAGAATCAGAAACACACAGACAGGCCAATGCGAGAACAAGTGATTCACGGGTGCTCCGCCGTTCTGGTTTGCTAATGTTGTCATCACGAGACATTCCTCCGAAGAATCTTTAACAAAGAGAACGTCACTTCCCATGAGCCGTACCCATCCCGTCATCGCGAGGAGCCGCCCGGAGTCTGCGAAGGGCCGCGACGTGGCGATCTCACGACCCGCCATCCACACCTCCACCGGATCGCCACGTGATATTCCCGTTACTTCGGAGTCCGTTGCTGGAATCGTACGGCATCCCGCGAAAACCGCTTTGGATCACCTCCCCGTCCGGTCCGCTGCCGATGAGGGCGAATTCACCGTCGGCAAACGGCCTTACGGAGGAAACACGCTCATTCCCCGGAAGATAGCCGGTAATGTTGTGATCGTGAATCCACGGGTCATCGGGAACAGCAGGATCTCGGTCCACGTAGGTGTAGGTGTCCAGCTGTCCGGTCCACGTTTCGCTTGTGGCAACGGTTAAGGGATTCCGGAGCAGCGGGTCTTTCGGAATGGAAGCGATGTAGCACACGGGAGTAGTCAGTGGAGCCATCACGTCCCGTTGGAGTCGAGTTGCCTTCTTTGAGTTGGCGATGTTCCCGAAATAGGTCTGCAATCGCTCCAGGCCGACGGCGTTGTCGTCATCCCAAATGTCGATCAGCAACATGCCGCGCTCGATCCGAAACGACTCCACCGCGAGACCCAGATTCCGGCAGTCGGAAGCGGAACGCGCAATCTTGGCACGCAGCTGCGCATTCATGAAATTCGGCACGGCAATCGCCGCAAGAATCCCAATAATCGCGACGACAATCAGAAGTTCAATGAGCGTGAAACTGCGTCTTTCCATTGTCTCCACCCTCTGATTCGACTGGTCAGTTGCTATCGGCAACATGTGGAATAGCGGAAATGCACAGAATAACGAGTCAGGCCACCTCTTAGGCAGGATTCTACAACCCATGGGACAGGTGTTAAAAGGGATTTCCCTCCATCCCAACGCCCCCTGAGATAACTATCGAATTCCCGACCCCCACTTCACGGTTTGCTGTTCGGATCGAGTGCCAGGCCGCCATCGCTTCGGCGCATGATCTGGCCTTCGCTGATCAGGCCGTTTGTCGGGTCATAGGGCGTGGCTCGCCTCGGCCATTCGGAGATCAGTCCGAAATAACGGTCCGGCCCCAGGCTCATCATGATGTGCTGTCCCCGTGCCAATGGCGGAACCGTTGCCATCGACTGACCGGGAGCGTCGGGATCATGCGCACAATACAGGTACGCTTCCCCTCTCTCGCTCAAACCGATATCGACACCGGGCATTCCAAACGGATCTTTAGGCAGCCCGGTGAGATAGCTGACGGGGCTTGTCAGCGGATAGTAGGGAGCCTCCAGGGTGGTTGCAGGCGGCATGGGACCCACCCGATGGAATTTCGTCTCCCATCGTTCAATTGCGAAGTCGGAATTGTCGGTCCAGAAGTCCAACGGCATGGTGTTGCGTTCCAGCTGAAACTGCTGGATGGCCGTAGAGATGGCCCGCATATCGGCGTGTGCCCGGGAGATCTTCGCGCGGATTCGGGCATTCATGAAATTCGGCACGGCGATGGCCGCCAGAATGCCGATGATCGCAACGACAATCAGCAGCTCGATCAGGGTGAATCCCTTCGATTGAATCCGCTGCAATGGACAAGTCATCTCATCCGCGTGCTTCTTTGTCATCGAAGCAATGCCTCCGGCGGGTCCAATGCCACCTATCGCAGAGCATTCAAATGGTAGCGGACCCAGGCTTGATACTCCGGGAATACCATGCGGTTCCATGTGACAGTAAATTCGGACAGCGCGGTGTCCCTGCGACGGGCAAAGAAGGTTTGCAGCCGTTTCACCGCATCCGAGTCGGCTTCGGCGGCCAAGTTCTCCAATAACCGCAGATCTCTCTCGGAATCCCGGACAACACCCAGCGTTTCCTGTACACGAGTTGCTGAATTGCGCAGAAAATCCAGCCCTTTCCCGATAACCGGACGAGTAAACTCACATAGATACCGCAGGTGCTTGCAGTTCAGCCGCAAGCGATGAATTCGTTCGTCTTCCTTTCCGGGAATCTCCGGTCCCACGCTCTGCACCCGCTTCCAGGACTTCGCAATGAGCCGGGGAACCACACAACGGAAAGCCGGGGCATCCGGGCCGGCGGGCAATCCGTTTTCCAGGATTTGTCTCATGTTGTTCTTGAGAGAAAGATGTCGTTCCGAATCCAGGGCCAGGAGAAGTTCTTCCCGCAATGCTTGACGCCGGTTCTCGATTTCAACCACGATGGACTGAAGGACATCTCGGTCTTCGGGAGGTGCGGATTCCCAGTATGCTTTCAGTGTTTCAAGCGCGGTGTCGCGATCACGCACCTGCCCCAGGCTTCCGCCCAGCCGGCGAAGTCCTTCACCGAGCGGCTTCGTTGCCTTCCGGTCCAGCAGCGAGGCGAACAGTCTCAGCGCGGTGCGCATCTTCCTCACGGCGACACGCATCCTGTGCAGATCCTCCGGGTCCTCTCCGATCCGAGTACCGGATTCATGGGCAATGAGGATGTCGTACTGGTGACGAAGAATCCTTGTGACATTCTCAGCGGCTCCGCCGGAAGGATTCAACTTCACATCCCAGCCTGTCGTGTGAACCGATTCAATCGCCATCCTGGGGTCTCGACTTCTTTAAAAGGCGGCGGATATTGGAGGAATACTCCGCAATGCGTTCCAATCTCTTGTGTGAGCGCGACTTCTTCTGGTCGCTGAATTCGGCCAATTCCTCTCGGATGGCGTGGAAAATGGATCGCTCTTTTTTTGTGAAGGTTGTTTTGTCCAAGAGAATATCGAGGGATTCTTCGATTGCAGAGAAGTTACAGTCGATCCGTTTCGCGAGTTTCTCGACAATCCCATCCGCTTCCTGGCGAAGATCGCGCAGAATCTCACGGTGAATGTCGATCAGAAGATGGATCTCGTTGTCTTTCATCGCCGTAGCCCGCTGGAACAAACCACTGGATTGAAGCGATTCTAACAGAAGCGGCGGGGATGGCAATCCCGGCAAATTGCCGTCAATCCACCCGGACAACCAGGCAAGTCAGGTATCGCGTCTCGGGGGTTGCGGGAAGGATAGGGTGATCGGGAGCCGCCCCGCGAATCTCCAGAAGGCGAACCGTCCGTTTCGACTCGATAGCCCCTTGAACCAGGGAATCGATCAGGGCTTCCTCTCCAAGGTGATACGAGCAGGAGCAGGTGAACAGAATCCCGCCGGGGCGCAACAACCGCAAGGCGCGTTCGTGCAGATCCCGATGTCCTTTGAACGCAGCGACGGCACTTTTTTTGGACCGTGCGAAAGGCGGCGGATCCAGGATCATCAAATCGACTTCTTTTCCCGCCTTACGCCAATCGCCCAGGAAGTCGAACACTTTGGCCTGGATGAATTCAACACCGGAAACCTGGTTCCGTTCCGCATTCCGAACCGCAAGTTTCAGCGCCGTCGGGGAACTGTCCACCCCGGTCACCTCCCGCGCACCCGCTCGCGCTGCATGAACTGCCCAGGCCCCCGTATAGCAGAATGTATCCAATACCTGCCGATCTTTCGCAAAAGAGGCAAACAACCGACGGTTCTCCGACTGATCGAAAAACCATCCGGTTTTCTGCCCCGTAAGAACGTCCACCTCGAATGACGCACCGAATTCCTCAATGACCAGCGGATTCGGCAACCTTCCCCATGCCGTTTCGACTTGCATGGGAAGATCCTCCATTTTCCGCGCCTCGCTGTCGTTGCGCAGCACGATTGCCCGGGTGGCGGGAAACACTTCCGCCAGGGCTTCCACAATAACCGGCAGAAGACGGTCCATTCCGGTGGTGTTCGATGCAATGACATACACCTCGCCGTACCGATCAACCACCAAACCCGGCAGTCCGTCCGATTCTCCATGAATCAGCCGATAGGCCGTACGGTCAGGGTAGATCTGTTCACGCAGTTCGAGGGCCTCCCGGATACGTTGCCTGAAAAAAGCCTTGTCAATCGGCTCATTCCGGCGGGTGAGCAGTCGAACCGTAAGCAGACTATGCCGGTTGTATGTCCCGATACCGACAAATTCCCCATCGTCTTGCCGAACAACCACTAAACTGCCTGGCTCGGGGTCTTTCGGGAGGTTCACCAGCTCATTGTTGTAGATCCAGGGATGTCCCCGCCGGAATCGGTGACGCTGGTTCGCCTGTACTCGAAGTTCCGGATAGGCAACCGCACTGCGGCTATTGGCAGAAGAAAGCGGGTCTCGTATGATGGAAGCCATGGCAACCTTCCGTAAAATCGCAATTCAGGATAATCCGGGTCATTCCCCGCTGGCTCGCGCCGCAGACATGCGCCTCGCGGCAAACCTGCGGTTTCCCTCCATTCGGGAGATCGAGCCGGCCCTGAAAACCCGGAGAGATTACTTCTCCGCGCATATCCACCGGGAGACGCTCTCCCGCGAACTGACCGAGGATCACCAACGTCGGGGCGCTCCGCCGGAAAGCATTCGATCCGCACAGAAACTGGCCGAATCCGACACCTGCCTGGTGATCACGGGCCAGCAGCCGGGGCTTCTCCTGGGTCCGCTCTATACTTTGTTCAAATGTATCCAGGCGGTCAACCTGGCCCATGAATGGACTCGCCAGGGTTACGGAACCGTCCTGCCCGCGTTCTGGAATGCATCCGAGGATCACGACCGGGCCGAGATTGACCACGCCATCTGGCTGGATCGAGACCGACAACCCGTACGCTACCAGGTTGGATTGGAGAACCTGCCACAGAATCTCTGCGTCTCCGCCATCCCCAAAGCGAAGGTTGACCTGCCCGGCCTGATTGCACGGGTCAAACAGACAGTGGGACATGAACCACACTGCAATTTCATCTCTTCCTGGATTGAGGAATCTTTTTCGCGGTCCGGCGATTCACTTGCAGATTGGTTCGACCACCTTCTCTGGTCCCTTCTGCCCCAGTCCGGCTTGCTGATTATCCGCCCGGAATGGGCCTGGCTGCGATCTGCCGCGCAACCGGTTCTGATGCGCGAAATCGAGAATCCCACACTGGCCGCCGATGAGGTCAACCGGGCGGGGAAAGCCCTGATCCAGGTCGGATTGGCACAACAGATTCATAAACCGGAAACCCGCGCATCTTTCTTCCTGCTTCGGAACGGCTGCCGCGAAGCAGTTCACCTGGAGGAACCCGGTTTTCGGACGGAAGAAGGTGAACGGTTCACAAAAGAGGATCTTCTCCGTCGCCTCGAGAAACACCCCGGAGATTTCTCCGGTAACGCGATTCTACGACCCCTCATTCAGGATGCCTGCCTACCGACCGTAGCCACGATTCTCGGTCCCGGCGAGGCGCTGTACCACCTTCAGTTGGGCGGACTATACGCAAGACACCATATTCCCAGACCGATCCTGGTTCCAAGAGCCGGGGCGACATTCCTGGAACAACGCGACAAGAGAATCCTTGAAAAAACCGGACTATCCCTGGCGGATTTCAGTCAGGAACCGAAGGCTCTGGTTCGTATGGTCATCGGACGGGCAGGTGTGGAAGATTCGCGGGATTCCTGCGAACACCTCAAAAATGAAATCGAAAAGACCTATCAGCGATTGAAAGACATTGCGGATTCGATCGATCCAACGGTAACCCCCGCCGTCGAAAAGCAGCGCTACCAGATTCTTCAGACAGTCGAGAAGACAGAGAACCTTCTGATTCGAAAAAAGGCGGACCGCGAGGAGATCCTTCATCGTCAAATAGACTCTGTCGGTCGCGCCGTTCGCCCGCTGGGACAGCCGCAGGAACGCGTCCTCTGCATGGTGCAGTTCCTGGCCCGCCATGGCCCGGACTGGGTGCAGGACCTTGGGAATGCGTTGGATTCTCTTCAGCCGGGAAGTCATGCAATTTTCGTGCTCTCGTGACGAGTGTCTGCAATCACGATAGGATTTTCTCATGTCCGAACTCGATATTCTGATCTTTGCGCCTCATCCCGACGATGCGGAAATCGGTATGGCCGGGAGTATTCTGCTTTGGGCAAAAGAAGGCGCGCGAATCGGAATTGTGGATCTGACCCGTGGCGAGCTGGGAACCAAGGGGGATGTCGAGAGCCGCGCACAGGAGGTGGAAGAGGCCTCAAGACTGCTCGGACTTACCTTGCGGGAGAATCTCGACCTGGG
>ENA-UPTA01006642-UPTA01006642.1-activated-sludge-metagenome-genome-assembly--contig:-NODE-6642-length-10161-cov-129.074906_pt1 | contig 10161 bp, 9 predicted proteins | sample MGYA00238184_ERZ773361 | MGnify/ENA primary metagenome ERZ773361 (study PRJEB29100, sample SAMN05720205) | activated sludge metagenome | isolation source: anaerobic digester from wastewater...
AGATACCGTACATCAAAGAAGGGACTCTCGAAAGAGAAACATCTATTAGGGTTGAGAAGCCAAGGATTCCTATAACAATCCCCGCAACAATTTCGATGAGGAAAACGACATCTTCTTTGCGAATCTTAAAAGCGGACACTGAGGAAATCGAGCCCACGAAACGTTCATATAAGCCTCCAAGGAGTGCAATAGTGCCTCCGCTCACTCCTGGAATAAGATTGGCAAGACCCATGAGGACACCTATAAAGACTACATAGAGCATCAAGCACCTCCATACCTTAATTTCTCCAATTATATATCCTTGAAACGGTATCGTACTTATTGGTGTTGATTATCGGCAATAATTGTCGGCATTATGTTATAATCCAGATAATAATTACCGGGTTTGGAGGGAATGGAATGACTCTTTTAGAAGCTAAGAACTTGCACGTAGTATTGGCGGAAGATGACGTAAAGATATTGAAAGGGTTGAGTCTCACAATAGGAAACGGGGAGCTACACGTTATTATGGGACCCAATGGTAGCGGTAAATCAACGCTTGCGAATGTGCTGATGGGGAACCCCAAATACAGAGTTACTGGTGGTACTGTGAAATTCATGAATAAGAATATATCTAGATTAACCGTAGATGAAAGAGCTCGAATGGGAATGTTCATGACCTTTCAGCATCCTCAGGAAATTCCAGGGATCAGACTCAGGAGCTTTCTTATGTCAGTCTCTCAAAGTACGGGCAGCAGGGTGCCATTGCTGAAAATGAGCAAGGAAATCGACGAACTATCTCTTGAACTTGGTCTAGAAAGTGAATTAATAGACAGATATTTGAACGTAGGTTTTTCCGGAGGAGAAAAGAAAAAAGCCGAGATAGTTCAGATGAACTTCATGAAGCCAAGGTTTTCGATTCTTGACGAAATAGATTCCGGGTTGGATGTTGACGCTATGAAAAGCATAGCGTTGTCAATAAACAGGTTCAGAAATCCAGAAAACTCAGTTTTACTAATCACACACTATCAGAGACTTCTTGAGTATGTTGAACCCGACCGTGTCCACATCTTGATCGATGGATTGATAGCAATGAGTGGAGGAAAAGAACTTGTCAGAGAAGTCGAAGAGAATGGATATGAAGCGATCTTTGACTCACTCAAGGGGGTCTGATCATGCGAGAAAAGGTCTTCCTAGACAGTTCAAGGTTTGATTTTCTTTCAAATACAAAGTACCGTTTTATGAGCGAAAGGGGATTCGGAGAGAGCCAAGTAATCGATATATCGAAAAGGAAGAATGAGCCCGAATGGATGCTTAAGAAGCGGCTTCAGTCTTTCAAGGCTTTCAGTCTCTCGAGCAAACCAGGATTCGGAGTAAGCACTGAGAGTCTTGATCTGAGCAGAATAATCTCCTATCTCGGTCCGGATTCCGACAAGCATAGATCCTGGGACGATGTTCCACAAGAAATTAGGGAGACCTTTGAGAAGCTTGGCATTCCCGAGGCGGAGAGAGAATCTCTTGCTGGAGTCGGTGCTCAGTTTGACTCGGAAATTGTGTATCAGAACATAAGGAAGGAGCTCGAAGAGCTTGGTATTGTCTTCCTCGACATGGAGACGGCTGTCAAAAAGTATCCTGAACTGGTAAGGAGATTTTTCATGAAGGCTGTTCCTCCGACAGATCACAGATTTGCGGCACTGCATGGAGCTGTCTGGAGTGGCGGTTCATTCGTTTATGTACCCAAAGGAGTCAAAGTCCCACTTCCTCTTCAGGCATATTTTAGAATGAACGTGGAAAGCAGTGGCCAGTTTGAGCACACGTTGATCATTGCAGATGAAGGTTCCGATCTCCAGTTCATAGAAGGCTGTTCAGCTCCGAGATTCAACGATCTCAATCTTCATGTTGGCATGGTAGAAATCTTTGTTCTAAAGGATGCTAAGGTCAGGTACTCTACGATTCAGAACTGGTCCAAGAACACGTACAACTTGAATACCAAGAGGGCAATTGTCGAAGAAGGCGGAACGATGGAATGGATATCTGGTTCACTGGGAAGCATGAAGACCATGCTCTATCCATCATCTGTTCTAAGAGGCAGGGGTGCCAGAGCTGAGCATCTTGGAATTACCTATGCCGGTCCCGGTCAGCATATGGATACAGGATCGAAGGTGATTCACCTGGCTCCAGACACAAGTTCACTGGTTGATGCCAGAAGCATCAGCGTGGGTGGAGGCTGGGCCTTTTATCGAGGTTTTTTGGACATTTCTCGAAGTGCAATGAACTCAAGGTCGTCGGTTAAGTGTACTGCTCTAATGATCGATAATGAATCAAGGGCCGATACTGTTCCAATAATCCAAGTGATGAATAATGCTGCAGAAGTCGGTCATGAGGCCAGAATTGGAAGATTAGGAGAAGAAGAGATTTTCTACCTTATGAGTCGTGGCTTAAGTGAATCGGAAGCCAAAGCGATCATAGTAAGAGGTTTCATGGAACCTGTTTCACATCAGCTACCTGTTGAATATGCAGTTGAGCTGAACAGACTGATAGACACGGAAATGGAAAGCAGCATAGGATGAGGTGGAAACAATGGAAATGACTACGGAATTGGTTCACAAAAACTTCGAAATGGTTAAACCAACAAGAAGAGAGGAACTGTCAATTAAGGACTACGACAACCGAGATTTTCTGATTTCGGCTGAGGCATCTTCGCCTGCGATGTTGGCTTTCATGAGTAACAGGTATTCAGAGTATAGAACGCTGGCCTTCCCCTCATGGAAAAGATTGAAGCTTACCGGGATGAAATTGCCGGAAATCTCTCCAAGGCGTAGTTTGTCTTACTCAGATCCTTTTGTCAGACCGCTTATTTCGATGAAGAGCGACGAGGTAGAGCTTCTCGATAAACTGGATTTTGAAGGTCTTGACAGAAAGATCCTTCTGCTAGGAGATATCTTCTTCAGCGAAGGATCAATGATTTCTATACCTCCGAACAAATCAGCGGAAAAGTCTTACTCAGTTGCATTTAACCGTGATTCAAGGATTTCGAGCAATATGTTTGTCTTAGGAGAAAATTCGAGTCTTAAAGTAGTAATCGATAGCGGACGTTTTGGAAACTGGCTGCTTCAGAACAACAGGTTCTTGATAAAGGAAGGCTCATCTTTAGAGCTTTTAGTCCTAAATAGAGTGACTGAAAGGGGACATGTTTTCATCAATAACCTGTATCTTCTTGAGAAAAACGCTAAGCTTAGGGTATTTGAGGTGAATTGTGGCAACGCGTCAACTGCGGCTTTTCACTTGGCTCTTTTAGAAGGAGAGAGGGCTCTTGCATCTTTTATGCCTCTTTTTGTGGCGAGAGGTGATACTGTTCTTGATATGCAATATGTTGTTAGACACAGAGCAAATTGGTCAGAGGGAAGAATTTCAGGGTCGGGTGTACTACTTGACAACAGCAGGAGTGTTTTCAGAGGGACAATAGACATTAAGAGAGGAGCAAAAGGAGTTAAGGGAAGCGAATACAGCAACATCTTAATGCTATCCGAGTCTGCAAGGGCTGATACAATACCTTCACTTCTTGTGGGAGAGAATCAAGTCGACGCTTTTCATGCAGCAACTGTGGGATCCATTGACGCGCAGAAGCTCTTCTATCTTATGTCGAGAGGACTTACAAGGGACCAGTCTATGAGCATCATCGTTCAAGGTAAGTTTGAGCCGACTTTAAGAGAAATCGATGAGATCTTCCCAGACCACTCGGGGGTGGTAAGAGATGAGTTTGAAAGAGACATCCGATATTAGCATCAAGGAAGTCAGAAGGGATTTCCCTGTCTTTCGACACTATCCGTCACTAGCCTATTTGGATAGCGCGGCGACCGCTCAAAAGCCGCAAAGTGTAATTGATGCGGTCAAGGGGTTTTACGAGCGTGAAAATGCAAATGTGCACAGAGCTGTCTACCCACTTGCGGAGAAATCGACAGCTCTTTATGAATCAAGTCGAAGCGAAGTTGCCAGGTTCATCGGAGCAGAAAGAGACGAATTAATATTCACAAAGGGCTCCACAGAGAGTCTGAACATCATTGCAAATGCACTGGCTACTTCCGGTCGGTACAAAACTTTTGTAGTCCCAACGTTCGAGCATCACAGTAACTTCCTTCCGTGGCAGTATCACAGCCTGAAGAATGAAATTAAGTTCGTGGCTTTGCCCATCATGGGGGCGGAGTTGACTATGACAGAGGTTGAAGAGAACCTAACTGGGGTAGAGGCGCCGTTTGTCTTTTCTATTGGGGGACTGATTAATGCCACAGGCTACAGAACTCCTTTTGAAGATTTGACTGAGCTTGTCCACTCTTTTGGCGGTTTGATAGTAATCGACGGAGCTCAACTGGTTCCGCATGAGATCTTTGATTTCAAGAAGGTCAACTCGGACTTTCTGGTCTTCTCCGGTCACAAAATGCTTGCAGAAACTGGAATTGGCTGTCTTGTTGGTAGGGCAGAACTCCTGGATGATCTCACACCATTTGTATTCGGAGGCGGTATGGTAGATCGGGTAAGTATTGAGACTTCGAGCTACGCAAAGGAGAGAACTTCCAGACTGGAAGGCGGAACACAGAACATTTCCGGTGCCGTTTCACTTGCATCGGCCTGCAGATACCTGAACAAGATCGGTATGTCCGCGATACATAAGCACGTTTCATATCTTACAGAAACCGCTAGAGAGATGCTAAAACAGATCTCTAATGTTACTGTTTACAGTCCGCCAGATAGTCATGCGATCTTGCTCTTTTCTCACAAGAATATACACTCTCACGATCTGGCCGAATTCCTTGGAAGAACTCAGGAAGTTGCGATCAGGAGCGGTCATCACTGTGCCCAACTTCAGATGGAGGCTCTTGGCATTACTTCTGCTTGTCGAGCATCATTCTACTTTTACAATACGGTTGAAGATGTGGAAAGACTTATCGAAGGGATTAGTAAGGCAGAGAGGTGGTTCTTATGAACTTCGAGCAATTATATTCCGACTTCATAATGTATCACTTCAAGAACAATAGCCACCGAGGACGGATAGAGGATTGCACTTACACAGTCGAAGGTTCGAACACTTCTTGTGGAGATTCGATCACTCTTTATCTGATTATTGGAAGAGGAGTTGTAGATACTATTGGATTTGAGGGTGAAGGCTGTGCGATAAGTCAGGCGTCAGCTGCAGTCATGACAGAGATTCTTGAAGGTAAGTCACTTGATGAAGCAGCTGCGACAATTGTGAATTTTGAGAAAATGATACGTGGTGAGGATTATGATGGGTCAAAAATAGGTGATGCCGCTTTTTTTGAGGGGTTGAAGGAACATCCTATGAGAGCGAAGTGCGTAATCCTTCCCTGGAAAACAGCTGCAAAGGTTTTGGTTTCCAAACAACAAAAAAAGACCGGTGCATAACACCGGTAATACTTTGCGCTGAAGTAACCCTACGAAATGATTATACACCTTTTCAGTCAGGATTATCAACTTTTTTGTTCTTTTCTTTCAAATATTCGTCCAGCTTCTCCTGCTCGTTGCTAAAAAAGTATTCTTTTGGGTTTTCAACCATTTTTGTGACTTCGCCGAAGAGAGAATCAAGGACACCTGTAAGCGTTTCTCTCTCCTTCTGATTAAACTCCGAACTCAGAATACTGGAGATTTTGTCTTCATCGGTTAGGTCGCTCGTATCATTCTCAAGTGCGTTGAAGAATCTTTCGAGTAACTCGTCAACGTTATTCATAATTTATCCTCCTGCTCCAGAAAGCCTGGTAATATAGCTGTTTAGCGAGCAATCGGGAGTCCTCAACTCGCTTATTGTTCCCTTTTCAAGTGAATATATGATAGTAAGCACCGCCTCTTCAGGATCTACATCCTGTTCCTCTTCAAAAGTGTCGATATCCGATCCTCCGTATTCAATTATCCTGGCAATGTTCAGCCCAAAGTCAAAGCTGAGATCCTTGATTTCTTCTATATACTCGTCCACGAACGCTTCGATTGTGAAAGGCAGACCGGAGAGAGACCATCTTTCAAGATACAACAGAGTCTTGAAAATCGCAGTCGTCTTACCCTTGCCGGAAACGAGGAAAGACATCAGATACGAAAGATACTCCTGCTGTGAAGGGAAAAACTGCATCTCAAAAATAAGTGTGGTGAACAGTCCAACTTCGGGTAAAGTGACCTCTCTCGTTTTGCCTGGAAGAAGCCCTTCAGATAGCAGAGAGATTCTCTCAGTCAAATCATCGATCCCCAGTTCAGTAAGAAGCTCTGTAAGCCTCTCGATATTTATCCTTCCGGATTCGATCAATCTGCAATCAGAGAATCCATCTCTAGCAATTTTGTTCTGCAATGATCTATAGTAAAACTCGTTCAGTGGTTCTTCAAAGGGAAGATCTCTCTTTATCTTACCTTCGGCAAGATATTTGTGAATCAGAAGCACATTCTTGAGCTCCACATATCTTTCCTCTGTTGCCTCGATCGCGCTATCATAATCACCCATCATATCAAGTATTCGTGCTTTCAGGACCAGAGCCTTTTCGTCTAGGGTCTCATTATAGTATCTCTCACAGTGAGAAAGAGAGTCCTCAAGCATTCCCATATTCTTCTCTGAGATGGCTAGTTCGTAAAGCACTTCGGAATTTCCACTGATCTTGAATGCAGTCTTCAAATCATCATAAGCCTCAAACAACTTCCCCTGTCTAGCCCTTGAAAAGGAGCGGTTGTAGAAACTCTTCCAGTCTTCCCCGAGTCCAATATTTTCGGAAAAAGTCGCCTCGGCTAAGGAATACTTTTGGGTTTCGTTCAAGATAACCCCCTTCCTGAGAAGGATTTCCGAATAAAGAGGAAACTGTTCATTCACGTTGTCAATAACTTCCATTGCGGCACTGTAATCTCCCTTTGAAATGAAACAGTCAATCGTGGCGACAAAAGGTAGAGGAAACTGTCCTCCAGACTTCTCAACGGACTTCACATATGAAGAGACCGCTTCGTCGTATTCCTCTTGAAGCTGAAACAATCTGCCAAGCTCATAATAACCAATGTAAAATTCCCGATTCATTTCTATCGCTTGTCTCAGCTCAATTTCCGACAACTCAATCTTTCCTTCCTCCCTAAGCAACAATCCAAGATAGAAATGATACCTATAGTCCTTTTTGATTTTTCCTGCCCTTTCCAGGAACTTCTTCGATTCATCGAAATTGCCGGAATTCAACGATCTTTTGAAGGCTTCATAGTAGTAATAAATGAGGTATGACTCATAATAATCATCGCTCTCCAAAAAGCATTGAGCCTCAAGACCCCTTATGATTATGTCAAGGTCTATTCTGTCCAGGTCAAGAACACTCCCCATGTCCTGGACGAGGATCGGGAGCTTTATCGGGAGATTATTGGCCTTAGCCATTTCTGGCTTCAAAGGAAGGTAAACAATTACCGTTTTGTCATTCAAAATACCACCCGCCAACTCAGGCTTCTCGTTTGCTACAAATCCGCACATATTGTATAATACCAGAAGAGCGTTAGAAGATACAGGAGGTATTCTTTGATGGTTGTTCTTGCATATGTACTGATTTCCCTGCACATTGCGATAAGTGTGGGATTAGGAATTGCCGTAATGATGCAAATGTCCAAGTCCGCGGAGCTGGGCGGGGCTTTTGGAGGCGGTGCGTCTCATACCATGTTTGGCAGAAAGAAGGGGCTGGACACTATGGGTAAAATCACGCTTGGCCTTGCTATCGGATTCATGGTGAACAGTATTTTGATCGCATTTGTAATTTCGAGAGCATTTGGCGCATAAGGTGGTAGAGTTGTTGACCCCTGAGGAACAACTTAAGGAGCTATCCAGGAATCACGTATCGTTGATCTCAGAGGAGGAGCTTCTTAGAAAGCTTAAAAGTAAACGGTCGTTGAGGGTTAAGCTTGGTGTAGATCCGTCCAGACCGGATCTTCACTTGGGTCATGCTGTGGTCTTGAGAAAGCTGCGTCACTTTCAGAAGTTCGGTCATCAAGTTGTATTGATTATTGGAGATTTTACGGCTAGGATCGGTGACCCTTCCGGAAGGTCAAAGACGAGACCAATGCTTTCCAGAGAGGAAGCGAAGATCAATGCTGAATCTTACAGCACTCAGGCATTCAAGATACTCGACAGAGAGCTTACAGAAATCAGATTCAATTCCGAATGGCTGGATGCGATGAGTTTCGAAGATGTTATTCGGCTTTCCTCAAAGTACACGGTTGCCAGAATGATGGAAAGACATGACTTCGCCAGGAGGTACGAGGAGAACGAACCAATTGGAATTTCCGAGTTTCTTTATCCTCTCGCTCAGGCCTACGATTCTGTTGTTGTGAAAGCCGATGTCGAGATTGGTGGAGATGATCAGTTCTTCAACCTCGTCGTCGGAAGAAAGATTCAGGAGGAGCATGGCCTTGAGGCCCAAGCGATTCTCACTGTTCCTCTTATTGAAGGGACGGACGGAAAACTCAAGATGTCAAAGAGCTACGATAATTACATAGCTTTTGACGATACCCCAAGAGACATGTTCGGAAAGCTCATGTCAATTCCCGACACCCTCATACTGAAATATTTCAGATTGCTGACCGACAAGAGCGAAGTAGAACTTTCCGAAATCGAGACAATGATCAAGAGCAAGTCGGTAAACCCACGGGATTTAAAGCTCGAGCTTGGGGTGGAGATAACATCTCAGTTCTATGGGGAAGAGACGGCGCTCAGTGCAAGAGACGAGTTCATAAAAATCTTTAGAAACAAAGAGCTGCCCGAAGAGATACCGGAAATAAAAATATCGACAGAGAGTGTTTCAATTGTCGATCTTCTGGTTTCTCATGCTAATATTTCATCAAGAAGCGAAGCGAGAAGACTTATAGATCAGGGCGGAGTGAAAGTCAATGATGAAGTCTTGAATGATATTCATTCCGTTATCGAAATTTCCGATGGAGATGTTCTGAGAATCGGAAAAAAGCGTTTCTATCGCCTTGTCAAGTGCTAGTTACTCTTGAATATGCACGTGTCTTTACTGTATAATAAATTCGTAGTTTGCTGTAGAAAATGACAACATTTTGAAAGGGGGTAGGATCCATGAAGAAGCTTTCTATACTGACACTGATCGTTGTTGCTTTTGCATCCTTATCTTTGGGTGTCGAGTACAGCGATTTGTCAGAAAATCACTGGGCCTACGACAGCGTTATTAAGACGACAGCCGGTGGATTGTTCATTGGTTTCCCTGATGGCACATTCAGAGGTAGTGAGTTTGCTACGCGTTACCAGCTAGCAATGACTCTTGCCAGGTTTATGGACTATTCTGATGCCGGGGATGCTAAACTCCAGGAAGTGGTTTTCTCTCTTACGAAGAAAGTCGCGGGGCTTTCGCTGGAGATCTCTGACAACAAGAAGAATTTGGTCGACTTAACAGCGGAACTGAGGGCACTTGAGGCAACGGTCGCATCGTTAAAACAAAGTGGAATGACTGGAGACTTTGTGTCGTTGAAAACCTTTGACGATACGGTCGCTTTCCTTTACGATGAGATCGACAGACTATCCATGGAAGCAGTCACCGCAAATGAAGGAATCGTGCTAATCAGCGAAAGACTTGATTCGATGAGCAGCGTTCCTTCGGATGTTGAGGCTCTTAAGAACAGAGCAACCGATCTCGAAGTTACAGTTAAGCTTCTCGGTCAAGCTATTGCCAATTTGAAGAACGACAATAGCGAGCAGGCAGAGACAGTTGCTGATTTGACTTCCAGATTTGAGGCTACTGAAAACGTTCTTAACAGCGTGACGTCAGATCTTTTTGCTATGAGGAGAAGTATGGCTACGAAGGACGATCTTTCGGCTCTCGAGTCGAAACTAGCAGGCGAAATGCCAGATCTCGAGCCTTACGTAACCAATGAGGCCTTAAATGACAAGCTTTCGCTCATGTACACGAGGATCCTCAAGATTCAGGACAGCATTGCCAAGATGCCCGAAGTCAAGTACTATGACACTGAAATTGAAGAGATTGAAGTAGCTCTATTTGGGATTGACGAGACCATGGAAGTTCTATTTGATCAGGTTGACCTGAACATTGCGAGACTTGATTCTCTGGACAACCAGCTTTCTGAATTGAAGACAGAGCTTTCGGCAAAGGCTTCAGCCGGCGATGTGGAAGCAGTAGAGGGAAGGGTCACGGATCTCGA
>ENA-UPTA01006648-UPTA01006648.1-activated-sludge-metagenome-genome-assembly--contig:-NODE-6648-length-10157-cov-4.721342_pt1 | contig 10157 bp, 17 predicted proteins | sample MGYA00238184_ERZ773361 | MGnify/ENA primary metagenome ERZ773361 (study PRJEB29100, sample SAMN05720205) | activated sludge metagenome | isolation source: anaerobic digester from wastewater...
CTGAAGGCTATGTTTTAACAGCATCAGATTCTGCAGGTAATTGTGGGTGGGCACCAGCTGCGTCTCCATTGTCTTTTTCAGCTCCTCTTAATGAAAATGCAGGAACAGTTACAATAGATCAAGCCAATACTACTACTGATGGATATCTTACTAAAGAAGATTGGAGTACATTTAATAGTAAAGAAGGAGCAATATCTGCAGGCACTACTGCACAATACTACCGCGGTGATAAAACTTGGCAAACACTTAATGGAGCAGCTGTTGCGAACACAGCATCTGGTGATATTAGTGCAACTAATGTACAAGCGGCAATTGTTGAACTTGACTCCGAAAAATTACCAAAAACAACAAAGTTCATCACCACGGTATCTTTTGCTGGTCCTTTAGCAGTCTATACCGGAAAATTAAGATGGCGTCCTCCTGTAATTTCTCCCGCAACATGTTCTCTAATTGGTTATAAATCTAGTGTAAATATAGCGCCAACAGGGGCTGGTATTACTTTAGACGTAAATAAAAACGGAGTTTCTACTGGCACAACAATGACAATCGCAGCAACGAATTATGATTGTTCTTATATCTCTTTATCCCCTGCAATATCCCTCTCAGAAACCGACTACTTAACCGTTGATATTGATTCAGTTGGGTCTACGGTTGCAGGTTCAGATCTCACGGCAACACTATATTATACGATACCTTGATAATGAGGAGGATATTTAATGGCAAATAGATACACTATAGGTTCTGGGGATTGGACAAATCCTGCGATATGGGATGGAGGATCTACAAAACCAGGAAATAATGATCAGTGTAATATCAAAAGTGGACACACAGTTAACTTTAATGAAGATATGTCTGGTTGGGCTAACGGAATTACTTTAGTTGTTGAGACGGGTGGTGTATTACAAGGATCTACTACCTCAGGAACTTATTATTTAAAAATAGGTGGCCCATCTACTGTTTCTTATATTCATGGGAGTTTCTTAATTGGGACCTCAGAAGCCGTACCTTATCCTGATACGTGTAAGTTGACAATTATATCTACGGGATCTTGTAGTCTTGCAGGGAATGGAACAATTGCGTTTTATTGTTCTGAGCCTACTACTAAAACGGCTAAATTAACAGCTGACGCTGCTATTGGAACTAATAGGCTTTATCTTGATACAGATGTTTCAGGTGAGACCAATCACTGGAAAAATGGAGTTTATATTGGAGTCCAGAGCAACGCAGTAAAAGCATATACTGGTGGAGAAACTAGGTACATAACAGCAGTAGTTGGAGGGGCCACTCCCTACATTGATTTAGACTCAAATTTGACAGTAGCTATGCCTACTGGAAGCTGGGTTTACCTTAGGGACAGAAATATAAGAGTTACAGGATCTACAACTACCGCAGGGTTTTTTAGGCAAGCGTCAACAGCTTATACATCTTTAATAGTAGGCGCTGAGTTCAGTGGTTTTACGGCAGGATATGTATTTGGGGGAAACGCAGACTCAACATTGCATTATGATATTTTGGGCGGGGTTGTAGCAAACTGCTCCGAGTATTTTACTAATGGTTTTTATTACCCTGCTACAATAACAATATCAAAAACTATTTTTGGCTTAGTGACTACTGGAAACGATTACATTTTAGGTTCGGTTAATGGTGCAACTATTTCTGATTGTACAGTAATAGGTGGTGCTGTAAAAGGGTTTCAAGTTTATGGAATTGCAAATTATAACAATTGTAAGTTTTATGGAACAGCAGCAATAGGACATTCAGGAATAGGAAACATATTCAATAACTGCGAATTTGATACTGTAGAGTACGCGTCAACTAGAGGAAGTACAGTAGTGTACAATAATTGTACTTTTAATAACTGTACCTCCACTAACTCTGAGTGTTATGGAATTTTGAAAAATTGTACTGTAAATGCCAATTGTACTTATGCGGCGTCGTCTGTTTATGGCAGTGAGTATTATAACTGTAACTTACTTCCAGCTATTGAGTTTATTGAGTTTCCAACAATGGGAAATGTCAACCTACCACACAATTATGTTCCGTCTTTTGACCATGACCAATCAGCTGGAGCGTATAAGAGCTGGACAAAAGGAGGAATAACTACATTTCCTTTGACTGCAACGCCCCCCACTGGGTATACTTCTTATTATTCTATAGCATTATCATCAGCAACTTTTGTGGGTTTTTACCAAACACTAATAACTGTTGAATCAGGAGAAACTATTACATATAATGTGTATATAAGAAAATCAGCATCTATGGCATATCTCCCAAAGGTAAGTTTGATAAACATGTATGAAGACCCTCTTGAGTATTCAACTTACACTGCACTTGTATCAGAAGAAATGACAGATAGTGTTGATACTTGGGAAATGATACCTATAACTTACACAAATACAACTGATTTGAGACAAAATCTTCTATTAAGAGTAGAAGGAAAAAACGCTACAGGAACAGTTTTAACGTTGCCTATCAAAGTCCAATTAAAAGAAAGTTGGGGAGGATAAATGGAAAATGTAATTGAAATATCATATCCTTATAAAGAGCCTACACAATGGTGTGTTGATGTTTTTGTTAACGGTACAAAAACACAATTAACGTTTCAGCATAATGAAAAACCAACGCAAGAGCAAGTAGATAATGTTGTAGCAACCTTTTTAGAAAACTTAGAAAATTTTGAAGAGACACTCAATGAAGCCAGATAAAAAAATTAAAGCTGACTTTTTAGGTTTTGTTTTAACTGAATTTGCAAAAAACAATAAAACAGGTGAAACAGGATTGTTAATTACTGAATTCAAACATGATATTAAAAAAATAAATGAATTAGATGAATCATATATGAAAGAACCTCCTTATTTTTACTTAGATGACAAAGGGGACTCTTTACATTTATTTTATTATGATGATTTTAATCAAATAGAAAAAGAAACACTGCATTTAAATAAATGGATCAACTTTGATGACTTTGCTTTTTATTATAGAAATATAATGTACGCTTACTATAAGTTATCGAATTTAAGCAATGATTATGATAGGCTTTGGAAAACTTTGTTTTCATGTAAATAAGCCTCGGATTTAATTTAATTGAACAAATAATAGTATAATAACTATGGAGGCAAATATGAGTAAAGAAGTAACTATGATAATGGAAACATTTAAAACAGCACTGTTAAAAGTCCCTACATTACTAAAAGTGCAAAAAGAATGGGATAAAAAAATTGAAGATTATTTTGAGGACAGGGGTTATTTTTCAGCACGCAAGCATTCTGAACGAGAGCTTACTCAAGATCAAATTTACGACTTACTAAAAGAATGTGTAATTGAAGCTTATAATGAAGTGCTTACTAAATTAAGTCAGGATGATAAAAAGTTTAAGTTAGATCTTTACGAGCTAATTTCTAATTCTATTTTTCCACCTGATGTAGAAGCAGAAATGATAAAAGATGATAATTTTGTAGATTGGATTGCTGATCAATTTGAATCTTATGTAATACAAAAGCTTAATAGAATTAACTTTGCTAAAACAGTAGATGATGCAACTGACTATCTTTTTGCGGAGGTGTTGGATTGAACCTTTTTTTAGATGACTTCAGAAACCCGATAGATGTTTTCTCTTACACTCATAAGCAGATTTATATGAGCTTTAATTGGGATATAGTAAGATCCTATCCTGAGTTCGTAAACTACATCCATTCTTATTACGACAATAAAGGCGGTTTACCTGAGTTAATTTCATTTGATCACGATCTGGCAGATGAGCACTACTCTGGCATGAATCACGGAGGTTACATTAACTACGATGGGTCAAAAGAAAAGACAGGATACTCTTGTGCCCTATGGCTTGTTAATTTTTGCATGGATAACAATCTAAAGCTTCCATATTTTCTATGCCACTCAATGAACCCGGAGGGCAAGAAAAACATAATGACTTTGCTCACTAATTTTGCAAAGTCTCAAAAACAGACGTAAAAAGAATATAAACACATAGGGGATAAAAAAATGAATAAATCAGAGCTTAATGATGTTTTACTAAAACACAAACAATGGTTGAATGGTGAAAAAGGTGGTGAAAAAGCTGATCTTATAGGAGCTAATCTTTATAGAGCTAATCTTGAAGGAGCTGATCTTAGAGGGGCTGATCTTAGAGGATCTGATCTTGAAGGAGCTAATCTTGAAGGAGCTGATCTTAGAGGAGCTGATCTTTATAGAGCTAATCTTTGTAGAGCTAATCTTTATAGAGCTGATCTTTATAGAGCTAATCTTTATAGAGCTAATCTTTATAGAGCTAATCTTGAAGGAGCTAATCTTGAAGGAGCTGATCTTAGAGGGGCTGATCTTAAAGGAGCTGATCTTTATAGAGCTAATCTTGAAGAAGCAATAATGCCTGATGGAAGTATCTATAAGTAAACAAAGTAATCAGTACTGATGATAAAAACGAGATAAAAATGGCTTTATATATAACACCTAATAGAACTGGTGAGTTTGCAAGACATAATAGGTTTCAGGTCTTGTTCCCTACTGGCAATAATTATTTTGTACAAAATGTCTTAGGGTTCAAACTTCCAACTCTATCAAATGAAATAGGTGAACTATGGGATGGTACTTTCTCACAAAAATACGTAATATGCTCTAAGTACGATTCTTGTAAAATAACGTATTACGCTCCTGAAAAAAACAACCCACTCTATAAATGGCTTACTGAGTATATAGAGCATACTGATGATGTATATACTCCACCTAAATCAAAAGCACAAGATTATTCTAAATGTTCACAAAAAAAAGACCTTATTTTAAAAATCATAAACGGACAAGGGGATCCAACTGAATCATTTACTTTAAAAAGCTGTCTTGTTAAAACAGCGGACTTTTTTGGTGATCTAAATTACTCTAGAGAAGGATCTATAGCTAATATGATGATTGAATTAGAGGTAGAAAAAGTAATTCTACCTTCACAATCAGGTGGTTTTTCTTTAAGTCAATCAGGAGTATCTTTTGGTGGAATATCAATAGGTCCTGATGGAGTTAGTCTATCTGCTGGTGATTCGTGTAGTGGAGTAGATATAAGTGTAGGCCCACAAGGAATCCAAGCATCAGGGACTATAGCTGGAATTTCTGGTAACTTAAATACAGTAGATGGTATTAATGCTGGGATGTCATCTGGTGGAACAATGGGAACTGCAGGTACTAGAGGTGGTGGAATAGGGAGGTAATATGTCAGAAAAAGAACTCAATTATGATCAATACGAAAAAATACTAGCAAAAAAACTAAAACAAGAATTTAAAAACAGTTTAGGGGTTGATGATATTTCTTTCATTTTAGATCTAATGGAAGAGGTTTTTCACTTTGGTTTTGAAAAAGGTAGTGAGTCTGGTAAAATTTTTGGTCACGCATTAGGCTATGACAATGCTATAAAAGACCAACAAGAAAGATTGGAAAAAGAAGGTATATAAAGCCTCGGATTTAAATACTACGATTGTTTTTGTGGTATAATAGTGTTGTGTGGAGCAATTAACAAAGATTTAAAGAGTGCCTCGTTTACCATTTTTACTAGATTTTTTACTATATACTATTGTTAGAAGGCATAAAAGCCAGTCGATTTTAGAAAGGAGATTTACATGGCAACAGAACGACAGAAGAATTTTGAAGTCATCAGGGATGAAGCAGTAAAGCTGCTCAAGAAGGCACCGGAAGGGATTAAGTATTCACAGCTTATCAAGGATGTGATGACTGCACTCCCCGACCAGAAGGAAAAGGATGTAAAGTGGGCTGTCTACGACCTGAATAAGACCAGGGAAACAGCGGTAGATAAGCCTGCTAGAGGTCTATTTAAGGCCAAGTAATTAGTGCATTTCCTCTCCCTCCTCAAGGGCATCTGACAACGATTATCAATCTGTTTGACGATGCCCTTTTTCTCTTATTAGGAGCTTAGAGTTTGGTCAAGGAACTATACAATATCATTAAGCCTTTTGTTTATAAAGGTGATTTCTATTCTGACGAAGTTATTCTATTTTGTCCTTTTTGTGATGACAAAAAGAAACACGATCACGGTCATTTGTACCTGAACACAAATTCTGATAAATGGCATTGCTTTGTATGTGGTGCCAGCAGTCCTAAAGAAGAACATAAAAGAATTAAAGTCTTGCTAACCCAAATGCATTTGTGGACACCTACCCTTATAGTCTACACACATGCTAAAGAGAAAAAAGAAAAAATAGTAGATGCTAGAAGTGAATATTCTGACGCTAAAACAGAGAGGGACATCTTTGTTAATGAAATGTACACTATAGGAAGAAAGACTAAAGGGTATCGATACCTGATAGGGAGGGGTGTAGAATCTGACGAAATGTACGACTGGTATTACTGGGATAGGAAGCCAGGGTATGTTTTTTATACAGTAAAAAGAAATGGTGAGGTTGTTTACTTTATCGGTAGAAGCTATCTCAACTTGGAGCCTAGATATTGCAATCCTACTTATGTGAGGCCTTCTGCTTTTATCTTTAATGAAAGTTGCTTTTGTTATGATAACCCCACAGGAAACAAGTTAATCTATTTGGTAGAAGGTATTTTTGATGCTCTCTTTTGTCCTTGCACTTCTATCCCTATTTTAGGCAAGGATAATTCTACTTTAATTAATGAAATTATCAATATAATTTACACTAAATCATACAGTCCAGTTATTGCTTTGGATCCAGATGCTTTTGATGCTAGCTATAAAATGGCTGAAACTTTTTATAACAAAGGTATCTCTAACATATACTTTTTCAAATACAATAAAAAGTTTAAGGACTTCGGAACAGGATATTACAGAGACAAAGACATTGTAAGCAATCTTAAAATGTATAACCCAATGATATCTAAAAAGTCTTTTTTAGACCTAACTAGATAATGACATCTTTTTGTTTTGGTAAGAATATAACTTAGAGAGGTGTATAATGGCTGAAGTAGCGGTCTATGTAAGTACATACGGAAAATACAATAGTGGAAGCTTAAAAGGAAGATGGCTAGAATTAAAAAACTACCCTAATAAAGAAGCATTCATTGAAGCATGTAAAAATCTTCATAGTGATGAGAAAAATCCGGAAATAATGTTTCAGGATTATGAGAACATTCCTCAAAGTCTAATTGGAGAAACATGGATATCTGATGAGTGCTGGGATATTCTTGATTGGGATGAAGATAGTTTAGAAGCATTTAACTATTTTGCAAATTATTATGGTGAAGATGCTAATATTGAAAAGTTTGAGCAAAAATATTTAGGTAAGTATGATAATGAAGAATCTTTTGCAGAGGAATGGTTTCAACAACAAGGGTATCTTGAAAAAATACCTCAAGAGTTTCATGATATTATTGACTATGAAAGATACTCAAATATACTTTTTAGCTCAGGCTTTTGGAGTTCAGAAAACAAAGGTGATGGCTGTTACGTATTTATGGACTAAGGAGATAAAAAATGAAAATAGATATAGTAAGACTAGAAGTGAGAGATTACAAAGCAAAGTTGGAAGAGGCGTATAAAGGAGATCGATGGGAAGTCTTAAAAAGCGTATATAACATCAAAAAAGAAAAAGATCTTTGGAGTGCTTGGAAAGAATTAGAAAAAGACGCTAAAACAAAAACAAGAGTTTATATTTTTCTTGATAATGAAAGCATTCTAGATGACTTAGTAAATAGATGGCATAGAGATGTTAAGCTTTTTAGAAAATATGTTTTACCAGAAGTATTTAAAGCTATCGGCAAAGAAGTAAAAGCTACATGGAGTCAATATGCTGGTTGTAGGTGTGGATGTTCACCAGGATTTATTTTAGATGATGTAGGTAAATGTGTCTTTGTAGATGTAGCTCTTGTGTTAGAGCCTAACGAAAGAGAAGAAGATTTTTTGGGAAGATGAAGTAATTAGCTCTGACTAAGGGAGGTACCATGACTAAGCATTATTTTAATTTTTATGATATTTATCAAACAATAGAAAATAATCCAGACAAATTTGATAGTCTTGATTTAGTGGTTTTCAGTTACAAGGAGAAGGCTTTCACTTTCGAGCGGGACAAGTATCATGGAGGTTTAGGAGGTCTTGAAATTGACGAGTTTTTAGCATGTGAAGAACCACTGGACTTTTTCATGGAAGTTTATGCAAAAGATCATTATGGTTATTAAAGGAGATAAAATGGAAAGACTAAACGAACTGAATTTTGATTATCGCAATGTTGGTTCTAAACTCAGAACTTTAAAATACTTTAAAGAAGAAACTATACTTTTACTTACTGACCTACGAAAACTGGAATCGATATTGGATTCCTTAGCAAGCATAGGAGCTTTAACTAATCAGGATAGCACTACAGTAGATAAGATTGCTTCTGACATCAAAATAAGTGTGGAAAATAATTTTCCTGCTTTGTTAGAAGAGTTATCTAAATAAATCTTTTGAATTAAAGGGGATAAAATGGCTGAGAAATGGCAATATGTAAATTTTATAGATGATGTAAGGGATATTAAAGAGAGACTAAACGATCTAGTAGATCAGGTACAGCGTATGGAAAGAATTGCTATTGCTGAAATGCAGATTAGACCAAAACATATAAGTGAGCTGAATGATTATTTGGAATCTACTATTAAAGAAGCAGATAAAGTATTAGATTATTTTGAAGGTTTGCATCGTGGGTATAATGGAGTCTTTTAAACAAAAGGAATAATCATGTATAAAAAAGAAAGTAAAGTAGTCATAAAAAAAGAAATTATCAAGGAAGGTGGTCATGCTATTGAAGGTGCGTCAAAGATACCTAAAGAGCAAATAGATAACACCTTGAAAGCTTTGGAAAGAGATTTCCTTATCCCTCAATTAAACCTTAGTTTAGATCAATGTGCAGTTGTAGGGTCTACAGGAAAAAAGGATAAGTCAGGTGATATCGACTTGGCTATTCCTTTTACTGCTTTAAATGGTAATATGGATGTAGATACTTTCTTCCATCATGCTTATGTCTATCTTTATGACTTTTATGAAAAAATAAGTACAAGCTTTAAATGCAAATTAAATCTTCAATATAAACAGATTCATTTAGGTGTTCCACAATATGATACTAACAATGAAAAAACAAACAACCTAGCTCAAGTAGATTTAATGTTTGGTAATGTTAGTTATCTTAAATGGGCTTGTTATAGTGATCCTCAAAAATCAGCATACGAATCTTGGGTAAGAAATTCTTTGCTAGCCTCTTTGGCAGAAACAAAAAAGATTATAAAGTTCACAGAGGAAAAATATCAGGTAGTTTTAGGTTTGACTTTTGATAATTATAGTGGTTTGCTTTCTACTGTATATACAACTAACAGTGATAAGGAACTAAGTCAAGGCAAGACATTAATCAACATAGACTTGATTACTGATAACCCTGATGAGTTGTTAAGTACTCTTTTTGACGACCAAATAAACTCCAATAATGTTCTATTAGCTGAGGATGTAATAGAGTTGTTAAAAAGTAAAGGGTTAAATACAAAAGAATTTAAACAGGTATTTCAAAAGTATATGTTAGATAAACATTATAATGATGTTAAAATCCTGGAGGTATTATAATGAAAAAAGTAATTAGGGTAGGTGTTTTTGAAACTAATAGCAGCTCCAGTCATTCGCTATCTTATGTACCAGGATACGAAGTACTTGGTAGAAAAGAGCGTATGCAGGAAGTTGATGTAATTCTAACAGGAGGTCAGTACTCTTGGGGTTCAAAACGAGTTACAAGACTTAAAACTTGGGGAGAAAAGGCAGACTACTTTGCTGTAGGTACTTATGGGGATCCTAAGAAAAAGCAAATGTTAGAAGATGCAATTAAAATGCAGTACCCTAATGCTAACGTGATTTTTAAAGTTAAATGGACACCAGACGCTATAAGAGGTAACAGAAAAGATTGGATACAACAATCTGAAATAGGCGATTACGGTGATGACAATATTAGTTGGATAGATCATGAAAGCGAACATGGTTGTTGGAATTCCATTGATAGTGTAGAAAAACTTCATGAAGTTTTATTTGGTAGATCAACAATTGATATGAGATATATCTAAAAGGAGATAAAAAATGAATAAATATTATCACAAAATGAATGGCGTGTGGTGGATTTCAGTATCAGAGGAAGATGTAATAAACATAATTGAAGAATCAGGGTTATCA
>ENA-UPTA01006653-UPTA01006653.1-activated-sludge-metagenome-genome-assembly--contig:-NODE-6653-length-10150-cov-5.605646_pt1 | contig 10150 bp, 8 predicted proteins | sample MGYA00238184_ERZ773361 | MGnify/ENA primary metagenome ERZ773361 (study PRJEB29100, sample SAMN05720205) | activated sludge metagenome | isolation source: anaerobic digester from wastewater...
TGCTAGAAGATGCGCTTAATCAACGCACTCCTACTATTCATGATGTGTATTACGAAGATGGTAAGCCAAAGCAAAAAGTAAATGAAGTCGAAACTGAAGCTGCAAGAGATAAGTGGCATCAAATCCGAGAAAAATTTAAAGAGTGGGTGTGGGCTGATAAAGACCGTGCCGAGCGTTTAGCAAAGTTGTACAACGACCGCTATAACTCGAATGTAGAACGGAAATACGATGGTAGCCATTTAATATTACCAGGTGCTAACCAAGCAATCACTTTAAGGGCGGCACAAAAGAATGCTATTTGGCGTGGTTTAGTTTCACCATTTGCCACACTTTTGGCTCACTGCGTGGGTGCTGGGAAAACCATGACGATGATTGCAACTGGCTATGAAGGGAAGCGATTAGGTATTTGTAATAAACCTACGTTTGTAGTTCCTAATCATATGTTAGAGCAATTCGCATCAGAGTTTTTACGCCTTTATCCAGCTGCAAATATCTTAGCTGCAGGTAAGGAAGATTTAGAAGGTGATAAGCGCAAAGCATTATTGTCACGTGTTGCAACAGGTAATTGGGATGGGGTAATTATTACTCATTCTAGTTTCGGTAAGTTGCCTTTATCTAATGAACGTATTCAAACATTTTTAGATGATGAGCGTTACAAGTTATCCGTAGCAATATCGGAAGCAAAATCATCTGATAGTGGCAGCAATACCAAATTGGTAAAGCAGTTAGAGTCTGCGAAAAAACGTTTAACTACTAAGTTAGAAGTGATGTTGGATCGTCATTCAAAAGATGATGTGCTGACATTTGAAGAGTTGGGGATTGACTGGCTCAGCGTGGACGAGGCAGATTTGTTCAAGAATTTATGGTTTGCCACAAAAATGACACGTGTAGCCGGGTTGCCACAAGTAGCCTCTAATCGTGCGTTTGATATGTTCCTAAAGACACGTGCAGTTATGGAGTCAAGAGAAGATAAGCGTGGGCTAATATTCGCCACGGCGACGCCAATCAGCAACTCAATTGCTGAAATGCACACCATGCAAAGGTTTTTACAACCTGACACATTGGCTGAGTTGGATCTAGATGCGTTTGACAATTGGGCGGCAAATTTTGCAGAAACAGTTACTTCTATTGAAGTGGCCCCTGACGGTTCTGGCTATCGCATGCATACACGTTTTTGTCGTTTTGTGAACGTACCTGAGTTGATGTCTATATTCAGGCAAGTAGCAGATATTCAGACAAAAGAAATGCTGAAATTACCAACACCGACATTAGAAGGTGGGCGACACACGGTCGTTTCTGTTCCGGCCTCACAGCCAATGAAAGATTATGTGGCTAAATTGGTAGAACGCTCTGAAAAGGTAAAGGCTCGCGCTGTTTCACCAAGCGAAGACAATATGTTGTGCATTACTAATGATGGCCGTAAAGCTGCATTAGACATCAGATTAGTCGAACCATTTGTAGCAGAAGAGCAAGAATCAAAAGCTCAAGCCTGCGCAGATAACGTATTCATGGAATGGGAACAGTCAAAAGAAGAAAGATTAACCCAGTTAGTATTTTGTGACTTATCTACGCCTACAAGCGATGGTAGTTTCAATATCTATGACGCAATCAAGGACAAGCTCATTAACATGGGAATCCCTAGTTGCGAAATTGCATTCGTGCATGACTTCGATAGCGATGCCCAAAAAGCTAAGTTATTCAAACGTGTTCGTGAAGGCGTTATCCGCGTCCTTTTCGGCAGTACTGCAAAATGTGGATTCGGTACCAATATACAGGACCGCTTAATTTGTGAGCACCATTTAGATGCCCCATGGCGCCCACGTGATATTGAGCAGCGAGATGGCCGTATTGAGCGTCAAGGTAATATGAATGAAATTATTCGCATTTATCGATACGTAAAAGAGGGTAGTTTTGATGCATATTCTTGGCAAACCCTCGAGACTAAACTGAAATTTATTTCACAAGTTATGACGGGGAATGCTTTAGGACGCACTGTAGAAGATGTAGCTGTTGCAGCTTTAAGTTACGCAGAGGTAAAAGCTATCGCGTCAGGTAACCCGATGATTCTTGAGAAGGCTGGTATTGATGCTGAGGTAGCTAAGTTGTCTATACTTCAGCAAGCTCATTATCGCCGCCAACAAGAGATGAAATTTAATTTACGTAGTAATGCTAATGATCAAATCAATACTGCAAAACGTATCGACAGGTTGCAAGCTGACTTGAATCTGCGTAATGCAACATCACGATTGAATGTGCCATTCTCAGTGAAAATTGAGGGTAAAACATATAGTGATGCGGTCGAAGCCGGTAAAGTAATTAATGATTTAATTAAGTCCATGAAAAAGGACAAAACTTTGAGTAGCACTGAAGTTAATATTGGAGTCTACAAAGGTTTCAAATTGGTGCTGGAAAAGGGTCTTTTCAAAGCTACGCCTGATTTATATATGGATGGGCAAGCTAGATATGAATGCCAAAGTTACACCAGTGCTGAAGACATCTTTACGATACTTGATGCAAGATTGTCAGGTATCGATGAAGCCATTGTCACTTCAAAAATCAGGGCTAACCATTTAATTAAACTGCAAAGTGAAATTGAAGAAGCATTAGGTAAGCCTTTTGAGTATGAAACTCAGTTAAAAGAAAAACTTCAGCGCCAACATGAAGTAGATGTGGAATTAGGCATCGCTGTTGATGATGTAGGTATTCTGGATTCTGAGGAAGTAGAAAACTAGCCGTAAGGCTGATAATGTGGACTCTGGCGCAAGCTGGAGTCTCGTTATCAAAAGTCATTCATATGAGTGATTTTTGATAACGATATAGTCAACGAGAAGTGAAGGATATTAGTGAAATATTCAACATGGTAATTGACTGATTAAAAGATAAACTCTTTCGTAACAAATTGCCTATTGGCATACAACCAGTTTAACGCGCCAGCAAACGCCGGCATCGATCCAAAGTCGCTTTCTTAGCGGCACACATAAAAGCTAGTTTTATTAGCATCAGACCATCTCGGTCTAAAATTCTTATCTACCATGGGGTGACACTTGCCCTATGGGCATCGTTGCCCCTTTTTTCAGGAGCTATGATGTACAAACACTTTCTCATTACCGCGCCTGGTGGTGTTGAGCCTACTATCTCTGGTCCATTGCAGCATTATGGCGTTGTTCAAGAGGCGGCACGGAAACATTACTTAAAACGCGGTCACGCAGATACGTTATTTAGCCTAACAATCGACGCTGAGGGTAACCCAAGCATTGATTCATTCTCCGCTATGGAAATTGAATACAACGTTGAGGAAACCAAACACGTGCAGGTTGTAGCTATTCACGCACACCTACCAATCGAATATCTTGCCGATGGCAGAGTTCTCCCAAATGGTTTAGTTATACCAATTAGTGAATTCTATTCTGATGGTACTAAGGCAGAAATGTTTTGTGAGTGGGAAATAACTCACATTATTTCTAATTCCGGTGAGTCATTTGAATATGACAACAAAACCTCAACTGTTAGTAATTTCAATTCAGTAAAACATCTACTCTAGCCAGCCCTATCAGGGAATCGCGCTACCTATTGCATCTATTCAGATGCACAAAATCAATAAAAAATTAAAGGAGTTATCATGGCCCAACAAATGAGCCCATCTCAACTTAGAGCACTTTTGTCTGCAACTATCCCAGCAAAATTGCCAGTATTAATCACCGGTGCGCCAGGTATCGGTAAAACAGATATTGTTATTGATGAGTCTAAAGCAGCTCAGAATGACATTATTGTTAGCCATCCTGTAGTGGCAGATCCTACTGATGCAAAAGGCTTACCATGGGTAAGCGAAGGGGCAGAACACGCTTCATTTTTACCATTTGGCGAGTTGCATCAAGCTATTCACGCTACCCGTCCTACCGTGTGGTTCTTGGATGATTTAGGCCAAGGTAGCAATGCAGTTCAAGCCAGCTTTATGCAATTAATTCTGGCGCGTAGAATCAATGGTCACAAAATCTCTGATCATGTTGTATTTATTGCAGCAACAAATGGTCGTCAGCATCGTGCCGGCGTATCAGGAATACTTGAGCCAGTTAAGAGTCGATTTAAAACCATTATTGAATTAGTAGTATCAATTGATGATTGGTCAAAATGGGCGATTGCAAACAACATTCCTGTTGAATTGATCGCATTCTTACGTATGCGACCAGATTTGTTGCACGACTTTAACGCAACCGCAGACATTGTAAATTCTCCATCTCCTAGAACTTGGAATAATTTGGCTGATTTACAAAAACTCAACCTGCCAGCACATATTGAAGCGGCTACCTATAGCGGCAGTGTAGGCGAAGGTGCAGCAACGGAATATCTTGCTTTCCTGAAAATGTATCGTCAGATGCCTAGTATTGACGGCATATTAACGGCACCTAGTTCAGCAATTATTCCAACAGAGGCTTCAGCACTTTATGCGGTATCAACAGCATTAGCCTATAAAGCCAATGAAAATAATCTCGGGCGTATATTTGAATACCTCGCCCGTCTCAATGCTAAAGGTAATGCTGAATTCTCAGCCCTCACTATCCGTGATGCCTTACAGCGTAAACCAGAACTTAGTCACTCTCATGAATATATCAAAGCAATGAGTGGTGAATTCGGTTCAATAATCTCAGGAAACTAACATGAGTGAATCAAAAAACGTTTCATCACGTGTGATGCTTGCTATGCTGAATATCAGCGTATGGAGCGCACGTAAGTTCGATAACAAGGCAACATTTGAAATTGAACAGAATCACAGCACTAAGGATATTGGCCGTTTCAATAAAAAGCTGCTACCTGAAAATGCTGCAAGTTACAAAAAAATCCAAGACATCGCCAATCAACTTCGTGCGCTCTTTTACGCGAAGACATTGAAATATGGTCAAGATGGTATCGGACTATTGCCGGCAGCTCTCTATATGGAGCTGGCTGAAGATGTACGCACAGCTCGGGCAAAATTCATACCTGCAGTCGATGAGTTCATTGAAGATCTCGACAATCTAAAACGTGAAGCCAAAGTGTTGCTTAACGGTTTATTTCTTGAGTCTGATTACCCATCAAGGGAAATGCTACTACAGAAGTTCAATATCGGCTTTAAGGTTTTACCTTTCCCGGACGCTGAAAAATTCGGCGTAGAACTGCCTGGCGAAGTCGTTGAAGACATCAAGGAATCCATTGCTATTCAGATGGATGAGGCCACCTCAAACGCCATGAATGATTTGTGGTACCGGCTGTATGGTGTTGTCACACACATGGCAGACAAGTTAGCTAAACCAAACGCTATTTTTCGCGATTCCTTAATAGAAAATCTGCGCGATATGTGCGATTTACTACCACAACTTAATTTTGTGGGGGATAAAAACCTAACGCAACTCTGCGATCAGGTAAAGGAAAAGCTATATGTTCATGAAGCGGACTCGTTACGAAGTAATGAAACAACTCGTGCAGATGCGGCTAAAGATGCTATCGAAATACAACAGATGATGGCTAACTTCATGGGCATTAAACCCCCTGAGGTCATTGTGGAATCTAATCCACAACAGCTATTAATTGCTTAAACACATGCGGGGCTTAAATGCTCCGCATGTTTTGGGAGGCCTTAATGGACATTTCTAAAGTTGCGAAAGAGCAACTAACAAAAGCACGTGTAGCACTAGTTCTGGACCATCCATTCTTTGGGTCATTGCTAATGCGACTAAAAATGGTTGAAGACTTAAGCTGCAAGACTCTATGGACTGACAGCAAAGTCATTGGATACAACCCTGAATTTGTAGTTTCACTTAATCAATTTGTGACTGCATCAGCGCTTGCACATGAAGTAGTGCATGTAGCAAATGGGCATTGCTGGCGTGGATCTGGATTCGATTCTGACAAATGGAATGAAGCAGCGGACCACGCTACTAACCTTATTTTGAAAAATGCCGGCCTTCAAATTCCAGATACATGGTTGTGTGACTCCCAGTATGTCGGGATGTCAGCAGAATCTATCTACACCAAATTACCAGCCGGTAAGTCAGGGGATGATGGTTCTAGCAGCATTCAACCAGGTGAAGCGCGCCAGATTAAACAAGATGGGACCGAAGGTCAAACTAAAGCTGAATGGAAAGTTGCCATAAGTCAGGCAGCAAAAACAGCAAAAATGTTTGGGAAATTGCCAGCCGGTCTCGAACGCTTGGTTGAGGACGCATTGAAAGTTGATTCAGATTGGGAATCTCAGTTGCTGCGTTTTGCAATTGAAAAAAGTACCAATGATTACACATGGACTAAACCTAATCGTCAATACATTCAGCGTGGATTGTATCTACCTGCACTTGAGTCGCCGCAATTAGGCACTTTATATGTTGGATGCGATACCAGTTCATCAATAACCGACAAAATTTTAAACAAATTCGCCGGCCATTTGAATGCAATATTTGATCAGGCAAAGCCACAAAAGATTGTCGTTGTTTACGTTGACACGAAAGTTAATCGCGTAGATGAATATGAGCAAGGTGACATTGTAAAACTTACGCCATGTGGGGGAGGGGGGACAGATTTCCGTCCATTCTTTGAACACATCGCTGAGCAAGACGATGCTCCAGTTTGCGCAATTTATTTGACTGATACAGAGGGATATTTTCCTAAAGATGTGCCGGACTATCCTGTTCTATGGGCATCAATTAAAGAAAATGTAGTAGTTCCTTTTGGTGAAATGGTCTACATCGATAAGTAAAAGTTTTAAAAGTGCCCCTATGGGGGCGCTTTCCAAGGTATCGCGTAACGGTTTCTTGGAAAGCGTAAAAATATCAGTGCCAACAATAGTTGGTATCGATACTACCCAGCAACTGCTGGAACATAAAAAACATTTAATACTAAGGAGGTATAGATGTCAGTTTTTGATGAAATACGTGGGCTGTCACTATCCGACTTTTTGGAAAGGCAGCTTAATGTAAAACCACTTAGATCTGGTAAAACACTTAGATTTTCTTCGTGTCCAGCTTGTGGTGAAGGGTCAGTTAAAAGCGTTAGACTTAAAGTGCATGCTGATGATCGCCATTGCAAATGCTATCGCTGCCCATTTTCTGGAGATATTCTTGATTGTGCTGAGGAGCTTTGGCGAGTCAGTAAAAAAGAATGTATTGATATGCTGTTGGGTAAAACTCCATCAGCTACACCGCAAATTAAGCCTAGACAAGTTAAGTCTGATGCTGAAATTGCAGCCCAAAATGCAGCCCAAAATGCAGCATTAAAAGAAGCGTTAGTCAAAATTCAAGCATTAACAGAGCAATACGCAAATGAGCAGGAGTGTCTCGATTATTTAATGATTGAGAGAAACATCCCTGAATATGTAATACGCGAAATGCAACGAAGGAAAATGCTTGGTTTTTTACCAACGGACCATAAAAAAGCACGTGCAGCGTTAATTCTGGCTGTTGGTGAAAATTTACTTAAAGCTTCTGGCCTTTGGAATCCGGACAAGAAAGCTTCAGCGATTTTCTTTAGACCAATAGTATTTTTCTTACCCGGTCTTACGTCTGCTGAATTCAGAATCATAGGCCCAGAAAGTGATACTTATACAAAGAGCCTGCGTTATGGTGAATCTAAATTACCTTATGTTTATCGTAACGGTAATGCAAATAAAGCCATGATTGTTGAAGGGTTTATTGACATGATGTCTGCTATAAGCCTTGGCTACACCGGTCATGTTGTCTGTTTGCCAGGTTGTAATAACTGGAATATCCAACAATTTCTTTATCTTGCATATTACTTGGGTATCGAAAAGTGGTTGATTGCCTTAGATAATGACAATGAAGAATTGGATGATCCAAATGTACAGAATGGCTCGTTTAAGAACCCAGGTCAATCATGGGCTAATATCTTGCGGAATGCTTTTACAGAGAATAATCTTCGTTTTAGTCAGTATTCTCCGCCGCCAGAAATGGATATTAACGATATCCTTAAATCCAAAAAAGTCGCTTAAAACTAACTCAGGATCAACTTGAGAAGGTAACAACGGATTAGGCACATATATTTATGTGCCTTACTCCACACATATTCACCTATCTGTAATCCAATTCATCTAAGTAAGGCTTTTAGCCTCTTGGGTGAATTGGTTCGGATATTAATTCGGCCTTTGCCATTTCATATACTGAATAACCCCAGTACGACAGGAGTCATTAAATGTCAGAAAATCTAAATAAAAATACTGTTAAAAATCTAAAGAAAATCAAAAAACTCTTTGATAAAGCTAACGCACTATTTTCAGAAATAGACGATACAGATAATCATAATATTTTTGATTTCCATAAGGAAAATTACAGCCTAAATCACTGTATTCGTTGGGGTGTAACGGCCTGCGATGAATTACTTATCGAAAATACAATTAATAAATAACCATCAATCCAACCTTCGGGGTGCAATCCTCGATTGGATCGCTCCGAACAAATTTAAGGAGTACAAAAATGGGTGCAACAATCACAACGGGCAAGGCAGTAATGGCATGCCAACCAACAGCTCAATCTGAAGTTATTTACATTTTGTTTGAGCAGACTTATGAAAAGAATTGCTATCCACATAACCCTAATTGGAGTTGTTTTGCGATTGGCACTTATCAGCAAGTAATGAAACGAGTCTATGCGCATGCTGCAGTTGCAGAAGGTGGTAGTCTCAATAATCGTTCAATGGATCTGACGCCTGAAAGTTATTTACGTGGCTGGAATCTCGCATTTCATAAGCCAATGATGTTTAATAACCGAGAGATTTCTTTCAGAATTTTAGAAAGAAATCTCTGGATGGACGGCATTGAGTCAACCAGAGCAGGGAATGTCTATCAGAAGTTGAAAGACATTAATCGATTAGACGTGTGGGAAAATCTCATTAGCGACGATGATCAAATCTCATTATCATTCTATGACAACGTTGATTTGATTTTAAGTTTGTTTGGTGTAGATGGGATTGAATCTCCATGGAGAATCATTCCAAGATACATGGAGCCTTATGGTATTGAGGTGCCAGGATTTATTCCAGGCAAAACTCACGGCGGCAGATTCCCAGCAGGCATGGATAGATTGATTAAATTAAAATCCAATATGGCACGCACGGTGTTTGCAAAGCTTGGTGATGATGGGTATTACCACGGCAACGAGTGGGAATATCGCGTTATCGGTGAGTTTGTTGAGAAACAGGCCTACGAATGCGAGATGGTACAGCATGGACTTGGAGTTAAGAATATCAAATCATTTAGGGATACGCTGGATTCAATGCCGTACTCTAATGATGATTATGATATTTTTATCAACAAATCAGATATTCATTCTTACGGCCATTCTAGTTATGCAAATAAACTCGGGTGTAGGTTTGAAGAAGCGCCAGAGCTTTACCCTTTGAGCAACATGACGTTTGATGAAGCGGAAAAAGAGTTCTATTCATTTAGCAATGCTTTCGTTTTCATTCCTAAACAACAAGCCAAATTAGCAGCGTAGCATTCAATCCCAGTCAACAGAAATTTTCACTGTGAAAAATATTGATGCTAAAACTGCAAATGATGAGTTCAAATAGTATGCAATTCGTAATGTAGAAATTCATTATTTGGAGTCTACTAGGTATGTTATTGGAGGCATCCACTAACTCCTAATCTCCCTAGATAGGAAGCATCCATCTGAAAAGATGGGTGTTTCCAAAGTCTCTTCTTTCGATGAGACTTTGGAAACACTTCATAGCCCACTTGTTGCTTAAACAAGTATCGACTCAACTACCGGTTATCCGGTTCAACTCCACGGGGTACCTAACCCTCGTGGGCATGGTGCCCTTATTTTTTAAGGAAACATCATGCAAGCAAAAGAAAATCGTATTAGCCGGCAAGTGAAAACTTATTTTGGCGCAGTACCTTTTAAAAAAGTGGCTGAGAACAAGTTTCCAGGCGGAAAGTTACTACTTCTAGAAGGGGGTGGTAAATCAGTTCTAGTCACAAAAAAAACCATATTCAAACGAGGTCAGCCTGTCGGTGCATTTTTCGATGCATGGAAAGCGGTACCTCCCTCACACTAATTAATACAAAAGAGAACTCTTTATGAAAACCTTAGCCATTCATAAGTTAGGTAATAACGGCTATTTGCAATCTAGGGTTGGAATTAAGTTAAGATAGATAATACATAACTCC
>ENA-UPTA01006654-UPTA01006654.1-activated-sludge-metagenome-genome-assembly--contig:-NODE-6654-length-10150-cov-5.250520_pt1 | contig 10150 bp, 6 predicted proteins | sample MGYA00238184_ERZ773361 | MGnify/ENA primary metagenome ERZ773361 (study PRJEB29100, sample SAMN05720205) | activated sludge metagenome | isolation source: anaerobic digester from wastewater...
TCTGTGATGCCCTTGCGGTCGATCATCAACTGGGCGAAGTTGATCCTGCCCATCCCTTCCACGAGAACCTCCAGGACCGGGTAGCGAACGTCGCTGGCGGGCAGGTCGATGGTGGACTGCGCCTCGCGGCGGTCGAGCGTTCCGACGAACCGGCCGTTCAGAAACACCGTGGCATAGTCGTGCAGTTCGGTGACCGTCAGTCTCCCGCTCTTGTGGCCGATCAGCTCCGTCTTGTAGAGCATGAATCCGTAGTCCTGCCCGTATGCTTCGAAGGGCTTGGGCTGAACAGAGTGGATCGGCTCGGGCAGGTTGCTCCAGACTGATGTGAGGACCTCCATCGGGATCTCGGGGATCTCCATTGCCTCAATCGGCTCGGGGACATCGGGCAACGGCCCGGCGTACTTCGCAATCAGTTCTCGGAGGGCGAAGTACTTCGGCGTAGGCCGGCCCTGCTCGTCGATGGGGGCGTCATAGTCGTAGCTTGTGATGTCGGGCTCGTAGCCTTTGCCGCCGGAATTCGCTCCGGCGGTGAACCCGAAGTTCGTGCCGCCGTGGATGACATAGAAATTGAAGGACTTCTTGTTTTCCAACAGGAACGTGACCTCGCGGAGCAAGCTGGCCGTATCCCGCGTCGCCCAAGGCTCGCCCCAGTGCGTGAGCCAGCCGGGATAGGTCTCGCTGCTGAACGATGGGACGTTGGGGTTCCTCTTCGCCGCCTGGGCGAAGGCGGCTTCATTGGAGCCGGGGTCGAGGCCGATTGCCGCGCCGTCGATATTCCCGGCCTCCAGCATGTACGGCGTGGCGCCGTCGCCCGTGAAGAAGGGCCCGTCGATTCCATGCTCTTTCCAGATCTGTCGGAGCCGCTCCATGTACTTCTTGTCATTCCCGAAGCTGCCGTACTCGTTCTCGATCTGGATCATCAAAATGGGCCCGCCATTGACACAGAGCAGAGGCTTGACCAGGGACGTCATCTGTGCCAGGTATTGTTCGACGGCGGCCATGTAGCGCTCATCCATGCAGCGGACCTTGATATCGGGCACGCGCAGCAGATACGGGGGCAATCCCCCGAAGTCCCACTCCGCGCAGACGTAGGGGCCGGGTCGCAGGATCGCCCACAGGCCCTCTTCCTGAATGAGGCGGAAGAACTGCGTGAGGTTGTGATTGCCCGTTTCGAAGTCGAAGACGCCGGGCTCGCTCTCGTGGTGGTTCCAGAAGATGTAGGCGGAGATCGTATTGCAGCCCATCGCTCTGGCCATCCGGATGCGATGTCGCCAGTACTCGCTCGGGATGCGGGCCGGATGAATCTCGCCGCTGATGATCTGGAACGGCTTGCCGTCCAGGAGAAACTCCTTTTCGCCGAGTGTGAACGAGTGTTGGGCCGCAGCCGGCATTGTGGTTGCGAGGGCGATTGCCATCGACATCAGGAAGCTGGCGAGGAACTGGCGTGTGTGCATCGAGGTCATTCCTTTGAAGGGCTGTGTTGTGGTTCTCTACGGTTTTCTTCCGATCTTGTCAAAGGGAATAGGCTCGAAGCCTTTGGCGTAGGCGGGGGAGTCGGGCTTGAGACGAAAGTCCTCGTTGGCCGCGTCCACGAAGAGCGGGTCGCCATCCACGAGGTTGTCCGTGCATTGGGCTGCCTCCCGTGTCGCGCCCCAGGTGATCTTGAGTAGCTCGCTGTTGACGCAGATATTGTGGCTCACGACCACGTTGCCGGGCGGCACGCCGTCGTCTTTCGCGTAGTACGGCTCCAGGTCGGCGAGCCGCGGATACCGCGTCTTGTAGGGCGGCTGCCGCCAGTTCATGTCCTCGAGTCTCTGCTTCATGGTCTTATAGACCATGTCGTGCCACACGGGCGACTTGCTCATGCCCCGGCCGTCCAGCTCGACCGCGGGATTGCAGTCGACGAAGATGTTGTTCTGGACGTTGAAGTCGCGTCCGCCGCCGAGGAAGACCGCCCGGTGCAGTTTCCAGAGGATGTTGCCATAGATGGTCGTGCCGCTGACGCAGTCGTCCATGTAGATGCCCATCGAGCCCATGCCGACGCCGCCGGTGTGGTGAATGAAGTTGTGGCGGATGATGTTCCCTCGGAACGTGTAGTCCCGGCCCGTGTAGATTGCGCCCACGTCGCCGGTCTCCAAGCAGACGTGGTGGATCTCGTTGAGTTCGATCACATGATCGTTGCCGCCGAACAGGATCGCGCAGTGGGGGTGATCGTGGATCAGGTTGTTGGCGGCGAGGATGCCGACGCCCGACATGGCGACGGCCGGCGCGTAGCAGCGAGACCAGCGGGCGATGTGGTGGATGTGATTGTTCCGGGCGAAGTGCCCGCAGGGAGTCAAGGTCCGGCGGTCCCCGCCCGTCAGCGAGATGCCGCCGTCGCCGGCCTCGGAGATGGTGCAGTCCTCGACTCCGTGGTGGTCCCCGCCGTTGACGACGACGCCGGTATTTCCGACATCGAGAATCGTGCAGTTTGTGATCCGGTTGCTGCTGCCGCCCTCGATGGCGACGGCGTTGGCCCGGCAACAGGCGAAGGTCAGGCCGCGAAGCTCGACGTGGGAGACGTGGTTCAAGGATAGCAGAGGCTCCTCCACTATGGAGACGGTGACGTCGCCGGCATTCATCGGCTCCGGCGGCCAGAAATAGAGGATGCCGGTCTTGCGGTCGAGATACCACTCGCCCGGCTCATCCAGCTCTTCGAGAACGTTCAGGAAGTAGAAGCGCTGGCCGGCACGGAAGCCGTAGTTGCCGTATGGCGGACTCGTCTGGATCAGGCGCTTCTGCGTGTCGAGCCGCGCGATGTGCTCATAGGAATTGGCCCAGTCGTACGCCCAGTACCCGTGGATCCAGATGTCGTCGGTGTCGGCCCAGCGGCCGGGGCGATCCCCCTCGTAGTAGAAGCCGTCTGGCAGTTTGCCCAAGGTCCCGCCGTGCTCGTCACCCGTGGGCTCCGCGGGCCTGGCGATCTTCAGAAAATCCGCGTTGGGCCAGCGCGACAGAGTCATGGGCTGGTCCTTGAAGAACAACTCCAATCCCGCCACACCGGATCGACCGAAACCGCGCGACCGCAGCGTGCCGAAGTCGCTGATGCCCTGGACCTTGAGGTCCGCCTGGAGGACCTTTCCGCGAGCGGCCGGCTCCAATCTGTTCAGGATGGCGGCGTCATCCACGGTCCGCCACCCGGCGACGGTCTTGCCTCCGGAGATACGCACCTGCCCTTGCGTGGTGGCCCGATAGACAATCGGCTTGGCCGGCTCGCCGGAATCTTCGGTCGTCAGCACAAGACCTCTCTCCAGAGAGTGGGTCCCCGGCGCAATCCAGATGGTAACCCCGCCTTCCGGAAGGCCCGAGGATGCCTTCAACTTGCGAACGGCATCTCTGGCTCCCTGCAACGTGGCGAACGGTCCGCCGCCGTTGCCGTCGGCCAGCGCCTGCCGGCCAGACCAATCGTCCCTGCCCGATGCTGAAACATAGAGGTCGGTCCCGGCCAACCCTGCCGTGCCCAGAGAAAGCAGTGTGCCGAGAGCAACCAGAAGGGTGGATACGTTCCTGCGTGACAGACGCCGTGTCGACATGAAGTCCCCTTTCCTACGATCCTGTGGCTCCCGAACTCCCACGTGGGCCAGTGCCACTGCGGCTGCTATTGTAGCCACTGGAGGACCTCTTGTTAATCGTCTAAGCCGAAGATGCGTCCGCGGACCCCTCGCGCAGTACCTCCGTCCTGGGTTCAGGGGCATTGGAGAATCCTGGCAGGGGGACAGCACCCAGCAGTGTGATGGACACGAGGGGCCGAGACAGGAGGATCAGCCGGCCGCAACACCCGTTCCGCCTTGCGCCGGTCTATCTCTCATAGAACCAGCCGATCCCGATGCGGGCCACGCGGAGGCCGTCGCGGCAATGATAGCCGACCACGGCCAGATCCTCTCCGACGAACTCGATGCACTGGTAGCCGTAGTCGTCCTCCGGGTCGCGGGCGATATTTCGCTGGTGAATGAACGTATCGCCTTCGTCCTGGGAGATGGCGGTCGTCAGGGCACATCGCCGTGGCGTTCCGAGCGTCTTGTCGGTCGATGCCTCGCTGCCCCACACGAACAACAGGTCGCCGGTCGCCGGGATGCGTCGCACGCTGGGATTCGTTGCGGTGGCCATGACCAGTCCCTCGATGAGCTCGCCTTTCGACCACGTCTCGCCCTTGTCGCTGGAATAGGCACGAGCCGGGTGGCCGCTGTAGGTGCGGGCGAACAGCATGATCCGCCCGTCCTTGAGCTCCACACCGTCCGCCTCCTGAAATTCGATGGGGGACATGTCCACGGTGTTCCTGCTCGCCTGCCAGATGTAGCCCTGGTTGTCGGAGAAGAACGACATGCCGACGTAGCCGGAGTGGTCGTCGGAACTCGGCCGATGCGCCTTGTATTCCGCGATGGCCAGGATTCGGCCGGTGGACAGGATCTGAAGCCGGTCGTTGTGGGCGTAGACGCAGCCGGGGTGCGGCGTCAGGATGAATTGCTCGCCCCAGGTCTTCCCTTCGTCCGTGGACCGGCGGTAGTAGTTGTGCCCATAGTATGGAGTCTCGCCGCCCGTCGAGTAGATATAGGAGTTCAGGATCTCCCCGTTGGCGAGCCGCAGGAAACTGGGATGGCAGAAGTACCCCATGCCGGAGGGGCTGGCGACCAGAGTGAACGGCTCACCCCAGGTCTTGCCCAGATCGGGCGACTTGATGCCCATGATCGCGCCGTCCTTCGTAAAGGACATCATCACCGTGCCGTCCTTGAGCGTGATCAGATCGCCCATCACACCCCGCGGGCCATAGACACCCCGCGGAACTCGCACAGCCAGCGTTTCCTCGAACAGCGAGGCGTTCACCGAGGCCGACAATATGCTCAAAACAATGAATCCCACGATTGTCACGGTTTGTGGCTTCATCTGCTGCTCCTTGCCCACGTGAACCCACGTTTCCCATCTGCCTGCGCAAACGATGCTCCTGCATACCACGAGTCTCATGATACCACAGTGGTCCGTTGAGTTCCAATGACCCCTCTGGTTCCTCCGTCCATTCCCGCAGGCCACGATAGCCACGGAGAGCACTGCTCCCCGTGCAGAACCAAAGAAGAGGGACCCGGACAGACATCCTCATGTGCAGGATGTTCCGTCCAGGCCCCTTCGATTTGCAGAGGGTCGATGGTGCCGCCAGCCGGGGAGGCAGGAAGCGATCACACGTGTCGGGCCCGTCTCCTCAGGACTGTGGCCAGAGCGCCGCAGCCGGCAAGCAGACAGGAGGCCGGCACCGGCACCGTGATCGGCTGCCCCTCGTATTCAACGAAGTACCCTCGAGCGCCGTAGATGTCCCGGATGTCGTTTAGTCCACCGGTGCCCCACCAGGTGATCAGGTACTCCTCCGAACTGAGGTCAAAGTAGGTGTTGTTGAAGGAGAACACGGGGGCATCGGGACCCGTAATCCAGGGTTCTCCGGTGATCCATTTCCATCCCCCGTCGGTCTCGTAGTAGTCCGGATCGAGAGTATCCTGGTAGCCACCCACCCAGACGGAATCGATGGCCTCGCCGCCGCCGAAACTGGCGATCAGAAAGTCCTGCTCGGCCTTGGTAGTCACCGTGGCCAAGTAGCCGCTGAGGCTGGCATACGTCATGGCGGCGGCACTATCCTTCGCCTCGTACCAGGTCGGCGCGCCGGAGTCGAGGACCAGATCATAGTAGTGACCGTTCACACTCCAAAAAACGGGAGCCGCCTGGCTGGATGTGGCCAAGGCTACGGTCAGGACAGATACACCAAACCACACGAGCACTCTGTTCATGCTGCCCTCCTTCAAGAAGCAAAACACGAATTCCGATAACCATGGAGACCGCCTACACCCGCACTACCAACCAAACCTCAAACAGCATATTACCTCAAAAGTGCTGGTTTGTCAACAATTATTCGGTGAAATTCTTGGCCACGGGAAGAATAGACAAGGACCAAGGATGTCACCGGCGGCAATCAGTATCCGCTGCTGCCTTCTCTCCCGGCTACGACCGCATTTGCCTGTGCAGGTGGGGCCGCGCGAGCGAGATTCGGATTCCCCCTTTTGGGAGGCATAGGGTCAAATCCGCAGGATCCGTGCGAATCCGTGTCAAAAGCCCATGGTCCCAGTGCGCGGTCATCCTACGATGCGGTCGGCGGAGTCTGTGGCGGCAGCAGGGCGGCGATGTCGGTGATTCGGCTCTTGGAGAGGATCTCTTTCGCGAGGTTTTCCGCGTCAGATAGCGACGTGGCGTCGATGGCCTGCTGGGTCCGCAGCAGGTAGATCGGGTCTACGCTGAATGCCCTGATGCCGATGCCCAGGAGGAACGACGTGTACTGGGTTTCGTGGGCCATGTCGCCGCAGATGGATACGTCGCAGTCGTGCGCGATGGCCGCACAGGCGATCCGGCTGAGCGTGCGGAGGACCGCCGGGTGGTGTGGCAGGTAGAAACTCGCCACGTTTTCGTTCGTGCGGTCGGCTGCGAGCATGAACTGGATCAGGTCGTTGGTCCCGATGGAGAAGAAATCCGCCTCGCGGGCGAATTCTCCGGCCAAATCGACCACGGCGGGCAGCTCCACCATCATGCCGAGCTTCGGCTGGTCGTTGTGTTCGAGTCCCTGTTTCGCCAGCGCCGCAATCGCGTTGAAGACGACCTCGCGGGCCTCGTGGAACTCATCGATCGAGGAGATCATCGGGAACATGATCCGCAGGTCGGCGCCGACGCCCGCCCGGAGGATGGCCCGAACCTGCTCAATGAAGATGCCCTTGTTCTGGAGCGAGAAGCGGATGGACCGCATGCCCATCGCGGGGTTCTGTTCTTTCACGTCGTGGTAGTACGACAGGATCTTGTCCCCGCCGGCGTCGAGCGTGCGCAACGTCACGGGCTTGCCCGGCATGGACTCGACCAGCTTGCGATAGATCACGTACTGCTCGGCCTCGGAGGGGAACGTGGACCGGATGATGAAAGGGAACTCCGTGCGGTACAGGCCGACGCCGTCGCAGTTGAGCTCGACGGCCACCTTCAGGTCCGTCAACAGGTTGATGTTGGCCAGGAGCCGGACGCGGGCGCCGTCGGCCGTGGTTGTGACGGGCTTCATGAGCGTCTTCTGGTCGGCGAGCGTCAGTCTCGCCCGCTGCCGGGCCCAGAACTTGTCGAGCACCTCGTCGTCCGGATCGACGAAAATGTTCGCCATGTCGGCGTCGATCAGCAGGGGGGTGCCGTCGGGGACGTCCAGCAGATCGAACGTGTCCGTGATGACCATGGGCATCGCGAGGGACCGTGCCAGGATGGAGATGTGCGAGGTGACGCCGCCGCCCACGAGGACGACCGCGCCGGCGCCCTCGGAGGAGAGCTTCAGGAGGTCCGAGGGGAACAATCCTCGCGTAACGATCACGTGATCGCGATAGACGTCGCTTTCACCGCCCTCGCTGACGAGGTTGTTCAGCAGGCGCACGGCCAGGTCCTCGATGTCGTCTGCCTTCTCTCGCATATAGGCACTGTCGCTGGCGAGGAAGCTCCGCATGTAACCCGTGGCGATTTCGGCTACGGCGGCTGGTGCATTGATGCCCGCCTCGATCCGTTCGGTGATCCGCCCGAGGAAGTCGCGGTCCTTCAGGATCATCAGGTGGGCGGCGAAGATCAAGGAGGCGGCGTCGGAGAGCTTGTGTTCGACCTGTTCCTGCAATTCCTCGAGCTGGCTCTCCGTGCCGGCCACGGCCTTATGGAAGTCTTCGAGGGAGTAGGTCCGACCGTCGTCGTGGCTCGATAGAAACGCGAGACTTCTCTGTTTGTCGAGGACTATGGAAGGTGCGTACGCGAAGCCCTCCGCGGCCATCTTGCCCTTGACGAACTTGAGATCCGTGGCCGGGCCTTTCAAAGTCTCCGGCGCCGGCTCGTTGATGCCCAGGATGAACTGGGCGTTCTCGATGATGTTGGCGAGCTGCGAGGCGACGGTCTCCAGGGCGGTGATGTCGGAGGCGATGAAGCACTGGTTTGTGTCCCGCTGGAGGACCAGGACCCCCATTCTTGAAAGGCCTCTTGCGATCGGCACCGCCAGGAAGGCCTTGTAGCGTTCCTCGAAAATGCCGGGAAAGAACTTGTAGTTGGGACTGCGGCTGCCGTCGGTCTCGCAGACCGTCCGCATTTCTTTCAGGGCCAGTCCCGTCAGCCCCTGTCCCAGCTTCATGCGCACTTGGCCTACGGACTCGGGATTCAGGCCCCGCGTGGCCCGCAGGGTGAGTTCCTGTTTCTGCGAATTGTAGAGGTAGATCGAGCAGACCGCGGCCTGCGTCCGCTGGGCTACCATCTCGACCGCCTTGTCCAGCAGCGTCTCGACGCTGACGCTGTTGCGGAACAGGTGGTTCAGCTCGTTGATGTCATACAGTAGTTGTTCACTATCCATTGCCTTCGGACCTGCGATTTTGGCGTTTGCACATATCGCACTTCTGACTACTCTGGGCCCTGCCGGCCGGTTCGGAGTCCGCCGTGCAGGGCTCGTCGGCGCAACCCGATGAGAGTATGCAGGGATCGGCTCCGATGCAAGGACGAATAGACGCCGGGAACCGGATCGGGTGTGTGAGATAAGCCCAGGGCCCTATCGGGACCGGCGGAACAGGCGAATCTCGTTGGATTCATTGGGACGGGCGACCTCGGCATATACCCAAAGCTCATCGCCGACCCAGATCCAGTGCGAGTATCGCCACGTGTGGAAGTGCTCACTCGGGGTCGTGCTTATGACCAGCGGGGCGTCGGGCGTGAGGTCCGTGACATGGTGCAGATCGAACGTGAAGGCGACACCGGTGGCGATGTTGTAGACCGGGTCGTACCAATCGCAATTGGAGCCTTCATAGAAGAACAGGTATCCCGCGCCGACGGGCACGACGCAAGCCGGACGGACGTAGAAATCATGCCAGCCGGTAAGGTCCATGATGGACTGGTACGGACTGCCGACGGGTTCCCACCGTTCGCCGTCGGGGCTGCAAAAATGGTAGATCCGTTCCGTACGCCGCATGGTTCCGATGACATAGCAGTGGTACTGGCCCTCGGCGAAGAGAATGAACGGGTCTTTGTACCCATCGACGATCACGTCGCGATCGTAGGAAGGGGGCTGTGGGCGGATGACCGGCTTCGCAGAGGCGGGCACAAATTGCGCGGGGTCGTTGGCATCGTCGAACTTGATGATCGACCAGGGCCCATCCCTCCAGGGGCCGCAGGCGTAGAGCTTGAACCGGCCGGTGGCCGGGTCCATCAGGAGCGCGGGCCGCTCGAAGCCGGGGATGGGCACATCCTCACGTCGAATACTGCGGACCTTTGTGAAGTGGATCCCGTCCTTGCTGCGGAGAATGCGGATCTCATAGCCTCGAAGACCCCTGGGCGCGTCGGCCGTGCGCATCCGGCAGGCCAGCCAGAATGTGCCGGTTTTGTCCCGAACCACGGACGGCGCCCCGGCCCACCACTCCGGCTCGTTCTTATCCGGTTCGAGAACGACGGAATAGCGGTGGAATGCGGCCGGGAGTTCCCTGACGAGATCTCCAATGGCGTTGGTCGGACTCTGTGCCCAACAGGAAGATGCGGCCGCCAACAACACGACGATACTCCGACTGTTCATTTCCTGCGTTCCTCCACGGGCCAGAAGACCTGATCTCCCCCTTGGGGCGAACGGCCCCATACGCTGCGTGTCCCCCCATCATCGTCGAGATCCTGCCCCCAACTGTACAGGATGAACGACTCGCTCACCCGTTTGTACGCGAGCGGCTTGCCGCTGAAGGGGTCGATGGGAACCTCTCCGATATACCCGGCCAGCGCGCCCGACACAGACAGAACAGCCAGGGCAATCCGCCAACGTCTCCCCGTAGATGCTTCAGCCACCAGTCACCTCTTCTTCATCCAACGCCATCTGTTGGGAGGATTATATCCAGCCCACGCACCCTTGCATACCGTCGTTCCGGGTCGCCGCGGTCTTGCCACTCGGGACAGGGCGCGAGAGAAAGGGGCTGCATCGCAGGACACAGCCCCTTGAGGAATTCGTCGAGGTGACCGCGGCCCAATGGGCCGAATCGAATCAGGCGGACGGCGCGGGCAGGCAGCTTCCGTCTCTTTTGCGTTGCCTGTCGCATTGGCCGTTGCCGCCGCGGTT
>ENA-UPTA01006655-UPTA01006655.1-activated-sludge-metagenome-genome-assembly--contig:-NODE-6655-length-10150-cov-5.187023_pt1 | contig 10150 bp, 10 predicted proteins | sample MGYA00238184_ERZ773361 | MGnify/ENA primary metagenome ERZ773361 (study PRJEB29100, sample SAMN05720205) | activated sludge metagenome | isolation source: anaerobic digester from wastewater...
GTTTGAATACCGGTGTAGATAACTGGGTTAATCAGAAAATTGAAGATAATCAATAACAATTATAATGTTTTTTGTATCAGTTGTTTTTTTGATCCGTTCGCAAATTTCAACCAGTTGTGTGGATGGCTTGATCAATTTCTTGTTAATAATTATTTCCGTATTTGGGACATTGCTTTCAGTGATGACGACTCGTTTTAAAACTTCATTTATTGAACTCGTGTCAAAATCACTATTTTCCAAAACATTCTCACTAAGCATCTGTGAGATTAATCTTTTTGCAGAAATGGTTTCAGGATCGTCAAGACTGAAGAGTACAAGAGAAAATGAAGGATTGTGAATTAAAATATCTGTTGCTAAACTTGTAGCGAAACTTGTTTTTCCTCCACTGCGTTCTGCTCCTATTACAGTTAATGCATTTCGGATAGCTTTGACCTTGGGATGGTTCAGCTCGGTGAAGTTGGGGCCAACATTGTATGTCTCGACTCTGAAATCTTTAATTTTTTCAAGTTCATCGTAAACCGTAGTGATTTTGAAAACTTCTTCAGGTTCGCTGAGATCATCCTTTTTGCCGTATGTGCTTTGCCAACCGGCTTTTTTTGCTTCATAGAATAATGATGCAATTGTTATTTCACCGCTTGGCTTTAATGTTCTCCATCGTTTTTCCTGGTCTTTCGGATTGTACTTTGGACTGCCCATACTCCATTCGCACCATAGTCCATATCCTGATGGTGAGTTCATGGATTTTAATTCCATCCCGACTCTGATCCAGGTATCTCTTGGATCGGGAGATATAAATGCAAGGGCAGACCTGATTTCCCGCACTTCTTCAGGTGGGAGAATATTTTCTTGTGTTTCTTTTTGTTCTATGACTTCTTTTTTAAAGTTTTCGATCCAGTCAGGAAGTGGAGCACAGCGGGAACGGATATCATCAATATCAAGTCCGTCAACATCATCATACACGATATAATCAGACTTACCATCTGGTACGATTACATATCCTGAATTAGCCTTTAGGTCCACGCTAAGGTCTTTACAAAAGAATCTTCTTGCCGAAGATAGTTTTGTGAAAGGGACCTTATAATATAAATGTATACCTTTCGAGGGTGTTTCGACTTGAAAAGTATCGGGAAGTTTTCCGAATCGTGATTCAAATTCTTCAAGTATTTCTACTGCGGAACGCGGGTCTATTATTTCATTTCCTTCGCTGTCGAGAACTTTTTTCCCAGATTCGTCCTCCATCGGTTTGTTTACATCAATATCAATGATAACAATATTGTTACCGTTTCCCGTAGGCATACCAATAAGCATGTCATCATTGGTAAATTGCTGTTGTAAAATATTAATGTCAGTAGTTGCATCATAAAATCCACGGCGTGTAGCAGGAGCCTTCCGGGAATTACATGCAAATATTTTTATGCCCTGTTTTATATACTTCTTAATGTTATTAATCATGCCTCACCTCCAATATCTGACGGGAGTAGGCTTTGTTCAATGTGAATAGAATATCTTGCCGGTTTGGAATCGCGTATATGTACTTCCAGAATTATTTTTCCATGCTTTATGCTTAGTGTTTCATCTTCAAATTTGTTAATTATTTGGACCGGGATTTTCATTTCAAACCTCCAGCCATAATAGTATGAGATTCAATGTATTTTTGAATTGCGGTTGAAGAAAAACGGACACTTCGCCCAAGCTTTATAAATGGAATACGCTTTTGCATCACCCATACACGAAGTGTTGCAGGAGACATCTTAAGAATATTTGCTACATCATCGTATGTAAGGAGTTGGGTCGAAGGATTGAGGTTGGTTGATTTTTCCATAAGTCACCCAAAATTTTAAGCCCGTAGGCTATAGAATTCTGACGAGTGGGTGGCTTATGAATTCGCCTTATAGTTTCGCCATTAATTGTTTATCAGCATATTTCACAGTTTTGATTTGTCAAGAAAAATATATATATGTTTATAAATAAATAACTTTTAATATACTTGTTATTGATGATCTAATAAATGCGACAAAAGAATAGTTATGTCGTATATTACACCGCCGCCGCTTGGGTGAACGGCTTCACATCTATTTTATCGTTTTCCCGCGCCCCCCAGAGATCAAGGCGTATCTGCATATTAAGCCAGCTTTCCGGGGTGGTGTCCGTTGCTTTCGCTATCCGTAGGGCCATATCAGTCGTGACCGGGTAACGGCCGTTAATAACCCCTGACAGGGTTTTCCGGGACACCCCCAGCCGTGCCGCTGCTTCGGTGATAGTGATTCCCAGCGGCTTTAATACCTCTTCATGAAGCAGTATTCCGGGGTGTGTCGGTCGTTTCTTATAAATGTTCATGGTATGCAGTCCTCCCTTTAATGGTAATCCCGGTAATCGACAACTATCACATCTTCACCTTGAAACACGAAAGTCACTCTCCAATTTCCGTTCACCTTGACAGACCATGTTTCTTTTTCCTTTCCCTGCAGCTGGTGAAGTGAAAAGCCGGGAAGGTTCATATCTTTTGGAATTGTTGCGGCTTCCAGTCTATCAAGAATAAAATCAAGTTTCTGTGAATGATCCGGGATTATCCCTTTTTTGCTTCCGGTCTTGTGGAAGTCTTCAAGTCCTTTATGTGCAAAAGATTTAATCATAATACAACGTAACCATTTATGTTACATTCGTCAAGTGTAATTTATTTAATCCATGTAGTGCCGTTCCTGCTTCCATCCTCCGGAGGATAACCGGCGGCACAATTTGAAAATCCTTTGGAATACGTTATAATCCGGCTTCCCTGATTCGTAACGCTCTACATACGCCTTACGGGCACGATATAAGGCTTTTTTGTAAAGGTGCCGCTGGTGGTCGTTCATCCGCTTTACATGATCTCCGGTGTCATTTTAAGGGCCTGAAAAGATCGGTGCTGTTCATAGGGCCGCCCGTCAATGCGTACAACCGCGCCTTCATATCCGTGATTCAGATAGTTTTTATAATACCTCATTATTTCCTTGTGGTGGACAACATGTGTTTCAACTGGTATCAGTGAAACATATTGAAAGTTAAATTGTGCTTTCAAAATGCTTGAACGGTCAAAAAAGCCTTTGTCAATCATGCAATCGAAAATGTGAAATTGCAATCTATCATCCTGTTTTTTTATCATGCTCTGAATTTCTCCCAACGTGGAGCCTTGCCGGTAAAGTTCGCCGTCAATCCATTCCGGGGAACCTTCGCGGCAAGCTGCTTTTATTGCTGTGCTGATATGCGGTAAATCAAGTTCACGTCCTGAACGTGAAAAAATCTCTCCCGTTTTTGTGTTTGCGTATGCCCTCCAGCCGTTTAATTTCGGCTGTATAAAAACATAGCGTTCCCGCCGTACTATTTTTCTGTGATCGGGATATTCTGACAACAACATAGGTTTCACTGCATTCCCCTTATAAATTCCCCTCTGTGATACTCATACGGCCTTTCCGGGCCCTCCTGTGCAGTCTGGGGGCCCTTTCAATGGCCTGTGTTAATTCCAATCATCCGGTGCTATGATCGTTATGTTTTCAATTTCGTATACTGTCCCGGATTGCGGCATGTCCTCTTTCCTTATTCCCTGAAGCAGAAAACAGATTTTCCTGTATTTGCCGGACGTCCTGCATATCGTCTATGTGGTAATAGTGCTGTGTCATTTCGGCGGTAAGGTGTCCGGTTATACTTTGTATTTTCTGCAATGGTATTTTTGCATTGATAAGCAGACTGTTTAAAAAGTGCCGCCATGAATGGAAAGTGATATTCCGCGCCCTGCGTTCTTCTTCGGAAATATCGATTTCCCTCATTGCCCTGTATAGCGAACGAATGAAAATAACCTTTTCCGCTGGTTTCTCTGTGGGTTTTCGTTCTCCGAAAAACAGGAATGATTCCGGGGTATTCGGGAAGGGGTGAACAGTAAGAAGGGCCTGTATTGCACAAATGACCTTTTCAGGAATGAAAATATTCCTTTCCCGGCCCGTTTTTGTGGTTTCATTCAGTTTATTACACCTGTTGTCCCACGATCTCTTTATAGTGATATAGCCGCCTTCAAGGTGTAAATCCTGTATCTGTATTGCCTGCAGCTCTCCCAGTCGTAACCCTGTTGACGCGGCAAGCAGGTTTCCAGTATAACCTATATACTGTGATATGGTTTCCTGAAACCATGAACAGGAAAAAAGTCTGTGCACTTCTTCAATGGATAGTATCCCTTTCTGTTTCGTGTTGTCTGCCGCTCTTGTGATTTTAGGGACTGCCTTTATAATTTCCCGGTCTTCCGCATCCTCCAGAATTGTTTTAAGGGCATACAGACACTTATTTATTACACTTCCCGAATACCCTTTTACATACATGTCGTTTCTGAATTGCTTGATTGAAATTTTATCAATATCGGAAAGTTTCACATTGCCGAAAACGGGAAGGATATAAAGCCGCATAATGTCGGCGCGGTCTATGCAGTGGCGTTCTGATATTCTTTTCCCCTCAACACGTTTTGACGTTGCCCAGGGGCCATTCCATGAAAAGAAATTGTCTGCAAACTCTGAAAGAGTGAGGTCTTTTCCGGGAAGGGGAACGCCCTTTTTCAAAAGATAATGTTCACACCATTGTGAGGCGTCCCGTTTTGTGGTGCATCCGGTACTTTTTGCTGTGGTGTAGTTTCCATCGGGTTTCTTGAATTGTGCGTAATAAACGGGTTTTCCGTTCTTGCGCTTGCGGGAATAAATAGAAAAACCGGCCATTCTCAAACCTCCCTGTCAGATCCATCTTACATTTATCTGACATTTTAGTGTTTTGAGAAACGCCGGTTTTCCGGTAGTCTCTGTAAGTCCTGAATAGTTCAGGACTTAAATGCAGGTCGCGAGGGACTCGAACCCCCAACCCTCGGTTTTGGAGACCGATGCTCTACCAATTGAGCTAGCAACCTGTGTAATGAAATCACTTATAAGACTCACAGGGCACATGTCAAGTATTTTTATAGAAAATTGGACTATACCAGGGGAATGTTCATTTCAGCGAAAGTTTTTCCGGTGTTGTCAGTGGAGACGGTGAAGTTCTCATGGTCAACGCCGACGCTTTTCAGGAGCACCACCACCATGGAGAGCCCCAGTCCCATACCTTCAGCGTAGGGATCGGGATCTTCAATATAGATTTCCGCGATACTGTCATAATGGGATGATTTCTCAATACGTTCAGAAATCCGTTTCAGCTCCTTCTCCGGCAGCGCGAGGTTGTTGATAATCCTGATCGTGAGGACACCATCATGGTCCCTGAGATAGGTCCTCGTGGAAAGCATTTTCTGTTTGGCCTTCAGCCCGTATTCAAGCTGGGACTTTTCATTCAGGATCGTCCGGACTTTCTCAATGACTTCAATTATATTCTCCGGATCTTCAATGGTGCCTTCATCGGTGAGAATCTGTTTCGCGTTTGCCTTATTTGCGTTGGCAATAAGTTCCTTGATGCAGGAATAAAGGGGGGTAAAAAGCTCCTCTTTCTGGTGTTTTTCTAATATTTTCGCGAGAACAAACTTGATTTTTTCCTCTGTATCATCAAGGAGAGAGTAGGAAATGAATATAATTTCCTCCTCACGGTTTATCGCCATCAAAAATCGTTCTTCAAGGGTGCTGGTTTCCATTGTTTCGCCGGTAAATCCTATCATAAAATATGCATCATTTACTTGACAGGGAACACTTGACGGGGAAAATCTGGCCAGTGCTTTCCTGTATATATTTTCGGTGTGCAGTGACGTTTCAGATTAGCATTAAATATATGTACGCCAGTGCCTGACAGCACCGTAACAGGAATAAGTAAAAAAATTGTATTGATAATTTTCAAGTATAAAATAATATTCTGACAGGTTTCGCCGGGGGTTGATACCGTTCCACGCAGCGAACTTGAATGATCGTACACAAGGGGTTATATATGGATATCATTATCCCGTCACTGGCGTCAGTGATAAGCATAACAACAATCGGGATACTCTTTGGATTGATTCTCTCCGTGGCGAAGATAAAACTCCGCGTTGACCGGGACCCCCGCTACGCGAAGATCGTGGACGCCCTTCCGGGGGCGAACTGCGGCGCATGCGGTCAGCCGGGGTGCTCCGGTTACGCGATAAAAATCCTTGAAGGGGAAACTGAACTGACCCTCTGTCCGGTTGGAGGAGCGGAACTCGTTGAAAAACTTGCGGCTATTATGGGTGTTGCCGCCCATTCAATGGATCCCACCAAGGTCCGCGTCCGCTGCCAGGGCGGCACCGGCGTGACGAAATTCAAGTTCACCTATGATGGTCCAAGAAGCTGTATCGCGGCTCAGCAGATAATGGGTGGACACAAGGTCTGTTCGTACGGCTGCCTCGGTCTGGGAGACTGTGAGAGGGTTTGTCCCTTCGATGCGATCCATGTGAAAGAGAAAGGGTTTCCTGAAGTGGACTGGGACAAATGTACGGGGTGCGGAAAATGTGTGGAGGAATGTCCGCGGAACATCCTGAGCCTGACCGATGAACGCTTTGGTGTTCATGTCATGTGCCTGAATAAAGAAAAAGCGAAAACAATGAAGCTCGGCTGCAGTGTGGGGTGTATTGCCTGCAACCGGTGTGTGAAAGCATGTAAAGAGGTATTTCGGGACAATGAGGAAATTGAGACAGCAATTGAGGTCATAGACTTTCTTGCGGTCATTGATTATAGCAAGTGCATCAACTGCGGCAAGTGCGCAGAAGTGTGTCCGCAGCATGTAATTGAATTCAGGGAGTCGCCGTTAATTGTACGTCAGATGCCGGAAGAGGAAGCAACCGAAACAGATGATGAGGATGATACTGATGAAATCCTTGACTGAAATGAATGGTATTGAAAAGGCCGCCGCCCTTATGGTGGCGCTGGGTCCCAACGCGGCGTCAGAGATTATGCAGCACCTTGACGAGGACAGTATTCAGAAAATCGCCGGGGAAATAGCCAAGATTGACAGGCTTAACGTTGAGGACCGGGAGGAACTGATCGGTGAGTTCATGGTGGAGATCAGAAAAAACCGTAATGTTTCCTATGGCGGTGAGAATGTCGCGAGAGACCTCCTGATATCGGCCTTCGGGGAGGAGAAAACAAAGGATATATTCAGTAAGCTCTCACGCAAGGATCTCGAAAAGGGATTTTCCTTCCTGACGGAAATTGATTCGGAAATCCTCGTGTCGTTTCTGCAGGATGAATATCCCCAGACCATCGCGGTGACCATGGCGCATATTCCTCCCCAGAAAGCTGCTGAAATACTGAAGGCGCTTCCTTCGGATATTGCGAAGGAATGCGCAAAGCGTCTCGCGAAAATGGAAAAGACATCTCCGGAGGCGGTGCTGGAGATTTCCCGTGTGCTCCGGCGTAAATATGACAAGTACCGGATGTCAGGACAGGACCTCGAATCGACGGGAGGAGTTGATGCGCTGGTTTCAATCCTGAATTATATGAGCGGAGACCAGGAGCGTATGCTCATGGATTACTTCGATGTCGCAATGCCTGACCTCTCAGGTGAAATCCGCGATAAGATCTTCACCTTTGACCATATCCTCAATCTCGACAACCGCGAAGTCCGCGTACTCATTGATGAGCTCAATGATGACATGATGATCGCGAGGGCCCTGAAGGGGGCCGGTGACGAGATGCGGATCAAGTTTTTCCGCAACATGAGCCAGAACCGCGCAACGGACATTATTACCGACATTGACGCCATGGGGCCCGTGAGAATGTCGGAAATACAGTCAGCGCGGGACACCATTGTGGGAATTATGAAAGAACTCAACGACCTGGGAGTTATCGTCATAAAAAAACACCGCGAGGAATATGTGGAGTAGGGCGCAGGTAATAATTAATTATCAAAAAACATTTCCTGATTTATATCCCCTTTCTTAAAACCCCTGTTTTAAAAAACGCCATTAGAACGCATGGACATTGTCGGCATATCATTATCCCTGAAGCTCCCGCTATTTAAACTTGTGAGTTCAATCCGGGGAATTCAATGGGTTTAAAACTCAATACAATCACAAAAAAGATGATATAATTATTCTCAAATATGTGAAACTATGTTGATTTATTATTGGTGGTGTTTTAATGTATTTTAAAGAATAAATGATGAAATATCATTATGTTCAATCGATATCTCTTACGGTGTTATCTTTCGTACATTACAACGTAATGGAAGTATTATCAACAGTAAACAGGAGCCGGCGATGAGGGAAATTCTTAATACAATAAAAAATCTTTCAATCGGCAGAAAGCTAATGATAATCCAGGCATTATTAATTATTGTGATGATTACCACGCTTGCCCTGTCAACCGGGATGATTATTAAGAAACAGTTCACCGGTAAAAGCTTCGAACAGCTGCAAAACCTCAATGGGCGGATCATTGATATGATCGATGTATACAATGTCAAGCTGAAGGAGCAGGCGGTATCTCTGGGCAATGTTCTTTTCAGATACGGCACCGCCGGGAGGGATGACCTGGAACTTTCCCAGGAATCCATTGACAGATTTACAGATATTACAGGAGCGGTTGCGACCCTTTTTATCAGGCAGGGGGATGATTTTCTGCGTACCGCGACATCTCTTAAAAAAGAAGACGGCTCAAGAGCAATTGGCACTACCCTTGACCACAAACATCCTGGTTATAAAAAAGTCCTCGCGGGAGAAATGTATACCGGACCGGCAGTGCTGTTCGGACGTAATTATATGACACACTATAAGCCTATCAAAGCAGGGAACGATGTTGTAGGTATTCATTTTATTGGTGTGGATTTCACTGATGGAATCAGAAACCTCAAGAAAAAAATACGCTCTGTCAGAATCGGGGAAAGCGGGTATGTATATGTCGTTGAGGACGAAAAAAGCAATACTCCCGGAAAGTGCGTTGTGCATAAAACTGTCAGCCTCGAGGGGACGCAGTTGCTTGAAATGAAGGATGCCGATGGCCGTCATTTTATACAAGACATTTTGAAACGCAGGAACGGAGTTATCGATTATTACTGGAAGGACAAGGATGATGCAAATGCCAGGGTAGAAAAAAAGCATGTGGCATATTCCTCATATAACGACTGGAACTGGATCATAATCTCCGGATCCTATGAAAAAGAACTGGTTGCCGACGGGTTCATACTTCGTAATTATATTTTTATAATTCTCATAATATCTTCCGTAATAATGTTACTATTTTTATATGCGTCGATAAAAAAGATAATTCTTACACGGTTTCGAAAACTAACAGACCTGCTGGGAAATATATCGACCGGCGAGGGAGACCTTACCATGCGTCTTGCTTTTGATGAGAAGGATGAAATCGGAGAGGTGGCGCGGTTATTCAATAATTTCATCGGTGATTTCGAAAGAATGATTTCCGATATCAAATCCGCCTGCAACAAACTGGAGATTTCGGTGCACAAAATTCGGGAAGGCAATCTTGATCTTTCACGGAGAACTTCCGAGCAGGCCTCAACGATTGATGAGATTGTTACTATCCTGAAAGAAGCCATGGATGTTATCGCAAAAAGTGCAGACACTGCACAAAGGGCAAAACTGCACACTGATGAAGGTTCTTCAAAAGCATCAACAGGCAATGAAACCTCAGGGAAAGCGGTTGACGCTATTAATGATATTAGCAATTCCAGCAAAAAAATCGAGGAAACCATAACGGTTATCAATGATATATCTTTCCAGACGAACCTGCTGGCTCTCAACGCTGCGGTCGAAGCCGCTCGCGCGGGAGAACAGGGAAGGGGGTTTGCTGTTGTGGCGGGGGAAGTGAGAAACCTTGCGCAGCGGTCAGCGGTTGCGGCTAAAGAAATTACCGGGATTATCAACGAGTCAATTTCCCGTGTGGAACACGGCACGAAAATGGTAAAAGAAACCGGTGTAAGCCTGAAGGAGATCGCTGAATCGGCAAAATTTATTGCGTCTCTGATTTCAGAGATCAGCGATGCATCGGTTAATCAGAAAAACGGCGTCGAATGGATAAACAACGCGGTATTATCTCTTGACACCATGACCCGGCAGAATGCCGCACTGGTTGAAGAAACAGCTGCCGCATCCGAGGAGATGTCAGAACGAACAGGGTCCCTCCTGGCGTTGATTGGAAGATTTAAAACAGGCAATCAGGAATGTGTTCCCGTAAAAAATCGGTTATTGAAT
>ENA-UPTA01006659-UPTA01006659.1-activated-sludge-metagenome-genome-assembly--contig:-NODE-6659-length-10145-cov-28.597522_pt1 | contig 10145 bp, 4 predicted proteins | sample MGYA00238184_ERZ773361 | MGnify/ENA primary metagenome ERZ773361 (study PRJEB29100, sample SAMN05720205) | activated sludge metagenome | isolation source: anaerobic digester from wastewater...
CAGGGAGCACGCTGCTCTGGATACGCTTGGCATACTTGATGCTTTCAGTGATGTCCTGGTTTTTCTGTGCAAGTTCCTCTTTCTGTTCGTAAACTTCGGCCGTACGCTTCTGCAGCTCACTCTCGAGATATTCGCGCTGTTTCCTGTGGGCCCTCTCACGAAGTCTCACAATGATGTAAACCACACCGGCAATCAGAGCCAGCATCGAGAGGAAGAACCACCATCTGTCTGTAACAGGTTTCTGTATTATCAGATCGAATGATGCACTGGTTGCGCTGCCGGGGTCATCCCTGGTCAGGGCTTCCACACTGAACCGGTAGTGCCCGTCACGCAGACTGTTGTAGGTCACAGACCTGTCACCGGTCATTTCACTCCACTGTTCGTCCTTGCCAAGCCTGGTGCGGTAGACGACGCTAAGCGGATCACGAAGAAAAATACCGGCATAATTTACCTTCACAGTGTATGACTTCCTGTAGGGGAGGTTGTAACTCTCCCTGTAGGGATAAACAACATTGTTGATAACCACAGAAATGATCCCTGCCTGCGGGGCGACCGCCGAATCTGGCTCGAGTGAAGGATTGTATACCACTATCCCTTCTGTTGTTCCGATACATACGGTTCCGTCAGGGAGTTGGGTAAGCGCATTGGGCAGACAATCTCCACGCACCCCGAAGTCCGCGCTGTAGGACCTTACCGAGCCGGTTGCCGGATTGGTGATTGAAAAGCCTTTCTGGTGGCCGGTCCATATCCTTCCGTCAGAGGCAATCATTGCGCTGTAGCAGAAATTGTTCAGCAACCCGTCATCCTCGGTATAATTCAGAAGTGTGTCAGCAGCAAAGAGAAAGAGCCCGTTGCCTTTTGTTCCGGCACATACGGAACGGTCAGGAGCAACAGAGATGCTGAGAATATCGTTTACCAGTCTGCCCTCCATGACCTCGTTCTCCGTACGTACCCCGCCGGTCACATGTATGTAGCACAGCCTGTCGCTCTTTGTGGCCACCAGCACCTCTCCATCGCGGTTGACAACAACCTGTGAGATATAGTTGTGCGGCAGCAATTCCATCGTCGTATATACAGCTTTCTGCCTGCCTGTCTCCCTGTCAAGCAGAACCACCCCGTCGCTGGTTCCGAGCCAGGTATTGTCACCCTCCACGGCCACTGAATTGATGTGGTTCTGGCCCGGATTGCCGGAACGAAAGACCTGTTTCAGGCTCCCGTCGGGCTTCATCAGCCATAAACCGTCTCCCGCAGTGCCTATCCATATGTTTCCGTGGTCATCAGCAGACCATGAGGTGATGCCTGACCCGCCTGTTCTTACAGAAAGATTACGGAACCGTGTAAAGCTGCCGGTAAGCGGATCGAAGTCAAAAAGCCCGCTCCTGGTGCCTGCAACCACCTGTGTGCCGGCCCGGCCGATGTATGTAATTTCCTTGTCAGTCTCCGGCCTGTAAAAGGCGAAGGCGTTAGTTGTGACAGCAGCCAGGCCACTGGTATAGAGACCCATCCAAAGGTTCTCTTCCCGGTCGGTAAAAATGGTACGGACGTTATTGTCAGGGAGACCTGACCTGACATCATATCTCCCGGTGATGATCATCTTGCTATAGTCAGTGCTGAACGCAACCTTTACTGCCCCCGAATCCTTTGTGGCAATGGTCAGTGTCCTTTCCGGCCCCGCATTAAGTGCCGGGATATTCATGTTCATGAAGAGGGTGTCACCCACAGCCCTGGCATTTATTGAGTCACCGCTCCGACGGATCATCCACAGGCCCGTGTTGTCGGTACCGGCGAACCAGGTGTCATCATCCATCCGGACAACTGTCTGAATCCATGTATAGTCCAGTTCAGGGAAGGTGAGCCTGCTGACTGCCTTATCGCCTTCAGCATCACAGAGATGGAGATTATTCTGCGTTGCTGCAAGGAATGTTCCTTCTCCGGCAAAGGCGATGTCAAACAGAGTCATATCATCGGGCATCTTCATCCTGGTGATCTTCTCATCACCTCTGGAACCGGCAATGAAAATCCCGCTGGTCTGCGTGACTATCCAAACCTTGCCGTCAGGGCTGCCGGTGATCCGGTTGATTCTGTCAGATTCCTCCAGCGTCATTCTCTCCAATCCTCCTGTCATGTTCCAGGTGAAGAGCGAGCCATCATTCATTCCCACCCACATTGTTCCCTTCCGGTCACAGAACAGGGCGCTCACGTTACCCCGCGGCAGGGTGTCAGGAAAAGGCATATGATGAAATGAGAAACCGTCATAACGGTAAAGGCCGGTGTCAACTCCCATCCAGAGAAGGCCGCTCCTGTCCTGCGCTATCACACTCAGCCAGGGTCCCGGAAGGCCGGTATACTCATCATAGGTACGAAAACTGTACGTCTGTGCAGACGAAACAAACGGATGCAGCACATTTAGACAAACAATACATATTGCTGCAATTGAATATCTGAATCTTCCGGGCATGATTACTTCTTGGGTACTACCTTTATCCGTGGCTTATATACGGGAACTCCTCCGATCGGTGCGCTGAAGAACGGGAGATTCTCGCCGTACTGGTTCTGTACTGATACCACCACATTGTTGTTTTTGACCAGTTCTCCCTTCCTCTTGTAAAAGCGGAAGTCGAGCGACTTTCCTATCTCTCCCTCGTAGATTTGTATTTTCGATGTCGCCCATTCATCTTCGCCTGAAAGCGGGATTATCTGCCCCTTCCTCTCAACGGATACCACCATGGAATTCCCGTCATTGTCCCAGTCGAAGTTACTCTGCTGTACCCAGATACAGCCACTGTCAATGAACGGATAGATGTGGGAGACCAATGATGTGTCATTGTTGTTCCACATCCTGAATGTGTATTCATAGGTGAAGGCATTTGCGCCGTCAATTGGCACGTTCGCGTCAGGTCTCCTCGAGATGGCGTACCTGTAAAGGTTGCCATCATCACCTGAAACACCGTCGCAAATGATCTTGAAGATATTGCTCAGGAACTTCGGGTAATACTCACCGTCAGCCGGGTTGAAAGGTCCGAAGGTAAACCACCGTTCGTCAAGCTTGTTGTCCATCCCGAATGTGCGGGTGGCCAGCATCGTTCCGCTCTTGTAATTGCCTTTCGGGTCAATGCCGTTTGCTTCCTGATGCGTATAGCAGCCCCTGCCACCGTAGATTGAGTAAACCATCCGGGTGTTCCAGAAATTATTTAGCTCATCTGTCTTCCCGCCGATATCAGGATCATACACCCTTATATAGAACGGATCCTTGTAATCCTTCGGCAGGGCGAAGAAGAATGTCTGTGAAAAGTCATCATCTCCCCATGAAGTGACACCTCCATCCCTGCCAAAGGTTATCAGGAACGGGATGTTCTCGTCAGGGCCCGGTACTTCCTGGGCTCTCAGCCCCACAGGGGCAGCTGAAAGAACAAGTGCAAAAAGCGGCAGTATTAAGCGGGTTACTCTCATCTTCCTCCTTCAATAATCATTTTACACCAGCTGATACTTCAATGTCCTTGCAGACACAGACCTCACGCACAACTCCCCCGGCGTCAGGTGCTGAACTGACTATCAGCTGAATATTATATCTTCCCGGAAGGGCAAATACCTTCGATACTTCCAGTCCGGTTGCTACAGTCTCATCTCCGAAATTCCAGTAGTAGCGGTCTATCTTCATCCCGGGCAGGTAAGTGTCACCTGCATTAAGGATCAACGTTTCCCCGGCTGCGATAGTATCCGGGCCGGTGATAACCGGCTGCTCGATATCTGTAATTTCAAGCTCATAGGATGCCTGTCGTTTCTCAATGCCCCCGGTAATAAGGTTCACAATATCAAGGCTGATATCATATATTCCCGGACCGCTGAAACAGTGTTCCGCAGTTATGCCTGAGGCTCTTGACCCGTCACCGAAGTCCCACTCCCACCTGAAACCTTTCTTGAGGGTATCCTGTTTAAGCGCGTTCTCCTCTATGAACTCGTAACAGTAGCTGTTTTTCTGAAGTGAATCGCAGGTTGACCATCTGATAATGGTTGATGTGAAACTGTAAATATCATCATTGAAATTGCGGCGGTTTGAGGCAAAATAGCCCTGCATGCCGCCCTGCGCAGCATAAAAGGCAAAGTCGTCTGCTGTCGAGTTCACCGGTTCATCCATTGCCACAGGCTTTGTCCATGAGCCGAAAACCAGGTTTGAAAACCAGATATCAAGCCCCCCCTTTCCCCCGGGCCTGTCGGAAGCGAAATAGAGCCTGCCGGAACTGTGAAGGAACGGATGTATCTCTGCATCGCTGCTGTTGACCTCCGGACCAAGATTTTCCGGTTTGGTCCAGCGTCCGTCAATATTCTCGCACATATAGATATCATACCTGCCCAGTCCTCCCGGCATGTCAGAACAGAAAAACAGATACCTGTTGTCTGCTGAAACATATGGGAAGGACAGATTGTACTCAGGGTTATTGTATTCAAAGGGGGTGATATCAGTCCATTGTGACCCGGAACGTCTGGCTGTAAAGATGCCGAGTCTGTTGGGCTGTTTCTTCCCGAGCCGGCGGCCATCGCTGGTATTGCGCGTGAACCACAGGGTGTTTCCGTCAGTTGCCACAGAGGCCGGGCCAATGTTTGCATCCCTGACAAGACCTGGTGCGAACCGGACAGGTGAGGCAGGCTCACCCTCCTCACCGAAAGGGGCAAAATAAAGCTCATAAAGCCTGACTCCCTCAAGGTTTTTCTTCGTAAGGAAAGGATTGGTCTTCCTGTTCGAACAGAACAGGATTCCGTCACTCATTATCACCGGAGCCATCTCATCGGAAGAGGAGCTGATCTTTGAGATATGCATGACCTCAAAGGTTCCCTTCGCCTGTCCGCTCATGATAGCGATACTGACGAAGAGGAAAAGCCCCGCTGCTGCAATATGTTTCAGAATTCTCCTCATATTTTCAGAAATACCTTGGCGATGTTGCGCTTACGGCAAATGCAAACTCATACCTCAGTGACACCTCATGTGTCCCGGATGTATAATTATTCAGATGGCCAAGCTGGTAATCAAAGGAATACCCAACCTTAAGCTGAGGTGTTACCTGCAGGTCAAGGAGGGCAACCGCTGCCTTCTCTGAAATTCTGTATGAACCTCCGACCCATAGCATGTCGGCAAAAATCAGGTTGGCATTCAGGTCAACTTCCAGTGGCTCGTGCATTGAATACCTCACAAGTACCGAAGGCTTGACCTTAAACACATCTGCAAACCTTATCAGTGTTCCTGCTGTGAGATATGTCCTGAACAGGGAATAGTCAGGACTCACCCTGAACTGGTCAGCCTCGTCTCTTTTATAAGTCAGCAGAGATGGTACTGACAATCCGGCGAAGTATTTGTCAGTATAATAATAGAATCCGACTCCCATATTTGGAAGGGTGTACTTCATGTCTCCCGTGAGGAGAGGATCAGCCGGGTTGCCGTCAGGGAACTGCAGACGGTTGTAATTGGTGTTGCTGAGGTCAAAGCCGCCCTTAAGTCCCATTGAAAGCCTTCCATGGCCTAACCTTACGCTGTAAGCGTAGAAAGCATATATACCCACATCCTTTGTCACACCGTATGTGAGATAGTCAGCCATCAGTCCGAGTGATACTTTTTCCTTCTTGTTTACCGGGCTGTGCAGTGAAAGTGTCTGGAACTGCGGGGCACCGCTTATTCGTGCCCACTGCTTGCGGTACGAGAGATTGGCGCTCAGCGCCTCGCGGGTACCTGCATAAGCCGGATTGATAACAAGGCCGTTGGTAAGATACTGGCTGGTCACAGGCACCTGCTGCCCATCCACCGGCAGCGCAAGCACCAATGCAAGGAGAACTGATATGTGCAAACCTCTCTTCATCTTATCTCCTGAGAATGATAAATCCACTGATATGAGCCGAGTATTCAGGAACATCAAGGTCCTGCGCTCCCTTTATGGTCAACAGGTAATAATAGGTGCCATCGGGAACCTCCCGTCCGTTCAGGTCAAGCCCTGTCCAGGCACCAATCGGATCATTGCTGCGGTAATCCGCAGCCCGGTACACAACAGCACCTGCCGTGTTGATAATAACAAGCTCATTACGTGTAAACTCCAGCCCCTCAACGTTGAAGTAGTCATTTATGCCATCATTGTTTGGCGTTACCCCCTGGGGTATGGTAAGATCAGGCACTGTAAGTGTCACAGTCATCTCAGGCGCTATGCATGCACCGTTTGCGACGGCGAAGATAAAAGTGTTGTCTCCGAACTCCAGCTTCCTTACCTCGGTGATCTTTTCAAGGGGCGTTGTAAAGACCGGCTCTGCGTTCCCGCTGCTGAAATCATAACTCCAGGCTGAGGTTCCCTCGCCGTCAAAACTTCCCTGCAGAACAGCTGCGAACTGGTAGGGAAGAAGTGTGCGGTCAGCACCCGCATTGATATTGACGGGCATGATGTCAACATTCACTGTGACCGGATCTGATACTGAAACACAACAGTTGTTCTCACCGGAGAAGACACTCCTCCTGAACTGGGTTGTTTCGCCAAGCATCGCAGGCTGATAGGTGGCGGCATTGTTCGTGCCTGGCGCAGCTGTCCAGCCAGGTGACTGTGACTCTTTCCCTTCCCACAGGTACCTGAACTTGCCGTCACCGCCTGAGAGTGTGCCGCCGGTGAGGGCCGCCGGGATATGAGTGTTGCATACCGTCTGATCAGCAGTGATGACATTTCCGGTTATCTGCGGCAGAACGGTGATCCGGAAAACTGAACTCTCTGTGCATGCACCAGAGGTGACAGTCCTGCGGAACCATGTTGTTGCCGTAAGGTTGCCATGCTGGTACGAGTGACCTGTCTCAGCGAGTGGCGTGAAGTTACTGTTGTCAGCAGATGAGGCCCATGCGTATGTGAATGTGCCCAGCCCGCCGGCGGGAGTCCCCGAGAGGAGGCCCGGCGCGGTTCCTGTACATATTGTATCATGCCCCTGTGCCGGGAGGCTAATGTCAAATCCGGTAATACGCGGATCAACCGTGATATGAACATTGTTGCTGGTGCTGGTGCAGGCTGATGAGGTCACCACACGCCTGTACCAGATACCCGCAGTAAGAGTGGTGCCCGGCAGGTCTTCAGTGGTAGCGCCGCTGATATTGCTGAATGATACCCCGGTGGGGCTGCTCATCCACTGGTAGCCGTAGGTGCCGGCTCCGCTGGCAGGAACGGTACCGTCAATGGTTGCGGGTGCAGTGCCTTCACAGATTGTCTGGTCAGCAGATATGGTATTGTTGGTTATCGCCGGGTGGCAGATCAGGGTGACACTGTTGCTGGTTGACTGACATGTGTTAAGCGGGCCGCTGTAAACCACCCTCCTGTACCAGGTTGTACCTGGTGAATCATTCGTCACATCGTAGCCGGATGCAGTGGCTGCTCCAGGTGCCGGAGCCCAGTCAGTGTTGTTGGTGCTGCTCATCCACTGATAGGTAAATGAGGGAGCCGCTCCACCGGCGGGGGTGCTGCCTGACAGGTTGCTGAAGAGAGTCCCTTCGCAGATAGTCTGGTCAGCCGTAACACTGTTATTGGTAATGACAGGCAATATCGTTACGGTGACAGGTGAGCTTATATCGAAGCAGGCTCCCGAACTGACTCTCCTTTGATAGTGCATAGTGGCAGTCAGGGCCTGAGGATTATATGTCGCTGCAGTGCCAATGCCGGCAGCGCTTCCCCATGTAACGTTGTCAGCGCTCTGCTCCCACTGGTAAAAGTAGAGGCCATTTCCTCCTGCCGGACCTGAGTTCAGCGGGTAGAGCTCCTCAGGATCCATGTTGTAGCATAGCGTGGTGTCACTGCCTATGATGTTCCCGGTTATGCGAGGGTGAACGATTATCTTCACAGGCAGGCTCCGGTCAATGATACCGGCGCCGTCACTGACCACCCTCCTGAACCAGACAGTGGCTGATTCGGTTCCTGTGGGCGTGTATTCGATGGAAGAACCGGTCACGGTTGACCAGTTATTGTTGTCATAGCTTCTCTGCCACTGGTAAGTGTATGTACCGCTCCCTCCTGCAGGCCTCGTGCCGGTAATCTTCGGGGGAACCATCCCTTCGCAGATTGAGTCAAGCTGGCTCTGGTTGTAGGCTATGTATATCTCATTAAAGAGGAATCCGTTAAGCGGCAGGTTAAGGTTACTGCGTACAAGGCCGGGTAAACCGTCACGGTTAGGATCGCCGCTGCTGTGTATGCCGCCCTGCCCGCCGGCAACCGTTGCCGTTCCGGGGAAGACCCCGGCAGTCCATATCAGTCCGCCGCCACCGCCGCCACCCGCACCATTCTGGTTTACGTTATTGCCTCCCTTGCCGCCATCGGCAGAGAGAACCGGGGCTGAGAGGAAATGTCTTGTGCTTATTATCACGGAGCCTCCTGCACCGCCACCGCCGGCACCGGCATCTGCAGCAGAATTGTTATTTGCCGCTGCGCCGTTTGCAGTGATGATTCTGCCGTTACCCACAATGGTGTCAGCATGAATGATCACAATTCCGCCACCATTTGCTCCGGCAGAGGTGGTGGGAGTAGTCAGGTATACAGAAGCGCCGCCGCCGCCACCCATATAAACTCCTGTGTTCAGTGTGGGATAACTGGCAACCGTGAATCCCGGCCGGCCGCCTGGCCTGAGGAAACCGCAGGTATCGGGAGCCATCTCCTGGTCCCCTACACTGCCGGAACCGTAGCTGGAACCGCCGCCGCCGCCCGAGAAGTGACCGTTGCCACCGCCACCACCGGTCATATTCGCACCCTTACCCTTCATGAAGTAAGGATAAAGAGGCTGGCCAAGGGCAGTCCGGATGCCAAGACCTTCACCTTTGTACCCTGCGACAGGTGACCATATGCTGTATGATTCCCACCTGAGACTGTCATATGTGTTCTGACACCAGCCTATGCCCTGTGATACGATTCCTCCCCTGAATCCGGACCCGGAAACATTTATATCTGCATTGAGTGTCAGAACTCCCTTTACCATGAACACCAGAACCCCTCCGGTGACTGAGGCTGAATCCCATGCCTGGCATGAAAGCTGGGTGTTGACAACAGCATCACGGTAAGTCCTTACCTTAACGAGCTGTACACTTGCTGCAGGATCATAGGCATTCATCAGCACCCGGGTGAAATCAATCCTGCGAGTGCCCGTATTGACTGATGACACAATTATTATTTCATACTTGCCGGGAGTTCCTATCGTGTTCTGATAATTCCCCTCCAGGGCTGTTCCCGCATTGATCTCCACCCCGTTCATCTGCATCACCATAACGGTATCACTGACAGCAAAGTCACCGGCATCATCCACAATGACAAAACCGGCACCAACGGCAGTGACCTTCGCATACCTGTTGACCTGGCCGGTAAGAAGGGGTGTCTGCCCTGACACCAATACAGAACCGAAGGTTATCATCAGCACAATTATCAGAAGATAACTCCTGGCTATGTTACGGAAACTAAGGGGCATCTTGAGGAACTGGTTTGCTAATCTACGTTATTAAAACTGAGAAAACCGCAGATTATTTTAGGAGCCCCGTGTTTAATGAGGCTAAACAGCGAAGAGCAGGGGAAACTCAACGGTGAAAACTGTCCCCTTGTCCTGTTCCGTTGTAAACCAGATCTTTCCGCCGGCTCCCTCAACATGTCGTTTTACGATTGATAAACCAAGCCCCATTCCGGACGATTTTGTGGTAAAATTAGGAGTGAACATTTTGGGGATCAGCTCATCTGAAATACCGGTGCCGTTGTCAATGAATCTTACCCTTACATGGTTTTCATCAGCAGAAAGCACTATCCTGATTTCTCCCTTTCTCCCGGGAGGTATAGACTGTATCGCGTTCTTCAGCAGGTTGGAAAAGACGGAGTTCAGATGTTCCCTGTCAGCCATCACGACTGCCCTGGTGATTTTACCGCTTTCCAGGGTGATGGTTGTATCATCGGCATGGCCGAACATGGCAAGAGTGGTGTTCAGCTGGGCCAGGACGTCTACCTCGGCAGGTTCTGCCACCGGCATCTTGGCGAATGATGAGAAGGCTGAGGCAATGTTGGAAAGGTTATCGATAAATTCAATCTGATTTACTGTAAAGCTCTCGATTCTCTTCTCGAAATCAGGAACCCTGTCATTCCAGGACTTTAACAGTTGCTGCACATTGAGCTTCA
>ENA-UPTA01006661-UPTA01006661.1-activated-sludge-metagenome-genome-assembly--contig:-NODE-6661-length-10145-cov-6.703766_pt1 | contig 10145 bp, 1 predicted proteins | sample MGYA00238184_ERZ773361 | MGnify/ENA primary metagenome ERZ773361 (study PRJEB29100, sample SAMN05720205) | activated sludge metagenome | isolation source: anaerobic digester from wastewater...
GAATGTCTGCTGGTATCGTGCATCGAGGATCGCCTTCCAGTATTGGATCAAAGCGCTGAATGTCAGCAGCACCATGTAAACCACCAGGATGCTTCCGATGGTGATCCCGAATCCGGCCCCCTCAGCGAAATTGCGTACAGCAAGGGCGATTCCGTCAGGCTCTCCTCCTCCGATACTCAGCAGCTGCAGCAGCGGAATGAGCAGCACGATTGAGAACCCTGCCGTCACCCCCTGCAGCAGCGTCAGCAGGAAGATCAGAAAGAGCTTCCACGGCTGATGCTCCCGCAGCAACCCGAATGTTTTAAGTATAAACCCGAACTTACTCAATCAGACACTTATTTATGACCGTAGGTCATCAAGAATTGTAGCAAAATGGATTGGGCGGACGATGATGCTCGCAGACCCGGTCCCGATAGCCGCAGGCTGTCTGGAGCATCAAGAATTGTAACATTATGGCACCACCACCTTCCTGCTTACCACACTGCTCCCGTCCGTTACCTTCACCACAATCACTCCCCTCATCCCCACAGGTAAATCTACAAAATTCATCTCTCCGTCCGACAACCTGCGATCCGTCATCTTCCTTCCCCCATATCAAACATCTCGCAGAGCGAACCGGCATTAACCCGGCCCTGAATCACCAGCCTCTCTCCCGTGTTTCTGCTCAGGTGGCGAAGATGTAGCGTTTCCCTAGTCCTTCAGCAGCGCCACTTTTCGCAATGTTACCTTTGCTCCGTCAGTCACCCTGACTATCAGTACTCCCTCTGAGTAAGAGGTCATCTCCACAGTGTTGAGGTCGCCGTCTTTAAGATGCACGTCAGTGATCTTCCGGCCGTTCACGTCAAACACCTCACACCTTGCCCTGCTGCTTACTTCTCCACTGATAAGGATCTTACCTCTGGTGGCCCATATCCGTAATGCTGAACCAGCCTCCGGATCGTCAATACCGGTGGGGGTGTTCGCGGAAGCGATGATATAAAACCTCCCTGTGCCGTAAGTCTTCGCAGGAAGTGTCACCGTGTAGCTCTTCGTGGTCAGGTCAGTATAAATCCCCGTCTTGCGGTCCTCAAGCCAGAACTTCTGCGTTCCCAGAGGTACGGTAAAGGCCGAGAACATGACTTCACCGCCCTTCTCGCTGTCAATTCCTACCGGGACAACAATTCCCGATGCACCCTCGACCGGAAGCGCCTGACGCGTGAAGCTGAAGTCATTGCCGCCTGCCGTAAGGAGAGTGTAGATCTCCAGGTCTGCTCCCGAGCTCAGCATGCCGATATCATATCCCGGATCAAGGCCGGTTGTCATCTCCTGGTTGTAGACTATCAGCGTTGAACTCTCCCTGTCACCGTATTTCGCCCTCAGCTGCAGACCCGGCCATGAGCCGTCAGCGGTGGCTGATTTAGTCATTACGGCAGTGGTATTGTGTTTACGCATACCGGAAAGGAAATCAAACGTCACCAGGTTATGATGTGCAAGCACGAAGAAACCCTGGCCAGCCTGAACATCATTACCAGAGAAGGTACCGCTGCCCGGGAATCCGGGAATCACCCCGCCTCCTGCTATGTAGGTGTAGCTGTCGCCGTCGTAGATATAGAGAGCCTGGTAGCTGGCATCAAGGCTCGCAGAGTTGTGGGCGATGAACTCCAGTCCTCCCAAAGCTGACGGGAACGGGTTGCCAAGCAGATTCCATCCACCTCCTCCCCATGGCGTGCGGTTCTGTACATAAGGAGTAATGTAAGGCGCAGTTGCAACAATATCAGTTACCTCCTTAAGAACCGTTCCGACAAATGAAATTGTATTGTCGGCTGCCGCTACAGTATACCCCATGCCGCTCTGAGCCAGGGTAGTCGTGGTCTCGGACGGATCTTCACCCCATCGGCCGTTTACCTCATCCCACCTCCAGAAATCACCTGCCGGGAAACCTGTGGAGCTCACCGGTAGTGAAATATACCTGTAGAGGCTGGGTGGCATCTTCCTGTTATAGATTACATTACCCGTGGACGTGCCGTTGACTATCAGTGATCCGCTGTTGTTGACGGCAGTGGAGTTAATAGTGAAGGTGGCACCGGTTGTATTAAGGTCCCCATCCACGGTAAGTTCACCTCCCGCCTCAACCGTCATGCTGGCCGAGGGCCTTATGATCAGGGTTTCTGTAGTTACCGGCCCGGTGATTGAGGGATAGTGTGTCACCACCTCTGGGATGACTACATTCTCATCCGGACCAGGTACTGCGGATGTTAACCAGTTCAGAGGGGTCGTCCAGGCTGCATCTGCACCGCCGCCAGTCCAGACACGGGCCCTGTTAATGGTAACTGATGCTGTACTTATCGGATATCCTGTTGTTTCGCAGCCTGTTCCGCCTGTCACAGATGTGAGACTGAACACGGTCCCGCCTGTGGTGCTGTTATCAAATTCAACGTCAACCCAGTAATTGGCAGTATATGTAGATCCAGGGTAGCCGGGAACATTATTGTATTGACAACCCAGGGCTGTAAGCGGCCCGCTGGTTATCGGGAAGGCCGGATTGGCAGGATTTGTGAAGGCATAGTAATACCTGCTCGGACTGCTGTAAGAAGCCAGGTAGTCAGTATTGGCACTGATGAGAACGGGCTGTGAAAACCTGATTACCTTCCACCCGGGGGTGTCGTCAGTAGTCATAGTGGCTGAGGCCAGAGGGGTTGAATTGCCGATAGCCCATAAGCGACCTGTAAATATCAGAGTGCCGGTTCCGTGCTTGTAGAAACGGATTCCGTTAATGTAACCGTCTGTTGAGGCCCTGAACAAAAGCGCCAGTTCTGTTGCCGTAGAGTCTGCTGTCTGTGTTCCGCCGGTTGCCGTTTCGGGCCAGATGTTTAAGGGTTGATATGTGGCTGTCCCCACACTGAACTGAACCCCGTCACTAATACCGGTAAATGGATTTCCGTTTATTACAATGTCAAACGGACCGGTTCCGGCTGTGGCGTTGAAGAGCAGTTGAATATCTTCACCTTCAAAATATGACGGTTGAACAGCTTCAAGAATGCCTGCCGGCAACTGATTTACCGATATAGTTACCCCGCTGACCGGGGCTCCCGTCTTGATGCATCCGTTATTGTCTGTTACGCTGGTCAGATCAAACGTCACAGTGGGACTATACTCGGTGATCGGTACTGAAGCAAACACCGTACCTACACCGTTTGCAACATAAGTGATTCCGTTGATGACCAGCGAATAGGGAGCTTCACCTGTTGTTGCACTTCCTAAACGAAGCTCAACAGTCTCACCCTCGCAGATTACATTATCAACCGCTTCAATGACTGCATTGATCTCCGGAACCACCGTAAGTGTAGCCGCATTTGATAAGGCATTGGGAAGAATCTCGTTATGCCACACTGCCCTGTATTGATAACCGTTGTTACCCGTTCCTGCTTCTACAATCAGCGTTCCGCTCAGAGCTCCCTCTACAGCAGCCCAGTCAGTACCGCCATTTACACTGTATTCCCAGTAAACAGCGGGAGCCGGTGATCCGGCTGCCACCGAAATGAAGGTAACCATGGAGCCGATACAGCTTGTCTGCGACTCCGGATGGACAGTAACAACAGGCGCACTGTTACCCGCATTGGTGCAACTGAAAGAAATATCTCTCAGTGCCGGGGTAAACAGTGTATTTGTAGTAGAAAGATCTGCCCTGTACTGAATAAATCGCGATGTGAGTCCGATAACCGAACCTGAACCTGACACCGGAACAAACGGAGTCCATGACCCGTCAGGAACCGGAGAATCACCTGTCCGTACTGATACCGCTAGGCTTGTGGATTCAGGAACATCAGCCGTCCAGAATACTTCACCCCAGGTCCTGGTTACTGCAGCGTCAAATACTCTCGAGATAAAACTTCCCGGAGAAACATACGGAGTAGCACGGACCCAGTCAACAGTTAAGACAGACCCGGTTGCCACATGATCACTGATCTGGATATTCATGTTTGTGGTGATTGCAGAGGGAATTGTTGCAGCTGGCGTATCACTTCCGTCCACAAAGAACTCGAAATTCCCGGCATTCCACTTTATCTTGTAATTATGTGAGGTGCCGAGCAGACCCGTCCCGAGAGGTACGTCTGTCTGACCTGAGGCCCTGGCAAAGACCTCGCCTGTGAGGCCCCGCCCAACTGATACCCATGGGACTCCGAATCCGCCAGCGGAGGCAAATCCGACATTCTGGTAATTGCCCGCCTCAAAAGTCGCAACAAACTCCAGTATGGTTCCCGGCCCGTAGGACAAAGGTGTATGTAAATATGAGCCATCAGCAATGACTCTTCCTTCACTTACGGTAACAGATCCTGAACCTGCAACATATTGTGCACTGGTCCATCCGGCAGAAAGCGCCGTGCCTGCAAAATCCTCAATGAATCCCGGCTTCAGTATCACTGCCCCGTCACCGTCAAGCACAACCATTGTATTCGCATCCGGCTCTCCGGCACTGAAATCAGCCAGCGTACGGTCCTGGGCACAGATGCCTGCCGGGGTTGAGAAACTATTCTCAGCCGGAGCAACCGGGAATGATGCACTGTTTGCCGCATCATCTGCAGAGGTGACCCTGTAATAATATGTCGTCTGCGGCGCCAGCCCGGTCAATGTCACGCTGTGACTCGTGACCATGGTGGCAACGACAGCATTGAGGTCAGGCGATCCGCTTACCGTCCCATAATCAACCCTCGATGTAGAAGCCTCATCCGTCGTCCATGTGATGACGGCTGTCCCGTCAGCAGCAGTCACTGCCTGTACATCGGTAATGACGGGTGGAATGTCATCCACACCGTAGGTTGCAACATAATCGCCCTCCGAGGCAACAAAGAAAGCATACTCAATACCCTTGATCACCTCAGTTGTAAAAGTCATCGGAGCTCCGGCAAATGTAAGTGTTATAAGCTCCCCGGTGCCTGAATGCACCGGTAGCATGGCCCGGAGGTTCCTGGCACCCTCACCAACTGAAATGCCAAAGGTCAGTACATTGTCAGCCCAGGCGATCTCATTGAACTCCGAGCCGTTCCTGCCGTCAAGCCACGTAAGCATCTGTTTGGCAGACACAACAGGAATGCCTCTGGCCTGCGCCGAACGCGTTATGGCATTTGCCCCTGGGTGATCGTGATTGTCAAAGTGCATATTGGTGGCAAAGACACCGTAATGCCCCTGGGGACCAATAGCCAGGTCAAGCAAAGCATCACAGAAAGCCGGATAGGGAGTTACCGGAGGATAATGCCCCTCATCCTGCATCGGTGTCGATACCTGGTACACATCTATCATCGTCCCGTCAAGCTTGGCAAAACGCATAGGATTGGCTGACCCGGTAAAACTGCCCACTGCGTTCTGATGCCAGTCATTGGGCCAGTAGTAATAGTTTACATCTAGCCTTATTCCATGCGCTGCTGACACCTCGGCAACCGTGCTCCAGTCTGACCAGGCAATACAGTGGTTACGGTTGGTGACAGGCTCGGGCACACCCGGGAAGGTACTCCTGAATGCGGCCATCTGACTCGAGACAAAACTCTCAAACATCGCCGGCGTGAAATCGGCACAGTTGGTGTTTATATGCAGCGCCGACTCAAAGCCGAGACTGGTGTAGTGCATTGCAGTCTCATTTGTATAGGTGCTGCCAATGAAGAAGTAACCTGTCGACCGGACACACTCCCATTCGTCAACCCTGCAACCGGCAGGACTCATGGAGATATCCACCTCGAACCGGGGTGCCATCCCCGTATCACCGTGATTGTCGCCTGACATGACAACAGCTGCCTTAAGCCCCTTCGGAAGGAACCAGAATCTGGGCAGAATCTTCCGGTGCATTGACCCCTTGATAATAATGTTTGCCATCAGCCGCTGCTGCTCATCCGCCTGCGGGATATGTACCTTGTTAAGATCTATCCATCCAGGGGCGGAATTGTCAAGCGGCGGAACAAACATATCATCCGAACGTATAGGATTGATCTTGCCGTCACGCTTCTGCCCGGCCCAGGCTGGATTACCCTGGTGTGTATAAACTACTGACCGCGGCAGGTCATAGGTGAAGGCATAAGCCTTGCCCCCGTTAGTCCCCACAAGCCTCTCCGTAACGGCAGGCCAGGCCGTTGCCGAAGTGGCGTCAGAATAGAGCATTGCCAGCGCAGTGGCGCCGTTCAACGTATAAAGGTCTGCAGCACTGTGGAACTGGATAGTCTCACCCGTTATCCCTACTCCCGGCCCCGAAGATGTATTAATCAGCAGATAGGCATCCGACAATGTGCCGCCGGCAGCAGTGATGCCCAGCAAGCCGCTGAGCCTGCTATCAGGCCTGAATGCCACCAGCACCCCTCCTGCCTCAACCCAGGCCTGAAGTTGGGTGGCAAACAAGTCTGCCACCGGAAACTCTCCGAGGATGATAACATCATACTTATCCATCTCTGCCTGCGTCACCTGGGATACATCCATGGCATAAAACTCATTCAGACCCTCGGCCCTGAGTATCTCAACCGTGTAACGACTGAACGGATTGACAGCCGAACTGATAACCAGTATCGGTCCCCCGGGGCCCTCCGTGGGAGGTGGCGGAGGCGGTGCGCTGGTTGTGAATGACCATGTATAATCAGCAGCCAGGTAATTTGGCGTTGAAGCCAGATCCCTGATTCCGCCGGACCCTCCGGAAAGGATAAGAGTATAAGTCGTGCTGTGCAACAACTGCGCCGAAGGGGTGAAAGTGACCTGGCTGCCGCTCAGGCTGACAGTACCCGCAACGGGCGTGACACCCGGACCGGTCATAAGCACAGTAGAAGAGCTTACTGACGAAGGATCCAGCCACTCGTTGAAGGTAGCCACAGGCGCTGCTGAAACTGAAACGCCTGATGCTCCGTTGGACGGCGATACAGTCAGGACCGTCGGTGGATTCAGATCCGGTCCTACTGTAAGAGTAAATACAACATCAACCCAGTAATTGCTCTGTACATATCCCAGCGAGGGAAAGGTAGTTGATGCTGAAAAGTTGTACACCCCGTTCGGCCCGGAAACGCCATCCGTCAGTGCGGAAAGATAATATGAAGTGTACAAATGTTCATTCGCAGCCGTGAAATAACCTCCGTCCTCAGCATAGTGGCCAGCTGGAGCATAATAGGATGCCACATATGTCTCACCGGCTGTTATGGGAACCGGGCTGCCGAAGGTAACCTCCTGCCACCCCGACGCTGTTTCATTGACAAACGTGGCCCGCGCAAGGTTCTGACCAGAGGTAGTCCACAAGTTGCCTATGTGGGTGCCTGTATTCTGGGCTCCCTTATAAAAACGGACGCCGGTAATATAACCGTTGGTGTTGGAGCGAAATTTAACACCCAGCTCCACAGCACTGGCGTCACTTTCTGAAGGATTTGCAGGTGCGGAAAGCGGACTCCAGATGGTGCACGGACAATCCGGGACAACCATCGGCCCGACAGTATAGGTGTTCGTATTTTCCGCAGTCTCCAGGCTCTCGATATTCCCCGAGTCATCAAATGCCCGCGATTTTACAGTGACAGTGCCCTCGGCAGCCGGCAACCACACAAAAGTCCAGCTGGATGTCCCTGTCGCTGCCCGCCACGTCAGACCTCCGTCAACGGAGACATCAACGCCAGCAACAACACCACCGGTGTCAGTGGCAGTGCCGTTTATTATAACTGATGACCCTGCGGCAACCGTTGCACCTTCAGCCGGATCTGCTATAACTGAAACAGGCTTGGTGAGATCAGCCGGAGACGTGGGTGTTATAAGATCTGACTGCTTTGATAGAGGGGCCACTCCCATGTCTGCAAACAGGTTCAGCGTCGCCTGCTGCATTGCGAGACTCGGTGTGGCCACAAGGCCGTCATGAGTGCCGTCAAGACCCCAGGCCCACTGGACCGTTCCCGCCCCGAAAACCAGGGCATTGTTCTGCTGTTGACGGTAAAGAGATAGCTTATGCGTGCGTCCGCCCTCAACAGTCTGCGACATGGTAACCCTCCCAGCAGGATACGTATCGAAATACTGCTCCCAGTCCATCTCATAGCCAAGAGTGCCGTACGGCATCGTAGCAGTCTGACCGTCAGCCAGGGCTGCCACTGAGGTGTTCCTCCAGAAACGAAGGTTCCTGTATTCGGACGGTACCTGGATGGAACTTACTGTCGGGTTCCAGCTTATCTGGCCGGTAAGTGCGTTCTCGGGCCTCCCTCCGTCACTGCCCGGGTAAACGGCTGGATCGCCGTCTCTCCATAGTCCTGTCCAGATATCCGTCGGGTCACAGTCGCCTCCACAGTTGTTCTCGCCCATAGTGCCTTCCTTATAACACACCAGCGTCCTTCCGTTATCCTCCCAGCGCACCTTCCAGTATACCTCATTGCCGCTGAAAAATGCAAGGTGAACTCCGCTGTTCCTGGCGTTCTCAAAATTGGTCCTTGCGGTTCCCGACCAATACTCATCATGCCCGACAGATATCATTGCCCGGTGGTTTGCCGGAGTTATAGTCTGAACAGCCATCCCCATATCCACATCGGTGGTATATGTTACATCAAACCCGTTCCTCTCCAGCCAGCGCAGCATGGGATATTCTGCATTGAACAGCCAGTTACCCGGCCCATAGCCCCAGTCACCTCCGCCGCGGGTATAAAACGGCCTGTTGTAGCTTGCCTTTACTGCATGTGTGAAAACGTCTACTGTTCTGCCCTCACTGTAAAAGTTATTGCCCCCGTACGCATTATAGGCCTGCCAGGTGGCATCGGATGTCTTGACCAGGATATCGGAATTGCGACTGTCGTCACGTACCACGAACACAATATGACTTGATCCGCCGTTATCGTTTCGGGTTAGCTTTGCGATGTAGATACCCGAGACAGCTCCTGTCGCCGTCCATGATGCTGACACGCTCCAGTTGGCACAGTCCGTCTTACCGGTCGACTGATCATACAGTGGATCGGGCTGCGCCACTCCGGGCAAGGTGTTACCTACTTCAGCAACCCGCCTGGCGCCAAGTCCGCCGTAATAGCCGAGTCTGTAAATGTTGATTGAGTATGTTGCCACCGGATCCACATCCACATAGAAGGAGACTGTCTCACCGGTATTGATGCTGAAGGGATTTGCAAATCCCTGTATGGAAGCATCTCCGTAACCTGAAATATCCCACTCCGAGGCGGGCGATCCGGTAAGGGCATTCTCAACCGTTATCGGGTTGCTCTGCGAAAAGAGCGGGGCCGAAAACAGAAGTGCTGATATAACAAAGGAGAGAAACTTTTTTGAGCCGGCACAGGTAGCTGGCATTACATTACCGTGGGGGGAGTTCATGGCAGGTGTTTTTAAATCCGAAAAAGAAATTATTATCTGATCCGCTTAAATGAAAATTATCAGGCGTTTCTAATGAAAGCCTGACTTGCTAAAGTTAGAATTTATTCTGAATCTGCCATGACAATTTTGACGTATCCCTTTCTACAAACAATGGATCATCAATTTTCAGGGATTAAAAAAAGGCCGGAAACTAATCCGGCCCTTTTGCCTTTTGATCACCCGCTCATGCCAGGACCTGCGGTGGAGCGAAAAATATTATTTCCCCGGCACGGCTATCTTCCTTGTGACAACCTTCGGTCCGTCGGTCACCTTCACTATCAGCATCCCGCGTGAACCGGCCGGCAGGGCGATGCTATTCATCTCTCCTCCGGCGAATCTTGTCTCTGCAATCATGCTGCCGTTCATGGTGTATATCTCGCATAGCGAACCCTCGCTGACCTCACCCTGGATGATGACCCTGCCTCCTGAGTTCCATATCTTCAGTCCGCCGTTGTCTGCACCGGGAAGTTCAACATCTGTCGGGCTGTTTGCCGATGCGATGATGTAAAACCGGCCTGTCCCGAAACTGTTAGCCGGGAGGGTTACTGTATAACTCTTCGTATTCAGGTCGGTAATTGTCCCCGTTACCTTGTCCTCGAGCCAGAACCGGCTGCCTTCCAGAGGAATTGTATATGCCGAGAAGGTAACCTCGCCTCCCGAGGCGAAGTCGAGTCCCACGGGCACGGCGGTGGTTCCGGCCATGTCTGAAGGCAGTGCCTGGCGGGTGAAGTTAAAGTCGCTGCCGCCGCCGGCCAGGTGTGTGTAAAGCTCTATTTCGGCTCCCGGGCTGAGGTGGCCGATGTCATAACCTGCATCCAGAC
>ENA-UPTA01006664-UPTA01006664.1-activated-sludge-metagenome-genome-assembly--contig:-NODE-6664-length-10143-cov-3.628866_pt1 | contig 10143 bp, 8 predicted proteins | sample MGYA00238184_ERZ773361 | MGnify/ENA primary metagenome ERZ773361 (study PRJEB29100, sample SAMN05720205) | activated sludge metagenome | isolation source: anaerobic digester from wastewater...
TACCGCTATGTGACTGGAGTTCAGACGTGTGCTCTTCCGATCTAATGATACGGCTGCTGCGACGGCCTCACCTGCGCGGACACTCCCGGAGGCGCTCGCTGCGTTCCCGGCACGCAGCCCGATGCGGGCGATTGCATCCCGCAGTACCAGTCGTGCGCGAACGATCCCAATGGCTGCTGTGACGGCCTGAACTGCTCCGACACGCCGATGGGGCCACGGTGTTTGCCCGCGCCGCAGGATGCAGGCACCGCATGCATCGGGCAGTACCAGTCGTGCCAGGATGATCCCAACGGCTGCTGCGACGGTCTGTCCTGCCAGGACACGATGATGGGGCAGCGCTGCATGTCGATTCCCCCGGTCAACGACGCCGGCACGCAGTGCGAGCCTGCCTGGTCGCCGTGCGACGACGCGAGCGTTTGCTGCGATGGACTCGTGTGCAAGGAAATCGGCGGCTTCGTGAGCCTCTGCCAGCAGCCCTGAGCCCCGCTCTCTCGCCTCCCGGGCGACCGACGCCCGCTTCCCCACCGTGACCCTGGCTCCTGCGCGGCCGACTGATCTAGAGTAGCGCCGCCATGCGTGCGCTCCCCTGCCTGCTTGCCACTCTCGCCGGATCCGCGCTGCTGTCCGCTGCCCCCGACGCTCTCGCGGAAGGTCGGCAGATCAACCTCTATCAAGCGGATGCCAAGACCATCAGCATCAACGGCGTGATCAAGGAGTGGGGCAACCCCTTCACCTCCTTGTCCAACACGCTCAAGGGCTCCGCCGCCGGCGTGGCGATGGACGTGTCCCTCGCCTACGACGAGCAGTGGATCTACGTGGCCGGGGAAGTCACCGACAAGCAGTTCGTGCGAACCCCTGCGTTCGGTGAGAACGAGGATCACGCCGAGCTGTTGCTCACGTTCCCCGACGACAGCGGCCAGTACCGTACGACCTACGAGCTGCAGCTCTACGCCGGCGTTCCCGGCAAGTCCGCCGGCCAGATCAAGGCTCGCGGCCTGGGTGTGGTGGCCACCGCGCAGATCGTCGAGATGCGCACCGGTGACGGCTACGACTTCGAGGCGAAGATCCCCTGGAGCCTGTTCCCCCCCGCGGCGCGCACGCGCACCGGCATCCGGGGCGCCGCGCTCTACCACAACGCCACCGGCGGCTCGATCAGCGGCGTCATCGGCACCGTCGACAAGACCTCGCCTGCCGCCTCTCTCCCTTGGATCCCCATCGCCTGCGAGCAGAGCCTCATCAACGGCCTGATGCACGATCGCGGGCTGTCCGGTCCCCCGTCCCAGGACTTCCACGCCGACGTCTTCGGCGACGCCATGAAGGAGCGCGTCATGCTCTTCGATCATTGGCTCGTCGTGCTCGGCGCCCACTACCGCGGCGGCTCCGAGTACTACTACGGCAATCTCGACGTCGACGTAGGCGCCGGTCAGCTCCCGATGTTCGAGGTCCGCGATGTCACCGGAGACGGCAAGAGCGAGCTGGTCATGCGCTTGCGCCACGGACGCGGCAACGGATGGCGCGAGATGCTCGCGGTCAAGGGCTTCGACAAGGACGGCAATCCCCAGTCGATCTTCGAGCACGAGACGGGCATCTCCTCGCCGGTCGGCACGATCCAGAACGACGTCCGCATCGCTCCGTCGGCGCGGGGCGCATCCATCCGCATCGCGCTGGGCTCCCACTCCGGGTACAACTCGGCCAACTTCCGCGAGCCGACGGAAACCGATCGTGACCCGATGCTTCTGCCTTGGGGCGAGATCAAGTCCAAGACCTTCGAGTGGGACGGCAAGCAGTTCAAGCCCACCGCGCAGGAGAAGAAGGAGCCCGGCGACGACGCTTCCGCGCCCGCGGGACCTCCTCCGCCTCCCGCTCCTCGCGCCCCCACCGCCGACGAGATGCTCGACCAGGTCTTCGCCCTCTACAAGTCGGAGCGCAAGCTCGACCCCAGAGCCCTGCCCAAGTTCGACTTCGTCACCAACGTCGCCGAAGACGAACGCATGGAACGCATCCTCGGCCACGACCGCGACCTCGTCGTCTTCGGCAAGGGCTTCAAGGAAGGCCGCGGCTACGTCTACGTCACCCTCTCCCAGTTCGCCGACCCCAAGGACGTAGTCGACGTGACCGCGCGCGACATGAACGGCGACGGTCTCGCCGACATCCTGGTGCGAGGCGTGCAACGCACCCCGGCCCCCGAGGAGCTCGGCACGGGCGAGTTCCACCGCGAGGTCCTCTTCATCTACACCGTCTCGCCCCAGAGCATCTCCCGCGTCTTCGGGGTCGAGACCGCGCTCGCCCTCGGCGACAAGCGTATCCAGGGCGCTCTCTCTCTGCTCGCCGGGCAGAACGGCCTCGACATCGAGCTCCGGCCCGGGCGCTCCGTCGGCTGGGACCGCTCCTCCTGGCCCTACAAGCAGGACACCGAGGCCGTCAGCGGGATCGAGCCCCTGCTGCTCCCCTGGACCACAAAACCCGTGCGATATCGCTTCGCTTCGGACCGCTACTCGCGCTGACTCCTTGCTCCTCGCCCCTCGCCGGGTTCCGTGTCACGATGATCGCCAGTGGCCCGCCCCGCGCTGAAACCGATTGCGTCGGATGACGACGCTTTCGACACCACAGAAGTGCCGGCCGCCGTCGTGTGCGCGCGCTGCGGCCGCCCCGATTGCCCCGGGTGCGAGAGCCCCGAGGAAACGACTCACCCCTCGGGCGTCATCGCCATCATCCCCTGGGAACGCCCCATCGGATCCACCTGGTCCCGCCTCTGGTCCACTTCCCTCGCTGTCTCCCTGCGCACCGACTCCTTCTTCGGTCCCCTCTCCGCCGGCGAGGTCGCCCCCTCTCTCCGCTACTCCATCGCCTGCGAAACCATCGCCGTCGCCTCCGTCGCCCTCTCCCTCGCCGCGGCCGTCTTCGCCATCATCCCCGGCATCACCATCGATGCCATGACCGATCCCCGCATCCGCAACATCGTGCTCCGCTTGTTCGCCCTCGGGATCCCCGGCTTCGCCGCGCTGCTCGTCGTCATGCACCTCGTCTGGGGGTGGGCCCTCGACAAAGGAGCCTGCCGTGTCGGCGCACGCTCCCACCGCTCCCAGGCCCTCCGATTCGGCCTCTACAGCACCGGCCTCGACCTGATGACCTCGCCCGTCGGCCTGCTCTACGCCCTGCTCGCCGAAGGCGGCAGAACCGCCGCGAAACTCCTGCCCGCTGCCGTCGAGGTCCCGCGGATCGCCACCAACGCCCTGCTCCGACGCGTCTACCACCTCGCCGACCTGCCCGCCGCCAGAGCACGCAAGTTCAGCACCATCACCGTCTCCGTGCTCGCCCCCGTCCTCGTCCTCGGCACGATGATCGCGCTAGTCGCGTCCCTGTTCCTCTGATGCCCCTGCCGTCCCAGGCCCCACCGTCGTGAACACCGATTCCGACGACGGCGCCGCCGCATGGCACCCCGCACAGTCTCGCAACGTCCCCGCTCGCAGCACCGCTCCGTCGGACGCGGCCACCGCGTAGCACCAGCCGCTGCCTCGTCGCTCCATCGCAAGCACCGGGCCGGGAGAGCGATCCGTGTTGCGTCGGTGCTCGGCCACCCACAACGATCCCGGTTCGGCTCGCGACCTCACCGCCTTGTCGTTGGCGCGAACCGTCGCCGTGTACTGCCCGCCGGCATGTCCCAACGAAACGAAGTCGCCGCGAACCGCCAACAGATGCGCGAGATCCGCGGGCTTCAGCGAGGGCATCGGCGGGTGGAGGCAGTCTACGGTCTCTGCCTCGCCGCTCGGACTCGTTGACGACGAAGCCGCGGCGGTCAGTGGGGATGCGAGCGCAGCCTCGCGCTCGACGTGCGCCGGCGGCGATCCATGGGGAGCCGTTGCGCGCGGCAACAGACACCCGCTCGCGGCTCCGAGCAGGAGCGCGAAGGGGAGACGTCCGGGGGCGAATCTCAGAAGAGCGCTCCGACGTTGACGGCGACCGTGTACTGCTTCGGCACGCCCTTCAGATCCCGGTCGTCGCCGTTGGCGGCCGCCGGATCCACCAGATCGGTGATGTACTGCACGCCGAGGAACACCATCTCGTAGCGGTACTGGCCGCCCACGATCAACCGCTGACGCTTCAGCCGCACGGCGTCGAACACGAACGTGTTGTTGAAGTCCAGCGGGCTGCCGCCGTTGCACACGGGCTGGCCGTCGTACGGGCGCGGCTGCGGGTTGCCGTTCACATCGGTCCCCGGCATCGGCGTGCCCGGTGTGCCCGGAACGTTGGGGCCTACGTAGCCGCACTGACGCACCGGATCGGTGTTCGGCGTCGTGTCGATGAGCCCCGAATCGCCGAAGATCCACGCCATCTGCCAGCCGGCATAGGGCGTGAAGACCGACGAGTCGGCGATCGTGAACGGCTTGGAGAGCTTGACGTCGAGGCTGACCGTCGTGAGCTGCAACTGAGGCGTGCCCGTGATCGTGCGCACGCCACCGCCCACCGCGAGATCCGGCAGCACGCCGAGCACGCCGCTGCGGAACCCTTCGAGCAGCGCCATGCGCACGTCGGCACCGATGATCATGAAGCTCGTATGCGACATGTACCCGAGCACACCCGCGAGCTCGAGCCCGAACGGGAACCCCTTGCGCACGCGGGCGAAGTACGTCTGCGCAAACGAGTCCGGGCTGTTGTTCCGGATGCTCGCCTGGTTCGTGTTCGGATCGATCGGCCCCTGCGTGCCGAGCTTCATGTAGTCCGCGCCCTTGTCCAGCGACGTGAACGCGCCTTCCAGACTGAGCTCGAAGCCGCCGTAGCCGGTCGTCCTCGCCGAATGCATCGACGTCGGCGCGAGCGCGAACCCGTACTGGTTCACGAGCCGCTTGAACGCTACGTCGTCGGCAAGACACTCCCCGGCCATCTGGTTCCACGCGCCCACGCTGCCGTAGCCGGTCGGCGTGGCCACCTGATGACAAGCCGGATTGCGCACGAGCCGCTCAAGGGCCGGATCCATCGGCTCGGCTAGCGCTTCCTTCGGGATTGCGATCAGCGACAGAACCGCGGTCGCCACCGCGAGCAGGCCTCGTGCACGCATGGTTTCTCCGGGCAAGAAGGCTACTTTCCCCGTAGTGACTGCGTCAAGCGCTCCGTGCCCTGCCCACGCCGATTGCCCCGGCTCGGCGGTCCCCCGCCCCGCGACCGCTGGCGTGCCAGGCTCCACAGCGGTATGCGCTCGCCATGCCCGGCCGCCTCCGCGCTCACCCCCTCGAGCTCCCCCTGCAAGTCGTGCTGATCGAGCCCGAGATCCCACAGAACACCGGCAACATCGCCCGCCTCTGCGCCGCTACCGCTTCCCCGCTGCACCTCGTCGGACCCCTCGGCTTCCGCATCGACGAGAAAGCCGTCCGCAGGGCTGGCCTCGACTACTGGCACCTCGTCGACCTGCACCGCCACGTCTCCCTCTCCCACTTCCAGCACGCCTGCCCCGGCGCCAACCTCTTCCTGTTCAGCGCCCATGCCCCGCGCTCCTATCTGGAGGCGCCCATCGGCCCAGGCGACGCCCTGGTCTTCGGGCGCGAATCGGTCGGACTCCCCGCCGAGCTCCTCGCCGCCCACGCCCTTCGCGTCTTCGCCGTCCCGACCCTCGGCGCCGTGCGCTCCCTGAACCTCGCCAACTCCGTCGGCATCGTCCTGTTCGAAGCCCTCCGCAGGCTCGGCGCCATGAACCAGACCTTCGTCGACTAGCGCCCCGCACAAAAGCCAACGCGCACCATCGGGCCGCGAAAGGATTCGCCGATGATGCGCGCGGGCTCTGCTTGCTGTTCAGGGAGGAGGTAACGAGATGCTTGGGCTGACGAATCTCCTTGGGTTGTGGGCTCTGAGCAGCTTCGCGGTCGCTGCTCCGTCGTGTCTCATCCACTTCAACCTCCGGTCCGTCGATCTGTTCCCACCCCGGAGATTTTTTTTGCGAAGGGAACTCTCTTGCCCGACGGGCCGAGGAAGGCTAGCTTGCGTCGGTCCGCGGGCCTCGAAGCCCGCACGACCTCGCGCCACTAGCTCAGCTGGATAGAGCGTCAGCCTCCGGAGCTGAAGGCCACTGGTTCGAATCCAGTGTGGCGCGCGATTGGGGGGAAAGAAGTAAGGGGAAGGCGGAGAGTGGGGCTCGTCGTCGGGCTCACCGGCCACGCGCGTGCGGACGCTTCACCCGCAGCTCGTCACGCGATACCGCTCCGTCGCCGTTCTTGTCCGCGTGCGAGAACCACCTCGGTACGTTCGAGGTGAACTCGGCCTGCGAGATCTTGCCGTCCTTGTTCGCGTCGAGATGCGCCATCATCCCGCCGCCCATCGGCCCACGAGGTCCGCGTGCTTCGGGCGCCTGCCCCTCGGGACGCTGCCCGCCCATCCGCTGGTGCATCGCCTGCAACTCCGACTGCTCCACCAGCCCGTCCTTGTTCGCGTCGACCCGATCGAAGTGCTCTCGCATCCGCTCCGGCGCCTCGTCCTTCGACAGCTTGCCGTCGCCGTTCTTGTCGAGCTGCTTGAACATCTCCGGTCCACCGCGATGCTCACGCCGCGCTCGCAGCTCCTGCTGGTCCACGAAACCGTCCTTGTTCGCGTCGACCCGATCGAAGTGCTCCCGCATCGGCTCCGGCGCCTCGTCCTTCGAGAGCTTGTCGTCGCCGTTCTTGTCGAGCCGCTTGAACATCTCCGGCCCGCCACGTCGCCCGCCCATTGCCCGAAGCTCCTGCTCCTCGAGCTGACCGTCCTTGTTCGCATCCATCGCGGTGAACCGGGCGATCGACGCGGCCTGCGCCTCGGCCAGGGTCACCTTCCCGTCCTTGTCGCCGTCCGCTTCCGCGAACATCTTCCCGCCGAATCCCTTGCCCCCGGGCCCCCGTGCGCCGAGCTCTTGCTGCACGGCGTCCGTGTCTTCTGCCGGACTGCCCGGGTCTTCGGAGCCGCTCTGGGTTGCGACGGTGCAGCCGGCTGCGAAGGCGGCGACGGCGAACATGGCGACAATCGACAATCGGATCTTCATGGTCTTGCCTCTCCGGGGCCTGGCTTTTTTGTGCCCCCGTGTCTCGTTTCGCCTCTTCAACGCCGTCTCGAGGGTATCCCGTCGGGCTTTTTTTTCTCCGCCCCCCACCGTCGCGTCACGGACGCTTCTTCGGCACCCACGCCCACACCATCTCGCACACGACAGGCTCCTGCCCTTCGTCGTCGTGAGCGCGCACGCCGACCGTCACCTCTCCCTTGTCCTGCGTCGCCATCTCGTCCCGCTGCTCTTGCGTCAGCCATGCGTCCACGTGCAAAGCACCCTTCAAGCGCTTCTTGTACTGCACCTGCATCGACTTGATCACCGGCACCCGCGAGTCGGGCAGGTTCATCGCCACGACGAACCCCGTCGCCGTCTCCGCCGCCAGCGCCATCGCCGCGGCGTGCACACCGCCAATGTGATTGCGCACGCACCGACGATTGCCCACCGTCACGCGAACCCGCTCGGACGTCATCTCGACGATCTTCACGCGCGCCGTGCCAACGAAGGGCACCACGCTCCGCATGAGCGCCGTGATCGCTTCGCTCCGCACCGGTGATGGAAGCTTCGACAGCCCGTCGATCAGTCTCCGCAGTCTTCCTGTCTCGTGCATCGTGCGCCTCCCCGCGGGGCCGATTCGACGAACCGCACCCAGCGTCCTCCGATGAGCCTTTCGTGGGGAACGTAGCGGGCCTTGTAGCGCATGGGACGGCAGCCCTCGATGTACAGCCCCAGGTACAGCCACCGCCACCCCGCATCGCGGCACATCAGCAGCTCACGCAGGATCGCATACGTCCCCGGACTGCTCGCCGCGTCCCGCGGATCCCAGAAGCAGTACACCGCCGACACCGCCTCGTGACCGCAGTCGAGGATCGACAGCGCCACCAGACGATCGTCGTCCCGATCCCGGACCTGCAGCTCGAAGGTGCTGACACACGAGCGCGCAAAGGCGCCTTCGTAGCTCGAGGGATCGTGCGACTCTCCCTCCTGCGCGAGCCCGCGCAGGAGCTTGTGACGCTCGTACAGCAGGAACTTCTCGGGCGTGTACGAAGGCTCCTCGATCGCGATCCGGAAGCGCGCGTCGCCATGGCGCAGCACCCTGCGTTGCGATGCGCTCGGCTCGAACGCGTTCGCATCGACCCGGATCGGCTCGCACGCGACGCACCCCGGGCACTCCGTGCGGTACAGGAACGGACCGATCCTGCGATCCCCGGCCCGAAGCCTCGCGTCGAACGCCGCCTCGGACAGGAACCTCACCGGCATCCGCAGCGGCGCCCGCATCTGGCGCCCGGGCAGATACGGGCAGTCGTGCGGCTCGTCGTGCACGATCAGCTCGTCATCGACTCCCTCCGCTGCAGGCCGATGCACCTCCATGCCTGCCCCGCTCAGCCGCGACGAGCAGTCCGCGCGCCGCGTCGCAACCTCGCCAGCCCGAGCAACGCAAGCACCGTCCACGCTGCCGCATGCCACCCGCTCCGTCGCGCTCCCGACGGCACCTCGCACGCGCATCCTCCCCCTTCGACCTCCAACAGCGTCGGCTCGATCGGCGTGACCCCTCTGCCTCCGTCGTCCAGCGAAGCGTCCCCCACCGAACCTCCGTCCTGCGGGGCCGCCCCGTCTGCCGATGACTCCCCTTGCACGTCGTTCCCTGCCTCCGCCACCGCATCCGCTTGTGCGACGACGTCCGGCTGCGCGTCCGTCCCGGCCTCCGGTCCTGGCTCGGGCCCCGATTCGGTGCCCGCCTCCGGTCCCGGTTCGGTGCCCGCCTCCGGTCCCGGTTCGGGTCCTGGCTCCGGCCCCGGCTCCGGGAGCGTTCCCTGGCAGCCCGAGGTGTCGAGGGCGCAGGTCGACGGGTCGCACGCGAGCTGCCCGCCGGTGTAGCCGAGAGCCATGCAGGTCTTGCCGCCGAGATCCGCGCCGTCGCACTGCTCGAACAGCACCTGCTGCGCCTTGCCGTCCCCGCACGCGGACGCGATCTGCATCGTCGTGCAGTGCACTGCGCCGCCCTGCGCCACGATCTCCGACGAGTCGATCCCGACGACCTCGTAGTCCGGGCCGAGGATCGACTGGTAGACCGCGAGCGCCGCGTTGTCGTAGTTCGATTGCGCGTAGGTCGGGACCAGCACGCGGTGATTCACGATCACCGAGTTGGTGTAGGTACGGTAGGTCCAGAACGTGTTGATCGTGGGGATCACCACGCGGTGCACCACGAAGGGGTCGTCGTCGACATTGGTGGAGGACTGCAGCTTGGCCACGTTCTGCTCGACGATCGCGTCGGCCTGCCCGTTGTTGCCGGTGGTGCTCGGCAAGTCGATCACGAGGATGTCGGTCGGCGTGAGGAGCTTCGAGTACATGTCCACGTGGCCGGTGCCCGTGTTGGGCGGGGGCGTGAGCCAGATGAACTTCTTGCACCCGGCGTATTGGCCGAGGAGCTGCTCGACCTCCTGCACGGTGTCCGCCTGCGGGTTGCCCGCCTTGTCGTTGTCGCTCGCGATGTCGTTGGACAGGATGCACGTGCCCCGTCCGTCGGTCTGGAAGTTCCCCCCCTCCATGTACAGCTTGGCGTCGTCCGACGGCGCGTGATCCTCTCCCTCGAGGCCGTAGCGGTTCACCGATGCCTGGCCGGCGAGGAATCCCGCCACGGCGTCGTCGAGGGGACGCTTGTCGTAGTAGTGCAGGTCGACGAACGCCAGGTGTCCCGGCTGGCCCTGCTCATAGAGCGAGAGCGGACCGAAGTCCCGGGACCACTTGGCGTTCAAGCCAGGGGAGTGGCGCAGCACGCGCACACGCGACAGGTCCACGCCCCGGGTGGCCAGAAATGATTCGTAGGACGAAGCATCCTGGCGTGTGAGCACGATCGCGCCGGCCCCCTTGGGCCTGGTTCCCTCGTCGATCATCGACAGGAGCATGTCGAGCTCCTGCGCCCAGATGTCGTCCTGCCAGTCCCCTTCGGTCACCAGGAACGCGGCCACCGGCTCGAACTCGGCGGGCACGCGGTATCCGGTGGGAGGCGGCAACGGAGCTGGCGCGCCGGGGACGGCGCCCGGTGGGGCCTTGCGACGCGGCGCCATTCGTTCGGCTCGCGTCTCCCACGCAGGCAGCGTCCCGGGACGAAGCTGCGCCTCGCGCGCTTGCAGCACCGCCTC
>ENA-UPTA01006667-UPTA01006667.1-activated-sludge-metagenome-genome-assembly--contig:-NODE-6667-length-10142-cov-5.217706_pt1 | contig 10142 bp, 14 predicted proteins | sample MGYA00238184_ERZ773361 | MGnify/ENA primary metagenome ERZ773361 (study PRJEB29100, sample SAMN05720205) | activated sludge metagenome | isolation source: anaerobic digester from wastewater...
ACAAGGCCGACTGGTCGCCCCTGGCCGGCCGCGACGTCGCGACCTGGCCCGATGCCGACGCCGCCGGCAAGAAGTACGCCGAGGCCGTCGCCGAGCTTGCCCACAAGGCCGGCGCTGCCCGCGTCCGGATCGTCCAGGTTCCTGACGGCTGGCCGGCCGGCTGGGACCTCGCCGACCCCCCACAAGACGATGTTGATCTAGGGGCGATGCTCGAGGCTGCGGTGGTCTGGTCACCGCGCCCAGACCTAGTTGCCACGCCCGAGGTACTCGAACAACTCAAACCGCGCCCGGCCACACCGGAGACCCCGAGCACGCCCGAGTGGCCCACGCTGCAACGCGATGCGCTGTATGGGCTGGCCGGCGAGATCGTCAACTCGATCGCACCGCGGACGGAATCCGACCCGGTCGCGATCCTGGCCCAACTCCTAGTCGCGGTCGGCAGCGCGATCGGGCGCGCGCCCTACTTCATGGTCGAGGCCGACCGGCACGGCTGCAATGAGTTCGTCGTTTTGGTTGGGCGCTCCGCCCGAAGCCGGAAGGGAACGGCAGCCGGTCACGTGCGGCGTCTCCTCCGAGGCGCTGACGAGGGCTGGTCGTCCGATTGCACCGCCTCGGGCCTCGGCTCGGGCGAGGGCTTGGTCTGGGCGATCAGGGACCCGATCGTGAAGATGGAGAAGGGTGCCGAGGTCGTCGTCGACAGCGGCGTCGAGGACAAGAGGATCCTGGCCTTCGAGAGCGAGTTCGCGTCAGTGTTGAAGGTGATCCAGCGCCCCGGCTCCACGCTGAGCCCGGTCATCCGCGACGCTTGGGATTCTCACGACCTGAGGACCACGGTCAAGAACAGCCCAGCCCGGGCGACGGCTCCTCACGTCTCCCTCTTGGGTCACATCACTGGCGAGGAATTGCGCGCGCTCCTGCTCGAAACGGAGTGCGCCAACGGGTTCGCGAATCGCGTCATGTGGCTGTTGGTGCGGCGGGCTCGCCTGCTCCCCGAGGGCGGCGGCCTGATGGGGAATGAGTTCGCCGGATTCGTTCGGCAGCTTCAACGAGTTCTTGATCACGGCCGGCGGTGCGGCGAAGTGAAGAGGACGCCGGAGGCCCGTGAGGCGTGGTGTGCGGTTTACCCCGAGCTATCGGCTGACCGCCCCGGGTTGATGGGGGCGATGACCGCGCGGGCCGAGGCACACTGCGTCAGGCTGTCCTTGCTCTACGCGATGCTCGATTGCTCGCCGGTGATTGAGGTGCAGCATCTGGCAGCCGCGTTGGCCTTCTGGAAATACGCCGAGGATTCATGCCGGTACGTCTTCGGGTCGGCACTCGGCGACCCTGTGGCCGACCGCCTCCTCGACGTGATCCGCACCAGCCCGGAGGGCGTGACGATGACGGTGCTCCACGACGCGCTCGGCCGGAACCTGCCCGCGTCGCGGATCACCGCCGCTCTGCAACACCTTGAAGGTCTCGACCTCATTCACTTGGAGAGGCTGACCAAGACGGGTGGCCGGCCCGCGATCGTCTGGAGGGCGAAGTGAGCTACCTCGACACGCTCCGCCGACTCATGGCCGATCGGGCCGGGGGGGTTAATTCGTTTTCTTCGTTTAATTCGTACCTCCAGCCCTCCCCGCAACCAACCTCGGAGGCGTCCCTGGAAGGGGTCGACAGTACGAAGAAAGACGAATTAACGAAGAAAGCCCCCGATGACTCCGGAGTAAATTCGTTTTCTTCGTTTAATTCGTACAGCGGCTGGATCGAAGTCAACATCCCGCCTCCGCCCGTGGCCTTGCGCGAGCTGGAGGTCGATCTTCGCCATTGGCCCGGTGTGCCGCGGTGTGCGGTCGCCGAGTTGGAGCGCGCCGGCGTCCCCCGCGAGGAGGCGATCGCTAGCGTGCGCGCGCAATACGGAAAGGAGTGAAAGTTGATCTCCAACGCCTACAACCAAGAGGAGCGGCGAGCCCAGACCTTTGGGAGCCCGCCGGCAGGCTGGGAGCGGGCCGAGGGCGACCCCGGCCTGATCAAGGTCCCGGCCGTTGCCCTGGTCGAGGCCGCCAGATTCCGGCGCGAGTTCCGAATCGCAAGCGGAGGGGCGCTGCTACTCGGGATCGAGTTTGCGCTGGCGGTGGTCACCGACCCGGGCGAGCGCGTCCTAGTCAACGACCACTACTCAACCCACGGCATCGGCCCGCTCGGCTTCCGGGTCGCGGCGGGCCTCGTGCATGACGGGAGCCGGTTCTACAACATGGCCGGCCTCGACGTGGGCAAGCCGCTGCCGGCGCACTGGGGGCGCTTGCTCGGATCGCTGCATCACAGCGCTGATCGGGTGGTCGATGAGCAGGTCGTTTATAGCCTGGTCAGCTCGGAGGGATGGCCGTTCAGCGCGGAAGAGTGGGAGGCGGCGTTCGCCGCTACCGGCGGGATGGGCCTGGTCCGCCGCGGATGCCGCGAGCGAATCCTCAGGACCTACCACGCGCTCACGCCGCGCGAGCAAGGGCTGATCCTCCGCCAAGCCGCCGGCTGCCGCGAGCTGGTCGACTTCAAACAGTCCGACCTCTCCAGCCCACTGGTCGAGAAGGTGTTTCTCCACGCCCTGGAGACCGCGATCGGCTCGGCCGACGTGACGACGCTGCGGGCGCTGGAGGGCGGGGTCATCGGTGAGAAAGGCGCGGTCTCGTGAGTGTCGGAGCCGCGTCTGGGGGCGGGGCGGTTCTCCTGATCTTCCGGCTCCGCCCCCGCTTTTTTCAATTCGGGGCTACCACCCCATGTGTAAGAACGGGAGCCGGCCCCACTCGGTGGTGGAGCGCGCCTGCCCCGACGCCCGGACGGAGCGCGCCCGAACGGTGCGCCGGTGCAGCACTCCCCGGGGTCGGCTTCCCTTTAGGTTCCGGGCGCCTCATGCACGCCCGGAAGCGCCGGGGCTGGTCTTTGACGAGATCCTCAGCCCTGGCGCGGTCTCCTTTCCGGAAGGGCGGGCGGGTCCACTCCCGCCTGTCCCTTCCACTTTTATGAGGAGGTGACTGTGGCTCGGTTCAAGATCACCGGCGCGGACAGGATCGTCCGCGAGATCAGCGGACTCATCACCCGGACGCGCGACATGACGCCCACACTCAAGAGGATCGGGCTCTACGGCGTCGAGGTGTCGAAGCAGGCGTTTGACGCGGAGAGCGACCCGGAGACGCACTCCGGGTGGAAGCCTCTCTCACCGAAATACAAGCGATGGAAGGAAAGCTACAACCGGAGGAAGGCAAACCGATCCCGGGGCGGATTGCGCGGCGTGATCGGGACCAAGATCCTCGTCTTCCACGGCGACCTCAAGCGGTCCATCCACCACTTGATCACAGGTAAACGCGGCGTGGCGATCGGGACCGGAGTCCCGTATGGCAACTATCACCAGCTCGGACGGGGCGTGCCGCGGCGACGGTTCCTCGGTCTGCACCGGGACGACCAGGAGGAGATCAGGGACATCGTCGCCCGCTGGCTGTCAGAAGGGAAGCGATGAAGATGAGCGACCAAGAACTCGAGACCGTGATGATCAGCCAACCATTCGGCGAGGGAGTGCCGGCGAAATTCCATCAAATCAGGGACGCGCTGTTTCACCAGCTCGCACCCGTTGGCACCGGTGAGCGGGCGGCCACTCTGGCGCTCGCGAACCTCGTCTTTGCGCTCAGGACGGAGCCAAGCCCCGACCAGCGCGTCGGACTCCACGCCGAGATGCTCACCGCAGTCGACAAGGTCCGGAAGATGCAACGCGAGCGTGAGGAGAAGCACGCCCGAGGGGAGGAGGCATGACCGACCACGATGGACCGCCGGAGATGACGATCGAACGGCTGCGGGCACAGTTCGAGGAGCGTTACCGACCTCAGGGAGAGATCGAGCGCCGCGCAGTGAATGAGGCCGCCCGGCTGGGCCTGGAACTCCGCACAGCGACCGCGCCGGAGCGCAGGGAGGAGGCATTGGAGAAGTTCCTCCAGGCGGCGGAGAGGATCAGCAGGCTCCAGCGAGAGCGCAGGGCGAGATCGGGCCGACGATGAGCAGCCAAGTCGCCGAGAGGGACGCGGGGGGTGAGTGAATGCCGCGGCGTTGCACCGTGTGTTCGCATCCGCAGGTCGCGACGATCAATCAGGCGATCGTCGAAGCGAAGCCGTTGCGGAGAATAGCGGCGGATCATTCGGTATCCGAGTCGGCAATGAACAGGCACGCGAAAGAGCACGTACCGGCCACCCTGAGCGCCGCAGTCGAGGCGGCAGAGGTGACCCATGCCGACCGCCTCCTCGCCGATCTCCGAGCCCTCCAGGCCCGCGCGCTGGGCATCCTCGACCAGGCGGAGAGTGCGGGCAGACTGCGCGATGCCACGGCCGCGATTCGCGAGGTGAGGGGCTGCGTGGAGCTGCTGTGCAAGCTGGCCGGCCAGTTGTCGTCGGAGACCACCATCAACGTTGCGAACGTCATCGTTTCGCCAGAGTGGAGCCGGCTACGGTCGATCCTCCTCGACGCGCTGGAGGAGTTCCCCGACGCCCGGGCCGCTGCCGGCGCTGCCTTGCTAGAGGCTGAGAATGTTCCATCTCGCCGGTGACCTTGCCCTCGGGCTGGACCCGGCCTTGATGTTCGCCGCCGCGGTCGGGCCGCCTGATCAATGGCAGGCCGACGCCCTCCGATCACGAGCGCCTCGGATGCTGTGGAACGCAAGCCGGCAGAGCGGAAAATCAACCGTGGCGGCAGCGCTGGCGGTCCATCGCGCAACCTACCGGGCGGGCTCGCTGATCCTCCTGGTCTCCCCATCACAAAGGCAGAGCGGGGAGCTGTTCACCAAGGCCCGCGGGATCTACCGCTCGATCGGCGAGCCTGTCGCGATCCGCGCCGAGAGTGCGCTTAGGTTGGAGCTGGAGAATTCGAGCCGGATCATCAGCCTGCCGGGGGCAGAGGGCACGATCAGAGGCTACAGCGGGGTCAGCCTCCTGATCCTCGACGAAGCCGCGCGCATTGATGACGACCTCTACGTCGCCTGTCGGCCGATGCTCGCCGTTTCGGGCGGCAGGTTGCTCGCCTTGAGTACGCCCTTCGGCCGGCGCGGTTGGTGGTTTGAGGCGTGGTCGGATGGTGGCCCGGGGTGGGAGCGCGTCAGGGTCACGGCTCACGACTGCCCGCGGATCGGCGCGGAGTTCTTGGAGCACGAGAAAGCCGAGATGGACGACTGGCATTTCCGGCAGGAATACATGACGGAATTCGCCGACAACGCGGACGCCGCCTTTAACGCGGACCTGATCCGCGCGGCGCTGAGTGACGACGTGAAACCGCTGATCGTGAGGGCAAGATGACCGAGCCGCGCTTTACCATCGGAGTCGATCTTGGGCAGGCGAATGACTTCACCGCCGTCGTCGTGGTTGAGTCGCAGTGGCTGGGCGAGTTCAAGCCTGAGCTTGAGTGCCGGATCAGGCACCTGGACCGCTGGCGTGGAATCTCCTACGTCGAGGTGGTCGACCGCCTGGCCGAGCTGCGGGCGATGCCGGGTCTACAGGACGCCGCCTTGGTGACGGATGCTACCGGGGTCGGGGTCGCGGTGATCGACATGCTCAGGGATGCCAACCTCCGCCCCGTCCCGGTCTCGATCACGGCGGGCGAGAACGCCCATCAGGACGAAGAGTCGGGCTACTGGCGAGTGCCCAAGAAGGACTTGGTGAGCGTGATCCAGTCGCTGCTCCACCGCCGGCGGCTCAAGGTCGCTCGCAATCTCCGGCTCGCCGAGACGCTGCTAGAGGAGCTGTCCGCGTTCGAGATCCGGGTCACCACTGCGGGCAACGTCCAGTACGGAACGTGGCGGGAAGGTACCCACGACGACCTCGTGCTCGCCGTTTCATTGGCGGCGTGGTGGGCTCGGACACGGCTGCCGCGCGCGCCGGCGGCCTTCCACAAGGTCGAGGGGCGGAGTCGCGTCTGGGGCGAGCAACCGCGAGTGTGGGCGGAGGAGCGGCTCCGGGGGATCAACCCCTACATCAAGTGCCCCGAAGACCAAGCGGCCTCCGACCTCTTGGGGGCGAGCCGCTGGCGGGAGTACGTTCGGCGATACCGGCGGGACCATCGAAGCGATGAGTGATGTGGAGATACGCAGTCAACCCATCATAGTCTAACTCGTTTGTTTCCAGTGGTGATTTTCCTCATGCCTCCCTATTGACTCCCTGAGTATGTTCCTGTAACGTTGTGTTGGGAGGATTCCAGCCATGCCATCCCTCATCCGAAAGAAGACGTGGACCAAGACGAACCGCAAGGGGCGCGAGGTCGAGGCGTTCTCATGGCAGGTCCAGTTCCCGATCGGCGAGACGGTCGCGCCGGCCAACGGCGAAGAGGGGGAGCCGGCCGAGAGTGCTCCGAGGAAGGTCAAGTACCTCTTCAAGTCCTTCGCGACGAAGGCCGAGGCTCAGGCGTTCCTCGATGAGAAGCAGGCAGAGCGGAAGACGGGCGGCGTGGTCAAGCCCTCCGCGCAGCTCGTCAAGGCGTACCTCCCCGAGTGGTTGGAGTCAGCCAAGCCGCGACTTCGCGCGAACACCGCAGCGAGCTACGCTCGGATCGTCAAGAACTACCTCGTGCCCCAGCTGGGGGACCTCCCGCTTCAAGCATTGACCCCGCTCTTGATCAACGCCGCGTACAGCCGGCTCCTCGGAAGCGGCCTCAGCGCGAGGACCGTGACCTATAGTCACGCTGTCCTGAGGCGGGCGTTGAAGTCGGCCGTCAAGTCGCGGCTGCTGTCGACCAACCCCGCCGCAACCCTCGTTGAGGACCTGCCCAAGAAAGACCCTACCCGGGAGATGCGCCCGCTGACAAAGGCCGAGGCAAAGGCACTCCTCGACGCGGCCCGGGCGATTGACGAAGAGGGGAAGCCCAAGCACCGGCTCGGCGTGTACTTCGAGCTGGCGCTCGTGACCGGCATGAGGCCGAGCGAACTCTTCGCGTTGCGGTGGGCGGACCTGGATCTCAAGGCTCGGCTCGTGACTGTGAAGCACTCCCTCGTGAGGACGGGCAACACCTGGAAGATCACCGAGCCCAAGCGGAACAGGAGCAGGCGTAGCGTGCCGATCCCCGAGGAGACGGTCGCGGCACTCAAGGCGTGGAAGGTGCGACAGGCGGAAGAGAAGATCGCGGCGGGCAGCGCGTGGAAGGGCGAGCGACGGTTCGTGTTCACCGGGCGGACGGGCGAACCGTTGGAGATCCGAAACCTGGCAGTTCGGGACCTCGTGAGGATTGCCCGGGATGCTGGCCTAGCTGCCGAGATCCCGCCGAAGCCTCCGCGCCGCGCGTCGACGTGGGAGCCTGTGTTCACGTTGTACGACTTGCGCCATACATGCGCGACCATACTGCTGGCCGATGGAGTCAACCCAAAGGTCGTCAGCGAGCGCCTCGGCCACGCCTCGGCCGCGTTCACGATGGACGTCTACTGCCACGTCACGCCGACCATGCAGGCGGAAGCGACCGCGCGTTACGGCGCGCTGCTCTACGGCAGCTGACGGACGCGGCGTGGTGGAACCTGTCGGCCCGGCCGGTAGGTTCACCGGGGGCATTTCGGGGCGCTTTTCAGCGGTTCGGATTCACGCCCGCCGAGACCCCCGCAGTCGTCATCCAATCTCCCTTACTTCCTCTTGATGAACTCCCGGTACTGCACGAGGTCAGCCTCGGTATCCGCGTCGCCATCGGCGCGCAGAATCACCAGCTCTATCTCGGTATCGTCGAGCGTCTCGCGGTCGAGGAGTTCGGCGGCCACCGCCTCGATTACCCGCCACTCTCTCTGGACAAACTCGCGAGCAGCCCGCATCGCGTGATCGAGACTCCATTCGAGCCCCCACTGTTGGAGGCGGTCTTGGGCGTCTTCAACATCGCCCTCCGCACCGAGGGCGGCTTCGTCTGCCGGCTGTCCATCCTCAAGGTTAGCTGCCAGCCCCGCGAGCAGAGAGACGATGAACGCGCGCGAATCGTCCGAATCCTGGCAGAGTTCGCCGACTGCGTTGAGGTACAGCCGCGGCCCGTCAAGTTGATGCTCGGCACCCTCTGTCCCGCGGTCATGGTCTGGGACGATAGTTACCCCGATTGGATTGAAGCCTGCCCTGTGATCGGCGACGGCGTGGGCGGCCTCGTGAATTGCAGTCGGTCGGCGTCTGTCGGGCATCTCGGCCTACTTGGCCCGCCGGGCTGCCCGCTCAATCGCCGCGTTGAGATCCTCGGAGATCATCCCGAGCTGTTCCCCGACGCGCGCGACGCGATCCGGCGCGGGACCCGACAACATCTCGTCAGCCATCCGAGAGAGTTGCTCGGCCACCATCCGCGCCCGTGCCGTGAGTTCAACCGCTTGGAGTTCGAAGCTCAGTCCGTCCATCATTCCTCCCTTGGGCTCGTCAGCCCGTAGCCGGCCGCCGCCAGCGCGTCGAGTTCGTCCAGGTCCGTGACCAGGAATTGAAGACCGGATGTGTCGGCTGGCTTGAGCGCCTCGCCGGTGTGCTTGAGCACGAGCACTGGTCGGCCGCCGGTCGCGGCGCTATGGTTGGTCGTGAGTTCCGCCTCAAACGAGTCTCCACCGATGAAGCTCCTGACCCTCATGTCACCTCCCTTGTTCGGGTTGGTCGTTGTCGATTCGGAGCAGCTCATCCTTCGGTGCGGTCCTGCGCCACACCTCGACCGCCTCCGCAACCCATCCGTGTACCGTCTCCCTGTTTCGCTCAGACAGTTCGGTGATCTCCGCAATGTCGGCAACGACGAACACAAACTCGGTGATCTTGCGGAGGATCTCTGCCTCTTGCAGTCGGAGTTGGTGCGCCTCGGTGAGCTTCCTCCACCGACGCTGCTGCTCTGGGGTCGGGCCTACGCCTTCCCGCCAGTCTCGCCCTAGTTTGGAGTGCCACAGCCACACCCACGTCAGCCTCGCCACGAGGGCCATGTGGACGCGATCGGGCGGGTTACCGCGGCCGTCCCGTGTACTGACCTCGTCCAGCGCCCGCTCCGCGGCCGCCATGTACTCGGCTCGCGCCCTCTCATTGCGGAACTCGCCCTCCCACATCGCGGCCATCTCGCCCGCACCGAACTCAACCCGGGGAAACGGAACGGCTCGGATGATCTCGGAACGGGCCGCATCGACGTCGGTCATGGTGTCCCAGCCGACGACCAGGATGTCGGGGACGGTGGGGGAATTGTCAGTGTCGACCGATGGCTTGCCGTTGGCATCACGGGGAAGTAGTCCGGGGGAGGGTCTCCAGGGAGCGGCCTTGCGGAACGTGCCGGGGGGCTTGTGGATCGCTCCGGCCGCCTTCTGCGAGGTGCCGGTCCAGTTCGCCGGGTCAATCGCCTTCAGGACCTTGAGGTGGGTTTCGAGGCATTGCCGGATCTCCCCGTTGGTTGGCCCGATCGGATGCGACAGCAACGTGCCGTAGGTCGACCGCAAACCGAGGGCCTCTTGGACGCCCGCCAGCAATCTACCCGCGAACTCTTGTTCGGCCGCATCTTGGAGATCGTGGGGCGGGTTCCACCAGCCGGCGGCCACGTGCAACCGGACGACATCCTCGGGGTCGAGGCACACTGGAGCAGGGGAGGGCAGCTTCGCCACTCTAAGGCGGTGGCGGAGGAGGTCGCGGATTCGGCGCAACGCCCTCACACGTTCCGACGTGTCGTCGGAGTGCATGTCATCCCCGCTTCGGTCTCTGATCGCCCGGCTGGGGTTTGGTGGAGAGGGCGAGCCTGATCAGCCACACGAGCGCCGCACCTCGGGACCGGAAGCGGTGGTCATGTCGGAACGTGTCGACCTGGTCGAGGAGATCCGCCGGACAGACGAAGTTGACGAGGGGTTTCGTGGTCACCATTTCCACATCCTCCGCGATCATCTTCCTGTAGATTAACGCGAGTTGTCAACCTGTGTATTTCGTCGTGATCGAGGGAAAGTCGCTCCGGGTTTTGACTCCCTTTTGACTCCCTCAGGTCTGGAAACACTCAAGAACACTCGCCGCGACAGGCGACGACACAAGCACACAGAATGTCACATAAATGATGATGACACTGATAGTTAGATAGCAGGCCGACACCGCAAGTCGTGGACCATCAAAGAGGTGGGAAATGGCCTAGTATGGATTCGTAATCACTAGGTCGTCGGTTCAATCCCGACCGTTGGCTCCAGAAAGCAA
>ENA-UPTA01006671-UPTA01006671.1-activated-sludge-metagenome-genome-assembly--contig:-NODE-6671-length-10135-cov-4.635218_pt1 | contig 10135 bp, 16 predicted proteins | sample MGYA00238184_ERZ773361 | MGnify/ENA primary metagenome ERZ773361 (study PRJEB29100, sample SAMN05720205) | activated sludge metagenome | isolation source: anaerobic digester from wastewater...
CCATCAGGGCCAGAGTTCCGGGTTCGGGCACATCGTTGGCCGGTGGGTCGCCGGCGATCATGTCTTGGTATTGGTCATTTTTCAAAACCATCACGTAACGGCTATCAACAGCGTCGGTGGTAGCAAGGGCATCTTTAAACAGGTTCCAGAAAGTTGTGGTGTCCTGATCAAGGTTAGTGGCTTTGAAATCTCCGCTAGCCAAATCCCAGCCGGTGTCGTACTTGCTTTCCCAAATTCCCAACTGAATCGCGGCGCCTTGTGCGCCTGTCGGATTGCGCAGCCAAGCGTAGGGGTCGTTTGGGCCCAGAACAGAATTGACCGCACCAATGAAGTCCAACGTTCGGGTAGTGGCTGCGTTCAGATCAATCTGGTAATTGAGAGACTGCCCGGGATTGATGTTTTGATAAATGTCATAGCAGTACATGAAAACATTGTCGACATCGGTAAAGAAGATTCCTGGCGTCACATCCACCAGATTTGTGGCGGTGCCTTGAAAGCGCCCGGCTGCAACGGACTTGGTCGATGTTCCCCCAGTTGAACCTGGGTTTGCGAAAGTGATCTTCACACTGTCAGAGCCCGACCCATTGAAGATGGGATTGTCAAAAGTAATCTGAACGGACGCCGCGTTGGCGGCAGTGGTTGCCACGGCGCAAGCCAGCAAGGCAAAGGTGTGTTTCAAGTGGGTCATAATGAGCTCCTATTGAATGAATAATACTGTTGTTAAGCAGGAATCGGGCCAATTAATTAATTCATTGATTTATATGAAATTTATGGCAAAAAATGTCGATTGAAATTTGAAGGCGTAAAGATTGCCGACAGCACTTTGTGCCTGACTGAAACCAACCGGTCGTCTGTCAGGTTTCCGCGGCATCCGCAGTCTTGAGCTCGCCGCACTCATCTTCGACGGCCAAAACCAGGGACTCAATTCGACTTCGCAGATCAGGATGTGCTCCTAATCTCCTTATCAGTTCTGCGTCACTCATCAATATTCCAGTCATGTCGCGTCTCCTTTGCTCCGTGGATAGGCCCAGAATAACCCCACAGCACTTTGAATCACACCCGTTCGCTGCATATCGCCATAGCACACGCTTGACACGCGCTATAATTGCCCGTTCCGTTATTCAGACTTCCCGGAGAATGTCATGCCGATCTATGCTTATCGCTGCACACAATGCGGATTTGAGAAAGAGGTGATGCAAAAAATCAGCGACCCGCTGCTCACCACTTGTCCCGCATGCCAAGCTGAGACTTTTGCCAAACAACTCACAGCACCTGGCTTTCAGCTCAAAGGCAGTGGTTGGTATGCCACTGATTTCAAAGGCGGTAATAAGTCCTCAACAACAGAAGTTGCAAGCTCGCCCACCCCTGCTAGCACGACCAATGCATCTTCCCCTGCATCGGCCACGCCTGCTACTCCGGCAGCACCGACCACCTCAAGCACAGCGACTTCAACTTCGTCCGTCAGTTAAATTTTTTGAACCTAGATATTTTGAAAAAGTACTTCCTCACCGGCTTGCTCATCTGGGTACCTCTAGCCCTAACCCTCTGGGTGCTATCGCTCATTGTGCAGTCAATGGATCAAACCTTGACCTTTCTGCCGAAAGCCATCCAGCCAGAGCGTTTATTGGGTTTCTATTTGCCTGGTTTAGGTGTTGTGCTCACGCTGCTGGTTGTGTTTTTCACCGGTTTATTCACCGCAAATATTCTCGGGCAAAAATTAGTGCGCTTTTGGGAAAGCCTGCTTGCGCGAATCCCTATCGTCAAGTCGCTTTATTACGCTATCAAACAGGTGAGCGATACGCTGTTTTCGAGTAATGGTGAAGCTTTTCGCAAAGTATTGCTCATTCGCTACCCGCACCCCGATGCTTGGGCTATTGCCTTTCAAACCGGTACGCCAGCGCGTGCGGTTGAAGACCTGCTGCCAGAGGAATATGTGGGTGTATTTATTCCCACTGCCCCTAGTCCAGTGAACGGGTTTTTCTTTTTTGTGCGCAAAGCAGATGTCATTGAACTCAACATGGGTGTTGATGATGCCTTGAAATACATCGTCTCCATGGGTGTAGTTGCCCCACCCATGCGCACAGTGCCACATGGTCATCCACCTGTCATTTCACCTACTCAATAATTACCGCCCTTAAGGCTTTTTGTCGGATCACACTTTATGCGTACTCATTACTGCGGCCAAATCAATGCCTCCCATGTTGATCAAATTGTTACCATTTGCGGCTGGAACCACCGTCGGCGTGACCATGGTGGCGTGATTTTTATCGACTTGCGTGACCGTGAAGGCATGGCGCAAATCGTGTGCGACCCTGATCGTCCGGAGATGTTCGCCATCGCTGAAGATGTGCGCAACGAATTTGTCCTGCGCGTAACCGGCCGCGTACGCCGCCGTCCTGCCGGCACCGAGAATGCCAATTTACCCACCGGCGCGATAGAGATTCTGTGTCATGAACTCGAAGTGCTGAACACCGCCGTAACGCCGCCCTTTCAGCTGGATGAAGAAAACCTCTCTGAAAACGTGCGCTTGACCCATCGCGTAATCGACTTGCGTCGCCCGCAAATGCAAAAGAATTTGATGCTACGCTACAAAGTCGCCATGGCTTTTCGCCGCTTTCTCGATGACTCGGGCTTCATCGACATCGAAACGCCGATGCTGACCAAATCAACCCCGGAAGGCGCGCGCGATTATCTGGTGCCATCACGCGTACATCCCGGCCAGTTTTTTGCCTTGCCGCAATCGCCGCAGTTATTCAAGCAACTGCTGATGGTTGCAGGCTACGACCGCTATTACCAAATCACCAAGTGCTTCCGTGATGAAGACCTGCGCGCTGATCGCCAGCCTGAATTCACCCAAGTGGATATTGAAACCTCATTTTTGACCGAGATACAGATTACCGACTTGATGGAAGCCATGATCCGCAGCGTTTTCAAAACTGCACTGGCTGTCGATTTGCCCAACCCATTTCCACGCATGACATACCATGACGCCATGCAGCGCTTTGGCTCGGACAAACCCGATCTGCGCGTCACACTGGAAATGGTGGATGTGGGCGATGTCGTAACCGATGTCGCATTCAAGGTGTTCAGCGGCCCGGCCACTTCCGGTGGACGCGTGGCTGCCTTACGCATACCGGGCGGCGGCAGCGGCGAGAAAGCGCTCACCCGCAGCGAGATTGACGCTTACACCGAGTTCGTCAAAATCTACGGCGCCAAAGGCTTGGCTTACATCAAAGTAAATGACGTCACCCAACTTAATGAGACTGGCCTGCAATCGCCCATTGTCAAAAACCTGCATGAAAAAGCGCTGGCCGCCATTGTTGAGCGCACCGGTGCGCAGTCGGGTGATTTGATTTTCTTCGGCGCCGATAAAACCAAAGTCGTGAATGACGCCCTGGGCGCCTTGCGCAGCAAAATCGGCCACGAAAAAGGCTACCTCACCGGCGAGGCCTGGCGGCCATTGTGGGTGGTGGACTTTCCCATGTTCGAATATGACGAAGACAACCAGCGCTGGAGCGCCTGCCATCACCCCTTCACCAGCCCGAAAGACGGTCACGAAGCGCTCATGGCCACCGACCCTGGTGCCTGTCTCGCCAAAGCCTACGACCTGGCCTTGAATGGCTGGGAAATGGGTGGTGGCTCGGTGCGTATCCACCGCGCCGATGTGCAGGAAAAAGTCTTCCAGGCGCTGGGCATTACGCCAGAAGAGCAGCAAGCCAAATTCGGTTTCCTGCTCGACGCCTTGAAGTACGGCGCGCCTCCGCATGGCGGCCTGGCCTTTGGTCTGGACCGCATTGTCACCATGATGACCGGCGCTGAATCCATTCGCGATGTCATCGCCTTCCCAAAAACGCAGCGCGCACAGTGCTTGCTAACTGATGCACCCTCTGACGTGGATGAAAAGCAGTTACGCGAGCTACATATTCGTTTGCGGCAAAAAGTCGAAACCCAGCTTTCTGTCGGGTAACCATCTTCCGGATGGTCAACTTGATCTTAATAACGTGATACCGATCTACTAACCAGTATGCGTTTTTACCGGCTTTTTTTGCTTATCGGGTTTTTTTGCTCGCTAGCGGCTTGTGCCAGGAGCAATTCGCCGGTTGATCCGTTGCCAGCTGAAGCTTATGCAACGCTCACACTAATTGACCAGAACGGTCCTTACCCCTACAAACGGGACGGAATAACTTTCAATAATTTCGAGCGCCGTCTTCCCGACAAACCGCGTGGCTATTACCGCGAGTACACCGTACCAACCCCCGGCCGTCGTGATCGCGGCGCGCGGCGCATCATCACCGGTGGCTTCCCCCCGGTCGTTTTCTACTACACGAACGACCACTATCGCAGCTTTCAGGTCATCACACGATGAGCAGCAAACATTATCAACAGCTCTTTGCATCCCTTGCCGACGCTGGGGTTTACCATTTACCCCACGGTGCGATTGATGATTTGACCACTGGTGCCCGTAACGCAGGATGTCTCGTACAACACGTGAACTTGCGTGCTGTTCTTAACCATGATGAATTGCTGACAGCGCTTGGCCAGCAACTGGGTTTCCCCAACTGGTTCGGTCACAATTGGGATGCGCTCTACGATTGCCTGCTCGACATGGGTTGGCGACCGGCAGAAGGCTATGTAATTATTCTTGACCATTGCGACAGCATACATGCACAAGCAGAAGATGACTTTGTCACGCTAACGCAGATTTTCCAGCAAGCTGCGGACGAATGGCGCGAACAAGGTGTGCCCTTTTGGTGTCTGATCGACATGCAGTCTGATGGCATTGCATGGTTGCCAACGGTAAACCAACCCGTCCCATGAAATTCAAAAAACCTGTTTCAGTGCTCGTGGTCATTCACACCCCGGCGCTGGACATCCTGTTGCTTGAGCGTGCTCAACGCGCAGGCTTTTGGCAGTCCGTAACGGGGAGCCAGGAAGATAACGAACCACTACTTAATACGGCACAGCGTGAAGTTACCGAAGAAACCGGCATCGCCGCACCTTTAGCGGATTTTCTCGACTGGGAAAAAACCAATGTATTCGAAATTTTTCCTGAGTGGCAATATCGTTATGGGCCGGGCGTAACGCAAAACACCGAACACGTTTTCAGCTTGCAAATTCCCGCGCCGTGCAACATCACTCTCTCTCCTGACGAGCACCGCGCCTATCGCTGGCTGCCTTGGCAAGAAGCCGCTGCCGCGTGTTTTTCATGGAGTAATCGTGAGGCAATCTTGCAGTTGGGTGAGCGTCAGTCAGATAAGCGCTCGTTGGATAGACCCTAGTCAGGCGCTAACGAATCAAGCGGTGTTGCAAGCAATTCGCGCAAACACACTGGGCAGTAACAACTCAGGGCCGTTTTTTCAGCGCTAGGCAGCACCGGCAGATCGGCACACCAACATGTGGGTTGCCCAGCAAGCGCGCCGCAAGTAAATGTTTTTGCACAGCGGGGACAAAATGAAACCGCGTTTTTAACCGTCATTTTTGCTCGTCCTAGCGATTATTCGCCGTCTCGTCATCCGCTACGGCAAGAGAACCTGCCCACGTCCCGCCAGGGGATAGCATCCCTTCGGGACATCAAGCGGGAGTCTTAAGTCTGCAAAACTAGGCATACCTTGTTCGACCACCTTGTAGCGCATCCACAGCAGAGAAGGCAAGGTTCTTTTCTGCCCTTTCTAGCTGTGCAGGTGCTTCATCAGTGACTTCATCAGCGCCAACTCTTATGCTCACGCTCACACACGAGCTAGGCAGCGTCGCGCAATCCATGCATCGAGCGACAACTTTCCCGGGCCATACAAAATTAACGGGATGAGCATCGCCATGAACAGTAAAGGCAGCTTGAAATTACCAAAACCATCGTCCGTGATGGCATACCCTTTGATCAGCTCAGCCAGGGTATGCCATTCTGCCGGCCAATGTACGGCAGCCGTGGCAACAACCGTGAGGATAAAAAGTGATACAGCAAAAAATCGTGTACCCAACCCAACCACGATAGCAACGCCGCCGACCAGCTCGAACCACGTCGCTATTGACCAGCTCACATTGGTCGGCAGGAGATTAAATGGTGCAGGAAACTTGTCTTGAACATCAAGAAACCAGTTTTCACCCTGATGCTTTTCAAGGCCAGACTCAAAAAATTCCCAGCCCAGCAGCAGCCTTAGACCGAGAAATCCAATCCAATCACCGATGGCTTTTAGAAACCGTGTCAATGAACCCCATAACTTAATCATTTTTTACTCCCTAAAATAGCACCTGCGGCGCGTAGTTGCTCTAGCAAATCTGCGCCATGCGGAAGGAGTAATTCAGGCTCGGGATGCTGCAATTCCTGGGCAACCTGCAGACAAGCATCGCGCCCACTCAGCACGCCTTCAGCCGCTTGCAACAAAGCCACCAAACGGGCGCTAACAGGATTCAACGCGATGAATTGCACCGCCTCGTGCGCATCCCGAAACACCAGCAAATTCGTTGCGCTGGGCTTGCGCGGGCGCCATTCGGAACTGATGCGGTGCACCGGCCAGACATAAGCCAGATTCATTGCTGCTGCCGCCAGCACTGGCTGTTCATCAAGCAAGTTACCTGTCGGGTTGTAAACAGGCGCTGGCACATCCATCACATCAACCGCGAGTTCGACCCATTCGTAATGCGCGAGCTCCGGCAACCAGGCAGGAAAAGTTATTGGCAGTGAGGGTGACGTGAGCAGCCAGTGCAAAAATTCACGCGGAATTTCACGGAAGTAGGGGGTATGACACCGCGCTTCACGAAAAAAGGCATCAACCAATCGCGGCCAGCGCCGCACGCCAAGCAGCTTGTGCGTAATCGGAAAACACGCCAGCAAAAAGCCCTCAAGATTATTGCGGACCAGGCCGTGATAGATCGTCGCACGGCGGGCTGATATACCCACAGGACGCGGCACACGATGGGGATGACGCAAGTGGCTGGCCAGCGCGAATTGAAAGTCCTGAAAAGGAAGCTGCGCGTTCATGCGACAGCTCGTTGCAATATATTTTTATGCATTGCATAGTTCGCCTGCAACGTGGCGATTTGTTCGACCTCTTGGCCAAGAACGCCCAATTCTGGAAAGTTGAAATCGCGTTCAAGGCAAGTAGGCACTGCACCACACAGCGCATAGGCCTCTTTGAGCAATTGCCACACCGGGTCGATAACATCCGCACCATGGGTGTCGATCACCAGTCCATCCGGCTCGACATAGTGACCGGCCACATGGATGTAACAAGTACGATCCAGCGGCAAAGCCCGCAGAAATTCACTCGCCTTAAAGCCGTGATTCAAGCTATTGACGACAATATTATTCACGTCCAGATGTAGTAAGCAATCCGCCTCATCAACCACTGCGCGGATGAATTCTGATTCCGTCATTTCTGCACCTGGCGGAATAAGATAAGTCGAGGCATTTTCAATCCCGATCTGCATGCCAAGAATATCCTGCGCACGGCGGATGCGGGCGGCAACCCAGTGCACGGCATCGGCAGTTAACGGAATCGGCAATAAATCATACAAGTGACCATCATCCGCACACCAGGATAAGTGCTCGGTATACAACGTGATGCCGTGCTGCTGCATGAAGCTTCGCGTGCGCTGAAGCAGGGACTCATCCAATGCTGAAGGTCCGCCCAGATCAAGCGACAAGCCGTGACAAACAAAAGGGTAACGCTCGGTAAAGGCGCGCAATTCTCGCGCTGAACCGCCGCCCATGCCAGCCCAGTTTTCAGGCGCCAGCTCAAAAAAACTGACTGAATCGGGTACCTTGGCTTTCAGTTCAGGAAGCAATTCCCGCCTGAAACCAAGGCCCGCACCTGAAATCACATGTGATTTCATGACAAACGCTAAAACGATTACTTGGCTTCTTCAGCCTTGGGCGCATCCATTTTCTTATCCGCGCCACAGCTGCCTTCTTTTTTCTTGTCAGCGCCGCATTTGCCTTCGCCACATTTTCCATCTTTCTTTTTCATTTTGTCAGCACCGCACTTACCTTCGCCGCATTTGCCATCTTTATTTTTCGTTTTGGCGCCACATTTACCTTCGCCGCATTTACCATCCATTTTCTTGCCGGCATCAGCGGCTGCAACCTGGTAACCACCATCGAGCTTCTGCATGGCAAAAGGATTGCCGCCAGCGAAAGCTGCAGTACTGAGAACGGTGGTAGCAAAAGCTGCACCTACAGCCAGGGTAAGAGAGTTCATCTTTTTCATGGTGTTGCTCCTTTAAATTGTCAATGCTTAATGTGAATTTGAATCACGGTCATGGTGCTCTCGCCAGGCCCCTGTGGCAGTTCGCAGAAAGTTAAAATGTTGCTGGGTCGCACGACAGCCACGACAGAATAACAAATGTACTTGCAAACCGAAACGCTCACTGAAAGACAATGGACGATCCAGTTTTTGAGACATCAACTCTGTTTCTTCGCGACACGACAACATTCAATTTTCTCCAAACCAGCGTCGGGACAAGCAATCTCGCAATCCCAAACGCGCCCGGTGCAATAGCACCCAGCAATTCGACGCAGACAATTTCAGTTCCTTACAAATTTCTTCAGTTTCCATGCCTAGCAACTCCCGCATGCCAAAAACTCGTGCAGGTTTTTCAGGCAGCCCGCTGATACAAACCTCGAATACCTCCCAGAATCGCTTCTGCTCCAGCGAAGCCTGCGGATCAGCCCATGGCACGGGCTTCGCAGCCCAGTGGCCACGTTCATCAAACTGATTTTCCAGGGCCTCTTCAAACCCTTGCTCCTGCTCGACATCAACAGCCGTTTGTGGTTGGCGACTGCGCCGACGAAATTCATCAATGATCTTGTTTTTCAGAATCGCAAATACCCAGGTCGAGATCGACGCGCCGCCAGCAAACTGATGCGCACGTTCTGTTGCCGAGAGTAGCGTGTCCTGCACCGCATCTTCTGCCACTGACGCATCACGCAGTTGTAAAACAGCAAAGCGCAACAACCGTGGTCGCAATGCTGTCAGGGTGATAGTCCATTCGTCAGGGCTCATAGCCCGTCTATCTTACCTGCTCTTGAAAACCAAAACGGCATCCTCATATAGCGATAACCAGACGCTCACACGGGTGTCCGTCATTAATTAACTACTTAACATGAAAGGAAAGACCATGAACAGCCTGATTTATCGTGATCCGTTGAATGATTTATTGCGCGGTTTTTTCGTGCGTCCGGTGGAGTTCGGCGATACCAAAGAGGCACCGGCATTAACGGTCGATGTAACCGAACAAGACGAGGCCTATGCGATTCATGCTGAAATCCCCGGTGTGAATAAAGAAGACATTCATGTATCCATTGACGGTGCAGTGGTATCGATCTCGGCTGAACGTCGCAACCAAAAAGAAGTGCGGGACAGCAACAAAATCCTGCGTAGCGAACGCTATTTTGGCAAAGTATCACGCAGTTTTCAGTTACCGCAAGAAGTGGATGAATCACAAGCCAGCGCGAAGTATAGTGAGGGCGTGTTAGAGCTTCTGCTACCCAAAAAAGCAGCTTCACAGGCCAAGCGTTTGAGCATTCAATAAAAGGCATGAAAAGTCGGCGCTGACAATACGGCGGCAATACAGCGATAAGCGCACGAATAAACAGCCATTGCGCAAAAAGGGTGCAGTGTGATGAGCACTGTGCCCTTCTGTGCGCTTTTTCTGCCCCCCGTTTGTGTAACGCCCCGCTAGAATAAACAGCGTTTCCATTCACCCTGATCACCCATGACAACCAAACCGACTCCACAGACCAAGGCTGGTGTGCTGACTGAGGCGCTACCTTATATCAAGCGTTTCCATGATCGCACCATTGTTGTGAAATACGGCGGCAATGCGATGACGGATGAAAACCTGAAGCAATGCTTTGCGCGCGATGTGGTTTTATTGAAGCTGGTCGGCATGAACCCCGTCGTCGTACATGGCGGCGGACCGCAAATTGAAAACCTGCTCTCCCGCGTGGGTAAAAAAGGGACTTTTGTGCAGGGCATGCGCGTGACCGACGCAGAAACCATGGACGTCGTTGAAATGGTGCTTGGCGGCCAGGTCAACAAGGAAATCGTCAACCTGATCAACCAGGCCGGCGGCAAGGCGGTGGGCGTCACCGGCAAGGACGGCAGTTTCATCCGCGCCAAGAAACTGATGATGGAAG
>ENA-UPTA01006673-UPTA01006673.1-activated-sludge-metagenome-genome-assembly--contig:-NODE-6673-length-10134-cov-9.288421_pt1 | contig 10134 bp, 3 predicted proteins | sample MGYA00238184_ERZ773361 | MGnify/ENA primary metagenome ERZ773361 (study PRJEB29100, sample SAMN05720205) | activated sludge metagenome | isolation source: anaerobic digester from wastewater...
AGTAAGTCTTCGGCCTGTAGTTCTCCGGTGATAACGTAATAACTCAGATGTCCCCATATGGTAGATTCTGCAAACCCCCTTTCGGTAGCGATTTGCGGAATACTTTTGTTTTCGCGGAACAGCGCCAGACTTACCGATTTGGATTCCGGCTTTTTTTCTTTTTTCTTTTTTGCCGGGATGTCGTCGGCAGGAGTTTCGCGTTCAATGGCATTTTCGAGGCAATAATCATGTACCATTTCGAGAATGTCGCCGCCAAACTGTTTAAGTTTTACCTTGCCCAGTCCCTTTATTTTCGATAGTTCTCTTTGTGTTGCGGGTAGTTTATCACAAATCAGTTTCATGGTATTGAATGGCATTACCATAAACGGCGACACCCGTAAATCGTCGGCAACCGAAGCGCGCCATGCATGAAGCAGCGAATACAGTTTTTTGTGATTGATTAATTTTACTGAGTTTTCGACAGGCACTTTTTTTAGTCCAAGCGTTTGCATAAAGCCGGCCTCAGCATCGGATACCGCCCTGAGGTAAGTCTGTATATCAAGCCCACCGGTTACCGCCCTGAGTGCTGCGGTTTTTAGCACCATAGCCAGCTCGAAGCGACCGGCTGATTCTATGATTTCTTTTTTCACTTCCTTGTTGTCGGAGTCGAAACCGATGCTACTCATCGGAATGGCAAACAGCGACGCCATCTTTTCGAGAAAATAGCTTGCGGCTTTCGAAATACGTTCCTGCAATGCCGGATTATCGCAGGGCAACAGGTCGGGATTTTGTTTAATGATTGACCGCAACTGGATGTTAAATTTATCATTCACCTCATACATTTCCGAAACTGCATCTGCTTCGATACGCCCGAAAGCTGCTTCATCGGCACTGTGAATTTTGGAAGCATTGAGCTGATAGTGTTTTTTCAGCGACCTGAACTGACGTTGTAAATCGCTGAAATCGAATATCGAAAAGACGACTTCCTGCTGAAATGCGGCTTTCGATTCGCGCAGGGAGTCTTCGCCGGGCTCGTTTTGCAGGGCTGTTTCGTTGAACTCGCGTATGTTGACATCGGTTTTTATGGCATGGCGTTGTATCTTCGAAATAAGAACCAGTCCTTCGAGAGTTCGGCAACGGCTGAGGGCAACATACACCTGCCCTGAGGCAAAAGCCTGATTCACATCGAGAACGGCTTTTTCGAATGTAAGTCCCTGACTTTTGTGCACCGTAATAGCCCAGGCAAGTTTCAATGGAATTTGCTTGAAACTGCCTATAATTTCTTCCTCAATTTCGCGCGTTTCTTCGTTGAGGTGAAGCTTCACATTGCTCCATTCTTCGGGGCATACTCTGATTTCTTCGTCGTCACCCTTGCATTCAACCACCACCGAGTCTTCGTCGAGACGGGTTAGGCGGCCAATTTTACCATTATAATACCTTTTTTCGGGTGAAGAATCATTTTTTACAAACATTACCTGTGCCCCGGGTTTAAGCTCCAGCACCTCGTCGGTGGGAAACATATAGGATTGAAAGTCGCCCGTTATATTAGCCTTGTACCTGCGTGAACGCGATTTCAGTGCGGCCATTTTTTTGTCGTTAATCAGCGCTGCACCGGCATTGTGGGTTGTGAGGGTAATATAGCCTTCCGACTCATCGGGGTCAAAGTTTGCAATATACCTCGAATTTAACAAATCAAAAGAGGCCTGAGACATCGAATTGTTTCTGATTTCACCCAGCAGTTCAATGAATTTTTGGTCTTCCTGGCGATAGATTTGCTTTAGTTCGATGGTAGTAAACCCGGCTTTGCCCAGGGCGTGGCTGTTGAAAAAGTATGCGTTGGAATAATATTCCGACAGCAGCCTCCACTCATCTTCTTTTACGACGGGAGCCAACTGGTTTAAATCGCCTATCATCAGCAGTTGCAGTCCTCCGAATGGTTTCTGATTATATCGGTATCGCCTCAGCATGCTGTCGATGGCATCGAGCAGGTCGGCACGCACCATACTGATTTCGTCAATAACCAGCAAATCGAGGCTGCGGATGAGTTTAATTTTATTGCGGGTCATTTTATGTACAAAACCTTCCTGCGACTCACCGGTATTGTTTTTCGGACGGGAGGACGGTTGCTGTTCTGGTATAAAAGGAGTAAAAGGCAACTGAAAAAACGAATGAATGGTTACGCCTCCGGCATTTATAGCAGCCACACCGGTGGGAGCCAGAACAGCCATACGTTTGGGGCAGTTTTCCCGGAGATTACGCAGGAATGTGGTTTTTCCGGTGCCGGCTTTTCCGGTCAGAAAAATATTTTGGTGGGTATTTTGCACAAACTCAGCGGCCAACAATAGTTGGGGATTGGTTTCGTGTATGTTGGTTGTGCCCACTTAAAGCAGCGTTTTAATTAGTAAGGCTAAAAATACAATTAAATATTTACTATTAAAATGTCTCAGGTAGAAACAATGAATTTACGGATAATATGCTTCAACTATTGCATAAGCATAGTTTGTATTATCTACATCGTCATTATTGCTGAACACTGTTATTTTATAAAGGGGCATACTATTTTGGTCTGATTTCGTAACAATCCAAGTAACTGCTTCATCATCCCTCCTAAAATCAGTCGATATATTATAAAAAGTATCAGCTGACGAAGCATTTACATGATTTCCACCACTATCCTCATCCACATCATCATAAGAATAAACTCCAGTATAGCCCGATTTTGGAGCTATAGAAATGTATGCTTGTGTACCTCCAGTAATTCTTAAAGTAACATATGGATCTGTATAAATTACTGTGTTAGCTGAATCAATATTGGAAACAGTAGTTAATCTTTCTACCTTTTTAGCAGTTCCACCACCTAACCCACTTGAATTATCGTAAATGAGCATGCCTCCTGTTTCGGCATTGGTATTGGTGCTACCCGATATACGTGCGCTTCCGGCATTAATGTGGAGTTTGCTGGATGGAGAAGATGTGCCTATTCCTACATTTCCCGAATTATTATTGTAAATATTATTTCCCGACGCAGTCCAAACACTGTTTAGTGTACTACCACTCCAACTCAATCCTGTACCTGCATTAAACAAAGAGGAAGCTGTGCTTACTCCAAGATTTCCTAAATTATCAACATATAGAAAGCCATTCATGTAATTCGAAAAACGAACCGTGCCATTAGTGTGCAGTTGTGCTGTCGGACTAATGACTCCCAGACCTAGGTTTGTTTGGATATAGGTGTCACCAGCAAAATAACCGGCCCAGTTTTCGGATCCTCCACTCGCTGTACCATAAACTCCGTAGTTAGTACCTAAGCCCTCGGCACTACCTCTTACGCCAATCTTTGATTCGGCATTTGCGTTGGCATATCCCCAAACTCCCATTCTATCACCACTGCCTTCTATTAGTGAGCTACCCATAACACCAATCCATCCACCATTACCGGATACTCCAATACCGTTTCCGGCAACACTGTTAGACGTTCCTACTATTCCTGTTGCATCGTAGGCAGTGGTGTTTTGATTAACAAAAATACCGACATAGTTTTCATGATTACCCAATACTGATAGTGGAGCAATGGGGGTATTAATTCCTATTCCAAGATATCCATTTACATTATCCCAAAACAAATTACTATTTGAGCTTAATGTATTACTGTTGTTCCAAAAAGCTACTTCGGTGGCATTTCCGGAGCCTTGCACAAAATTAAGGTCGTTTGTTACTGTTAATCGAACCCATTCGCTACCCGTCCAGAAATAGTATCCTTTACCGGTTGTGATATTTGTATTGTAAACTAATAAACTCTCTACAGGAGAATCAATGGGAGTAGAGCTTGAAAGGTTAGAAATGGATATTCTGGGAATTAGAAGTCCTGTATTATCCGAACTAATGTCGAGCATAGCTGAGCTATGTGCAGATGCATTTGTTTTATTTATAGCAACACCTTGCGAATGTATATAATTGCTGCATAAAGCAAAAATGACTATTATTACTAATCTAAAAGTATTGTTTGTTTTCATAATAAATTATTTTTGTAATTATTTAGGTGCTAAGATATGAACAAATAATTATTAATAAAAACTTTTCACATTATTTTTTTTTATCGGACATCAGTGATTCTGAAATACTAATAATAAAATTAGGCATTAATTTAGAAACTGTTTTGAATTATAATAATCAGAAATTTTGTCCTTTCTAATTTCCAAGATAATTCATGTGCCATAACATATAATGGCCACCAGAAGAGCCACCAGGCCATGTTGCTGCTATGGCCGAAAACGCCCAAATTTCCACATAATCGGTTGTGCCATTCATGTAAACAATCATAGAAGGACCGGCAAGTGGTGTATCGGAGGCTGAATAATTTGCACCGCAGAAGCCTTCGAGGGCTCCGTTTTTTTACACACCTATTGCATATCGTTCGGTACCAGTACCTGCTGTTGAAGAATATCCGGTAACGCTGATTTGATAGTATCCGGCCCTTGAGGCTGTGAATCGCCTGTTAGTCCCATCAAAAGTACCATGCAATGTGTTAAAAACGGTTGCATTAAAAGGTACTTTTTCCCAACTGCCAGCGGCTTTTGAAAAATTCACAGTCATATATGCCCTAAAAACCTGTGCACTGCCAACAATATCGCCCGCAACTTGTAGCTTTGCGTCAGGACTTGCTGTTCCTATACCCACATTGCCATTTGCTAAAACAGTCATGCGCGTATTATATGTTGTGCCGTTATAATCGCCAATGGTAAGCCTGCCAGGTCCTGCTGTCGGAAAATAAACAGAATGTTCATAAGAACTACCGCTCATATCTGTGCCCAGGCCCATCCATGCATTTGCATCAGCATCCAATCCGTAAATCTGAATTCTTGGTTGTCCGGCATAAGGGCCACCAATCATGAGGGCAGGTCCTGTGGAGGGTTTCTGAATTTGTAAAGGCACACTTGGATTTGTTGTTCCGATACCGACATTACCAGTGCTTTTTATACGTACATATTCATTGAATGCAGTGCCGCTCCACAATGAAAAGCTCATATCTGTAGAAGCTGAGCTTACACCATTTAATATTGCCTGAATTTGAGCATTACCATCATTTCCAGCATAGGTTGAAGCTTCCAATCCGAAATTCAGGGCTGCCGAATTACCTGTGGCTGTTGCTGCGTAATTCACAATGCTTATTTCACCTCCTCTGCCTCCTGAAGTGCTCTTAAAAACAGTAAGCGGAGAATTAGGGCTTGCTGTTCCAATCCCAACATTTCCGGAATTATTGTTATATATGTTATTCCCCGATATAGTCCAAACACTATTTAAGGTACTGCCAGTCCAAGTAAGCCCTGTACCAAGTGTAAACAGAGATGTTGCTGTTGAAACTCCAAGATTTCCTAAATTATCAACATATAGAAAGCCATTCATGTAATTCGAAAAACGAACCGTGCCATTAGTGTGCAGTTGTGCTGTCGGACTAATGACTCCCAGACCTAGGTTTGTTTGGATATAGGTGTCACCAGCAAAATAACCGGCCCAGTTTTCGGAACCACCATAGGCAATGCCATATATACCGTAATTAATACCAGTACCAGAGGCATGACCAACCACTGCATATTTTCGTTCCGCATTAAAATTGTCAAAATTTCCAAAGACACCAATTCGAGTACCGGATCCTTCGAGGAAACTGGTACCAACTACTCCGTAACGAGCACCAATACCAACCACACCCATCCCTTTTCCTGCCACGTTATCGCAAATACCAACCAATCCCATATCTTCATCGGCTACACTAGCGTTGTAAAAAAAACCGGTTGTACCTAAATCTTCTACACTTCCTTCTGTGCTGTCAACTACTGTAAAACGATAATCGGGAGTAATTGTTCCAATACCCACATTGGAACCATTATCGAAAATCTGAGAATTTCCCAACGAATTAGCCCCAGTAAATTTCGAAACGTAATTTTGTGTACCTGAAGCATTAATCCCTGCACTAATGCGAGTCCATGACGTCCCATTGTAAAAATAAAAACCAACTGGAGCATCTGTTTGGTAAACCAGCAACCCTGTGGCCGGAGTGACAATATTGCCGCGGTTAGTTCCTGTCATTCGAGGAATAAGCAAACCTTTATTTGTCGATTGTACGTCGAGCATGGCTGAGGCATTTGCAGCTGCTCCGTCGAGGTTGATGGCTACGCCTTGTGCCAGAAGTCCCTTATTTGAAATGAGGCAAAGAGCCATTAAAACTATATAAGAAATAATTTGCTTCTTCATAAGAATGTATTTAATTGTAATTACAAAAATAAGCTATTCTGAAATATTAATTATAAAATCAAGCATTATTTTAACCCATGAATTGCAAATATTAATTCATTAGTTATTATACACATACTATGATAATTGTTTTTCTCCAAATCATCAGTAGTTTTATGATAATCGTCGTGTACATCAGAAGTTTACAATAATCATATCTGGCCAAGTGGAAAATGTCAAAGTCACCTCAAGGAAATACATCGAAGCAGAGTTATTAGGTATTAAAATAGCCTAAGCACATGCATAGAATTCGCTTCAACCGGTAGGTAAAAACCTGAAATCCCTCAACAAGCTTGGGATTGGTTCGACTTAATGAGTTTACTATTTAAACTCATCGTCTCACCGATTTAATTTCAGCCAATCTTCTCTATATCTAGCAGGAACATCATTAACGGTTGGATAAAGAAACTTATCGGTATATGCGCCGGGGGCATCTTTAAGCCTGATATCTTCGTACCCTTTTCGTTTGGCAACTACCCTGAAATCGAATTCAGTCCCGTTTTGTGCATCGGGAGCATAAACAATAAAACTGTCCTCTTTTTTCTCAACCCACCAATTTCCCATTTGACCATTTGGAGTAATAAAAACTTTCATTGAATGCTGTTCACTAATTGTTACAGTCATTAAGTAGTCTTGTTTAATATTCACCACTGCTTTCCCATTGTTTATAACACCACTTCCAAAATCTTCAAACCAGTTTTCGGGTGATTCCTGACAATACAATTCTTTGGGACCCTCCTCTGTTTTTACAGTTGCGCTTTTGGTACCAGTGCAGGTAAAATCACCGCTAGAGTAAACACCATAAGCTATAGAATTGCCATAAGCTACACCGTATACGCCATATCCATAATTACCGTAGGCTTGTCCATATACACCATAAGCATAATTTCCTTCAAGTGTCGATTCTCCTCGAACTCCAATGAAGCCACCCAAGAAATATCCTCCAAAACCATAGTATGGGGTATTATTAGTAGATCCATAAACGCCTGCAACATCATTACTAATTGCATTGTTAATAAAATGCCCTAAACCAGTGCCCCATCCTGTTGCTTGATTTCCTGTAACATCAAGCTTATGTAATGGACTTGTTGTTCCTATTCCAACATTGCCCCCACTCGGGTTTAAGGAAAGATTAGACTGAGCCGTTCCAATATCGGTAGAACGAATATATCCACAACGTGTTTCGGTATCGGCTCCCATATACAATGCGTGGTCACTGTCACGTATCATAATTGCATGAGTCCCCCACTCATTTGCATTTGCATCACCTTCATGCTGGATTTGAAGTTTACCATATGCAGGGCTGGCAGTAGCAATACCTACATTCCCATTACTGTTTAGCACCGTAACACGGGTATTTCCCGATGTTTGCAATTGCAAATCTTCGTTGTAGGAACCAATCAAACCTTCGTCAACAGTAATGCCTTTATTGAAATAGTATCGTGGTCTGTCGGTAGAGAAGTGAGACCAGTCAGCGTTTTGAGGACCAAAATCGGTGTAGCCGTAATTGGTTTGCAGTCGTATGGAATTGCTGCCGCCTTCGGCAATTCGGGTGTTAACATCGTTAATATCGAGGTAACCGGCTTCTCCGTGACCAATTTTTACCTTACCGGCAACATAGAGGTTATAGGTTTGCTCGGTTCGGGGCAAATACAATCCATATGAAGCAAATTCTGCTACACCGTCGATGTTTTCGGAGCGGAATTTCACACGGTTGCTGTTTGAATACATTTCGGTTTGAGCATTATCGCCAACGCGTATTCTGCCGGCAATACTTAAATTTCCGCCACCACTAATACTGGCCACATTCGTAAGGTTGCGCCTAAACACCCACCCTCGGGCTGTATTGTCGTTCATAGTAAAATAGGTAGCCCAGTCGGAAGTTACATAACCATGTGTGCCAAATGTGCCTGTGCCTGCAAACATAATACCGTAGGTAGGAGCTCCCGCAGTGGGTCCATTGTAGAGAGAAATTCCATATCCGGTAGAGTTTGAAGTGTTTTGTATTCCAAATGTTTGCGAACGCAAATCGGTGGTAAAACGTCCGTTTCCGGTAACATCGAGCTTATAAGATGCAGCCGTATTGCCTATCCCAACATTACCACCTCCATAGGCCATGTATATACTATTGGCCTCATAATACTGCAGATACAAATCACCGGGATTGGCATCTCCGGCATTTTTACCGCGGATATGTCGTGCCGAAAGGCTTCCGTTGCTTGTTCCACCTACATTCAAATAGGTTGTTGAAGCACTGCTCCCCTGTATTGTAAAAAGATGAGAAGGGGCAGAGGTGCCAATCCCAACAGCAGTTCCATTATCGTATATTTGAGAATTGCCAAGGGTATTTCCATTGGGAGTCCATTTCGACACATAATTGGTTGTTCCGCTACCGCTTACCAAGCCGGAGCCTGCTGCTGAAGCTGCCGAAAGATTCCCGCTGGCATCGGCATAAACAATTCTGGAACCTGTTCCTGCCAGAGTTTGAAAACGCACCCCACCGGTTGTATGAAGTTGTGTTGACGGCGCAGTGGTTCCAATGCCCACATATCCCGAAGGGTCAATCCTCATGCGTTCGGTTCCATTGTTGCTGGTAAAAGTCATATATCCACCGGTAGTGCTACTTCCCCTGTAAAACTCGATAGAACTGTTTAACTGACCGTAGAATGTGTTTTCGATAGAAAACATTTTACCGCCGTAGCTGGTATTTTGAGTTTCCCAAGCCCTAACACCCAGAAAAGTGCCTGAGCCTGTACTGTTCCCTTCCGATTGGCGGGCAAACACAGTGCGCAGAGCACCTCCTGCGGTTGTACCGCCATTATCGATATTGGCTGCCGGACTGGTGGTTCCAATACCTAAATTTGTGCTAATATATGTGTTCCCCATAAAATATCCGGCCCAGTTGGTGGTACCACCTGAAGCGTTCCCATATATTGCATAGTTGGTGGTTGCACTGCCATTTACAAGAGCATAAACACCAAACTTTGTCCCTGTGCCGGTACCTCCGCTAGCCTGTGCACGTAAAGCATATTGTGTTCCGGTACCGGTTGCTGTATTCGAAAAATACCCACCATATCCATTATTGGTTGAAGTTTGTCCATATACTCCATAAACGGTACCAACCCCATAAATTGCAGTACCCGATGAGGCCCATACGCCATAGTTGTTATCGGCACCCGTGGCTACAGTATAAATACCATAGTTGTTGGTTGCTGCACCACTTCCACCGGTAAACGCACCTTGCGAAACAAAGTATCCACCAAATTTATTTACTCCATCGGTAGTTGTGTTGGTGGCCTGGTTTTGCGAATACAGTGCGTATGTAGTTGCAGTAACTGCTCCGCTTCCGATATTGGTATGTATTCGTCCCAAGGGAGAAGTGGTTCCCACTCCCAAATTGCTACCTATATACCCGTTGCCACTAATGCGAAAGCCGGCTGTTTGATCGGTTGCCACTTGATTCAAAATATAATCGTTGGTGCCGCCGGCAAACATTTTTACCCACGACGAACCCGTGTAATAATAAAATCCGGGGCCGTTAGTACCATCTCCCACAAGGTTGAATATCATTAAGCCTGTGGCCGGATTGGCCGGATTGCTTGCCCAGTTGGCAATGCGCGGCACCAATAAACCTTTGTTTGTCGATTGCACATCGAGCATGGCCGAAGCATGTGCTGCTGCTCCATCGGTGTTGATGGCTACCCCTTGGGCAAACAATGCTCCAGGAACTGTCAGGAGCATGAGTGATATAGCAATTAGCAGGTAAACGTTTTTCATATAGTTTCGATTTGTTTTACATTAGAATGCGGTGTTAATGCTTGTCTATTTTGAACGTTTTGATAAAGTCCCCGCAAATAACACGAACTG
>ENA-UPTA01006676-UPTA01006676.1-activated-sludge-metagenome-genome-assembly--contig:-NODE-6676-length-10133-cov-4.973407_pt1 | contig 10133 bp, 4 predicted proteins | sample MGYA00238184_ERZ773361 | MGnify/ENA primary metagenome ERZ773361 (study PRJEB29100, sample SAMN05720205) | activated sludge metagenome | isolation source: anaerobic digester from wastewater...
TAGCGCCGGTAATATGAACGATTACTTCTGAGAATCATAATATTCGGTTTGTAAAAGTTGTACCCACGAATAAATAAAACCTTCTCTACTGTTAAACTGGTTGTAATCGAAATTCATTTCTGATTTGTATTCTGCCGCCAAACTGATTATTTGCTGGTTGATTGTAGCAGTATCGATTTTTAAGCTTGAAAAACAGGGGCAACTCTGCATTTTTCTTAGCTTGACAATGTAATCTGAGAAAGACAATACTTGAGTGGAATCGAAAGAATGACAATTACTTAGCAACGAATCCCAATAAGTATACGCTTCATTGAATTGTGTTTGAACAGGCGGTTTTATAAATTTATCACGAGTCCTTAATATAACTTGAACATTTGATACATGCTTTCCCACCATTTGAATCTGGTTTGTCTTTTGGGGCATATAAATAATCGGGTTAATGTAAAACCTGATTATCATCCCTTCCGAATTGCTTTTCACCTCAAGAGTTCCATCAAAATAATCGACCGATTTTAGAAATTGTTTCGAATCTGCATGTGTTGGCCCGATAGATTGCCCCCCAATCCAAATGCTTGATTCTGAACTGTGGTCGTAGGGAATGAGTGGTATTTGTAGTTGCCCTGTCCATCCCGGTGGGATCTTCAATACTGCCAGCGAAACCCTGCTTCCCGGAATTGTGTCAGTTACCGGAAACGAAAATGTGGCTCCTGGTGGGAGGGTAAACACCCATTGTTTGTCTTGTAGTTGTTCAGGATATGCTGTTTCGAAAGCCATGTTGTCAGCAGTTGAACCATATTTCTGTGCCAATTGTTTCGAGGTCGCCTGAATACTGTCGCACACCCCCAAAAGGCTGGTTATTTTATGAGGATGTGATATGTACCCGGGGTTTTGGCTTAACTCGGAATAATTGCAAATATTTCCATGTTCGTTAAAATATACAACTCCCAAGTCTGGATCATACACATGCCAGTTGTTTTGAATGAAAGCCTCCGATATAACGTGGCCTTGCAAACACCATGAACGGGCATGAACGCCTCTGTGTTTTAGCAGATTTGTCATAGCTGCCGATCGGAATCCGCACAAACTCCCCCCCGAATTAACGAGTAGAACCGGATGATATAACCAAGATTCTTCGGTGAGAAGTCCTTGGTGAAGTGTGTATTCCGAAATAAACATCCATACTTTTTCAGCATCATTTAAGCTGTCAGCACAGACGCTGTCAATTGTGCGATTTATTGCATTTTCACTTAGTAAACTCATTTGATTTAACGAAAACCCGAAAACAGCGGTTGAATTACCTGTATTTATAAATTCGAAATAAACACTATCCGGCGAATCGGTTTCCAAAACAATAAACTGATTCTCATTTCGGTTGCACGACATAAGAATCACTGAAAAAAATGCGACAATGTAAGCCCATTTATTCATACTGTACATTTTGCCAAAACAAAAACTCCCCAAACTCTTCGGGTGTACCCAAATGTACGTAATCTGTCAATACAATATAACCCAGCCTGTAATTTTTCTTCAGCAGGTAGTCGGCCATGTTGTCCACGCTGCCCATCTCATGGCAGTCAATTGTGTTCAACACCTGAAGTACCTTAAGGTCGGGGAACAGATACATCCCTGCAAAACCATAGTCGGCGTTCAGGCAATCTTTGTAATGAATTGCCCTTACGCAATTGCCGCTTACCGAAAATCCCGAATGGGCATTCTGTTGTTTACGGTGCATAAGCCCGGGTTTGAAGCCGAAAACTACCATGTCGAACGCGGTACATTGACCCAGTAACTCAGTATCGAAAAACCCATAGCAATCGTTGGAACAAACCAGCAAACCCTGAGTAGTATCAAGGTGAGGCAGGGCCTTTTTAAGGCTTTCGGTCTGTGTTTCGGTTTGTTCTCCTATATCAATATGCGAATCTCTCTGTTTCAGCAGGGGTAAAGTATGCCGGTTTACGAGAAAAATAGTATTGTCGGAAGCCATGCGTGAAGCCACAAACCGAAACATCTCGGTTTTGCCTACAGCGATACCTGCTTTATTTACCGTTGCAATGCTCTTCATTCGGCTGCCTGTGCCACACATCATGATTAGAGTGGGGTAGCTGTGCGGTTGATTTTGTTGCCGGCGTATATTATCCCATCGAAGCGCATCTTCGTATTGACCGGGTGTGCCCAGATGCACAAATGCCCGGGTTTCGAAAGTAAACACTGATTTTGCATGTGCCAGAATGTCGTTGAATATTATGCTGGGATAAAATTCTCCTGCAACCCTGCTGTCGTTGTTTATCATTTGTTGCAACAAATCAAACAACAGACTTGAATCAGCCACATAATACACTCCGGTCGAAACAGCCTCGTTCATCCAGTCGTTGGTAAAGCTGGCCTTTTCCTTGATAGCGATCAACTTGTGGCCGGCTGTTTTGCAGAAAGCCGAAAAATTGTCACGGTACAGGTGGGGGTGAAATCCTTTATGGGTAAACACAATTCCATCGGGAGTGTTTTGTTCAATAAAGTCCTCCAGATCTTCGAAATTCCACCGCCACCAAACATCGTTATAGGCAATAAAGCAGGCTTCGTGTTGGGGTAATTGGCCGGCTGCTTCCGCGATACTCCAGGCAGGACCATTTTTGTGTGCTGTAATACTGATGAAATGAATATCTTCGTATGGGCTGAGCAGTTCCCGCAATATTTCGATATGGATTGCATCGGTAATTATCCAGACCTGAGTTTCTTTTGGAAAAGCATCAATCACATGGTGCAGCATGGGTTTTCCACGAAATGGCAGGGCCGGTTTATACAAATCGTAACCGGCTTGCATAAAACGGCGCCCTTCGCCGCAACAAGGTATTATCAGGTTATACTTGTCCATTCATCAGTTCGTTAACGCGTTTTTCGATGCCGCTGCTTCCGTATTTTAAAAACATCGACCAGCCTGAAAGAAACTGTGCCCCGGCATCAATACATGTGTTGATAACACTGTCGGACAATCCGCCATCAACTTCGATGACTATTTCGTATTGGTTGCTTGCCGACCATTCTCTGACGTATTCAATTTTGCGTATTGTTTCAGGTACAAACGATTGTCCGCCCCTTCCGATAGGTACCCCCATGATTAAGAGATGGTGCAGATCAGATTGTTTCATTTTTTCGAGCAGTGCACCCGTATATACTTTTTCGTTGATTGTTAGCACTACTCCGGGAATGCAATCTTTCTGGCGAATGGTTTCAACCCCGTATTTCCACGAGTAGGTGTTGTCGTAAGCCTCGGGGTGCAGATAAATTAACGATTGTTTAATTGCAGCCAGCCGCGACACATACGATTTTCCATTGCCGGTAAATGGTTTTTTCACCATCAGATGTAGGTGTGTCGTTATGTGCGGAAAATACTTTTGTAAATACGTTAGTTTTTCAAAACCGTCGAGGCTGCGCGAAATATATTCTCCATCGCCGATGTCGATATGGAAATGGGTAATTCCTGTCGTAATAAGCCGCTTTACAAGTCCTGAACTGAACACCCCGAAAGGTACTTCAATCATTGATGCCAGATATGTTGCTTTTTTCTGATTGTTTTTTTTGCGATGTCTGAGTTTTTCCATCGCGTTCATAATCAGTGTAAAGTCATCGTCGGGCAGATAATAGTGAGATTGGCGGAACCATTGCTGTTCGCTTTCTTCCATAAGGAATCCGACACCGGAATCCAGCATGAGTTTGAGTTCGGCCCATAAACTTTCGGCTACTGCGGCTTTGGCTTTATTGGCTACTTCGGGCTGAATTCCGGGTAAGGATTTTTTAATATCCGATTGCGAAGTGCCCAATGATTTGCGAACGGGTTGAGGCAGTCCGTTAACCAGTGCAAACATAAACTTGCCGGCAAAGTTGATGCGGATACAACCATGTAGCACCAGTTCACCCACAGAATCGTACGGAGTAAAGGATGTACCATGGAGTACATTGCCCAGCACCCCAAAGGGAGTGCATGCATTTCTGATTTTTTCGGATAATTCCGGGTCGAGCCGGTTATGCAGCCGGTGATGCAAAGTTCCCAACCAGGGGCCAAGCAGGTATTGCTTGCTGTGTTTTTCAGGATTGAGTTGTTGTGTAATGCTTTTAATAATTTCGGCATACTGTGAAGCAGCTGCGTCGGGGGCTATGTTTTCGAAATATTTCTCATCACCAAGGTATATTTCTATGTCGCTGTCGAAAATCGGAATTTCCGTAAAAATTCGATTCAATTGTTCGCCAAAACGTTCCGCAACAGGTTTTAATGATTTGTTGAACACTGCTGTCAGATCGATGCAATACGATTTTATCCATTGATTTCTTGCTGCTTCTTTCAGGAAATCGTGACCGTTGCTGTTTACTTCAGCTTGTATCATGGCATGGTCAACCCCTAAGCTCCATAGGGGTATACGCTGGTGCGGATGCTGCTGCAGGAACCGGATAAGTTGCTTTCTGATTGATTGGGCCATGGCTTCGGCACCCGAAACCTGCAGGTAGCCCGGCGATTCTTTGGTGCCCAGGGCATTCAGGCTGGCCTGAAGTCCAAAAGCCGCTGAATTATCCGAAAAATATTCAAAATAGGCCGATACATCAAGACCGCTGATCCCGAGGTCGTACAGGCTGAGGAACGGGATTGCCTGTCTGCCTGAAACCGAGAGGGCAAAATAAAGTTCCTCGAGTGTAGCCGGTAACGAATCGATATATGATCGTGCGGTCACATCAGGTGCAATTTCGATATCCGGGCCCGAGTTGCGTATTGCAATGGTTAAAATTTTCTTGGCAGTAGTCGAAAGTTGTGGGTAAATCTTGCCAAGTTGCAGAAAATCAGTGTTTACGGTGAAAAATAGTTCGCGATCTTTGCACACACACCCGCTATGTTTCAGTAACTCAAAATCCACTGGGTTAGGATATTCCATGTGAATCAGCGAAAATTTACCATACGCTTTGCAAAACCGATCGAAATTATCAATCAGCGCTTTTCCGGAAATGTTGCACGCAAAAATATATCGGTTAATATGTTGTGTGGCAAAGCCCGACAGGGACAGAAATCGGGATAGAAAAGAGGCTTCTTCCCGGGTTTCGGGTCGTAAAACGGCAAACGACGAATGGGTTAAAAATTCGGGAAGGTATTGCATAGCTGCCGGACTGTGCTGATAATATTGCCTGTTGCAGTTTTTCAGGTCATGTAAAAATCCGGGTATCAGCAGGCGGTTGGGACCCAGTATATAATGCCGGCTTTTGTAAACACGGGTCAAATCATATTCTTCCACCTGAGAACCCGATAGTGTGGCATCGGGAGCACAGGTAACCTGCCATATTTTTCGGGTAGATTGGTTTTGAAAAACCAGAATCAGGTTTTTGTCGGTACCCGAAACCAGCCAAAGCCCATCCCCGTCAGTTATGCCATATACATAACTGAAATGATTGCTATCGTGGGTATAGGTGTTCAAAAAATCAGCATGCATTTGGTTTTTCGACAGAATAATGCTGAGGTTTTCTTCAAAACCGGCATCGCGGTACTGCGGATGTATTCCCCAAACCTGAACGAAACGGTTATGATAGTCAACAATCAATCCGAGTATCGGTACCTTAGGCTCATGCTGTGAAGACGGGGTTGTGTCCTGCTTAAAAAGTGTCAATGCTTTTTCATACCCGATACGTTGTTGATTTTCGAAATTCTCATTCACGAAAATGTGTTCAAACCATGCCGTGTTGAGCACAAAATAATGCCTGAAAGAACTACGGTCAACAAAGTTGAAATAGTCTGTAGTGCGGTCTGCGTCGCGGTAGCTGCCTACGCGGGCAATTTTTCGACGGAGTAATTCTGCCGGGCTTGCCACCAGTAAATAGTTCAGATCGAAAAACCTGCGCAGTTTCGGATGATGGGTATAATGGCCTTCAACAATAATCACCATTCGGGGTAGCAGGTCAACTTCGGCATTACCCGTGCAGCGTCCGGCATCGTCGCGGTTATACAACCCATTCAATTCGATATGCTCCGAACTGAAATTCCTGAACCTGTAAGCCTCGACCTTTTTCAGAAAATCAGCAGCCAGATCGAGGTTCATGTGTTCATCAGCCTCATATTCGAAAGCGGTTTGGCGATTCAGGTATTTGTCGAGTTGCTCAAGCCTGTTTTCACGGGGCAGCAATGTCCAATCGAGACGGTAAACGAAAACAGGAATGTGTTTTGCGACCAGGGCCACAGTCAACGCATCGGCAAGGGTGGTTTTTCCAGAGGCAGTAGGTCCGTCGATGCCAATAATACAAAAGTTGCCATTGAACCGAATCGACGATTGAATATATTTTAGCAGGTTCATGGCTTGAATTTTATTTGGTTGAACCATCCCCTGATTTTCATAGCGTCATAGATGTTTTCTGCCATCAGACCATATCCATTTTCGTTGCAATGCTCCGATCCGGTGAATGCAGGTTCGAACAGTGTCTGCTTTTGCTCTCCATACAACGAAAACAAACTATCCTGATTAACAAAGCTAATTGATTTTGCTGAAGCCGTTTTTTTCCAGATTTCTCCGGTGCCGGCAGCCCAGTACGAAATTTCTTCGGAATTTGGCGGTGGAATCAAAGGATAGTTCATACAAATCAAACGATAGGATTGCTTTAGACAAATATCGGTAATAATGTTGATATCAGTAGCTATCCAGTCGAAAACTTCCTTGTCGCGCAGGTTCATGCTGCGTTTGTTCTTATGAACCAAAAAGAAACTTTCGTGAAGGTTTTCGGTAAGGTCGAAATAGCTAATTATCAAACCAAATAATTTTCCCTCCGAAAACTTGTCAGTATCCATTATCATTGCAGTGGAGCCGGCTGTATTTTCTTCCGAAGCATAAGATGTTTTATACTGTTCAATATACCGTGCATTGTCGCTTTGGTTAAACCCACTGATACGTAAAAGAGAATCCAGACATTGCAGAAAAGCCTCTTCTCTTTTTTCCAGATTTGTTTCCAACATTATAGTCTGCCATCTTTCAATCAGGAATAATGCTGATTTTACAGCGGTATTTTCGGGGTTACTGTCTGAAGCTATCCTGAATTTAGATTCTGCAAGCACCGAATTTCCATCACGCAATGCAATCAAGGCTTCAAAAACAGCGTATTCCGGTTTATTTTCGGAATATCGGGTGATAAAATCGGTATTCGCTGTTGGGTTATAGCGTAACAAGTCATAGTATATAACCGGAACCATACTGTAAGTATCTGTCATGCTTCGGATTATTTCAAGAGCTGAGGCAGTGTCGCCTTTTACTGCCAGATAGCGGTACTTAACAATGTTCAGGTCGATAGCTTCGGGATATATAGCCATCAGCGAATCGAGGTGTGAAATCGTTGCTGGGACCACGGTGCGTTCAATGGGTGAAGTATATTTATCTGAAAAATATTGAGCTGCATCTATTTTTTCGACACAAACCCAAAGTGCATTTCTCAACGAATCGCATGCAGGATTATAAACCCCCGACAATGCGAACCAGTCTATCGCTTTCGTGGCATTTTGATGTGCCATATAATATCTGCCCGTATAGTATGCGGCATCATATCCCAACCCATCCTGAATCATTAGCTTATTGGCGTGAAGTAGTTGTTGCACTGCAAAATCATCAACACGCCGGAACATCTCGAACCCATGTTTTTTGTAGGCTATATTTTGAGCAATGCGTTTATAAAGTTTATAAATCTTTATCCGGTACAAAAAATTGTCAGCCTGACTAAAGCCATAATAATTCCAGGAATTTGCCATTCCAAATAACATCACCACAGCATCGGGTCTGTATTTATCGAGCAGTACCTGTGTATTTTCGAGCATTTGAGTGGTATTGCCAGCACAAACCCCTGCGTTGATTACCCGGACCGGAATTTTTTCGCGGGTTTCGATAATCTCCTTCAGCTGTTCGGGGTACGATTTATCTTTGGTAGCGCCTATACCATAGGTGAACGAGTCACCAATGCACAGCACAGTAAAGGCTGAATCGGAAGCAGGCAATTCTTCTACAGAGCTTACATCAGCGTAGAAACTACCAAATATCCGTAGCGAAAGCTCCGATACCAATAGAACAATTACAATCCAAAATAGTAAACCTGAGAAAAAGACGGCTATTATTTTAATGGCTTTTTTCCTTGGATTGTCGCTTCCGGTGTTTTTTCTGCGTTTAAATCTTCGGAATATAAGGTAGCTGAGTCCGGCGATTATAACGAAGACAACGCCCAGGGCAGCATCCTGAAATGCATTTGTTGAAATTAGCCACCCAAAAACATCCTTCGAGATACTTAAAAAACCAATTCCGTAAGCGGGTTCTACCGGTAATGCAAATTGGGTTTTTCCATCCGTGCAACCATCCGCAATTTCGTACGAAAATACATAAGGGCCATGGGATACTCTTATGTTTTCAGTAACTTTGTTACAGTCCGAAATCAGAAGGACTTGTCGGTAAAATCCGCTGAATGAAGCTTTGTTTTCAATAAAATGAATTTCGACTTTTCGCCCAAAGGGCGTTTGGGCTTCGAGTCGTAAATTGTCCGGTAATTCACCGGGCCGGAATTCAACCGTAAACTCTCCGCTATAGCGAATGGGTATAATAAATGCCAGAGTGACCGATATAATTGCAGTCAGCACCAATGCAGTTACTATTATTACTATTTTTCTTCTAGTCATACCACCCGACAAGCCGTACCGGTTTAATCAATTGTAAGGGTTCGTTTTTGTTATTGGTAAAGATAATTTGTTTTAACTTATGAAATTGCTCTAAACGGAATATTACAAAACGGTATTCACTATGTATCGGGAAAGCCGGTTCTATGGCCAGGGTATCATTGTCGCGGGTAATACAATAAGCAAATGCCAACTGGTCGGCTACCTCTGGTTCATATTCGGTCACTAACTGAATTACCTGCCAGTTTTCGGTGCAATAATTCAGGCTATCGATGTATAGGGTTTTTGAAGCAGGGATTTGGAAGTCGGTAATGCGGTCGCACCCGTGTTTTATACATTCCGAAGTCTTTGGGTATCCATAGTATGGCATATAGTAAGAATCGGGATGCTCAATAATGAGATTGTTATATTGGCGCCACAGACTGTGTTTAATATTTGGAGCATTATTATTATAAACAAATTCTGTGATTACAAAGGCCGCAATAATAAATGCCGAGGTTGAAACATGTAAAACCATACTACCTTTTTTTATTTTACCGAGTTTTTTCGTAAGGTAATACACTACGATTCCAATCATTGGAATATTGGCAAGCAACAGATAGCGGTGGTGGGGAAGCAGATAGGGTAACCCTGCTAGATCGGAGAGCTTTAAGGTAAAAATATTTTTACCTTCAACCAAAAAGTACTCTTCGATGCCGGTTCTTGTAAATAAATACATGGAAAGATACCCGATAAAAAGTGCCATAATTACCATCAGGCTGTTTCGCGATTTATGGGTAATAAAGTTTCGGATGGAATGTGTAGCGAAAAACAAAATCAAGCCGGCCGAAATAATATTTATTAAGATATTTACCCATACCGACGAAAATACAAAGGGCAAAAAGATGCTGGGTATCAGCCTGACAAACAAATAAATTGAGATAATTGCAGATTGCACTACCCCATGGTTTGTCATGCTGTACGCACTGTCGTAATGTGTGCCCAGATCTCCGGTTGCTGGTGCAGGAACAGCCGATACGCCATTTAAGTTTACGAGCACCTGAATAAGCATACACAACAACCAAAACCCGGTGACCAGCGCTGTATTTCTGTCTTTTTTTACCAGAGCGCTAATAAGCATTATTGCTATAATTGGAAAAAACAAAATAAAAATAGGTTTCGAAAGGATAAATCCGCCAAAGAAAATTGCAATTAGAAATGCCTGCATCGCATGCTTATACAGCCCCGGGATTATAATAACAGATAAGAACAGAACTGCAACTAAAAATGGAATGCTGTGAAAAAAGAATGTATTTGAAAAATAGAAAAATGTTAATGGCATAATCAGGCTGATGGCAAAACGGGTCTTTTCACTCTTTATCAGACTCCCGAATATTTTCAGATTGAAGCTTGAACATACTAGCACTATGCAAACAAGTGTAAAAAGTTGGAGTATTTCAGGGAAATAACGAATTGGAAATATACTCAA
>ENA-UPTA01006681-UPTA01006681.1-activated-sludge-metagenome-genome-assembly--contig:-NODE-6681-length-10128-cov-5.462623_pt1 | contig 10128 bp, 12 predicted proteins | sample MGYA00238184_ERZ773361 | MGnify/ENA primary metagenome ERZ773361 (study PRJEB29100, sample SAMN05720205) | activated sludge metagenome | isolation source: anaerobic digester from wastewater...
ATGGAAAAAATCCTCCTTATAAATTAGAAAATCCCCTGAACCGGGGTTTTTTTAATGAATAGTAGAATAACCAGAAATGAATGGTTTTCATCTTCATTGCTCTCCAGGAAATTGCAGCGTATGAAGAAAAAGGTTCACCGTAATACCATGCGGCAACGTATAACAATACAGGTTTCTGAATTTCACTCAAGGCAGATTTTATGAACATATCTGGAAGTCTCACGAAAAGCTCCGGCACAACGCAAAACTCAGATGTTTTTTCCAATGTTATCAACAGCAATAATATAAGAATGCTCAAGGCCTTCTCCAGCATCGTGGTCCTTGCCAATATCGCCACAATACTAATTAAGATGACAGGTTCCTCATCCAGATATTTAACATATCAGAATATATGGATTGAGCTGCTCCTGATCTCCGTTATTGTTACGATTTCATTCATAATCGCCCAGAAAATGAAGAATACCGTGATATCGACATATATATTCATGACAGGTATTATTCTCTCTATCTGGGTGTTCCAGTATTTTATTTACGGCGCTACGGAACTATTCGCAATCCATTATATCGCCTCACCCTCAGTGTTTTTTATTTTGATAAAAAGGTCACCATCTACACCCTTGCCCTGGTTATAGTATCACAGACAACACTCTTCCTGCTCAGGCCTGAACTTTTGCCGGGAGGACCTGCAAGCAACATGATCATCCGGTATCTTATATATGTATGGGTAGGAATCGGTGCATCCGCAGGTGCGGGAGCCACGAAAGAGCTGCTGCGGCTCGCCATAAGAAAACAGGATGAAGCGAACCAGAGCCTTGTGGATCTTAAAAAAATTGCATCAGCCATGGCTGACGCAGTTAATGTTCTGAAATCTCACACCCGGGACCAGGAAACAATAACCCGGGAGATGGAAACCATATCCCAGGAGCAGGCTGCCTCTCTTGAGGAAATATCCTCATTTATCGAGGAACTGGCGCTCAATTCAAATTCCATTCACGATGTTGCCAGGGCATTATACCGCGATATCGATCTGACAGTTGAGTCGGTAAATGAATTTAAAGAAATAAATGATTCAATTATTGAAAATTCAGACGATATCGCCGACACACTGGAAGAGATTTCACAGTATTCAAAAAACAATTCCGACCACATTAAACTGACAAAGGAAAAATCGGAAATACTGAAAACCAAGAGCAATGAGATGTCAACTTTTGTCCAGGTCATAAATGATATTGCCGATCAGGTCAACCTGCTTTCTCTCAATGCTGCGATTGAAGCTGCCAGGGCCGGTGATTCCGGCAGGGGTTTTGCCGTTGTTGCCGATGAGATATCAAAACTTGCCGATGCCACCACTACCAACGCGAAAGAGATCAACAATATTATTCGGGAAAACCAGAAGCAGATCGATGAAAGCACCGGGCTTATTGACAAATCATCCATAATGACGGACAAGCTTAATGACGCCATCGTGAGAATCAGCGGCAAGGTGGCTGAGGCCGGCAACCGTATGAGGATTGTTGGGGAAAAGATTAAAATGATTCGTGAGATCAACACCAATATTCACGAGTCAAGTTCCTTTATGGAAAACTCCATAAAGGAACAACAGGCCGGGACTAATGAATCGAGTGAGACAATCGTCGATATCGCGGGGGCAGCCCAGAGAATAGTCAGCATATCCAATTCTATATCACAGTCCAACAATACGCTTCGAGACATGTCGACGCAGATGGAAATTCTGGCACAGAGCATGGTTGCCCCAGAGCATGCGCTATCGTAATACTGTTCCTGCTCTGAGTTAAATCTACATTTCAATCGTGCCGGTAAACACTTCCGGCAGCGCTTCCCGGAGCGCTTCTTCGTTGTTGAAAAGCCCATCAATTATGCTGAAAAACTGTGGGAACTCATCGCGAAGAAAGGGTCCGCCCGTAATAAACGGAGTACGATTCCTGAGTAAATATACTTGACGATATCATTTTTGATTATTATTCTCTATCCATAATAATTATTACGGTAATAATTCATAGGAAAGTTATGCCAAAAATTACAGCTTCTGATACACTTGATTTGTCAATTCCTGAAAGAATTCAACTGGTTGGAGATATCTGGGATACCATTGCCCAGAAAGAAGATACAGTATCTCTTACAGAATACGAGAAACAAATAATTGATGAACGGTTAGAAAAATATCACAAGAAACCTTCAGCAGGTTCTTCTTGGAATGATGTTAAAGGACGGATTATTGGTCATAAATGAAGCATTCGATTATTGTCATTCCGGAAGCTGAGCAGGATATTCTTTCGGCATTTTCATGGTATGAAGAAAAGCGTACGGGTTTAGGACACGATTTTTTATTAAATCTTGAAGCCGGACTTGAGGTAATTGTTCGAGACCCCTATATATTTCCGGTGGAATATAAACAAACCAGAAAGCACCTCATTAAAAGATTCCCATATATAATAGTATACGTTATTGATAAAAATCATGTGATAGTTCTTGCCGTTCTCCATGGAAGGAGAAATCCTGATTTGGTTGAAAATCGCATCTGACCTTTCATTTCGGCGGGGAATACTCCCCGCCGCTTCATCTACATTTCAATCGTGCCGGTAAACACTTCCGGCAGCGCTTCCCGGAGCGCTTCTTCGTTATTGAACAGCCCCTCCATCATGCCGAAAAACTGCGGAAACTCATCGCGAAGAAAGAACCGCGATGAAAGAGTCCGCCCGTAATAAAATGCCGCCTCGCCGTTGTCCTCAAGAAGCGCCTTCAGTTCTTCCCCTTTCACATCGCCCGCGAGGTCACGGACCTTCGGTACGCTCACCGTCATGCTCCAGAGATGCACCCATGCAATCGCCAGAAGGTACATCGCCTTCCGGAAGGGGGAAGCGCCTCCCAGTATCTCCGCGAAGCGGAACGCTCCGGCGCGTTCCTTCATGACGCTGACAAATCTGTCCAGTTCATCGATACCCCGCACCACGATATCGCAGTACCTGTCTTCCACGCCCCGCTCCTTCGCGAGGGCAATGGTTGCACGGACCTTTTTTGCAAACACCACATAGTTATACTGTCCGGCATTCATCAGTATCTTCCGCATCACCAGGTCAATCCCCTGAATACCGTTGGCCCCTTCGAAAATCGCGAGTATCTTTGCGTTCCGCATCATCTGTTCTACCGGGTAATCGCTGCAGAACCCGTATCCCCCGAACACCTGCATCGCTTCAGAGGTGATGAGCACGTTGCGGTCGCTGCACCCGGCCTTACAGATGGGCACAAGCAGCTCAACAAGGGCCTGTGCCTCCTTCGCGTCCTCTCCTCCCGCCACCCGCGCAATGTCCATGTTGTAGTACATGAAGTACACAAGGATGCGCTGCGCGTCAACGTATGACTTCATCCACAGGAGCATCCGCGCCACGTCGGGATGCTCCACAATGGGCACCATGGGAGCGCCGGGATTGTTCATGTCCTTTATCGCCGTCCCCTGGAGGCGGCCTTTCGCGTAGGAAGCAGCATGGAGGTATGCAGCCGACGACACTCCCTGGGCCTGGCTCGCGGTCCCCATTCTGAAGGCGTTCATCATGTGGAACATTATTTTCATCCCCTGGCGCTCGCTGCCGAGGAGGAACCCCACCGTCTCCCCCTCCTCACCGAAACTCATGGTACAGGTCACGCACCCTTTGATTCCCATTTTATGCTCAATCCCGGTACAGTACACGTTGTTGAACGTTCCGGGGTTCCCCTGTTCATCGGGCAGATATTTGGGGACGATAAAAATTGAAATCCCCTTCGTCCCCTCCGGGTCCCCTTCAATACGCGCCAGGACCGGATGCACCATGTTTTCATAGAAGTCATTGTCCCCGGCGGAGATGAAAATCTTCTGCCCCGTGACCCGGTAGGTGCCGTCGGGCATCTTTACCGCTTTCGCACGAAGGCGCCCAACATCGGAGCCCGCCTCAGGCTCGGTAAGGTTCATGGTGCCCCCCCACTTCCCCGCCATCATTTTCGGAATAAAGGTGTTCCGCTGCTCCTCCGTGCCGAATTTGTCAATGAGCATCATGGAGCCGTGGGCCAGCGCCGGATACATGAGAAGGGGCTGGTGTGCGGCGCTGACAAATTCAAGATGGACCGCGCCCACCGCCTGGGGCATCCCCATGCCGCCGAACTCCGGTGATTCATTGATACCAACCATGCCGGCATTATAATAAGCCTGAAGCGGTTTTTTTACGCTGTCCGGACATGTTACCGCCTTCGTGTCAGGGTCCCACCGGCACCCTTCCCTGTCGGCGTCCTGGAAATGCGGGTAGCACTCCTTCACCGAAAGGATCTCGATGAGGTCAAGGGTCGCCTCGAAGGTGTCGTGGTCAAAGGCGGAAAATTCTTCATACTGCGTCAGCGCGTCAATATCCAACATCTCAAAAAGGACGTAGCGGAGGTCCCTTGATTCAACCAGTGGATTATTCATTCCTTACCCCGTTTTCAGAAAAGTCTGCTGATCCTGGCAATTTCGTTCTGCGCCTCCTGTGCCATGCGCGCAAGGAGCTGCTCACAGGTGACAATGTCGTGAATGCGCCCTAAGGTCTGTCCCATCATCATCGGTGCAACGTCCACGTCGCCGTTAACCCACGCTTCACGGCAGCGTTCCCCGGTAATGAGGGGCGCCAGCTCCTGGATGTTCGCCCCGCGGGACTCCGCCTCAAGAATATCCTGAACCACCTTGTTCTTGATCGCCCGTCCCTGAAGGCCGATCGATTTACAGATCAGAGTTGTATCGGTCTCCTGCCGTTTCAGTATTTCCTGTTTGATATTGTCGTGTACCTGGCATTCCTTTGTAGCCATAAATCGTGTCGCCATCATGACACCTTCCGCTCCCAGAGCAAGGGCTGCCGCCATTGACTTCCCGTCGGCGATTCCCCCCACTGTCACCACAGGGATGCTCAGGGTCTCAGCGATTTTCGGCGTGAGGATCATGGTGGTGACATCGTCGTTCAGCGGATGTCCCCCCTCTTCAATGCCGGCGGCGTAGATACCGTCATAACCAGCCTCCTCCGCGTGCTTCGCGTGACGCAGGCAGCCGACTTTGTGAAACATCTTCACCCCGGCCTTCTTCAGCATGTCGACATACTCTTTTCCGAGCTTGTCAATCGGCGTACCGGACACTTCGATCCCCGCGACCTTTTCTTCTGCGCAGACAGTGAGGTTCTTCCGGTGGTCATCCATGGTGATGTGAAACGATGGGAGAATGGTGATCCCCACCATGAAGGGCTTGTCCGTGAGTTTCTTCGTTTCCCTGATGGCAGCCCGCAGTTCATCAGTAGTCTTGTAGTTCCCCGCGGTGAGGTTCCCCATCCCTCCCGCATTCGATATGGCCGCGGTGAGCACCGGTTCGCCCACGAGGTACATGGCCCCGCATATAATTGGATACTTGATTCCGAACATTTCAGTAATTTTTGTTTTCATTGGTATCTCCTTTTTATGGTGTTGATATTGTTACAGCGCCTGCATAACGGCGCCGCCTGTATTCAGTTCAACGTCCTGTATCATCCTCCACGCGTCCGTGCGAAGGATGAGGTTATTTCTCCCGCTTTTTTTCATGCTTCCTGAAGGCGCAGTCAATAACGTCCCGGCCCATATCGTACATTGTTTTTTTGATAAATTTTTTATCGACATCCTTCACCAGCCCCACGCAGACCATTGCGGCGAACCCGTGGGTAAATATCGCCATCCGCCGCATGACCTCCCGCCTTTCCCCCTCGGGAATTGTTGACACAAGGTCATCTTTCATGACCTCGTCAGAAAGGGAGCGGTAGAAGCTGTTGATAATTTCGAGGGAGTCGTTGTTTTCCAGAAACATGGCGTGGAAAAGCGCACGGTTGTCCCGGGCAAATTCCGTGAGGCCGGTCCCCATATTAAGGAAGACGCTGCTGGTATAGGGACGGCGGGCATACTCCAGCATCATCGCTTCAGCGCGGCCCAGCACCGCAAGCTTCAGATCATCCATTGAGTCGAAACACGAATACACCGGCGCCGTGGAGGAACCGAGGTGGTCAGCAATTTTACGGGCGCTGAGGTCTTTCAGGCCCCCTTCACGAACAATGTCGAAAGCCGCATCAACGACATCATCTCTGGTAAATGTTATTTTCGGCGGCATATATTCTTCTCTACCTCAATAGAAAACATACGTCATATAACACATGTTATCTATAAAATGCAAGGATTTTTTGGGAATTTTTTTTGTGTTAGCTTAGAATCCAATTAATCAGCAAAGAACTTGAAGTATATCCTTAGGAGCTTTTTATCTTCATGGTGTTCACGAAGATAGTTTGTTAATGCTTTTTTAAGCTTTTCTTTTACGGAAGGGTTTTCATCAAAAAATTCGAATGCGGGATCATATAGATTTTTTAATCACCAATCAATGGTTAGTCCTCGTCGTCTTGAGTTTATCATCTCAAACAATGATTTTCGACACACGTAAAATACGTGGAACTTATGGAATCGATATCTTTGAACGGACAGGGGAATATGCAAGAACAGCAACCTGAGAGAGAAAGAATCTCCTATATATCAAATTCGATTTCGCTTTTTATAACAGAATAAAAAAGTTGAATTTTATACTGTTACTTTATAGAATTACACTAACATAGTTTTATACAGTAACATATTCAGTAAAAAGAAAAATCTATGTATGCTTACAAGTCGCGAGTGAAAATTTCGAATGACCGGAACCTGATAATAAAACTCCCATTGGATATTCCGGAAGGGGAAGCGGAGGTGATTATCCTCTCTGACAATAAACCGGCTACTACTGCAACCAGTTCAGACTCTAACGAATTAATCAACAAACTTGATAAATGGATAAGCCAGATACCGCCCGTCCCGCATGTTCCTCTTTCATCTATCGACAGAAGTGAGCTCTATAAATGAAGCGGCTTATTCTTGATACAAATATCCCGCTCTTGTCCAATACACTATTGCTCTTGGCTTTATACTATTTGTAATATAATATTGAATTAAATAGAATTTTTGTGGAGCATACACAATGCCGGTTCATATTGATAATGTACTTCAACAGGCCCTTGAATTACCCCCTATTGAGCGTGCCAGGCTTATTGAGGAAATCCTTTAAAGCTTTGAATTCTCTCATAAAGAAAAAATTTCTGTTAAATGGGCCGTTGAAGCAGAAAGCAGAGTTGAAGCATATGGAAAAGGATTGATTACTGCGCGCCCGATAGTTGAAGTTTTTGAAGAAATTAATTAATAGTAATTGTTGCAATTAAGAATTTACATAGAGAACCAACATACCGAGAAAACAGAATTTGATGTTTCCACCCGGAATTGTCAGAATTCTTGTATTGAATAAAGGGAACAGGATACTCTATAAAATTCGATATTGATAAAAATATTCACTACAGAATCCGAATGCCGGTCTCCATAATTTCTTTCGCGATTGGATTTGCAGTAGTAAAACCGGGGACAGTAAAAGGGTGCGGCTCAATCCTGAGGTCAATGCTCCTGCGGTACCGCATTAATTGCACCATGTCTTCAACAGGGTCCCCTGTAAAATCTTCAGACACAACTGCCACATCAATGTCGCTGTCTTCACTCGATAACCCGGCTGACCGGGAACCGTAAAGATATATACTGTGTATTGAATACACTGTTTGTAAAAGTTCAGCATACTGCTGTACTATCGTTTCTATTTTTTTATCAATTCTTTGAGCCATAACCGAACCCCCTTTATTATTTCGATTTGTCCTTCGGTAAATTCCTTTGTGCATTTATTATAGAAGCTCATTTTATAGTCAGGGTACCGTGCATTAATGTTAAATGTTGTTATCCTGTCGAGGTCGTCTTTTTGTGAATCAGAAATTTCTAATTTCGCCTTATATGCAAGTAATGTCAAATCGTGCGACCGCGGAGGGTTCTTAATATCTGAATGATTTTTAACATATATTGCTTTGAAAAGCTTCTCAATAACGAGATGACCGATAAAAAGACTCCAGTGATAATCAGTGCTTTTGAAAAGATTTTCCATTGTGATATAATCGCGATCAGAAGAATTCAACCAGTACTCTATCAGTTTTTCACGTTCCATATATTTCTGCCAATTCGCACACTATTTATCACACCACTTGTCTTATACTGTAATTATTTTCCTTTCTTCTGTCAACCGTAATACCAGCACGAGAACAGGCATATACCGGAACCGTAAGATACCATTACATACAATTTAATCCCATCACTCAGGAATCACACAAACTGTACCAGGGTAGATGAGGAGCTGCATGTGACTATCTACAGCTTTTAGCCGTTGTGATATAGATTATCCTGCTTGCAGAAAATAATATTATTGGAAAAGAATTGTCTGAAAGATTGAGGAATGAATCCGTTCCCAAAAGCAGTAATGTTCCAACGCTGTAACATTTTATCCTGAAACAGCAACGCGGGGACCACTGATTGCCCATGAAATTCCCTGATCTCGAAATACACTATGATGACGACCCCCTGTTACGGGCATACCGAAGGTCCGTGTGGGAGCATGACATCCTTCAGCAGCCCCACGCAGACCATTGAGGCAAAATACGAATACACCGGCGCCGTAGAGGAATTCAGGTGCTCGGCAATCCTGCGGGCGCTGAGGTCCTTAAGGCCCCCTTCACACACAATATCGAAATTATTGGGTGCAAATTATTAAAACTGCCGACTTATAATGTTCCTCTTTTTTAAAAATAAGCCGGGAATGCGCCCAGAGAGGGAAAGAATTTTCCATATGTCAAATTTGATTTCGCTTTTTACAATGCAATAAAAAAAGTTGAATTTTATACTATCACTTTATAAGATTACATTAAAGAAATCTTATAAAGTAACATATGCAGTAAAAGGAAAAATACATGTATGCTTACAGGTCGCGAGTGAAAATTTCGAATGACCGGAACCTGATAATAAAACTCCCATTGGATATTCCGGAAGGGGAAGCGGAGGTGATTATCCTCTCTGACAATAAACCGGCTACTACTGCAACCAGTTCAGACTCTAACGAATTAATCAACAAACTTGATGAATGGATAAGCCAGATACCGCCCGTGCCGAATATTCCTCTCTCATCTATCGACAGAAGTGAGCTTTATAAATGAAGCGGGTTATTCTTGATACAAATATTATTCTCCGTATTATAGACAAAACCAGCCCCGATCATAAACTTTCTTATTCCATTATTAAACGTCTAATATCTGAGAATTATGAAATCTGTATTATCCCGCAGGTTCTTATTGAATTCTGGGTTGTAGCAACCAGACCTGTTAATTCAAACGGTTTTGGCTGGGATGAATCATATACAATGATAGAACTAGAAACTTCAGGATATTTTCATAATGCTTCCAGATAATGAATCTATTTTTACCTACTGGAAGAAGCTTGTTTCACAGGGTGTAAAGGGTAAACGAGCGCATGATGCAAAATAGCAGCTGCTGCTTTCGCTCACAATGCCGATGCCATTGCGACGTTAAATGATCAGGATTTTACAAATTTCGGAGTTAAACTTATTTCCTCGTAAGAACTTCACAAGCGAAAGAATTATCAAGTTGAATTCATACAAAGAAGGAAAAACCACCGTAAATACTTCTTGCTATATTGGGAACTGCCATTAAACATTGATCCCTGCTTCACAGGAGGATACTATGAAATGGTTTAAAAGAATACTTGTTTCTCTGGCTGTATTATTCGCACTGCTCACGGTAATTTATAATTTTTTTCCCGGAACCATTGTCGATCTGTCACAACGAATTGACAGGTCCAGGGCAAATCTGACAGAGAAGAGCCTCAGGATTGAGGACCATACGATAGTCTACCTTGAAGGCGGAAAGGGAGATACCATCGTCCTGCTCCATGGTTTTGGCGCCGAAAAGGACAACTGGACAAAATTTGCCGCGTTCCTGACACCCCGCTATCACGTAGTCATACCTGACCTTCCGGGCTTCGGGGAAAGCACTAAAAACAACAACTCGAAATACGACATTGCTTCACAGGCGTCACGGGTAAAAAAGTTCATTGACGCCCTGGGAATCAGCAAAATTCACATCGCCGGCAATTCAATGGGGGGAGCCATAGCAGGAAGTTTTTCTCTGCAGTATGGCGACATGG
>ENA-UPTA01006684-UPTA01006684.1-activated-sludge-metagenome-genome-assembly--contig:-NODE-6684-length-10126-cov-3.954920_pt1 | contig 10126 bp, 2 predicted proteins | sample MGYA00238184_ERZ773361 | MGnify/ENA primary metagenome ERZ773361 (study PRJEB29100, sample SAMN05720205) | activated sludge metagenome | isolation source: anaerobic digester from wastewater...
AGGAGCCGGGAGGCTACCTCCACAAATTTACTTTTCCGGACGGCAATTCACTCAGCGATATGCTTGAGAGATCAAAACCGTTTGTCATAAATGCCATTCTCGGTAAAGCAAGACCAAAGATAGATTCGGTGATATTACGTTGGGTTCCGACAAATGTCAATATTTTCAAAACTGCCCTTACTGATGGTTATGAGATTTGGAGATCAAATGGTGTTGAAGCGCCAAAATTAATAGCAACCGTGATGCCATGGACAGAAGCACAGATCAGGCAGATGCCTCGCGCCGATACACTTGCGATGTTGGGTGCAGCCTTTGTAATGGACAAGGGAATGCCACAAGGTATAGATCAGGCCAATATGCTCGACCGGTCTATGATGGAAAAAAACTATTTTGGGTTTGCACTCACCGCTGCCGACCGCTCACCTTTGGCTGCCGATGTAATGGGACTCAGGTACGTAGACCGTGATGTGAAATTTGCAGAGACGTATAAATATGAGATTCGTACACGCCGACTCACATCGGACTTTCCTGTTCCGGATATATGGGTTACCAATGAGTTTGAGCCACTTGCACCACCTGAAAATTTCAGGACTGAAAAGAAGGATCGCGCAGTTGTTCTTAAGTGGATGCCGGGAAGTAATGTGCAGTACAGCTCATTCATCATAGAGCGAATGAATCCCGGAGACACCTTGTACCATCCGCTGTCAACAGAACCAATGGTCTTCATCAGGGCGCGGGAGTTACAGGGTCAGGAACTTTCGTTCATCGATTCTTTACCTGCCAATAATGTCAATTATTACTACAGGATTAAAGGATCAAACGCGTTTGGAGAATGGAGTGATTACGCCTACAATCATGGCTACGGAAGGGACATGTCGCCACCTGAGGCTGTTTCCGTTGTTTCTGGTAAGTTCAGGAAAGAAACTTCCGACATAAGAGTTTCATGGACCCGGAATACAAAGGATAAAGATATTAAGTATCATCAGATAATGGTGTCAGACCATCCGGAGTTTAATTTTTCAAGTATCAGCGGTGAATTGCCACCAGGAGATACGGCCTTCATCCTGAGTCTGAAAGAAATGGATATTGACCGTTCCTTTTATTTCCAGATCAACACAGTTGACAGTTCAGGCAACATGGCTACTTCTGAGGCACGGTATGTTTTCGTCCCTGACCATGACCGTCCTGAGCCACCTGCCAAAATAAAAGCATCTGTGACCAAAGAAGGATGGCTTACCGTGACATGGAGTCCGAGTGTATCCAAAGATGTGACAGGTTATTATGTTTTTTATTCGAATACAGAACCGAATGATCTGGCACTGGTCTTCAGTAAACCAATCAAGGATACGACCTATTCATGGCAATTGGATATGAAGTCACTGACTAAAAATATTTACATCAGTGCCAAAGCAGAGGATGATAACTACAACCGAAGTTTTCTGGCAGAAATCCAGGTAGTAAGAAGACCGGATACCATTCCGCCCACGGCACCTTATCTTGAGCAGGCAGTCGTCAAAAAAGATATGGTAGAAATACAATGGCAAAAGAGCAGCTCCCGGGATGTCGTTAAATATTTAGTTTATTTTAAAAATCAAGCTGACAGCCTTGCTGCGTGGACACTGCTTGACTCAGTAGCGGTTGATACGCTTAAGTATGTTACACCTGCTGCTTTTTCTGATGCACAGTTACAGTTTGCAGTCAAAGCTGCCGATGATTTTAACAATCAGTCAACGTATTCCAATCCCGGACAAGTCTATATTCCATTCCCGGGATTTAAGTTTACACCAATGATTCAAAAATTGTCGAAAGGAAAAGATCTCTCAGTGACACTTAATTGGGAATCTGACCTTAAGAAACTGCAGCAGGAAGGGAAAAAATACAGCTACCAGCTGTTCCGTTCAGCCGGCTCTTCTGATGTAACGCTTTTCAAGGAATTGACATCTGCCGAAACATCCTTCGTTGACAACAATGTTGAGGCAGGAGTGATGTACAATTATGCCTTGCGGGTGAAGTTTGAAGATGGCAAGACCAGTGATTTAAGTACAATAAAATCCTTGCTAGTAAAATAATTCATTTATCAAATAATTTAAGATAAAGATTATGAAGAAAATATATACGATCAGAATATTGATGGCTTGTTTTAGCTCCTTATTGCTGACAACAGGAATGTTCTCACAGACATTTGTACCGGTCAATGTCACCGGGTTTAATCATGACCTGATAGCGAATGGTGCAGGTGGAAGTAACAGGGCCGAGGCCACTACAACCACTACCTTTGATGATGTAAGACTGGTAGGCGATAATGTATTATATTCAAAGGATTTCCGAGGTAACAACAATCCGGATTCTCCACCGCCATTTGGGTTGCCGGATGATAGGGTTATCACCAGCTTAAATTTACCAGGAGCCGTTTATCTCTTGGCTGATTATAATCAGAATAATGCACTTATATTAAAAACCCTTAATGAAACAGGTGTCCTCACATTAGAAACACCCGGAGTCTTTTCCAGGATTGCGTTTTTAGGAGCCAGCGCTGAAGGTGTTTCTGAATTTGAACTTACACTTAACTTTAGTGATGGTACCGGTATTGCCGTAAATTTTGCAGTACCTGACTGGTTTTCCGGCCCCAATTATGCTATGAAGGGTATAGGTCGGATTCATCGAACACAGATTCAGAATCAAGGTCCAGATGAGTTTAACGGGGATGCAGAAAATCCCAGATTATATGACAATCAGATTGTTCTGGATCCTCCTTTTAATACCAAAATTCTTACACACATTTCATTTATTAAAACCACCACTGCAGGCAGGACAGCTATTCTTGCTATCAATGGCATCACAGCCATCAACGCTCCGGAAGCTGTAGTAGCGAATGCCGCTACCGACATTACTAAAAATACCTTTACGGCCAACTGGTCTGCCTCTGCCGGTGCAACTGAGTATTATATTGATGTTTCAGAAAGCCCTACTTTCTCGACCTTAGTACCTGCATACAATAACCTGAATGTGGGCAATACGCTCAGTCTGGGCATATCAGGCCTTAGCAATGGCATTACATATTATTACCGTGTAAGAGCAGCTAATATATCCGGTGTCAGCCCCAGCAGTAATACTGTCAATGTAAATCTCGAACAATGTCCTCCCGGTCAGGTTAATCTTACTACACAGTCAGCAGTCAATCAATTTATTATTGATTATCCATACTGTACGGAGTTAGCCGGCACTTTGTTTATTCAAGGAAGCGACATAACCGACCTTTCACCTATGAGTAATATCGTCAAAACCGGAGGTGGTCTGGAAGTCTTTAACAATCCTGCACTGACCACACTCAATGGAATAAATAACATCGATCAGATTGGGGGTAGGCTTGTGGTTCTGGGCAATTCCAAACTTCCCGACCTCAATCCACTAAACGGGCTAAATAAGATCAATGGTATCATCAGTATCGATGGAAATGCCATTTTAAATGATATATCGGGGATGACCAATATAGATTTGAATGGCGTAAGCGAACTTTATATTCAGAATAATCCTGCTCTTACTGTATGCGAATATGACTTCGTGTGTAACTTTCTTGAATCTGCCAAACCCAGAAATATTGCTAACAATGCCGGCAAATGTATAGACGAGCAGGCTGTGAAAACCGCTTGTGATCTGAAAGATTTAAAAGATGGTGAATACTGTTCCAATGCCATCCCTATCAACATGCTCTTCGGACATCCGATAGATGAGCCCCAGGCTTCAGGCACATATAGCTCTAAGGATATGAACAACCTCAATGACCCGAATTTTGGGCATGACTGTCTCAGCGACAACAATACGATATGGTTTACATTCACCGGAGACGGCAATCGCTACGCTGTCCGCTCTAATAATTGCAGTGCTAAAGTATATACCAATCCGAATGGTGCGATGTACTCAGGCACATGTGGCAGTCTTACAGCGATCAATTGTCACCGGGACATCTGGACAGGAGACGTAGATCCTGATATCAATTTCAGAATCGTCGTTCAGACAGAACCGGGAAAGACTTATTACTTGATGGTGGAAGTAACATCCACCGATGACTTTGTAAATTATGACCCATTCGGTGAGTTTTGCCTTGAAGTCACTCGTTTGGATAAAGAGTGTCTTGTAAATATTCCGGATTTCAATTTCAAAACTTATTTACTGGAAAATTTTGAAATCAACACCAATGGCGATGATAAAATAGAATGTGAAGAAGCGGCGAAATTTGTTGGCTGGATAGAATGTGCTGAATTAAACATAGCAGATATGACGGGCATAGAAGCATTTACTGGTGTGGGCGTGATTAATTGCAGCGGAAATAAACTTTCCTCATTGGATGTTTCGAAAAATACTGGCTTATCACAGCTCAATTGTTCGAACAACGATATTAATTCTCTGAGACTGGGCGAAAATGAATCTCTTTGGTTACTGAATTGCTCCGGCAACCTATTGGGCAGTGTTGACATCAGTAAGACGCCATGGCTGGAAGAAGTGGATCTCAGTGATAATAGGCTGACCTCTTTCGACATCAGCGGAAATGTTAAAATCAGCCGCCTGTCATGCCACGATAACCTTTTGTCCTACCTCAATCTGGCCAATGGGAATAATGCTCTTTTCCAGGCCATAGATGCCCGGAATAATCCGGAACTGATATGTATTCAAGTGGATGATGCCACCTACAGTAATACTAACTGGTCATCTGACCCTTTTCTTTTCGACCCGCAACGTGAGTTTAATGAATATTGTGAACCGCCTTGCCAAAATGCAGAGGAGATTAAAGCCAATTACCTTTTTGCCGCCTCCGCTTGTGTAGGCGAAAATGTCCGGATTATTGAATATGGTATATTTACGCCAGTGGCAGATAGCGTTTCTTTCCAATGGAATTTTGGCAATGGCACGACATCTACAGAAAGAGACCCTGTCGTGACTTACAGTGAAGCAGGGAAGTACAAGGTCAGCCTTAGACTGGAAAATATTGATTGTCCGCTCGAGATAACCAAGGAGATTTCAATAATGAATTGTTTGAAAAGAGGAGATAACAATAGTCGTTCCGAGATCTTTCCCAACCCTTCTTCCGGCAATGTCCACTTAAAGGCAGACCTTAAGGAAGTAGGAGAAGTTTTGGTCAATATTTATTCAACGGATCACAAAAATCTGTTTTCCAAATTATACACCTCCGTCACGGAGCTGAGAGACCGGGTCTCCCTGTCAAATAAAGGCATGGTTGTAGTTGAATTTATTTTTGCCGGTGGTATTGAAAGGCATAAGGTACTTTTGCTGGAATAGGCCGATTATACATCAGGATCTGTAGATGTCCCGGATGCGGAGTTGAAATGTTGATATCATTGGATAGGGTAAGATATTCTTTGTGTTTGCTTCTTTAGTGTAAAGGCAAGATTGAATAAAATCAAGGCTTTTATTCAATAATTATTTTGATAATTTAGACAGTTCACACAGTTCTTATGATAAAGGAGTCGGACAAAATACTTAGTTCGGTGTTTGGTATTCTTGGATACGTGCCGGTTTTTATAATAACTCGTTTGTTTAAATACCTGAAAGGTAGAATTGCATAGCTGGATAGTCTCTATAATAAGGTAAAAGCGGTATTTCAAATTGGTGTTTAAAAATATATTATTTCGAAACAATGCATGTAATTACTATTTTACGTCTTTTGTGATTAATTGTATACTGTTACTTTTAAAGACTCAAATTAATTAAATTTCAACAAGCAATGTTGTAACGTTGTAGCGGATATCAATAATCATCCACTGCAGAATTTCTACTCCCGACTAAAGCTTCGTCACCATATTTCTCTTTTATGCTCAAAAACACCCGTTTCATGGCTCAAAAAGGCAGGTTTATGGCGATTCGTCTGTAACAAATCAACCTCATTCCTTATATTTGAAAGAAGAGAAACAACTATTTCTAATTATTTGATAACACCGGATGAAAACAAATTTACTATTTACACTGACCTTTATATTTTTTACAGGTTATTCATACAGCCAGACATCCATCGCTACTATAGAATCTGAAATGGTACTGGTAGAGGGTGGGAGTATGAACCTCCAGGGAAGACTGGTAACCTTGCCTTCCTATTATTGTTCGAAGTACGAGGTTACGCAAAGGTTGTTTGAAGAGGTGATGGGGTATAATCCTGTGACGTCCCCGCAGTATGAGGGACCTCTTAAGCCTGTTATTAATTATAATTACCCTTGGGCAAAAAGCTATTTTAATTGGAAAGACTATTTTATATTTTGTAATGAATTAAATGCTTATCTAAACTTACCAAAGGTTTATTATAAAGACATAGAACTAAAAATTCCTTATTCCATGAAAGACACCGGACAAGTGGAAGACTGCTTTATGGATTTCAATTCTTCTGGCTACAGGTTTCCCATTAGTGTAGAATGGGAATATGCTGCCCGAGGTGGGCAAAAATCTATGAACTATACTTACAGCGGAAGTAATAATTTTGCTGATTTATCAATTTGGGGTGTTCTTCAATCAGTTGGAACTATGATACCAAATGAATTAGGTATATATAACATGTCTGGCAATGCAGCCGAATTTACTTTTGATCAGGTTTTTGGAACAGGAAGTGATAATTGCCATCCTTCCCAAGTTTGGGTAGGAGGTGGAATATTTTACCAAAATCGTGGGGGCGATTTTTATACAGACAAACAAAATGCTCATCTTCATTATTTCTTTGGATATAATGCTAAAGGTATCCGTTTGTTCAAAAATAAGCAGTAATAATTATGAAAACAGTACGAGTTTATATTTTAGGAATCCTTTCATTTTACACATCAAGTGTTTATGCTCAAAACTGTAGTGTCAATGCCGGTTTGGAAGGCAAGTGGTGTGCCGGTGATAAAATAGTCCTCGATGGCGCAGTCGCAGGGACAGTTGGCGAAGGTATGTCTCCCATCTGGTCACTCGTATCCGGACCCGGACCCGTAACTTTTGAAGACTCTACCAAAGCAAAGACAACAGCTATCGCAACGGTAGGAGGTGAATATACTTTCAGATTATCCGTGGTTTGCGGAATGGGTAAGGCAAGTCAGGATGTAAAACACATTGTATCACCCGGCGCACAGCCCGATGCAGGGGATGATGTTACGGTAAACTGTTTTGACGGTGATTTTACCCTACCCTTAGACGGCAATCAACCGCCACCCGGATTTACTGCTTACTGGACGGTGCCTAATGGTACCGTGTCAAATAATATTTATACACCTTCTTTTCCAAATTTAGATAATTGTCCAACAGGATTTTCTACCATGGTACTTCAATACAATATGAAAGACGCAAATGGTTGTATATTTTCTGACAGCAAGGCAATCAGTTTTTTAGAATATATACCACCTCTGACATTAGGCACTTCCGGTGGATGCGGAAAAAAGTTTGCCCTGTCCGCCACTTGTACAGGGGCCGGACAAGGACAGTGGGAGTTTATTTCACCTGTGGGTGGAGGAGGAGCTTCCTTTGAAAGTCCAAATTCAAGGGTAACAGGTATTGTAAATCCGGATACCGGTCAGGTTTACGTAGCGAAATTCACTATTACAGGGTCATGCCACGACCAGTGGGGCACAATTTCCTTTAAAGTTCCTGAAGAAAGTGAAGTGCCCACCAAGGCTGATTTCTTAAATACGAATGAACTCTCAGATAACGTAAAAAAATCTGTGTCGGGAAATTACATTATTTACTCCATCCAATTGTGTGGCATTCCCGACTCCTTGAAAATAATATCTAATAACGGGCATTTAAAAGAAGGTGAAACAGGCACATTGTCCATTTCTAATTCATATTGCGAATTATTATATGGTGAAGTGCAATTAGATCCAAGTTTACAATATCCAGATGACTCTACGGTTATTTTGAAAAATTTAAAGTACGGTACTTACTCAGTGTATTATACTGTGTCAAACAGATTTGGATGCAAGACAAATGCCATCCTGAATATCTCAATAAATCAACCCTATGAAGACAAGATTTTCTTCCTTTCCAATGAATGTAAGAATGAAGATTTTAGTAAAAATGAATATTATCACCCTTCACTTGGATATGATGGTTACCATAAAGGATCCAAAATATATGATTCAGATTATACTCATCTAAGAATTGAGCCGGATGAATATCCTCATTATGGTCAAGTCGCACCGATAATATATCTCAATTCACCATCAGATCAGATACCTATATCAAGTCCGGTTACAGGTGATATAGGAGCTGTTTTCTATCCTGTATTTAATCTTACAAATCATAAATTCGAATACTTTCTTAACATTCCTAACTCTGCACCATCCGGACAATATGTCTTTAAATTTCCTTATGTTTACTCTTGTGGCAATTATGCAACGATTGTCGTAGATTATTCGCAACCACCTGAAAAAGTCAATGGAGGAACTGACCAATATTTCTGTGGCAACAGCGGCCAGCTGATAGGCAATGATCGCGCTGCACCGGAATGGATCCTCCTCTACAAGAAGCCGGCTGATATTCCGGATCCGGTACTGGAAGGAGCAAATACCAGATTGCTAACCATAACTAATCTGACTGCGCAGTCGGAATACTATTTCGGATATGTGAGCAGGGGCGGATCGCATTGCCCGGATGTCATCGACACTGTAAAGATCGGCGTTTCAGATGTGCCTCCACCCAAGCCTGATGCCGGAGAGGATAGAACAGTCTGTGCTTATTCTGCCGTAACATTGACCTGTCAGCCTTCAGAGATTCCACTGGGATCTTATGGCTACTGGGAGGTAGTAAGTCAGGTTCCCGCCGGAATGCCACCGAGCTTCAAACCGTCAGATAAGCCTATTACCCAGCTGATGAATCTCCAACCCAATACGACTTACACACTGCGGTTTACGCTGGAAAATAAATGCGGAAAATCAAGTGATGAGGTAGTTATTTCTACCAACGATACCGAGGGCCCGCCACCTGCCTTTGCAGGCGCTGACAGGTGTCTGCCACCTGACTCAACTCAGGTCTTTCTCACTGCTCTACGCGCCACCGGCGACTTTACCGGTCAGTGGACACAAGTAAGCAATAACCCACCGGGAGCATCCATTGCTGAATCCAACAACCCGCGTACTTTGGTCAGTAACTTATCACCGGGTATTTATGGCTTTATCTGGACGCTATCCGGAGCAGGTTGCGCCTCGACCCATGATACGGTATGGGTTACAATAGGTGCAAAAGCGGCATTGGATCGAAATGAAATATTGCTGTGCAATCAGACCATCCCAACCTCTGTTACCCTACGCGCCACACCTGCAGATGGTGGATACTGGACCAATATAAGCCTGAAGCCTGCCAATATAACTAATCCGAATAGCGCTATCACCACTGTGACCGGACTGGAAGAGGGCATCTATGTATTCAGATGGACGGCAGGACAGGGCGTCTGTTCTGGTTTTGCTGATGTAAAAGTTATCGTAGGAGGTCCGACACCGATAGTGGATGCCGGGCCGGATATAGTTCTGTGTCGTAATTCTGACGGCACAGTAACATTGGACGCCACCTTGCCTGATGGATTGAATGGTTACTGGACCATGATCAATGTTGATAATGTAACTCCGAGTGCCGGTTTTACTTATATCTCAGGAAATAGTTCTAATCCTCATATCAAGATTAAAGTCAAGCCCGGGCAGACAAGGTTGAGGTGGACTATTCTTGAAAAAGGAATCTGTGCAGATGATCCACCTTTTGATGATGTTCTGATCAGTTATTTTTCAGAATCTATTGATGAGTGTTGTCCTAAAGTCTGCACAGAGACCTTTGATGCCAACTTGTGTAACAATACACCGTACCTTGTCAATCTGGATGAATTAGTCTGTCCGGAATCAGATTCGGGTATCTGGGTCTTGACATTGGGCCCTGGATTGACGGATACAGTGCATTTAGAGAACATATTTGATCCTCTGCACAGGCAACCCGGCACTTACACCCTAACGTATCGGCTGATTGATACTCTGGAAGGATGTCCTGTATCGTCTGATGTGATGATCAACATAGTTCCTCAGCCGGATACTGCCACTGAAGTGTCTGCGTCAATCTGTCCGAATGAGACCTATACACTGCCCTCAGGTGGAACTGTATTTACTGCCGG
>ENA-UPTA01006687-UPTA01006687.1-activated-sludge-metagenome-genome-assembly--contig:-NODE-6687-length-10121-cov-5.935327_pt1 | contig 10121 bp, 6 predicted proteins | sample MGYA00238184_ERZ773361 | MGnify/ENA primary metagenome ERZ773361 (study PRJEB29100, sample SAMN05720205) | activated sludge metagenome | isolation source: anaerobic digester from wastewater...
TAGAGCTTGGCGTTCGTTATGGCCACGGCGCACTGAGAGGCGACCGCCCGGGCGACGACGATGTCGCTGTCCGTGAAGGCATCCGGCCTGGGGCTATACAGGCGCAGGACGCCGATCGACCTATTGCGGAACTGCATCGCCACCGTCAACTGGCTCACGAGCCCCTCCTCCAGCGTGGCCCGCTTGTACTGGATGCGGTCGTCCACCCGCATATCGTTGATAACGATGGCCTCCCCTGCGAAGGCAGCCTTGATGACCGCGTCGTCCTTCGTGACGGGCCCCTTGTTGCGGTAGTCCTCGCTGAGCCCGTACGTGCTGCGCATCCGCAGGTCGTTGGCCTCCTCGTCGAGCAGGCGGATCGAGCAGGCCTTGGCCCCGATGATCTTCACCGCCGCTTCGGCCAGCTTGTCGAGCACCTCCTGCAAGGAGAAATCCCCGGCCACCAGCGTACTGAGCTGGTAGATTTGCTCGTTGATCTCAGTTTGTCTCTCTGGGCTTTGCATAACCACCATACGACTGTCCAACAGTTCCGGGGCATTATAAACCACGCGGGGGGATAGGGGAATGGCAATTTCCCACGGCGGGAGTGGGCCTCGCCGGGACACGCCGTTTTCATCCGGATTGCACAGGCGAGGGCAGGCACCGCCTCGCCCCAACCTCAGAAGGGACCCTGCAGACGCACGGTCTCGCCCTCGGCCGGGATGGAGAACGACCGATAAACGTCGTCGTCCCAGTCCCACTGAAGCCATTTCAGGGATGGGTCATCCAAAGCCACGGCGAACTCGAAGGCCGCCTCCACGGGGAATCCCCGGTGATCCACCCTGAGGACCTCCACCTGCATCCGTGGCAGCGAAACGTAGTCTCCCGCGTGAAACGGATGCTCGGGACCGCGGACATCGCCGAGATAGCGGTAGAAGAACGCGAAGTCCATCCGTTTGCCCCGCTGACAGTCCAGCAGGCTGTCCGAGGCGGACCGGATCGTCAACCGCCGTAGCCCGCTCCGCGTTACGTCCACCGTGTTGAACCCCGGGGCCAGGATGCGCACGGCGAGAGGCAGTGGCTGCCCCTCCCACGCTCTTCGGAAGGGATCGTACAGGAACGAGATAGGGTTCGGGGCATTGACGACGATCAGATCCCGTCCCTCCAGGTTCCCAGCCGGCCCGAGGTCGTGCGTCTCGGCCATCTTCTGCTGCATCGTCGCCGTCACGCGAGGCGCCGTAGCGCGTCCGGCCGCCGCGACCGGAACATGGGCGATGAGGAACACGACGAAGACCGTCCTGCAGACGTGCCACTTCCAGCGACGGGAGGGCGCCCAGCAATCCTGCGTCCACCAGCCCACGACAAACTCGGCCACCACGCCAAAGGCCCCGATTGCGATGAAAAGCATGGCCCGGCCCATCGGGACCGTCGCACAGATGGGCAACACGGCAACGTACATTCCGATCAGCCAGAATCTCGCCCTCCGGTTGGCCCGCAACATGGGGGTCAGAAGCACAGGAATCAGGACAGTCAGGACCGCCAGCAAGACCCAGAGCAGCAGCTTGCTGACCGGCGGAAGATAGCCGTACAGATCGACGGGCACGCTGGTCCATTGTCCGCCGAGAAAGAACGGACCTCGAAGCACAACAGCCGCGGCGTAATCGAGCGGCTCGCGAACCGGGTCGAAGTAGAAACCGCCTCCGCTGGCCCCATATCCCTGGAGATTGTAGACCAGACGCCACGCGACGATAACGCCGGCTGCCGGGGCCAGCGCCAATACCCGCCGCCAGAGGCGTCCCGATCCCAAGGCGATCTCGTAGGCGAGCAGATAGGCGAAGGTCGCGACTCCTCCCTCGGTAGCCAGGACCGAGGCGAGCAGGCAGATCGGCGTGAGCACAACGCCGGGCCGCCAGTGCTCCCGTCGATAGCGATCGTGGGCAACGAGAGTCATCACGCCGAAAAACAGCGAGATCAGGAGATTGCGGTTGGCTATCCACATGGTGGGGAAAAAGCCGTTGTCGTCGAGCAGGTAGAACAGAGCGGCCAGCCCTGCGATCCACCGAACTTGAGGAATGGGAGCGGCTGGGGCGCCTGCGGATTCGATGGCGGCAATTCGTCGATACAGAACTGCGATCCCCGCCGCGGCGGCGGCGTACCATAGAATGCTGTGAAGATGCATCACGGAGGGGGACTGGGCAGACACCCGGTAGTCCAGCCAGTGAGTCAAGGATGCCATTGGCCGCCAGAAGGCCACACGGAAACCGTCGTACGTCCACCAGGGCAGAGCCCCGTAGTCCTGGAGCGATTGCAGGTTCTCTTCCGGATCGACGGCCACGAACAAATGCGACAGGACATACCCCAGCCGGCCCGACTCCTCCGATGTCAGCCCCCTTTCCGAAAGGCGATCCACGGCAGCACAGGGCCCGGCGAGAACCGAACGATGAATGAAGTCATCGTTAAGGAACCCGGTGCGCAGGGCCGGAAGCGAAATGGCGACGGCGCTCAGCGAGACGAGCAGCACGACTACAGTTTCTGATTTACGATCCACCATCAACGGTCTACAATTCAAAGGGCGTACAGTCCCCATGGCGAGCCCGAGGCCGGCCGTGGGTGTCAAATAGTAAGTAGTCGGCGGTGAATCGTCAACGCGAATACCGGCGGACTGCGATGTCTTCGGAAGCAACGCATGGAACAGACGGCCAAGCGTGTCATCTTTCGTGGGCGAGTCCAGGGAGTGGGGTTTCGCTACACGGCCCATAGTGTCGCCCGTCAGTATGAGGTCGCGGGGTTCGTGCGGAATCTGCCCGACGGCACGGTCGAGATGCTTCTGCAAGGCGATGCGACGCAGATCGACAACTGCATCGCCGATGTCCAGGCGGAGTTCGCCGGGCACATCCGCGACATGCGGATCGAGCCGGCGCCGTACAATCCCCGGTACACGGACTTTCGAATCACCTATTAGAGCCGACGATAGCACCGGCCATCATAGCCGTCCGCGAGGATTCGATGTCATTCGATCGGTGGATCACTACCACGGAAGTGCTTGAAGGACTTCAGCGTCCGGACGACACGCTGGCGTGGGATCAGTTCTGCACGCACTTTCGCCCGGTCGTGGTCCGATTTGCGATCCAGTTCGGGTTGTCCGGCACCGACGCAGAAGACGCCGCCCAGGAGACGATGCTCTCCTTTCTGAAGGCGTTCCGCGAGGGCAAGTACACGCGGGAGAAGGGTCGTTTGAGCAACTGGCTCTTCGGCGTCGCCAAGCGAGTGATCCTGAACCTGCGAGGGCGGCGGCCCCTGGAGGTCTCCATCGCAGACAAGACCACTGGAACATCGTTCTGGGACCTGGTTCAGGACGATCACAAACTGGAGCAGAGCTGGGAGACTCAATGGCGTCAGATGGTGCTCGACGAGTGTATCAGCCAGGCTCGGCGTGAGTTCGACCCCAAGGTATTCGAGGCCTTCGAACAATACGCCCTGGCGGGCATCCCGGTCCACGAGGTCTGCCGGCGTCTGAACACGTCGCGCAATGCGGTGTACGTCGCCAAGAGCCGAGTGTTGTCCCGGTTGCGAGAACTACAGCGTCAATTCGAGTGACAACCGCAGGTATGAGATTGTATGGACTGTCCGGATCTTGAAACCATCGAGCGATACGTCACAGGCCAGCTTCACCGGGACGAGGCGGCCGGCTTCCGATCTCACCTGGAGAACTGCCCGCACTGCCGGACGAGGGTAGCCGAAGCCCAGGAGAACGAGGACTTTCTCGTCGAACTGCGCCGTCGCACCAGCGACCGTCCCCTCTCCACGGCCGAGGGCAAGATCGACGCGATGACGGTGGACGACGCCCAGCGGTGTCTGGGCGAGCGATACCACGTGGTGAGAAAGGTCGGGGAAGGGTCGTCCGGACAGGTGTTCCAGGCCCTGGACAGTCTCCTGGAACGTTTGGTGGCGGTCAAGTTCCTGCGGCCCCAGTACCTGTCCGGCGACAGCTTCTCTGAGGCGTGGCACGAGGCGCGTCTGATGAGCAAGCTCAACCACCCCAATGTCGCCCAGATCTATGAAGTCCAGGAGATGGGCGACCGCCGGTTTCTGATCATGGAGTGGGTCGATGGCCTGTCCGTCACGGAGGCATGGAAGAACCTGCCGCTGCAACAGCGATTGCGGGTCTACCTCGACGTGCTGGACGCGGTCACGGCGGCTCATCGCCGCGGCATCATTCACAGGGATATCAAGTCATCCAACATCCTTCTCACATCCGATCACAAGCCCAAGGTCCTGGATTTTGGCATCTCGCTCGACGCGAGCGTGCTGCGCGGACGGGAAGACCTGATGTACCACGGCACGCCGGCCTATTCGGCCCCCGAGCAGGTCACCGCGCCCGGCAAGATCAGCACGGCCACCGATGTCTTTGCGCTGGGCGTGCTGCTGTATGAGCTGCTGACGGACACGTTGCCTTTTCCACAGACGCGGAAGGAGGAGTTGTTCCGGGCCATCTGCACGCAGCATCCGGAACTGCCCAGCGCGCTGGAGGAGAAGGTGCCCATCCCGTTGCAGAACATCTGTCTGCGGGCCCTGGAGAAGGACCCGGCGAAGCGCTATCCCGCAGCCGAGGGCCTGGCCGATGACATCCGGCGCTATCTGCGAGGCGAGAAGGTCTGGTCGAAGCCCTCCTTCCTGGTCGACAAGGTGGAGCAGGAGATCTTCTACCACCGGCAGAAGCTCGACGTGTGGCGCAAGAACGGCCTGCTCACCGAACGGGAGTTCGACAAGCTGGCCGGCATCTATCAACGGCTGACCTCCCCGCCCGACACGTCGATCATTGAGGCCAGGAAGCTGTCGATCTCCCAAGTCTGTCTGTATTTTGGCGGCTGGGTCGTCGTCCTCGGGGGAGGGCTTCTGTTTTACCAGAACCTGACGCGCGTGCCGGTCTTCTGGAGGCCGGTCCCGGCGATCGCCGCGATGGCCTTGATGATCGGCCTCGGGCTCTGGCTGTGGCGCAGCAGAGAGACCCGCCTGTCCATCGGATTCCTGACGACCGCCAGCCTCCTCGTGCCTGTGGCCATGATCGTCACGCTGGGTTTCTGGGACCTGTGTTCGGCGACGCGATACCCTCTTGGAACGGAGACCGTCTTCGAAATGACAAGCCGCTCGTTCGCAGAGCAGAGCGACGAGGGCAACAGCCCGCATCTGGTGATCGGAAACCTGCAACTGTTCCTCGCTTGTGGCTGCTGGCTCTTCATTTCGCTCGTGTTCCTGCGGACCACGGATTCTTCGGTCTTCGTCGTCTTCGCCATTCTGGCCTTTCTGACGCTGTTGACGACATGCTACGTCGTCGCGGATATGGAGCATTGGGACGCCGATGTCATAGCCGGCCGCTACCTGTATCCCGGCGTCGTCTTTCTCGCGGCCGGCATGCTCCTGGATCGGCGAAAGCAGGTCCGGTACGCATGGCCGTTGTGTGTCGCCGGCCTGATGCTCATCGTCGGCAGCCTCTCCGGCATCGCCGCATCGGAGAACACGCTTTTCGGTTGGCTTCGCCTCCACCCGTCGTTTCTGGAAGAAGACCGTAGCGAGCCGCAGTTCCTGAGCTTCCTCGTCAACGGCATCGTCTACCTGGGGCTGGCCGGCCTGTGCCAACGCCTGGGCACCCGGCTTCAACGCAGCCTGGCAACGGTTCTGAACTGGCTGGGCCCGCTCCACATCCTGGGCCCTCTGCGGATGCTCGAGGGGGCCTTCTCCGGCGAGGATCTCACGCGTGCGCTGGTCTACCGCATCCTGCTCCCTGTGGCCTCGATCTCCTTCGTCTTCGCCAGCGTGGGGCGCCAGATGAAGTCGTTCTTCTTCTCCGGCCTGGCCGGGTCTGCCGTCGCGGTGCAGCGATTCACACTGGAGCATTTTGACAAGTGCTTCACCTGGCCCATCACGCTGATCGTCACGGGGATCGTTGGGATGGTGCTGTCCTGCCTAATCCCTCGCTGGCAGGCACAGCAGAAACTCCGCGCGGTGACGAAGGGGCCGAAACGCTCACGCACTGAGAGCACCCTGTAGAACCAGATCCGCCGCCCCCGCCGACGGCGTGAGAATGCCCTCAATCCCGCCGGGATCTGAGGCAGACCTCCAGAGAAGGTTCATCACGGAATTTCACGAAGAACGCAGAAAATCTCGCAGATTCTGCCATTTCTCAGAAAGATCCCGCGCGCCGGCCCCAATTCTCTCTCAGGCGACCTCAACATCCGAGGACGCCCCCGTGGCTGGAACATCGAATCATACGAATTGGGAAGAACTCATGCGAGGGTTCGGCCTTGTCATCTTGAGGCAAAGCCGGAGGATCTGGACACTGGACAGAAGGGGCCTTTCGATCGCATGCCAGATTCCTTCGAAAGACTCAGGACAGGCTCTTCACTGCGCGACGCTTCGTTCAGGATGACACGTTCCCAACCCAAATCAGAGAGCCGATCATGATCGATAGATGTGACAATCCAACCGCTGAATGGGACACCGGCGGGGCCTGGCTGGCCGCATTCGATTACGTACTCAATCTCATCGCAACGGCACTGGAGCACCTGGTCGGACTGCTGGGCGGCGCCGTGGCTGGTTTGCTGGCCGGCCGTCTCCTCGGCGGGGTTTATGCGAACCATATCGAGCCGCTGCACTTCCAGGACCTCGACAAGCTCGCCGAATGGAGCCTCATTCCCCATGCCTTCGCCCGGAACGGGGCTGTGCTCGGGGCCATCGTCGGCCTGCTGGCCATCACGGCTCTGCGCAGAAGGCTTTCCAGACAGGATGCCCCGACGCAGATCGGAACCGGCGTTGAAGAACAGCAGGAGATGTACAGGGCGACGGGGGCTGAGGAAGAGGAGATTCCGGAGATCGCACAAGAACTGAACCAGAAAAGGAAAGGACAACAAAGATGAAGATCAAGAAATCAGCCTGCTATTTGCTCGTCGTCATGCTCGCCGGTTGCCTCCCTTCGTTGCACCCTCTCTATACAGAGGATACACTGGCCTTCTCCGACAAGTTGCTGGGAACATGGTCGAGTGGAGAGGACGACAGTACATGGGAGTTTCGGGACGCCGGAGACAAGGAATATGCCCTCCGCACGTTCGACGACGACAAGGAAGGTCGATTCGTCGCTCACCTGGTCCAGCTCGACGACATGCTCTTCCTCGACATCTTCCCGGCGAAGGACACACTTGAGGACATGCAGGAGTTCTTCGCCATGCACCTGGTGCCCGCCCACACCTTCATGAAGGTCAACCAGATCGAGCCCAAGCTGATCCTGAGCATCCTCAACCCGGAGAAGGTCGACAACATGCTCAAGGACGATCCGACCCTGCTCAAGCACGAGCGAGCGGAAGACAGATTGGTGCTGACGGCCTCCTCGCAAGAGCTTCAGAAGTTCCTGCTCACCCGCGGTCGGAGCGACGATCTCTTCGGGGATCCCGCGGAGATGACCCGCCGGGTGCCTCTGTACGGCAAGGACAACCTGATCTTCACCGACGCCCTCCTGGGTCGGTGGAAGAGCCAGGAGGGGGACACGATGGAGGTTGTCCGGCGTAATGAGTTGACGTACCGCATCACGCACGTTCAGGAGGACGGAACTCGCCAGCAATACCTGGCGAATCTCGTGCAGGTGGGAGATACCCGCGTCCTGGCGCTGTTTCTCGACGAGTCTGCTGATGACGATAGATTGTCCAACGTCCGCGAGTTCGTTCCGGACCTCTTCGTCCAGATCGGCGCCATGGAGCCGGAACTGCGGTTGCGAGCCGTCGACTATGACGACGCAGCAGACTTGCTGCGCACCGATCGCGAACCCGATGAGAAGCCGGACGACGACAGCACAGAGGGGCAGTTTGGGGTGTTCCATCGCCTCTGAGGTTGCAGGCCCCGCCCTATCGCCGCCTCGGGGTGTTTCGGATTGGCGCCCGGGGCGGCTCGCTCTCTCTCCAGGGCAATCGCATGTTCGGCTCCACAAACCGTTCGGCGGTGTCCATATGCGACTGCCCTGCCTTTTTCTCTTGCCCGGCTCGCCGCATTTCGGGATACTGGATGAAGTGGCGACGAAGTGGTTGGCGGCTCCGGTATGTCGGACGAGGTCGCGATGAGTCGGATGGTTGTGCCAGTCCAAATGTCGGGCGACACGGGGCAGAGGACAGCGACAATTCGTGACTGTCCCCCGTATCCGCCCGTGGGTTGGGAGACCGGCAGCGTCGCCGGGAGAAGTCCCTGTGGGAGATGCCCGATCGAGGCGCTTTGGAGGCCAGTATGATGAGGCGGTATCGCACTTCAGCCGTCGCCCTTCTGCTGATGGTCTGGTTCACCCCTGCTCAGGGCCAACCTCTGCAGGCCGCACCTCAGACCGTCCGCAACGAACGGTCTGCGGAACAAGGGACCACACTCCGCGGACGCCGCCCGAACACGTCGCAACAAGAACGGGAGGGGTCCGGGCCCCAGCGGGGCCGGGCATCTGATTCTCCGGACCGTGAGATAGATCACGAGACGGCACTGAAGGACCTCACAACCCTGATTACCGAACAGAAAGATGGCCAGCAACAGTATCTTCTGCGACTCAAGAGAATCTGCCGGTCGGCCCTGAAAGACGAAGTCACCCAGACAGTAGAGAAATTGGACGGGCTTTGCACCGAGTGGCAACGCGACGCCCGATACTGGGACAGGCAACTCGAGAAGAGAATCGGCGCGTTGCGGCGCTCCGCTCCGAGTCGCCAGAACAGTGCAACTCGTCGGCCGTATCCTCAGGACCGTGAGCTGGACCGTGAGCTGGACCGCGAGACGGCACTGAAGGATCTTGAAAGCCTGATTGCCAAACAAAGAGTCGGCCAAAAACAGTATCTTCGGCGACTCAGGGAAATCTGCCGGTCAGCCCCAAAGGACGAGACTACCCAGACAGCAGAGCAATTGGACAAGCTTCACACCGAGTGGCGACCCGCATCCGGAGACTGGCACGCACAAATCGACAAGAGAGTCAGCGCGTTGCGGCGCTCCGCTCCGAGTCGCCAGAACAGCGGGACTTCGCCGCCTCCCTCGGCCCAATACCAGTCGGATTGGAGTTGGGTCTTGAAACAGAACACGAAGGAAGCATACGAAGAGTTTCTGAGACGATATCCGCAAGGGAAGTTCACGGATAGCGCTCGTGGCGGGTTGCAGAGACTCCGTGAGCCGCAGGATTGGAGTAACGCCACCTCAAAAGATACTCTTGAAGCCTATGAGGAATTCCTCTGGGAACATCCCAAGAGCGAACGGGCCCAACAGGCCCGTGAGATGTGGTGGCAGCGCCTCGCTCTGGAGGATTGGAGGCGTGCTCGGCTGGAGGATACGATTGAAGCCTATGAAAACTTCCTCCAGGAGCATCCCGAGAGCCAACAGGCAAAAGAGGCTCGCTCTCGTCTCGATGCGATGAACGCAGACTTCGACGACTGGACAGAGGCTCAGAAGACTAACATGATCGAGGGCTACGCGCATTTCCTCAGACTGCATCCGTCATCGCCTTTCGCCGACAAGGCGAGAGGGAGGATCGTCGATATCGAGGTCTCAGATATTCTGGGTGGAGAGCATGATCGGCTTCCGTCCGTAACGCCGGTTGGCAGCGAATCGCACGGAACCCATTCCATTGTCAACGTTCACAACGGCACTCGATACAGTCTGACCATACGGTATAGTGGGCCGGAGTCCTTCAAGGTCGTTTTTGCCCCGAATGAAAAGGGATCGATTCAGGTTCTGCGAGGCGCATACAAAGTCGCGGCTTCCGTCGACGCTCCAAACGTCAGGCCCTACGCTGGCGAAGAGGAGTTGGACGGACGCAACTACGCGGCAGAATACTACATCGGCAGTCAATTCGGTATACCCAGGGTGTCGCCACCGGGGTTCGGTGGCGCCGCCGAGTTTCGACCTTTTCCGACTAAGAGGAGCGTGCCCGACTATCTGAGATGACCGGGCCACCTCTCGGGGCCTTTTCCATTTCGGCAATCCTCTGTGGCCAGGAAGCCGTATCTCGTTGTTCGGGTCTCGTCAAAGCAGGCTTCTCTGTGCCCTCGGCCGCAACCAGAATCGACTCGCGCGGAGGCGAGGAGACAAACCGGATTCAATTCCCGTCTGTCTCAGCGCCCCTGCGTCTCCGCGCGAGA
>ENA-UPTA01006688-UPTA01006688.1-activated-sludge-metagenome-genome-assembly--contig:-NODE-6688-length-10120-cov-8.811923_pt1 | contig 10120 bp, 7 predicted proteins | sample MGYA00238184_ERZ773361 | MGnify/ENA primary metagenome ERZ773361 (study PRJEB29100, sample SAMN05720205) | activated sludge metagenome | isolation source: anaerobic digester from wastewater...
TTGCACTTTTTGGTAAAACCGCAAAAGAATGGCGAAATGAAAATAGCGATGCAAAAGGAAATATCAGGGATGTGGCAAATATTCAACAGCTTATTGTTCTTTCAAATCTGGAAAGCATGAATGCAGAACTGATAAAGCAAAATATTCCTCAAAAACAAAGACTTATAATTTTGAACAATATGGCAATAGACCAAATGACTTCAATAATAGGCAATGTTTCTATAAAAAAGCTTTCTTAATTTCTAAGCAAAAACAAGAAGATCGGGTTTGAAAACAAGTATCGCGCCAAGTGTTATCATCAATATTCCGCTTATCAGTTTAAGCACTTTTGCGTGTTTTTCCTCAAATCTGTATTTGCCCATCGTGAAAACGAAAAGGGCGACAATTACTGCAAGAGGAATAACATAATAGGCGTTGTAGAGAGCCATGTAGAAATATTTTACCGATGTGCTTATCTGCTGAACTGAAAGGACTCTCGTATAAATTGCCGGAAGTCCGATGGTACATCCAAGCTCAATAAGATTAACGAAAAATGCAAGTGCGATTGTGCCGAAAAGAGAGACTGCAAAACTGCTGTTATTCATGATCTTTCTCATTTTCTCAAACAGCTTGGGTTTTGCTTTTTCAGGAATCATCAAACTCACCCCTTTTTTAAAGAAGAAGAATTCCTTTATGTTGATAAGTCCCATTAAAAGCGCAAGAATTCCGAGTGCTATCGTAATATACTGACTAACCCCCATGAAAGTGAAAATGTTGAGCCATGCAGTCATGAACAGAAAATATACCACTGCGGATGAAACAACGAAAACCGTTCCGACCATTATCAGTTTTTTTCTGCTTTTTGCATTAACAAGAAGGGTGAGAAGAAACATCAAAACCCACATTGCACAGGGATTAATACCGTCAAGAAGACCAATTATGAAAGTGAAGCTCGGTAAAGAGACCATTTTAGCATCGATCTTTCCAAGTATCGGAACATCGATCATATTCTCCCTGCACTCTTTGCAGTCTTCACTCTGGCAGTTCTCCTTTTGATGATCCGACATGTTCATATCTATCATCTGCCTTATGAGTTTATCATGGTGCCCGGATTGAAAACCTACTACAAATTTACCGTTAAAAATAAATGTCGGAACTCCGCCGCCCTGAATTCCGAGTTTCCCAATCATTTTCTTAAAAAGTTCTCTATTCTCAAGAACTTTCATCACTTCAAGATCTTTAAAGATTATACTGGGATATTCTTTTTTAAGCTTATCAATAAAAGGATGTGCCTCGACACAGTGAGGGCATTTGTAAGAATAAAAAAAATAGAAAACATCTTTATCCTGATCTGAGACATTTACAGAATCTCCGGCAAAAACAGGTATAAAGAAAAGAATGACAAGAATAGCAGACAATCTTTTCATATCATAAACTCCTTCTTCAAAAAAAAGATAAAAAACAAATTAAAGAACACCACGAAGGTATAATTTATTCCTCATAAATTGCAATTACTTTTTCTTATTTTACCTGAATTCCGTATTTTTTAATTATCCGGTAGAGTGTTGTTTTGTGCACACCGAGCGCTTTGGCAGTAAGTGGGACATTGAAACCGTTTTCTTTCAACGCATTTTCTATAAAACTTATCTGTGTCAGTTTTTTCACAGACGAAAGTTTTGCAGATTGCGGTTTTTCCTCTTTAATATCAGAAAGTTCTGACGGAAAAAGATCTTGAGTTATCCTATCTGAAGTGCTTAAAACAACAGCTCTTTCGATAACATTTTCCAACTCCCTCACATTTCCGGGCCAAGTGTGTGCCATCAACGCTGTTAATGCGCCGGATGAAAATCCTGACACAGACCTTTTAAGCAGTCTGTTATATTTTTCAAGAAAATGGAAAGCCAGAACATGAATGTCCGAAATCCTTTTCCTTAACGGTGGAAGTTCAACCCTGATAACATTGATACGATAATAAAGATCTTCACGGAATTTTCCCTGCTCAACAAGATTTTTAAGATTTTTATTTGTCGCGGCTATTATTCTTGCATTTGTCTTTTCATTTTTTGTCGAACCCACCGGCTCGAAAGTCCGTTCCTGAAGAACTCTCAGCAGTTTGACCTGAATTGCCGGAGATACTTCACCAATTTCATCAATAAAAAGTGTGCTGTCTGAAGCGATTGAAAACCATCCCTTTTTATCCCTGTCCGCTCCTGTGAACGCTCCTTTTACATATCCGAAAAGTTCACTTTCAAGCAGAGATTCCGGAAATGCGGCACAGTTAACAGCATAAAACGGTTTGCCTGACCTGTCACTCATCTCATGGATCGCCTTTGCATAAAGTTCCTTGCCCGTTCCTGTCTCGCCTTCGATCAGCACGGTGCTTGAACTTGCAGCAATTGCAGGAATAAGATCAAGAACCGCTTTCATGCAGGGAGCGTTTGTCACAATATCTGAAACTGAAATTCTGCCTGAAAGTTCTTTTCTCAACGCTTCAATTTCGCTCAGATCCCTGAAGGTTTCGGCTCCTCCTGTAATGTTTCCCGATTCATCATAAAGTACTGCTGTCGAAACCGAAACAGGTATCTGCCTTCCGCTTGAATTTATTATGAAACCGTTTTTATTTATTACAGGTTTCCCATTTTTTATGGTCTTTCTCAGGGCACAGGCGGTTTCACACATATTCGATTTGAATACTTCGTGACAGAACCTGCCTATCGCATCCTCTCTTGGAATTCCGGTTATTCTTTCAGCCGCATGATTGAAAAAAGTGACTTTCCAGTTCAGATCGACTGTAAATACACCATCGGAAATGCTTTCAAGAATTGATTCATAGGAAATATTTTTAGTTCTTTTCATCATTTCACATCTTTAAAAAAACCTTCTTTTCATGATATACCAGATAACTCAAGAAAAATCCATTAGTTGACAACAGGATTAAAAAAGATTTTAATTCGGTGATATTATTTCTGGTGAAAAATGTTCAGTCTCGCAAAAAAGATCAGTTATCAGTTTTATGATGATTTCTGTGTCATAATTAATCATTCAGACGGTAGCGACTATAAACTGAATCAGGCTGGTGCAGAGATATTAAAGAAAATTGAAAATAAAAACTGTGATTTCTCAACCGAAGAACTTGAATTTATTGATGATCTCATTTCTGCAGGAATCGTTTCCAAAGGTGAAAAATCTCAAATTAAGGAACCTGAAGAAATTTCTCTGCATTCGGGAATAGAGAGTTCCGTGTGGGCTGAACTTACTGAATTTGCAACTGGAAACATTATTCCTGTCAGCGCAATACTTGAATTGACCTACCGCTGTCCTGTTGATTGTGTTCACTGCTATATCGATAGATCTGAAGTCACTTCGCAAAACGAACTGAGTTTTGATAAATATGCTGAATTTATTGATGATTTCAGACAACTCGGCGGACTTTATCTTGTTTTTACGGGAGGAGATCCGCTTAAACACCGCGATTTTGAGAATATCTTCAATTATGCCAGAAACAAAAATATTGCAGTTTCAATAATGAGTTCAGGATTTAGCTGCGACTTTGATCTTCTTGAAAGGATCTCGAAAAGGGGAATTATGAGTTTTCAAGTGACATTACACGGCCACAACAGTGAAATTCATGACAGATTCACAAATAAAACCGGATCATTTGTAAAAACTCTCGAATCGTTAAGATATTTGAAGAAGCTCGGTGTTTATGTTCAGGTGGCTGTTTCTGTTAATAAAATGAACATTGAATTTTTTGATGAAATTGTCACTTTTGCGGAAAATGAAAAAATAAACTATGTTTTCAATTATGAAATGTTTGCAAAAAGAAATGGGGACAACTCCCCTGTAAAGCTCAATATTTCAGAAAATCAGCTCAAAGAATGCTTTTTAAAAACCGGCGTTCACGGAAAACCGAGGCTTTTTGACAAAAAACCTGATGATCCGCCATGCAATGCCGCAAGATCAATAGTTTCATTAAATCCGGCAGGTATAATTTTTCCATGTCTTGAGCTGAGAACTCAGGCAGGTGACATAAACAAAGAAAATTTTGAAAAGATTTGGAAAAACTCTCCGGTATTAAACAGAATCCGACAAATAAGATTCAAAGATCTCGTAGACTGCCCCGAATGTGAATTAAGAACTTTCTGTGATAGATGTGGAGGCAGCTCTTTCAAGCAAGGTCTTGATATAACGGAACATTGCCAATCAGACTGTACTTTTGCCCGATTGAGAAAAAACAATGTCTGAACAAATAAGTTGCAATAGTTTTTTTAAAGGCGTATAATTTCCTGTGTTTGATTTTTTATTGGAGGACATTATGAAACCTGATATCAAAAAAGGAACAAAAACAGAAAACCAGAACAACAATTCCTGTCAGTACTGTTGCGGAAAATCTATCTGCTAAGATACTAAAGTTTTTCGACAATTTCAATTCCGGGGTTATTCTTTCTTATTTCATCAAGTTGCGATTTATCAATTTTAAGATCAACAACTACAAGTTTCTTCAATTTCCTGAGTTTGAGAATTGGTTTAAGATCTGTTATCTGCGTATTCCAGAGATCAAGCTCCCACAAATCTTCCATTTCTGAAAAAAGAGAGGCCTCTTTTATGGCAAGTCCCCACAATTTAAGCCGCTGAAGATTTTTGAATTTTTTCAATGCGTTGAAATCGGTGAATTTTGTGTTGCAAAGATCCAGATAAGTTATCTGCTGTGCGATCGGATAAATCATTGAAATGTCTGTAACAGCCGTAGAACACAAAAGAATTTCCTTTAATGTTTTCATATCCTTATAAACTTCAATATCAGAAACTTTTGTCATTAAAAGATCGATCGACTCAAGGGATTTCATTTTATTCAGCATTGAAACATCTGATATTTCTGTCATTTTTGCATCGATGACTTTCAGTTTCGGCAGTTCAACTATGGGTGTCAGATCTGTAACACCGGTCTTCCAGATGCTTAGGAATTCAAGATTCTCAAGCCCTTTCAAAGGGACTAAGTCCTTGATTTCAGGGCAAAATCTCACATCAAGTTTTCTAAGCTGTTTCATGTCTTTAAAAACTTCAAGAGAACTGATCTTTGAAAAACCGATAAAAATGTTATCAAGATGGCTGCATGCTTTGATTTCAGCTTCAGTGATCTTTGACATTTTAGGTATAATTTCACCATACCATACTTCAAATTCAGCAGGATTGGCTTTCCCCCATGCCTCCCAGAACTCATCTTTCCAGGGCGGAACGAACATCGAACAGTCAACAACCGGTTTTTCTTCAACTTTCTTCTTTGCCTCAGTCGTTTCTACATTCTTTTTGCACCCTGACATTAATGCCGTAACGATTAAGAGCAAAATGATCACAATTTTTTTAAAATTCATGAGGAACCTCCAAAAATTCATTTCTAACATACTGGAAGATACTCAATTAAAATCGTTGTGCAAAAAAAAAGTAAAGAACTCTGATTATTCTGCATTCACATTCATCACGCCGACTGCATCAAGATCAAATCCGGCGCTTTCTATTGTTGGGTAAGGGTCATAAATTGGATTTCCGAGTGTGTCGATTTCGCTTCCGTCACCAATCACATCAACAATTCTTATGTGTGTAATATTAGTCAGATCCACAGTTTTATCAACCACTTCTGGTTCTTCAGCAAGGTCGTTCAGGTCAAATTGAGTGCCAAGTCCCTGTTTGAATTTTCCGGCAAATCCCCAGATGAGTGACGGGTCATGTTCTCCATAAGATTCAACTGGTTCAATACCCAGATAATATTGATTAAAACGGACAAAATCAGTTCCGTTGCTGCTCACTTCAACAAATCCGAGTTCAAGAAATTTATCAGTTAAACTGTTTTCAAAAACTGCAAAATCAGCACCTTCTCCGTTTGTAACTGGTTTTTCAAATGTAAGCACAATGCTGCCGCCTCTTCCAAGTGATACAATGTCTGTTGAAGTTCCTTCGGCTGCACCGATTGCTTTTTCAGGAGTCTTCCATTCTTCGTTCAGCTCGGTTCCTTCGATATAATCCTCAAAACCGCTAGCCCAAGCAATGATCTTCTCATCATCTTTGTCAATAGATTCTTCAGTGATCTTAATGAGTTCAGTCCAGCCGAATCCGTTGCAGCCGGCAGCAGTATCATTCTTGTCAGCTGCAGATGCATCAATTGCTTCCTGCATCGTGTCCAAATCATAAACTATCTGGCAGAAATATATTTTTGACGAATCGATCAGATAATCAAAACGGCTCCATTTTTCAGCACTGAATTCATTGTTCTTGTCATTTTGAGCAATGATCACATCATTTTCGCTGTCAAAAAACTCAATATTGAACCTTCCCATCATTCCACCCTGGTCCCAGACAGTGTTTGAAATTATGTGTGGACCGCCGAAGCTGTCGGAATATCTTCCGATAAGTTCGTGTACAAGTTCTGTATCATTGTCGTTTTTTTCAGAAGTTTCGTTATCACATCCTGTAATAAAAACTAATAACATGATCAACAGCATACTTTTTTTCACAACAACCTCCCTTAATTATTGATATTTCTAATCCACACTTTGACAAAAGCAGGTCCTTCATCAAGCTTTATCTCTTCAAATTCTCCTGAATCGGTGTTCATTGATCTTAAAAATGTGTCAGGCCCGAAGTCTGCAAAATAATATATCTTCTTAGTGACTGGACTGAAATCTACAGGATTTGCAGCAAAGGCATTTACTCCTGAATCAATTTGAGAAATAACTCCTTTTTTTGTGTCGTATTTAAAAAGTCTGTTTATCCATCTATCTGAATTATTTGAGAAAACTATATAAAAATCACCATTGTCGGCAATTGTCAGATCCACAAAATCACCGTCAAGAAGACCTCCGTTATCAGATTCTTTAAGTATCTCCGTCGATTCAAATGTTTCAATATCTATCCGCAAAACCGCACCGTCCCGTTTCTGCCAGCTTCCGGAACAGGCAATATAAAAATGACCCACGTCAACCGATTGATTATATTCTATTTTTCCGACAGGATTTTTAGAAGTCAGACCAAATCTTTTTACAGAATATGTCTCCATATCGATCACTGCCATCTCTCCTGATCCCGGCTGCCAGCTCTCATTCAGATTTTGCATTGCCACGAACAGTTTGCTTTTGATGATCCTCATTTTTGCAGGACTCGCGTTTGCGTTTTCACTTATCTGCAATTTTGAAACAGTGTTGTTTTTTAATATTATCAGATAGTTACTATTTAATGCACTGAAAATGAACTCATCTTTAAAATGGTTATAAACCCCTTCCTGAAGGTTGATGTAATTTCCTTTTCCAATATCAATTGAGCTGAAATCAAAACCGTCTTTTGTCGATTTTTCATCAAAGAAATAGGCAGTTGATGAATCGTGCCTGCCAATAACAAAAAAGCCTCCGTCCCATGTTGAAACAGCAATGTCAGAACCTGTTGAACTTCCAATCTTTTCATCTTTTCTGATTCTGACAAGGTCTTGAATTTCCTCGTTTTCAGACAGAAACACCTTGCCGCTGAAAGGGACATCATATCCACCGACAGTCGCAACTATCAGATCGCTTTCAATTGACTCATCGTTATTTTCAATAATATCAAAATCCAGCACGGGCGCATTTTCCGTCACAATTTCTCCATCCGGCAGATCAGGAAGACCTGCATCGCCACAGCCCGAAAAGAAAAGTGCTGAAAGGATAAAAATTAATTTTTTCATTATCCACCTGCATCAAATTTAAGTCCAAGCCACGGAGTGATTCCGGCAGTACCGTACTCCACTGAATATGCATAATCATCATTATCGAGCATATTCTCAATTTTTCCGTATATTGTCAGATACTTATTGATCTTATACGAAATGGCGAGATTAAGAATTACAAAATCATCGACTGTCACGATGTATGGAGTTTTCGGATAGTTGTAAACTTCATCAAGTCGTTCGCCGACATAATTTATGCAAAGCGAAATATTTAATTTTTTCATCAAGTTATAGTTCAAAACTGCATCAAATGTGTGAGCAGGCCTTCTTAGCAGATCTGTTTCCTCTCTGTATTTTTCACCAAAATATTCAACAACTTTATATTCCTTCATTTTGAATATCCAGGTGTAGGCGGCTTTTAAACTTAATCCGTACAGCGGTTTTGTTAAAAGAGAGATTTCAATTCCGTGATTTTCAACCATGTACCTGTTTGAATATTTGCCCGATTTATCAAGAGAAATGTGATCTGATTTCAGTTCATAGAAATAGCCCGCTTCGACAAGGATCTTTCTTTTATAAAAATACTGTTGGACAATGCCGTCAAAACCGAGAGCTGTTTCGGGTTTGAGTTCATTATAAAGATCGGCATATCTGCTGAACCGCTGAAAAAGGGTCGGTGTTTTTGTCCCTCTTCCGATCCGTGCCTTGAAAACGGTTTGACTTGGTGCTTCGTAAGATGTTCCTGCTGAAAACAGCGGTTCAATGCTTTTTCTTTTTTCCGCTGGAAGCGGGTTGTCTGTTTTTTCATCAAGAAGTGCGATCTGATAAAAATTTGCCTGTGCCCTTATCCCGCCATTGATCTCAAGTCCTTTGACCGGTTTAAAAACATTGAAAGCATAGATTCCGGTTGAGAGATCCGTTGAAGGGGTGAAACTCAGATCAAGCTTTCTCCCTGCTGAATAATCTGTGTAATCAGCTTTACCCCACTCTTTTTTAAGTTCGATACCCAAAGTGAGTTCATACCCTTTTGCGGGGATAATGGCGTTTTCCCAGTTCAGAACACCTGAAACGGCAGAATAGGAACTGTCAAGATCACCTGTCACTTTTCCGTGTTCAGCACTGTCAGAATCGAAAAGGGTTCCGTAAAAAATAGAAAAGTCGGTTGTCATTGTCCATTTTTTGTCAAAAAAGCTCGAAACAAGACCGCTTTTCATTAAAAAGTCTTCAGAATCCAGATATCTGTCAGGGTCATCCTGTCCGATCCCCGGTCCGTCATCTATCTCATTTTTCCCTTTTGCCACCCTGAAAATAAGGTCCCACTCGTTGTCATTATCAATTGTGACACCCGTTCTGAAATATCCGCTCCCTTTTATAACTTTGTCATTTTCAGGGGTTTTGTCATAAAGCCCTTCTTTAACTCCGGAATATGAATCGGCCATTGATATTCCTTCAGTATAGAAAAAAGAGGCCCCGCCGTTGTAGTAAGCTTTACAGTTGCCACCCATTGAAGAAATGTTCACATTAAAAGTGTCAGGAATATATCTTTCATTGCTCATGTCAAGCACACCGGTTGAAAAAGAGGTCGAAAAAGACGGTTTACCAAAACCCTTCTTTGTCTGAATGTTTAAAACTCCTGCAAGTGCTCCGCTTCCGTAAAGAACCGGCTGAGGACCTTTAAGCAGTTCGATCTTTGCAATGTTTTCAGGGCTTAATGAAAGGTCTGTCGCTCCATCGGGGCTCAACGGATTTCTGAGTTCAACTCCGTCAATAAGAATTAATACATCACTTGATCTGAAGCCCCTGACAAAAACGAACTGTGCCTGCCCGGTTCTTCCGTCTCCACTCACATAGATCCCGGGCATTTCACGCACCGCATCTCCTACTGTAACTGATTGTTTTTCTTCGATTTCTTTTGCTGTAACAGTTGAAGATGCGCTTACTGAATCAATCTGTCCGTTTCTTGATCCTGTTACAACAACAGAGTTTTCGGCTGCATAAATATTATAAAAACAAAGTGTTAAAAGTAATGCGGCAAATCTTTCAATCTGCAATTTTTCCCTCCGCGGGGTACTCATTGGCTTTGTCTATGTTTGTGTGTCTGGCTTAGCAGCATTGCCTTACAGTTGCGGGACAGCACCGGACTCACACCGGATTTCCACATGAACACAGACAGTTCAGATCGAAAATAACCTTTAAAAGATAAAAGTCAAGTGATTAAAGACTCTATCCGTTCCTTATCTTCAGCACAACAACTATAGAGGTAAGAACCACAGTAACCGTATTTGCCAGAATTATCGGCAGGTCGCGTATCATGATCCCGTAGATAAGCCACAATACTATGCCTGTCGTAAATATCAGATACATTGAAAGAGAAATGTCCTTGGTCTGACCTGTTTTTATCGTTTTCAACACCTGCGGAACAAATGAAACTGTCGTGCATATTGCGGCGGC
>ENA-UPTA01006695-UPTA01006695.1-activated-sludge-metagenome-genome-assembly--contig:-NODE-6695-length-10108-cov-6.793992_pt1 | contig 10108 bp, 1 predicted proteins | sample MGYA00238184_ERZ773361 | MGnify/ENA primary metagenome ERZ773361 (study PRJEB29100, sample SAMN05720205) | activated sludge metagenome | isolation source: anaerobic digester from wastewater...
AATATCTTCCCTCTGGATTCTTGCCCTGACGAGTTTTTCTCGTTCCAGGCGCTTAAGTTTCAGGCTGTAATCCCACGCGGAGGACCCGACGGCCTGATAAGACCAAAGGATATTATTGATATCAACACCGGCGGGCAGGGCCGGGATCATCGAGGGCTCCGTCTGCTGCAAAAATTTCGCGGCCACAGGATCCACATGATACGCCGTATCAGCTTGCACCGACACAAATTCAGTTTTATTATCGACCTGCGGGAACGCAATCCGGGGCATCGTAAACGTTTTATCCGGGCCGAAATACGTGTTAAACGTGACCTGCAGCATATAGGCGTGATCAATCTTCGAAACCGTGTTCACGGACAGCATCACTCTCTGCCGCTCGTCGATATCCTTTTTAAGTATCGTCTTGATCCCGTCTCCCTGAATCTCAATCGCGTCTTTGAGGTCGGCCGGAGCCACAATGTCAAAATGGTCTACAGGCGCATTCTTGATGGTAAAAAGACAAAGCAATTCAACGTGCACCTTCGTATCCTGAACGGACGTATGATACACATTAATCACATCCAGAGCAGATTCCTTTTTCAAAACATCAAAACTCACGCTCGTCCTCAGATCCGTAATGCTGTAGGCGTACCCGGCCCCGGAATTCCGGGGATCAAAATTTCCGCTGGAGGGCAAGGCCTCGTGAATATTGGCCGATTTCAATCCAGCGGTCCCGGTTTCTCTCACATCGTATCCCCGGGGGAACAGGACAGCCGCCGTTCCTGTAACCTTCTCGGCACCCAGCACTTCAAGGCCTTCCACCGTGACGTGCGTAAAATCGGCCACCTCCTGTTCCAACTCCAGCGAAAATGAAAAACGGTCACGGACAGCGGTTTGGAGCGGCAGGATCAGGATGTCATCCTGGAGAATATAATCCGCGATATTCTCAGCGTCCACGGCCGTGATCTTCTGCCCGGGAGGCAGGCGCAGCTTAACGCTTGACAACACATTCTTTTTCACGGCAAGATTGATGTTATAAAAAGACGTCTGCATGGTTTCCGTCAAATTGTGGCGGGCCTGAATATCGGCCGTAAAACGATCCTCCTCCGGGGCCCGTACGAAATCAGCCTGAAAATCTCCATCGAGAAAAGAGTAGCTTTTCTGCAATTCAAATCCCTGGGCATCCTCCGGGGCCTCCGCACCGTCAACCCCCTCGGCTTTTAAATGGCTCTGATTCTGCACGGCGACTTTATACCCCGGCAGAGTAAAAATATTCATCCGGCCGTGAAGACGTTTGGTTTCCTGCGGTTTAAAAAATTCGGCCTGGACCACCGCGTCCGGCATGACCTCACGCCTGGACTTAATCTGCAAAGACACCGTATCGGTGATTTCATGTTTAAAAATCACTTCCAAAGTACCGTCCTCCCTCTCCTGCCAGTTCCGGATTTTATCGGAAAAAACGTCTGTAATGACGGCGCCCGGACTTTTCGTAAAAATCAAAGATGCGATGGAGGATTTTTCCACACGGACAGTCATATCCTGCAGCAGTTCGACATGTTCATACCCCAGATACAGGGAAAGCAGACAATCCATATAAATTAACGGTTTTTCTTCTTTCTTAAGATATTTTTTCGGAAACCAGGAAAGCCGCACATGATCCTTTTTCGGAAAAGACGCTTTCAGCACCGGGGAAGGGGCTTCTTCCTCTATATAATACGCGGCCTGGGGATCTTCAAATTCAATAAACACATGGCGGCTGTTTAAATCCAGGGAGAAATCAGAAAGAAGCGTCTCCGGGAAACCGAAAGACAGCGTCCTCTTGCCCAAGAGGGATTTGACTTCGACTAAAAACGTTAAATCCAGCGTGTGCCGGCCCAACCCGTGGATAGGGACTTTGTAGACTCCCGCGGGGACGTCTACGGGATACGCCTGTCCTTTCTGCCCCGGGATAGGGACGTCTTCCGAAACATCCGTTCCCGTCATAATGGGAACGGACTGGCCGTCCAAACGCAGTTCCTGCATGAAAACATTTTCAAAGGGAAGGGGGACAAGCAGCCACTCCTCATTGTTAACAAACACGTCCAGCCTGGCATTAAAACGGACCATCGTCTCGTTCTCCAGCACGCCCTTTAACGACAGGCCGGTCACGTCAAACGGCCTGATAAAATCCAACCGCCGGGGTGAGAAATACGGCGGATCCGCCAGAAACTTCAGGCGGAAATAATCCCGGGTGGGAATATAAAGTTTCTGCTTGCCGTCAATAATAAACGGGATGACATCCTGATAAGGGGCATAGACCACGATATCCGGGAACACCATGGCGTCGCCGGGCTCCGGGGTAAAACATAAACCAGTCGACGGGGCGGGAAGCCGGGAAAATACCGGCTCTTCCTGAAGAGAAACCTGCGGGATATTGATAAGCCGTCCCGGGACATTCTCGGCACAAGACTCGAAAGAAGCGCTCAGCAGCAATACCCCCGCGGCCAAAATCATGAAGACTGTCCCCCCGACGCGTTGAACGACTTTTCTGCCAAAACGGCCGGCGAGCAAAAGCACAATAAAAATACCAGCCCCGGTCATAGCGCCATTAAATATAAACCCATACGGCCGGAAAAACACCGCGGGCAACAACATCCCCAGCACACACGTCGTCATAAAAAATATTTCCGGCGTCATAAAGTTCCTGCGCCGCACATAAAAACCCAGCACAATAAACAATAGGGCCGAAAAAAGCATGAGGGCTCTTTTCCAGAATTTGGAAATAAAAGTGAGGGTCAGGCGGCTGTCCCCCCATAACTTATGGGCGGCTAAAGAGGCCCCTTCTTTCGGAATGTCAATGTTCAAAGATAACAGCCCTTTCCTGAGGCCGTATGGGACCGGGGCATCAGAAGGTAACGGCGCCGGCGACATCAGATTCGATGCGGGAACCGCCCCCCCGGGATGGACTGCGTCCTGTTGAAGATCATACTCTGTTTCCAGGTAATACGGCTCATATTGCAAAGTCGCCCCTGTTTGAACCGACTCTTCATTCAAATACGCAGACGAATCCCGGACGCGGGCCTGCAAAGCCGCCTGTGGGGAAAACTGATCGCCGATATCATCCGTGGCCGACTTAAGCCGGCCCTGGATACTTCGCTTTAAATAAAACGGCACAAGGAGCGTGGCCACATTGCGGCCCAGCGCGCGCAAGGCGCCGGCCAGGCCCGGGAACAAAGCCGTCCGCAGATACGGGATCGCCGGATATTGTTCAAAATTACCCCGCACATTCAACAGAAAATATTGTTCCGGATAATAAACGGTCATATGAGACTGTAGAACAGGAACATCGAGCCTCGGGCTCTGAAAACTGAGCGTTTCCGTCATCCCGGGCCTGGCCGGCCTGGCCATCTGCCCGGTCAAACGCACCTCGAGGGTGTGGTCGCTGTCAACCGGCAACGGAATATAAATCGTCCGGCCGCTCCCTTCCCGCGGCTTAACGCCTTCCCCCTCCAAGGCCGCCGCCCAGAAGACGAACCTGTCCGGAAGTTCAACCGGCAAAAACTGCAGGTTCGTGTTTTTAACGCGGTAGCGCCCTTCAAAAAAAATCTGCGAATCCGGACCAAAGGCATAAACGAGGTCCTCCTCTTCCACCAGAGAAGCCAGGACCGGGGATTCATCCATGCGGGTGACAGCCAAGCCAAAGGTGAACGGCCTCGTAAAATAACGGAGCGATTCAATGATCCGGTTAGAGGGTTTATACGCCGGCCATTGAGGGATTTCATAGGTCTCCAGCTCATTCAATCCGGATTTTTGAGTCGTGATTTTCGTGTTCTTACTGGCCTCCAGTACAATATCCCCCGTGTCGCTTAAAACATCCAAAGGGATGGGCAAAGGAACGTCAAAAAGCGAGTCAAAATGCTCTATTTTTTTCTGGTAATCGACCGCCAGCACAACCTCCTGGGACGTCTCCTTCTGCAGCACGACATTCCATATATCACACCCCGCTAAATCAGCCGGGCCCGTGCGCCTGACTGACGCCGGGATTTTTTCCAAAGGGATCTTTTTCTTCTCTTTAATAAAATCGCCCTCAATATTAATTTTACTGCCCGGCCACTGCGGTATCGCAAAATAAAAGCTGTCTTTTTTGCCGGATGTAATGCTATAGCGGATATACGAATTCGTCACCAGCAAATTTTCATCCACCGCGATAAAATTAACGGTCTTGGATGTCTGCTCCGCCTGGCGCAAAGAGAGTAAAATCGTGCCCTGAGGAGCAAGGCTCCGAAAGTCATAGAGCAATTTTTTTCCCTGCGCCTCGTCCGGCTCACCACTGAACATTTCTTCCGCCGGGGAATACCCTTTCAGAAAAATATCAGACAACAGATACATGTCATCTATCTTGACCTTCAGGCTCCCGGTCATCTTCCCCGTTTCAGGATAAGTGATCACGGGAATGGCAATCCCTTCCACAGCCTGCTCTTTGAATGTCTGTTCCCCGATCAGGCGCTGGGCATGTACCGCGAAAACGACTTCATCTTTGGCTGTAACCGGATGCCGGATATACACACGAAGGGAATGGTCATCCGGATGATATTCATGGTGCTCCTGAACCGGATCAGCGTTCACATAAACCGAAAGTTCGTCAACCGAATATCCTGCCGGAACATAAAAAAGGAACTGCGCCGTGCCTGGGGGCAAACCCGACAAAACAAGTTCAGAATCAAAGCGTATCTTCGTCTCCCCCACATCCACATCATTATGCTGCTCAACCAGCACCTGGCGGGGCACAGCGAACCGGGCCACAGAAACTTCGTAAGGCAAATTAAAAATCTGATATTCCGCATAAAGGGAATGCTCCCCGGAATCCTCCTGTCCCGCGCTGAAACAGCCGACCACCGGGCGTAAAAACCGCGTTTCCAGCGCCTCCATTCTTACGCTATCATCATAATAAATCTTAAGCGTGCCTTTCCTGTCAAAAATTTTTTCAATCCGGCTATCCATGAACCGGATCGGTTCCAATCCCACCGGAGGGTATTGGTATGTTTTCAATGAAAAATGAGTTTCTCCGCTTAAAGGAAGGTGGAACGTCAAGTGCAGGATATCAGCCGTTCCTGACTTCTCCCGGGTCCAGCCGGCTATCCCCGGGCCCGACACCTCATGGACATGCGCCTCCGGGTCAATAAGAAGGTCAACCCCGTTCACCTCCCCATAACGGATATCCAGGGAATAATCAACCACCTGCTCCAGAAGGTCCTGTGATAAAAAAACCCGGTGCTCTTCCCGGGAACTCAACTGGACCCGCTTTTCCCCGGAGGACCGCCGGTTGGTCATCTCGATAGACAGGGTGTCTTCCGGCCCGAGAAACCCCAGGAATTCCGTCCGGTCGTCCCGAGGAGTCTTGGATGTCAAAGCCAGGCCGGGGAAGCGGATATCATAAAAGCTATCCGCCATAAGACGGATATCCCCCAATAAAGCCGGCGGGACAGCAAAAGAAGCCCGCCCGGTTTCCTCGTCAAAATCAACCGGCGCCAAGAAATGGACAGTCAAATCATACGTACCCTGGGCCGGAAGCAGCACCCGGGGAAGCCCGTCTATTTCCTGAATCAACACTGTTTCTCCATTCAACTCTGCCGTTTGAAGGAAAACATCTTTCAAGGGGAAATTAAAAAATATGGCTTCCGGGCCGGAATAAATAATATGATACCGGGCCGATAAATTCAACAGCGCGTCTTCCACGGATCCGGCATAATTGGCCTGAACCAGGAGGGGGTCGCGCAGCGCATCCGGAACCGCTGTTTCCCGGGCTTTCTTTAAGTAAGCGGCCTTCGCCTTTTCATAAAGCTCCCGGTATTCCCGGTAAGAGACAAAAACACCTTCCTTTTCCCGGTCAATTATCAGCGGCATTTCTTTTTCCGGTAAAAATATTATTGTTTCCCGCGCGGCGGGGGCTTCCTCCGGCGGAGCGGCTGTTTCCGCGGCCAGGGGGAAAGGCAGACAAAGATGCAAGGCCGCCAGCGTCAAAAAAAATAAAAAACATTTTTTCATGGTTCTCAATTTCCCCCGCCTCTTTGTTGGGGGCCGTTTTTTTTCTTCTGAATCCGGCCCACAGTTTTTCGCAACATGTCCTGGCTCTGAAGGGAAAGATAAAGGGCCTGCCCTCCGAAAGCGAGAAGAGTTCCGGCAAAAAGCAAAAAGACAAAATATTTGAATCCCTGCGGCAGAAGAATATTCAAAATCACCACCGTTAAAAGAAAAACCGCCACGACCCGCAACGGGGCTTTTGACCTTTTGCGGACCAGGAAGAAATACACCAGCCCCGGAAGGACGATGAGGATCAGGCTCAACGGGACCAGGATGCTTTTCTTGACAAACCAAACGCGGAGATCGGCGTCCCGATCCAGTTTGGAGAACGAAAACATCCTCCCCTGACGGATCATATTAACGTCCAACCCATAAAACTCTGTTTCGTCCGTCTGCTGAGGTATCTGCTCGGAATTTAAATGAATTTTAACCGGACTGACGACACTCTGGGAAGGGATCGACGCATTGATGTCATTATAAGCCGCCCTTTCCCCGCTTTGCGGGTTCATCGACCCGCCCATATACACATAACTGAATTCCTGCGGCAGATAAAGCCGCCATGTGATCTTGGACGTGGGGACATCGCTGATTTCCGCGTTCTCCACGCGGAAGCCGCCCAAGAATCCAAACCGGGCGCTCACCTGGGTCTGATAAAGGATCCGCAGGCTGAACTCCCGCCCCGGAGCAATATCTTTGGGGAGCATGACGATTTTGCTCCGATCCGAGCTTCCCCGCGAGATGCTCGCCTTTTTCCCGGAGATAAAAACCGAATAAATCTTGTCGGTCCCCGGCGGCATTGTCAGTTCAAGGCTCTGCCGGTTCGTGTTCTGAATATTAAAAATCCCTTCGGTTTTGGCCAATCCTTCATTGGAGACGACGATATCAAAATGGGCTTGATTAACGATCGCGTCCAGAATTTTTTCATATTCATGCTTCGTGGCTTCCAAAATCAACGCATAAGGATGGGCAAGGTAGCGGAAGGCCAGCACGCTCTGCCCCTGACTGAGCGCCGGAGGAAGCTCTTTGGCATCAACCGGCTCAAGGTTCGTGTCCCGCGCCTCCACCTGCAGGTTCGGACTTTTGGCGACCGATATGAACCCGGATTCGTCAAAAACGTCCAGGACACGGATGCCGGGGACTTCAATCGTCCTTTTTTCCCCGGTGGGGATGGAAGGCAATTTCCTCTCCAGCATCACTGTCAAATCATACTGGTTTAACACCGGCGAGTGCAACGTCACCTCCCAAACGGCCGTCTTTTTTTCCGGAACCGGGGCAAGTTTTTTCTCTTTAATGTTCGCCCCGCTGATCACCGCGTCCCTGGCCACGGCTTCCGGCAATTCAACCCGGAATTGCGTGACCGGGGCGTACATGACATTGTAATGCACCACGTCCAGGACTTTCATCACGGTTTCTTCAATGCCGACACTCCGCTCGACATTGGCGACGATTTTAGTGTTTCTCTTGTCGATCTTCAACCGGCAGGAATAATCCGGGGTGGAGAACCGGTACCCGGCGGCCACCTCATTTTTCTGGTCAGGATCACTGGCCCCCAATGACCGCAATTCTTCGAGGCTGATCGGGCGCAGCGCCTTTATATCCTCCGTGGAAAGCTTAAGGTTCTTGCGTAAAGATAAGGCGATCACCCCCTCCTCTTTCTCCGCGTCCAGACTTTCAACCCTGGGCATCGGCAGGACGATGTCTTTATCCTCCTTATCGGCTTCCAAATGAATCGGAAGCCGGAAATCGCCATAGGCTTTGTTTTTCAAAATAACGGTCAGCACATTCTGCCCGTTTTCCTGCGCGACTGAAAAGCTATCGACTGTTTCATCATTGCCGACCTCTACGAGCCGGAAGTTATCCGGGACCAGGAACCGGAACTTAAAAACCCCGGCGTCTTTCACCTGAAACAAAACCTGGCTGAAATAGTCGATCAGGGTTTCGGAAAAAGAAATACGGATATTCTGCTGAGCGGTAATTTTAGGCTGAATCATGGATATCTTCAGACTCACCCGGTAAGGCCTCCGGAAATACTTAAACGCAGACACAAAGTCTTCAAACGCCACGCGTCCAGCCAGCTCTTTGGGGTCAATCTGAGTGACATGCTCCTTTTCGTCGACCTGGACCCGCAGGGAAGAATCCGCCTTAATAATCACCTCCCCGTCTTCCCGTTTGGCGTCCACCAGCTCAAATTGCGGGACGGTAAAAATGGTATCTTCCGTGTCGCGGTATTGTTCCGTGTTCACAGTAAACGTGTAGTTCCCGTCCACTTTCTCATAAAGGTTAATGGTCAGAGTACCCCCTTCCCCGAGATTCCAATCCTTAATATTCCCCCCGCTCACATTGACCAGGCTTAGATTATCCGGGATCCTTAATTGAAAGACATCCGTCTTAGCCTGCATCACGGAGCAGGACACCCGCGTGGTGATCAGATAGACCGACTCTTTAATGAACACCTCGCTGGATAAACTGCCAAAAACCAGGCTCTTGACTTCTTTGCTCTCCAGGCTCTTGGCGAGCCAGCGGATATTGACGTCACCGTCCGGCGACAAAAACGCGGAAAATTCCGTATTCTCTCCGGTGACCGTGCTCTGCTGAGAGAGCATGGGTTCAATCTTGACATCAAGATCTTTCCCCGGGATCACCATGCTTATTTTTGTTAACGGAGAAGAAGGAAGTTTAAAACAGATAAATTTTTCCCCCGGTGCGGTATTAACCCGGGCGGAAAACTTCATGGAAAGTTCATAATCACCCTTTTCAGGAAGGATAAGCTCCAGCCCCCCGGTTACGGGCTTAAGCAGAGGCGTCTGTTCTCTAATAGATAAAGACGTGATCGCGATGCCTTCCATGTTTAAAAAAATCCGGGCCCACTCTTTTTTCAGGGCCGAAATTTTTAACTTGGCCTCAAACTCGGCAATCTCTTCGCTCACCGTGCCCCGGTATTCAGAGTACACAATAGCGGCGTCAACCGGTGGTGGCGGCAGGACGCTCTCCGGAGGTCTTTGAGTGGCTTTTTCCCACAACTTAATAAAATCAGAATGCGGGATCAACACCCCCTTCTCTTCTTTCTCCAATACATCCGAAAGCTGCTTGTAAGGAACATAAATCTGCTGTTCCATCATGGACGTCAACTCTGCGGGCTGAGGGGATTCCCCGGCCGCCGGGCTGACACACCCCCACAGGCCGCCGGCCAACATTAAAATTAAGGTCAAAAAAGTTGACGTTCTCATATTACCCCTCCGGAATTTGTTGTACCGCCGAATCAATATTGGATAAATTATTTTTTAAAAACCGTTCAAAAGGTATGATCAAAAACTCACGAAAAAATAGACAAGGATAAAAAAAATGGGATAGGAAGGAATCGTTCCGGGATACTTCGGGAGGACAAAAAAAATTTACCGGAAACGAGAACATAAAGAAGGATCTTCTCTCTTAGTCTGCCTCAATCTTCAGGTTTAAAATTCACTTGAAATTCGTCATATTTGACAAGGAATAGTAATATTCAATCATTATATTCCTCATGAATCAAGCACTTTCTTTAACTATTATACGCATAGCCTGAGGGAAAAGTTACATATCATTGTAATAATTTAAAACGAATTCTTCGAGGCCTTTTGAAGCAAAAATTTCCATGATTTCAGCAAAAGTTTCATATCTCTTTTTATATTTTAGGAGTATAATTTTTTAGATTTTTTAATAATTACTCAATAATTATTTATTTATAAAATTCTAATATCAACTTAATCCAAAGGAGTGTCAATGACTATTAGAACACCTAAAAAGTTTAAAAGATTCAAAATGCTGTTGGGCTGCACTTTCGCGTTTTTATTCTCGCTGGCGTTGGTTTTAAGCGCCCCTCTATCAGCGCAGCCAAAACCCCCGGAACAACCCAAGTCACCGGCAACACCCGGGAGCCCGTCAGCACCAGGCACTCCGGTTGGCCCCAATGAGCCAGCCAGGATCATCGCTGAACCGAATGATCCGGTCGGGCCTGGTGAACCCAACGCTCCTGTCGGACCGAATGACCCGGTCGGGCCGCAAGCTCCGGTTGGACCTGGTGAACCCAACGCTC
>ENA-UPTA01006696-UPTA01006696.1-activated-sludge-metagenome-genome-assembly--contig:-NODE-6696-length-10107-cov-6.158376_pt1 | contig 10107 bp, 7 predicted proteins | sample MGYA00238184_ERZ773361 | MGnify/ENA primary metagenome ERZ773361 (study PRJEB29100, sample SAMN05720205) | activated sludge metagenome | isolation source: anaerobic digester from wastewater...
GAGATCTCCACACCGCTATACACTCTTTCCCTACACGACGCTCTTCCGATCTGCTTTCGCAAAAATTGTGGCTGTGAGGTGAAATAAAACCGATTTTTGTGGAAGTATCAGCAACGCGCCAGTAGCGTGCTGGGCCGCCTGTAGTCTCGGTGCTGTTGAGTAGCGAATACTTACTTTGCAGTAGTTTTAACGTATCTGCATTGCTCACAAAGGTGCTTTCACGCGCATGTGCTACCAGTCCAAGTGGCATTTCTTCAATAAAGCTGATGTCAATTTTTTTGTCGATAGCAAACTGCACTAAATCGGCGGTTTCATCATCGTTTACACCGCGTATGAGCACCGTATTTATTTTGATGCCGCTGAAACCCGCATGGATGCTGGCTTGCAGACCAGCTAACACTTGCTCGAGGTTGCCTGTGCGGGTAATTTGCTTAAATTTATCGGCGTTTAAGCTATCAATAGAAATGTTAATGCGCTTTACGCCCGCTTGTTTAAGCGCAATGGCTTGTTTTTCTAATTGGCTACCGTTAGTGGTGACTACTAACTCATTCAAACCTTTTAGCTTGCCAATTTCTTCAAACAACCAAAGTGCATTTTTGCGCACCAGTGGCTCGCCGCCTGTAATACGCACTTTGCCCACACCTAGGCTGACAAACACTTTCACCAACCGTGCGCACTCCTCAAGGCTTAATACCTCGTCACGCGGCAAAAACTGCATGTCTTCACCCATGCAATAGGTACAACGAAAATCGCAACGGTCTGTAATGGAAAGTCGAATGTAATCTACAGTCCTTCCATACTGGTCGATAAGTCTTGGGGTTTTGAGTTCCATGTCCATGGGTTGAATTATGCAGCAAAAATAGAGTCAAATTAAAGCGATTTATTATGCCTTATTCAGCTTTAATTAGGGTTGATTAAGGTATATCATACGAAAATTGTACATAGATGGGGTGTTTTCGTGACGGCAGAGTTATCTACAGAACAACTAACTAGAGTTAACGCGCATATTGATGGATACCGAAATGTGCGAGGGGCGTTGTTGCCTTTGTTGCACGCCATACAAGATGATATAGGCTATGTGCCGGAAGAAGCGTATTTGCCGATTTCAAAAGCGCTAGCACTTTCTGTGGCGGAAGTGCATGGTGTGGTGACTTTTTATCACCATTTTCGCCGCCATCCTGCGGGCAAGCATATTTTGCAAGTATGCCGTGCGGAATCTTGTCAAGCCATGGGTTCTGAAAAACTAGAGGCGCATATTAAATCTACACTTGGCATTGATTATCACCAAACCACGCAAGATGGGTCAATTACGCTAGAACCCGTTTACTGCTTGGGCAACTGTGCGTGTTCGCCTGCGGTGATGATGGACGATGAGGTTTATGGTCGCATGAATGCGGAAAAAGTGGTCGAGTTGGTTAAAGAAGCGAGGAGTGCGTAATGGCGATTAAAGTGTATGTGCCATGTGATTCCACCGCGCTCTCATTAGGTGCAAATAAAACGGCGGATGCGATTGCGACGGAAGCCAAAAAACGCGGCTTAGAAATTGAACTGGTTCGCAATGGTTCGCGCGGTTTATTTTGGTTGGAGCCTATGGTAGAAGTGGCTACTAACAAAGGTCGCGTGGCGTATGCACCCGTGCAGCCCAAAGATGTACCATCGCTTTTTGACGCAGATTTTTTAACTGGTGGCGCGCATCCGCTTAATTTAGGCTTAACCGAAGAATTGGCTTGGTTGAAAAAGCAGCAACGACTCACTTTTGCGCGCGTAGGCATTACCGACCCGATTTCATTAGAAGATTATTTAGCGCACGATGGCTACAAAGGCCTAAAAAATGCACTGGAATTATCGGGTTCAGAAATCGTAAAAACCGTGACCGATTCTGGCTTGCGTGGTCGCGGTGGCGCGGCATTCCCAACAGGCATTAAATGGAATACGGTGTTAGGTTGCCAAGCCGACCAAAAATACATTGTTTGCAACGCCGATGAGGGCGATTCTGGCACCTATTCCGACCGCATGGTCATGGAAGATGACCCTTATGTGTTGATTGAGGGTATGACCATTGCGGGCATTGCAGTGGGCGCAACCCAAGGCTACATTTACTTGCGTAGTGAATACCCACATGCGCTGAAATCCTTGAATACAGCCATTCAACGCGCTGAGAATGCGGGTTATTTGGGCGAGAAAATTTGTGGTTCAAATCACACTTTTAAGTTGGAAGTGCGTCGCGCAGCGGGTGCGTATGTGTGCGGTGAAGAAACTTCACTGCTTGAAAGCTTAGAAGGTAAGCGCGGTTTGGTACGGTTTAAGCCACCCCTGCCTGCAATTGAAGGCTTATTTGGCAAGCCAACGGTGGTGAACAACGTTATTTCGCTTGCCACCGTGCCGATTATTTTAGACAAAGGTGCGCAGTTTTATGCCGATTACGGCATGGGTCGCTCGCGCGGCACCTTGCCGATTCAATTGGCGGGAAATCTTAAGCAGACCGGTTTGGTTGAGTTGGCTTTTGGTGCGACATTACGTGAGTTGCTCTATGACTTCGGCGGCGGCTCAGCTTCAGGGCGTCCAATCCGCGCTGTGCAGGTAGGCGGCCCACTGGGCGCATATTTGCCTGAAAGCCAATTTGATACGCCGCTGGATTATGAGGAATTCACCAAAATATGGGCGGTGCTGGGTCACGGCGGCATCGTAGCGTTTGATGATACGGTGGATATGGCCAAAATGGCGCGTTATGCCTTTGAATTTTGCGCGATAGAAAGCTGCGGCAAATGCACGCCATGCCGCATAGGTTCAACCCGCGGTGTTGAAGTAATCGATAAAATTACCTCGGGTAAAGACCACGCAAAAAATATTACCTTAGTGCGCGATTTAAGTGACACCATGCTCAATGGTTCTCTATGCGCTTTGGGCGGCATGACACCTTACCCAGTGTTAAGCGCATTGAATCATTTTGGTGAAGATTTTGGTTTGCCTGCAAACGTAAAAGCAGGATAGGAGTCAGATGATGGACGACATTAAATACGACAAAAACATTGATTACGGCACGCCAAATAGTGCTTCAAGCAAGCTAGTCACATTGACGGTGGATGACAGGCAAGTAACCGTAGCTGAGGGCGTTTCAATCATGCACGCTGCAGCTGTTGCAGGTGTGATGGTGCCAAAACTGTGCGCAACGGATAGTTTAGAGCCATTTGGCTCATGCCGACTTTGCCTAGTGGAAATTGAAGGCCGCCGAGGTTACCCTGCCTCATGTACCACGCCAGTGGCAGAAGGCTTGAAAGTACACACACAAACATCAAAGCTTGCCGATATTCGCCGTGGTACGATGGAACTCTATATTTCGGACCATCCGTTGGATTGTCTCACTTGCGCCACCAATGGCGATTGCGAACTGCAGGACATGGCGGGCGCAGTGGGCTTGCGCGAAGTGCGTTATGGTTATGACGGTGAAAATCACCTGAAAGCCGAAAAAGATGAAAGCAACCCCTATTTCACTTTTGACCCTAGCAAATGTATTGTCTGCTCACGCTGTGTGCGTGCTTGCGAAGAAACACAAGGTACGTTTGCGCTCACTATCTCTGGGCGCGGCTTTGAATCTAAGGTTTCAGCAGGCATTGCAGACTTTATGGATTCCGAATGTGTGTCTTGCGGGGCATGCGTGCAGGCTTGCCCAACCGCTACTTTAATAGAAAAAACGGTGATTGAAGCGGGTACGCCTGAGCATTCTGTGACCACTACTTGCGCCTATTGTGGTGTGGGTTGTAGCTTTGATGCTGAAATGAAAGGCGAAGAAGTGGTACGTATGACGCCAAGTAAACATGGCGGCGCAAATCACGGACACTCATGTGTGAAAGGGCGTTTTGCTTGGGGTTATGCAACGCATCAAGACCGCATCACCACACCGATGATTCGCAAAAGTATTAAAGATCCTTGGCAACAAGTGAGTTGGGATGAGGCGATTAACTATGCGGCGAGCGAGCTAACACGCATCAATAAAACGTACGGTAAAGATGCGATTGGCGGCATTACCTCCAGCCGTTGCACCAATGAAGAAGTCTATGTCACGCAAAAATTGATACGCGCAGTATTTGGCGTGAATAATGTGGATACTTGTGCGCGCGTTTGCCATAGCCCAACTGGCTACGGCCTAAAACAAACCTTGGGTGAATCAGCGGGTACACAAACGTTTGACTCGGTGATGGAGTCAGATGTGATTTTCGTGATTGGCGCAAACCCCACCGATGGACACCCTGTATTCGCTTCACAAATGAAACGTCGCCTGCGTGAAGGCGCAAAGCTGATTATCGCTGATCCACGAGAGATTGATTTAGTGGCTAACTCACCGCATATTCGCGCGGATTATCACCTTAAATTGCGCCCAGGCACGAATGTGGCCTTGATTTCAGCGTTGTCGCATGTGATTGTGACCGAAGGCTTAGTGAAAGAGGATTTTGTAAAAGCGCGTTGTGAGTGGGATTCTTTTGTAGAGTGGCGTGACTTTGTTGCTAAGCCTGAAAATTCACCAGAAGCTTTATCGGATGAATTGGGAATAGACGCTCAAACCATTCGTGAGGCTGCAAGACTTTATGCCACAGGTGGCAATGCGGCGATTTATTATGGATTAGGCGTGACAGAGCACTCTCAAGGCTCAACCACCGTAATGGGTATAGCCAATTTAGCCATGGCCACAGGCAATGTAGGGCGTGAAGGCGTGGGCGTAAACCCATTACGCGGGCAAAATAACGTACAAGGCTCATGCGATATGGGTTCTATGCCGCATGAGTTTCCGGGCTACCGCCATGTGTCAGATGATGCCACACGCGCTTTATTTGAGGCGGCTTGGGGCAGGCCTTTGAGTAAAGAGCCTGGCATGCGCATCCCTAATATGTTAGATTTTGCCACTGAAGGTAGCTTTAAAGGCTTGTATTGTGTGGGGGAAGACATTGTGCAGTCAGACCCCAATACGCAGCACGTGACGCATGCACTAGAGCAAATGGAATGTGTGATTGTGCAAGATTTGTTCTTGAATGAAACGGCGATGTTTGCGCATGTGTTTTTCCCGGGGGCATCTTTCCTTGAGAAAAATGGCACATTTACCAATGCTGAACGTCGCATATCGCCCGTGCGCCGTGTGATGGCGCCCAAGAACGGTATGGAAGATTGGCAGGTGACTGCAAAATTGTCTGAGGCGCTAGGTTACCCGATGCGTTACAACCACGCGTCAGAAATTATGGACGAAATTGCCGCATTAACCCCTACGTTTAAAGGCGTGAGCTTCAAAAAATTAGATGAATTAGGCAGTGTTCAGTGGCCATGTGACGACGAAAATCCTGCTGGTACGCCCATTATGCACATTGATGCATTTGTGCGCGGCAAGGGCAAATTCTTTATTACACAATATGTCCCCACTTCTGAAAAAGTGAATGCAAAATATCCATTGATTCTCACTACTGGCCGAATTTTGTCGCAATATAACGTAGGCGCGCAAACACGCCGTACAAAAAATGTGGCTTGGCATGCAGAAGATGTGCTTGAAATTCACCCACATGATGCGGAAGAAAGGGGCATTAAAGAGGGTGATTGGGTTGGTATTAAGAGTCGCGCGGGCGAAACTGTATTGCGCGCAAAAATTACTGAACGCGTACAGGCAGGCGTAGTTTATACCACCTTCCATCATCCAGAATCAGGTGCGAATGTGATTACCACTGAAAATTCTGATTGGGCGACGAATTGCCCAGAATTTAAGGTGACTGCTGTGCAAGTGACACGTGTGAATCAACTTTCTGATTGGCAAAAACACTATAAAACCTTTAGTGAAGCGCAGCTGGCCTATGCGGGCAGAGATTTAGAAGCTGCAAAAATTGAGATTTAATGGTGCAAATATGTGCAATTCGCGTCATTCCAGCGAAGGCTGGAATCCAGCTAAAATAAATAACCGTGCAAAGCACGCCACTGGATACCAGCTTTCGCTGGTATGACGGTGTGGAAAATTGGCAGAATTAAATACGCGAAAATTGGTTTTAGATGTGCCAGTCAGCGCCTTTAATGTTACGCAATACAAAGAGGGTGTACTAGAAAATAAGCAAGACTGCTTGGCAGAGGAGACGCCTGTTGCGCTGGTCTACAATGGTGTTTCACATGCGGTGATGCTGGCAACGCCACAAGATTTAGAGGATTTTGCGCTTGGTTTTTCACTGTCTGAAGGCATCGTGCAGAACCAACATGAGCTTTATGATGTTGAAGTGAGTTTGCAGGAAAATGGCATTGAAGTGCGTTGTGAAATCGCAAGTGAGCGTTTTCAGCAACTCAAAGCGCGCCGTCGCACTTTAGCTGGTAAAACCGGTTGCGGGCTATGCGGGGCAGAAAATTTAGCGCAAGCCATGCGCTATCCACAGGTATTGTCAGCCCAATATTTATTCTCAGCCAAAAGTATCGCGCTGGGATTGCAGGCAATGAGCGCGCAGCAGGTGTTGCAACAAAAAACCGGCGCTACCCATGCCAGTGCGTATGTAATGGCTGATGGCACCATTGGGCTTATTCGTGAAGATGTCGGACGGCACAATGCGCTTGATAAGCTTGTGGGGGCGTTAGCCAAGACTGCACTTGATAAGTCAGGCTTTATTATTACGACTAGCCGCGCAAGTTTTGAGATGGTACAAAAAGCCGCCACAGCAGGCATCGGTATGTTAGTGGCGGTTTCAGCCCCAACAGGTTTGGCTGTACGCGTGGCCGATGCCTGTGGATTATCTCTGGTAGGTTTTGCGCGTGAAAACAGATATGTTGTCTATAGTCACCCCGAACAAATACAACATGATTTGATTAAAAACGATTAGGTTTACAGGAATGCATTTATGGATATACAGCGTTTAATTTCAATGGCCAATCAAATTGGCGACTTTTATGAGTCATACCCCAACCAAAGCCATGCCGAGCAAGATATTGCCGGGCATTTAAACAAGTTTTGGGCGTTGCCAATGCGCCAACAAATTGCAAAATATGTAGAGACGCAACAGGGTGAAGGTTTGCATGCCCGAGTAAAAAGTGCCATTAAAACACACCTGCAATTATAGTTATTTTTGCACTAGTTTAATGCAACATCTTTTCGATGCCCTGGAAGCCTTATAAATAAAGGCTTCCAGGGCATAATTTTTTTCTCGTAGCGAATAGTGGATATTATTGCTAAATTCTAACGATATGTTGGCCGGCGGTTTTCTTGTTTAGTTGACGCGTTGAAATAGCCTGAAACCTTCTTTTCTGTCGGCAATACGTCTGCCACTCCAGATCATTTCCCACTCTTGGCCAGGCTGCATTTTTCCCATACCCTTGGTGTCTTGCAGCAAATATAAATCACAGCTAAGTTCTTGCGTATCTTCAAAAGGACGCAGCTTAATGTTGGTATGGTAATGTAGAATAAGGCGCTGAGACTGGCCTACATTCAGACTATTGATGCATTGATATTGCGTTGGTAGCGCGTGAAACAGGCTGGTAAAAACAGGTTGATAGCTTTTTGCGGAATCAATCAGTGGCAACCAAAGGGTCATGAGCAATGTCCAGCCAAAGGTCATGCCAACGGCCCAATTGGTGACAGTGGACTTATTCGTTTGCTTGGCGCGAATGCAGACAAATGCCCAAATAAGGGTAATGCAGATGGCCGCCAATAGCGCCAACCAGTTTAAGCTAATGTCGTTGAGGCCAGATAAAAACTGCAGACGTTCTTTAATTTTGGCTGGCGTGCCAGTTATCATGGCAAACCAGCCCAGCCAAATCAGTGCGCCCATGATGCCAAATAACAATACGCCAAACCAATTTAGGGCGGCAGCAAATCCTCTTTTAAGATGTTCAACACTGCCAGCAGCAAGTGCCACAAGGGGTAACAACAGGGGGAGCGCATTGATGTCTTTAGAATCAGCCCCTAAGCCCAAAAATACTAAGCTACTGATAAAAAACACCAGCGTTAGCTGAAATTTCGACTGCGATAGCAATTGTCTGCGGTAGCGCCATAATCCTAATAGCGCTAATGGCAGGGCTGGCCAAGCGAACCAAACTAAAATCCGCATAAAATAGAAGTGATTTGATTCGCTAAACTGTGTGATGTTTGTTTGCCACCATTGGTTAAATAATGCGCTGTAAAAGTGTTGAAAGGTGAGTAGCCAAGCGGCGATGGGTAAGCTTGCCAGTAAAATGGCGGTGAAAAGAAACTTAAAAAAACTGGCATTTCGCCAAGCGTTGAATAATAGCGGCAACATCATGGACGCGCTGAGTAAAATCAATAATGGCATCAGCCCATAGGCAAGAAAGCCAACACTGAGAGCCGCAGCAAACAGCACACTTGCGCGCCATGGCCGTCTTTTTGCCAGAGCGAGCGCATAAAAGCCTGTGGCGAGGCTCGTTAGGTGCGCGACTTCATTATTTAAACTATGCGCGCTCATCACCAGCCCGATGGTGCCTATCATAATAAAAGTGGCATGGCGACCTACACCGCGCGACCATAACTCACGGCCGGTCATTCCCACCATGAGCAATGTGATGGATAGCCAAATGGCATTGATGAGCCTCGCCCCGTCATGTAGCGCTAACCAGGGTGAAAGGAGCTTGGCACTTACGGCTGCTGTTAAATAATAAAGCGGTGGAGATTCAAGCTTTGTCGCATCAACTGCCAGCGGCGCCACTAAGCTACCTGTATCTAGAATATTTTTGACGATGCTGATGCTGATAGATTCGACTGGTTTCCATGGGGCATGACCAATCAGGCCAAACAGTATCCAAATAGCACACAATATCAACAGCAGCTGCGTTTTTACGCCTTCTCCCACGCGCGCGCGGGGAGAAGCCATATTGCCTTGCCAGTCGTGATCTAATTGAAAGCGCATGTCTGAAGCTTAAAGAGAATGGTATGAACGCATATGTTTGATTTTAACTGATTGCTGCTTGAAGCCATAGCCAGAAATTGTGTGTGCAATCGTGAAAATAAAAAAGGCAGCGTAAGCTGCCTTAACAATGCAACATTAGTTGCAAGCGAATTACATGCCGTATTTTTTACGGAATTTGTCTACACGGCCAGCGGTGTCTAAAATCATTTGTTTGCCAGTATAGAATGGGTGTGATTTTGATGAAACTTCAATTTTCACGAGTGGATATTCTTTGCCGTCAGTCCATTTAATGGTGTCTTTAGCGGCAATGGTTGAGCGTGTTAAAAAGCTAAAGTCTGCGCCGATGTCTTGAAAAACAACTTCGCGGTATTCTGGGTGAATTCCATCTTTCATTTTGTAAGCCTCTATGTTTGCCGAACGATACGGCACGTTTAAATAAATTAGCCGCGTATTATATTGATTTTTAAGTAATGAAGCAAGTTCAAGCGAACAATTAAGTCGTTTTAGCCGCGACGCATGCTGTCAAAGAAATCTGCATTGTTTTTGGTGGCTTTGATTTTGTCTAACAAGAACTCCATCGCTTCGATGTCGTCCATTGGGTAGAGCAGTTTGCGCAATACCCAAATTTTCTGAAGCACATCTTTTTCGATAAGCAATTCTTCGCGGCGCGTACCAGATTTATTGACGTTAATCGCAGGGTATTGCCGTTTTTCAGCCATTTTACGGTCAAGATGGATTTCCATATTGCCCGTACCTTTAAATTCCTCATAAATCACGTCATCCATGCGTGAGCCCGTATCTACTAAAGCGGTGGCAATAATTGTCAGTGAGCCGCCTTCTTCTACATTACGTGCAGCACCAAAAAAGCGTTTTGGGCGTTGCAGGGCATTCGCATCCACGCCGCCAGTGAGTACTTTGCCTGATGAAGGAATGACCGTGTTGTAAGCACGTGCTAGGCGAGTAATGGAGTCTAGCAAAATCACCACATCTTTTTTGTGTTCAACCAGACGTTTGGCTTTTTCAAGCACCATTTCAGCCACTTGCACGTGGCGCGTTGCTGGTTCATCGAATGTTGAAGCAACCACTTCACCTTTGACTGAGCGCGTCATTTCCGTCACTTCTTCAGGGCGCTCGTCAATCAGCAGCACAATTAAAATCACGTCAGGATGATTGGCGGTAATGGCATGTGCAATATTTTGCATCATGACGGTTTTGCCGCTTTTTGGGCTTGCTACTAGCA
>ENA-UPTA01006701-UPTA01006701.1-activated-sludge-metagenome-genome-assembly--contig:-NODE-6701-length-10101-cov-7.455604_pt1 | contig 10101 bp, 5 predicted proteins | sample MGYA00238184_ERZ773361 | MGnify/ENA primary metagenome ERZ773361 (study PRJEB29100, sample SAMN05720205) | activated sludge metagenome | isolation source: anaerobic digester from wastewater...
TCAATGTACAGTCCGGCTGGCAGGTCGTCCCGTCTTCTCCGTCCATGGCCGAACAGAAACCATCGCCGCACAGCGGCGAGGGGCAATCCACCTGGCACAACACATAACCTTCATCCTCTTGGCAGATCCCGTCACCGCAGGTTTCAGCAACGCAATCCGGCTGACAATTGATCCCATCTTCTCCATCTAGTGCTGAACAAAAACCATCCCCACACAACGGCGAGGGGCAGTCTACCCCGCAGAGCACATGGCCTTCGTCCGGCTGGCAGATCCCGTCCCCGCAGGTCAATGTACAGTCCGGCTGACAATTGGTCCCATCTTCCCCGTCCAGGGCCGAGCAAACACCATCCCCGCACAACGGCGAAGGGCAGTCCACCCCGCAGAGCACATAGCCTTCGTCCGGCTGGCAGATCCCGTCCCCGCAGGTCAGCGCGCAATCCGGCTGACAATTGGTCCCATCTTCCCCGTCCAGAGCCGAGCAAACACCATCACCGCACAACGGCGAAGGGCAGTCCACCCCGCACAACACGTACCCCTCTTCTTTCTCGCATATCCCGTTCCCGCAGGTCAGCGCACAGTCCGGCTGACAATTGGTCCCGTCTTCCCCGTCCATGGCCGAGCAAACACCGTTTCCGCACAACAGCGAGGGGCAATCCACCCCGCACAGCACATGGCCTTCATCCGGCTGGCAGATCCCGTCCCCGCAGGTCAATGTACAGTCCGGCTGACAGTTATTCCCGTCTTCTCCATCCATGGCCGAACAAATTCCATCCCCGCACAACGGCGAAGGACAATCCACCGCGCACAACGCGTAGCCTTCATCCGGCTGGCAGATGCCATCCCCACATTGCGTCGGAATGGCCTGTGTCTGGAAGACATACCTCTGGGTGACCCACCGGTTCTTTATTTTGGACCTCAGCTTGACATAAACCGGGTCTCCGCTGACAAAGGTAGGAGAAGTCACAACCACCTGATGCTCTCTTTTTTTAAATGTCTGTATAAAAATATTCTTTGATTCCGCGCCCGTCGGCTGTGTGCCGATCACCAGGCGATAACGGCTGACCGAGCTTCCTTCCGTCCAACGAAACACAACCTCCTCAGAAGAAAGGACCACGCCTTCTTCCGGCGCGATCAGTTCCGCCGGCGCTTTAATTTTCGCAGCCACGGCGCTGGAGGGAAGAGCGAACCCCGCCCCTCCGAATGTTAAAAGCCCAATAAGCAAACAAAACAAATTCCTCTTCCTTAATAAAAACATTGTTGCTCCTTTCATTAAAAATCAGCTCAACCTTTCAACACAACCCCCGGCATCATTCCTGATAGACGGCAATATAACCAACCTCTTCCAAAGCATGAACGCCATCACCCCCCTCCTCTTCCTGGAGCCTCACTTCAAAGCCTGTCTCTGAAACATTGCGCTCCCGCATCACCACCGCCCCCTCCTCCTGATATGTCTGGCACTGGCTGACCGTGACGGGAGCCGTTGAATAACTGCCGCCATACACGACGCTGCTCCAGCTATGATCCACATTCACGGCCCCCACTTCAATCCCGAGCCCATTCGTCAAGGCGTGCGAGCCTTTTTCCAAAACAATAAAAGCGATCTTTTCCATAAGATGCTTCTGGTCAAGATAATCCCATTCCTCTATTTGATATTGAAAAGACGTGCTATCAACATTTCGTAACCGGATATGCGACGGTTGCCGGCCATGGTAAGTCACGATCTGCATAAATACGACCGGATCCGTGTATTCATTTTTCAATGTCACCGTATGCCATTGGCTCCCGTTGCGTTGAAAGCCCGTGACATGCCCCGCCTCCCCAATCACCGCCCCTTCGTCGTCCAGAATCGTTCCCGGCTGGACGGCAAAATAGCTGACCACTTCCGGAAGGTGCCACACCTCCGGGTCTCCGGACCGCTCTTCCTCGAGTTTCACCTGGAACCCGCCTTTATTAACCCCCTTCATCCTCACACCAGCGGTGTCAGGGCCATTAAACGTCTCGATCCCCGCGATCAAAACGGGTGTCTTTTTAAACTTTTCCTCGAAATGAACTTTATACCATTTTCTTTTCACTTCTTCAGGAGTCCGGCCGGCCACCGCCGGTTGAGTGACAATATGCTCCCGTGAAAAATAATCACCAAGAATTTTCCCCAAAGAAACATTCAGTTCATGATGGGAAAGAGTGTCGTATAAAGAAAACTTTTGTTCTAAGGTGGTGATGTCATCCGCGCCCACGTTAGGAGCCTCGTCATTATAATACCGGTGCGTGTAAAGCCCCCATTCCTCTCTCGGAGGATGGTGTTTATATGACCACATGGTCCAGCTCCACCCTTCCTTATTAAAAGTCTTTAAATAGAGGTCCCAGTTTTCCCTCTGGTTAAAACCCGAAAACTCGCCGATCAAGACAGGGACATCATACTCATCCTGTTTGGAATAAAGAACTTTACCGCAGAACTTATCGTCATCCGGATATTGCTCGCACGCCGGGTCATTCCCGCTGACCAGGTAAAGCGCTTGCTGATCCCTGTCCAAAACGCCGTCAATCTTGCCGGCGCTGTTGAACTTAAATCCGTAATAATGAAACTGGTAAACAACATTTTGCCAGTTATAATCAGCGGGATCCGGAAGGGTATCCCAGTCTTTATCCACAGGAATGGCCTCCATGACGATGATATGATGCGGGTCTTTCTGCCGGACCGCCGAATACAGCTGGTCATAAAACTCCCCAAGCGCTTCATACCCGTCATGGATGTCAGGATAATACAGGGGGTCAATGGCCCCGAAAGGCTCATTCAACAGATCATATCCCATGACAGCGGTGTTGTCCTTATAATGCTGGGCTAACGCCTCCCAAAGCTCTATCGTGCGCTGGCGGTACACGCCGGTGGCCGGGTTGAACAACTGGTGATAAAAGCCCTCCCCCGGGGACCCCGCCGAAGTGCGGCCGGAATGATATTCCTTGTTCTGCGCTCCCGGAGCGCCGTGCAGGTCCAGAAGCACATAAATGCCGCGGTCGGCGCAAAAATTCACCACCCGGTCGATCTGCTCAAAATTAAAGTCACTCCCGGCCAACCACTGCCCGGTCTGCTCGTCGATTTCCCGGATGACCCGATAATAAATAGGAAGCCGGATCACATTCGCGCCGCTGCGCATAATATTATCAAAATCCGCTTCTTGAATGTAGGCCTCCTGATAAAGGCCGAGCAGTCTTCCCGCCTCCGCCGGCCCAAAACGCTCGGAGAGTTTTTCGCGTATATTCCAGTCATCTTCACTCCGGGCTGGGTCATCGACCCGGATCCCCGTCATCCACGGCTCAATAAGCAGGTAATTTGCCAAATTAAAACCGCGCAATATGATGGTATCCCCCCAGCCATCCTGCTCCTTGATCAATTTCCCCGCCACCTTAAGATACCCCGCTCCCGGAGAATAGGATTGAACAGGACTCCACTCGCTCGAATCAACAACCGCCCCGCTCTCCTCAATCAGGGCCCGGACCCTGTACCACTTGCCGTTCAGGGCCGAGAGAGTCACTCTCGGGCCATTATAAATTTGCTGCCACGGGCCTTTCTTGCCGGTGGCCATTTCCACTTCATAACGGTCTGCCTGCGGCAGGTCTGTCCATTGCAGGGCCCCTCCTTTCAACGAGGCGTGGTTGAGCAAGACCGGGGCCGGGGCATAATACGCCACCTCGCTCCAATCCGAAACATAAGCAACAGGGTTAAACACGCTATCCTCGGCCTCCTCCCACCGGACCCGATACCACGCCGGGGAAACGCGCTGCGCCGGAAAACTTGTGCCGGCCCCGGAATAAACGTTCTGCCAGGGCCCTCCGGGCCCGCTGACACTCTGTTCCACCGTGTAAAGATCCGCGCCGGGAACCGGGGGCCACTGAATTTCGCCGTTAGCCAACGCCGCTTTATCTATAACCGGACACGGTTTAGCGGCGCGCAGGTCATCAAAAAAATAACGGCCTTTCCAATAAACCTGAAATTGAAGTTTATTCAAATTGTGCAGTTCCAGGTCCGGAGGCAAGGCGTCAAAGGGGATCGTAAATTTTGTCCATTCCCCGTACACCGCCGGCTGTTCCGTCCAAATAACATAAGGATTCCGGCGTTCCGGGTCTTCAAAGTCCTCTGGATAATTGTTATGATCAAAAAACTGAATGCTCAACGTGTTGTCCAGGCCGTTCTCGGCCAAAGAGTAAACCCAGAACGTCAGGCGGTCATAGGGGGAATCTTCCGGAAGCTGTTCCCCGTGAACGCCCAAAAGATCCACATGCCACGGAGACTGCTCGTACCCTTGTCCGGTCAGGACCAGTTTCTTCTCTTGAGACCGGATGCCCGTCCCGCCCCAGAGATCCAGCGTGTCCAGCATCCAGGACTGGAGCCCTTCCAAGACAATTTGATTATCCACAAACAGATCGACCGTCCCGTTCCAGGCCCACCCGAATTTCTCATACTCTTCTCCGGTAAAGCCGGGCTCAAAAACGATGGGCTCAAAAGACTGATACATACGGTCTTCTGAAACAACCTGGATATCGTCCAAATAATATGTTCCCGGATAATAATTAATAAATTCAATTTTATCAATACGATTCAAATTAAAATCCTGCGGCAATTGAGAAAAAAGAACCGTCAGCCGGGTCCAGGCGCCATATTGCGCCGCCTTGCTGGTCCATACTTCAAATCCGGTGCTGTTGTAATTTTCCCGGTCAAAAAATTTCACAGATACATTATTATCCAAACTCTCGCTGGACTCGTCTGGAAGCGCGTAAATCCAAAAGGTTAAACGGTCATGCCGGTCCGGCTGAAAGTTCATGTCCCATGTCTCAATCTGGGAAGGGATGCCTGTCCCGCCCCAAAGCCCGGGCGAAGTCATCTTCCATGACCGGGCGCCGTCATGAACCGGCTCTTCTCCGGAAGAAAACCCTGCCGAGGCCCCATTAAAACCCCAGCCATATTGAGCCGATCCGTTGCCTTCTTCAAAATCCTGGTAAAGCAAACCACCCAAACAAGATGAAACAACAAGCAGCGGAACGATCATATTGAGCAAAAGCACAACCATGACCTTCTTCATACGGCACCTCCTATGCTGGTCATAAAATTGAATCAGAATGGAATGAAAAAAGTGTCCCTGCCTTCTACTAATATTGACGTTGCTTTGCCCAAAATCTAACATGGCAGATAAAAAAATCCTTACTCTGTAAGCAGCGGGATTTCCAGATAAAAAGTCATGGCCCCCTATCGCAAGCTCACGAAAATAAGGATATTCTTTTAAAATTTTCCGGCTTTCAGCGCCGTTCCGTGGCGCTGAAATAATATTTATGAATCAACTCGCTGTAAACGACCAGGGCTTCTTCCTGGCGGCCGGCTTGGCGGTAAGCCTCGCCTAAAGCGAACAGGGCTTCCCCAACATAAACCAGCGGCCGCATGGGCCTCAAAGAAGGCTGCAGGGCATTGAGATATTTCATGTCGTCCGCCTCAAATTCCGCCTGCAGCTTTCTGGCTTCTTCCCCATAAATCTCCAGGCACCAAAACACCGCCGCTTCCACTTTTGCGATATCCCGGGCTTCCAATGCTTCCCAAGCAAGCGTTGACAATTGCTCGGACGGATATTCGGCCGGGCTCAGCGGCATGGCCCGCCCGCTTTCTTGGATCCTCAGGAGGATATCCTCAGAAAGGCCGTCTGGCAATAAAACATCCGGCGTTTCCGGGTCGAGGATTTCATACACCTTTCCCATAGCGGCTTCGGCCGGGCGCCAAAACATGGTCGCCAGTCCGGGGGCCGTCCCAAGAACAAAGACTAAAAAAACCAGCAAAAAACGCGAAATCCGTTTCATAATTCCAGGGGGACACGCTGTCAAAACTTTGTATTCAACTCTAAAAAGCCCATATACCGTTCTTCATATTTATCGGACGAGTAATCTATAAAGACCTTGCCGCCCCAATCAGGGCTGAGCTGGCAGCTCAACTCAAAATCAGCCCCTTTTTCCGTAACAGACGAGTCCCGGCCTTTGATGGTCGTCTGGGTTGACGCCCCGATAAATCTGATATTAATATCATCGCTGTCCTCCACTTCAAAGACGTGGTTAACAAACGGCCGGACCTTGACGGAAACCGCCTTCGAGTTCGCTTGAAAATCCTTTTTTAACGCCATCCCGGCTTTGATGTTCATCTGGGCAAAAGAATTTTCATCGACCTGCATATTAAACGATCCTCCGTTGAATTCCGTGTACCCGTCCGTCTTGTTGTAAAGATATCCTGTCTGCAGGAACGGTTCCACCTGCACGCTGTGATGCTCGAATAACCGGCTGACGGAAAGGGTGGTCGAAAAATGATGGCCGTCGTATTCGGCTTCGGGGCTTCCGGAAACAGCTCCCACCACCACATTTCTGATGGAATCGTATTTGGCGATTCCACCGCCTATTGTCGCCGACAACTTATAACCGCCCATAATTTTCTGGCCGTACACGCCAAAAATATAATCCTTGATTTCCGTTGTGCCCGCGTTCTGGGTCAGATCGATTTCGGAAAAAAGACTGTTGGCGTAAACCCCCAGAAGATGTTTGGAATCAACGGCAAACTCATACCCGGCCAAAACGCCGTACTTTTCGGCATTATATCCATTGCTGAAATCGGTGCGCTCGCCATGACTGCCCCCGAACATCCCCTGAATCCACACCCCTCTTTCACCTTTTTCAAATTGTTTATAATCGACACTCAACAGCGCCTGCATAAACGATTCAAAATTTACCTCGGTGTTGGATAATCCATACGGATCGGCATACGGATTAAACGCCTGGTTGAAATTCGAACCCGCGTTCATGCCGCCTAAAACAGTGCCGATCTTATCATGGACGAGCGAATTGACGTTCTGTATATTGGCTATCGTAGCGTGGGCGCTTGAAACGCTATCAACAGGAAAAATGTGTTTCAGGGATTCTTCCACTTCTGATTCGGAATACCCGTCCAGGGTCGTGCCCACTGTGTGCAGCGTCCCGCTGCCGTCATACGCGTCGAGATAATCGGCCAGGGGGCCCACCGGCCGGGTGCTGACCGTCGTAGGATAGGTCGGAGAGGTGGTCGGGGACGAAATAGAGCCGATCGGCACGACCGCATAACGGATAACGCCGCCGGCGTAGAGGACATCACCGGTCCCGGTGCCGTAAAGCGTAACGACCGAAAACGTCCCGGAATCGTCAATGCTGCCGATAAAATTTTGAAACACCCCATACGTGGCGAAGCCCGGGTTATCCGTCGTCGCGTTCGCCGTGCCGATGGCAATCGGCGCTCCGCCGTCAAAGCAGATATAAATAGTCGAAGGATGGCAGCACGTGCCCCAATCGCCAAAATCGATGCCAAATCCATTGATGGGAGAAGAGAAGGTAAACGTCAACCCGGATGTCGTGGTCCCGTCCGCGGTCATTTCGATAGCATCCCCGCCGGGGATGCTCCCGGGCTGGGGCGTGGCCAAATACGTCGTGTCGACGCTTCTGTTGGCCGCGTTTGTCGACGTTATGGTGTACCCCGTCCTGCTCCATGAATTGGTCCCGCTTGTGAGTCCGGACAGGGCGTCATTCGTTTGGGTCCCGCTGACAGCCGAAATGTTTGTGTCAAAGGTGTTTCTCCCCGCCGGGATGTCATCAAAAAAAACCACCGGCGCCGCGAACGCCGAAACCGCCCCGATCATCAACAGTGTCAAAGTTATAAAAAGTGTCTTTTTCATTGACCCTCCTTCTTTATCCTGTTTTTCAGCAACTCAAAAGCCGCCCCATTCCCGGCTCTCCTGTTTATTCCCACTGATGCATCTTTTTATTATTAAAGATCAAGACTGTTTTTGTGATTGTGGTGGTGTTATCGCGCAGAATTTTAAAATAAATTTTAATCTTCACGTCGATTTTCTCCCCGGCCAGCGCTTGCATATCTTCCGGCGGGGCTTCGTAGGCGTATTCTATGGTTTGCGTGCTGATAAAATCGTCGGTTCTATAGACCGGGAACGGGAACTGCAGGACGAACAGGTACATATCCGTCTCGCGGCTGAACAAGTAAGGGCTGGGGGCCAACGTGATACTGTATTCCGCATCGTACACCTCCTGCCGTTTATCTTCATAAGGTTGTATTCTCGCGGCGTACTGCTCATCAGACTCATATTCGGCTTTTTCAGGGATGGATTCGCTCAACGCTTTGATTTTTGACGGGATCTGGCTAAAATCCAAAAAATATTCGCCGTTCTGGTCATAAACATCCCCTCTGACATCAACTTTAATTTCATTGGCTGCCCCCGCGGCCGCCCATCCCAGCAAGAACACGACGAGACATAACCCAATTTTTTTTGAACTCTTCATGACCCACCTCCACCCAAAGTTGTTCTGCTTTTTATAATAAAACAATGATAAAAAATTACGGGAACTCACGTATTCATCAAAGGCATGAACCGCAGCAAACTACGTATTATTAAACCAACATCCTTTGACTCGTTCGCTTGGGCTCACCCGCTGAAGGATCCATTCGCATGTCTAGTTTACACTCCCTTGGCTCGTGTAAATTAAATGCTCATTGAAGGCATGAACCCCTGAGAAAGCTGTGGGGCATGAAACCAATCGTGTTCATTTTACACCCCTCAAAAAGTTTCCCGTAATCAATTAATAAAAAGATTGGCGCACAGGGAGCTAAAAGAATCTCAGGTTTTCCAACAACGCCAGCGGTTTGGCTGTTTGCAAAACCCAGGTTTCCACCGCCGGCGTGCAACCGCAATTTTTACATACGGCCCCGTCATAAATCCCTTTCCGGCAGCAACATGGGACCATCTCCCCCTGATTGATGGTCAGTCTCCCCCAGACCCGCCGCGGCCAGCGGCCATCTCTTAAGGCCTTAATGCCGTCAAACGTATTAAAAATCAACATCCTTCAACTCGTTCGCTGGGGCTCACTCGCTGAAGGATCAATCCGCATGTCTCGTTTACACTCCCTTGGGTCGTGGTATTAAATCAACATCCTTCAACTCGTTCGCTGGGGCTCACTCGCTGAAGGATCAATCCGCATGTCTCGTTTACACTCCCTCTGGTCGTGTAAACTAAATGCTCATTGAATAAATCCGGAACGCTCAAAAGGGAACACTATTTTATAGGCTTTCCCTATAATATTTCTTCTCGGGACAAACCCCCAGAAGCGGCTGTCCGTGCTTTTCTCGCTGTAATCACCCAGAACATAGTACTGGCCCCGAGGCACTGTTATCACCTGATTGGCCTGGCCGTAATCGCCCCCGTTGAAATAATAAATATCGGCCATGCCGGGAATATTGACGAGCTGATGATTGACATAAATGCGGCCGTCTCTGATTTCGATGGACTCGCCCTCCTTGGCAATCAGCCTTTTAACAACAACCCTGGTCTTGTCTTTCGGAAAGACGAAAAACACAATGTCCCCCCGCTCCGGCGCCCCTGCCAGATATTGGAACCTGTTCACCAAAAACCAGTCCCCTTCCACCAACACGGGGCTCATGGAATTCGAAATGATCCTGGGCGCCAGCACAATAAACTTATTCACGATTTCCGCCAAAAGAATGTTCAAATTAAAAACAAGCACAAAAATCAAAGTGGCGAGAGGGATAAGGACGACCCGGACAAATGTTTTTTTAAAGGGATATTTTAAACTCCGGGTGTATAAGTACGCGTCCAGGATGACGAAAATCTCAAAAAGGATGAAAAGAAATGCGGGCCATAAAATATGCTGATTCAATTTCTGTGTCGGATGGAAGATAACCAACAATAAGGCGAGGATAAAATTTAAATGCGCCAAGGAAAAGAAAAGGCCTCTTTTGATTCTCCCGGAATATATCTGCCCGAAGCCGGGAAAAATGAAAGAAAACATAAGAGCGATGAAAGGATCTTTGGGTTGCGGTTTTTCCACGTAAAACTCCCTTTAGAAATCCTTCCCATTCTACCCCAAAGAAAAACCCCCTGCAATGAATCAATCGCAGAAAAACCGCCCAGCTCCCTTACGAAGACAATTTCTTGGACATTGTCCTGGGTGTCATTCTGGGGACACAATGAGCTGCCCCCGATTTAACGGACGGGTTAATTAAAGAACAACGGCTGCCTCAGC
>ENA-UPTA01006704-UPTA01006704.1-activated-sludge-metagenome-genome-assembly--contig:-NODE-6704-length-10099-cov-8.346177_pt1 | contig 10099 bp, 10 predicted proteins | sample MGYA00238184_ERZ773361 | MGnify/ENA primary metagenome ERZ773361 (study PRJEB29100, sample SAMN05720205) | activated sludge metagenome | isolation source: anaerobic digester from wastewater...
AACAATCATTGGCAACTGCGATGTGTTGGAGCTTCATTGTAGGCAAAAAGCCCCCAACGTCCAGCCTTCGAACCGCGGGATGTTGCTCGTTGCAAGGTCGCAACATCAAATTTATCAACAACTTATCCACAGCTTCGAAAAGCATGATTTGAACAACTTGTGGGTGAAGGGTGTTCAGCATGCGAAGCCCTGCAAGGTTTTCCGCATGGTGGCTGTCTGCAATTCAGCAATGCCAGTAATCGCGCTCAGGCAACCCCGATTCTATCGAAAAAAGTAACGGCCAATTCTGGAAAGTTAGTAGGCGCAAACTTTTTCAGGAGCCACGTTCAGCGAGGCCCGGGCCTCGATCGACCGAATCGCATGCGCACGGCCCCAGAAAAAACTCGGGTTTCCGAGTCCGGAATGGGGTCTTCCGGACAGCAGAAACCGGGACACCGACTTATCGCGCCGGACGAATCAACGCATATTGGGCCCATTCGCCGCGACGGAACAGGACGCTGACGGGCTTGCTCTTGTCCAGGCGAGCCACCACGGCGTCGAAGTCCCTCACCGACAAGACCTCCTGGTTGGCCACCTGGGTGATGACGTCACCTTCGCGCAAGCCGGCACGTGCGCCGCCTTCCGTGGCAGCATCGACCTTGACGCCGCCTTTGATCTTGAGTTCTTTCTTCTGCGCGTCGCCCAGTTCGCTCACGCTGAGCCCCAGCAGCTGCACGGCCGCGCTTGGACGGGCCTTCTCCTCGCGCTCTGCCGGCTTGCGTGTGGCGACTTTTTCGGGTTCCGACTCGCCGATGACGACGCTCAGTTCCTTGCTGGCACCGCGACGGAACACGGTGAAGGCGGTCCGGGTGCCCGGTTTGACGCTGCCCACAAAACGCGGCAGGTCAGATGCTTTCTCGACCGTCTTGCCATCGAAGCGGGTGATGATGTCGCCGGCTTCGACACCCGCTTTTTCCGCGGGCGATCCGCTTTCGACCCCGCGCACCAGCGCGCCCTGGGCCTTGCCCAGCCCGAGCGACTCGGCAATGTCCTTGGTGACCTGGTCGATCTGCACGCCAATGCGACCGCGCGTGACGCGCCCGGTCGCGCGCAATTGGTCACTCACCCGCACGGCCTCGTCCATCGGGATCGCAAACGCGATGCCCATGTAGCCCCCGGAACGCGAGTAGATCTGGCTGTTGACGCCCACCACCTCGCCGCGCATGTTGATCAGCGGGCCGCCGGAATTGCCAGGGTTGATGGCCACGTCGGTCTGGATGAAAGGCAGGTAGTCACCGGTGTCGCGCTGTTTGGCACTGACGATCCCCGCCGTCACCGAGTTCTCCAGCCCGAACGGTGAGCCAATCGCCATCACCCATTCGCCCACTTTCAGACGGCTGGAATCCCCGATCTTGACGGCGGGCAAACCACTGGCCTCGATCTTGACCACCGCGACGTCGGTGCGCTTGTCGGTACCCACGATGCGGGCCTTGAACTCGCGCTTGTCGGTCAAGGTGACGATCACCTCGTCGGCCCCGTCAACCACGTGCGCGTTGGTCATGATGAAGCCGTCGCCCGTCAGGATGAAGCCGGAGCCGACACCGCGCGGCTGTTCATCTTCCTGGGGTCGGTTGGGGCGTGGCCCCTGGCGCGGCACATTGGGCAGGGGCACGCCGAAGAAACGGCGGAAAAACTCCTGCATGTCCTCGTCGCCCGCGCCGCCATGCGGGCTGCCGCCGCGGTTCTTCTCAAGGGTGCGGATGTTCACCACCGAAGGGCCCACCTGCTCCACCAGTTCGGTGAAGTCGGGCAAACCGCGAACGGCTCCGGGCCCCTGGGCCCAAGCCGGAACCGTCGGCGCCAATGTCGCGACCGACGCCGCGAAAAGAGCGCCTGCCAGTGCCTGCATGCGCAGCGTTTTGAGATTCATAGTCAGCATCGTTTTCCTTTCAACAATCGCATTCCACCACCGCAGCGAAGGCCTTTGAGCCAATTGGGGATTCACGGGCGCCGCTCAAGGCCTTGGGCAAAGGCCTTGAGCGTGTGCATCGGCGCCTCGCCCACCACGGTGAGCCACCAGTCGCCGCCAACCCGGTCTGGCCATCGGTGCATCATCAGGTGCGTCGCGCCCATCGTGACCATGCGTTCGCCCTGGTGGCGCCGCGGATCAAACGGCTCGATGAACAGCGAAATGGACGCCAGTCCGTCCGTGAACACCCACTGCACCATGGATTTGGTCGAACTGGCAGGCGCCGGGCGCTTGAGACAGTTCGTCTGTTGAAAACCGGGCACGGTGCTGCGGACGGCCCATCCCTCTGCTGCGGCGGTGGTATGAACCACATCGGCCTTCTCCACCCGGTAACCGCCCGTGTTGGCCATCATCTGTGCCAATTGTTCCATCTGAACGGGGGCATCGAACTGGATCTCGGAAAAAGCAGCCTGTTCCAAAACCTGGCCAGCCGCGTCGAGCGTCTGAAGCTTGACCAACAGACCGGTCTTCTTCTCGCTCCAGATCCGGTAGCCAAAGCGCCACGGGTCCTTCGGCGTCAGTTGCACGCCGTCTGCTTCATGACCGGCAATGCGCTCGCCAGCCAAAGGTTGCAAGACATAGTGCCCGGCAAGAGCCTGCTCACCCGGTATCACCCGGTTAGGAAACAACGCGGGTGCCTCCAGCTTTTCCGCCACCGCGCGCTTATCGTTCGCATGAAACGTGAGCACCTCGTCGTTTCGGCGGAACGTGGAACGGGGCGGTCCGGTGAGCGACTCGACGCGTTCCATCTGTTGTGCGCCGTCGCACACATGCCAGATCCGCGCAGAAGACAAGGCACCCGACGATGACGACACCACGTAGGTTCCGGCGTAGACCCGTTTGCGCGGCGCTTCCTGCAGGCGGGCGAGCCATGTGCTCATATCGCTCGACGAGGACGACGCAGGTGGCGGCGCCTTGGCCGATGGCGGATTCGCCGACTGGGCCATCGAGCCCCCCGCAACCCCGCACAACCACCCCAGCACGGCCAATCCAACGACGCGACGCACAGGCAGCATGATCAGGGTCGCCACGTTCACGGCCCTGTCACCCGCATCGGGCGCCCGGCGACGCCATCGAACGTGGCGCTACGCAGAAACCCCGCAGGATTCTGAAGTGCCGAGCCACCACCGAACTGCCGATGCGCCGCCAGCATCGCGTCCAGGTGGGGGTCCCGGATCATGACCGCCGATCCGCCACCCTGGCCGCCCAGAGCCGCTTCGACACGCTCCGGCGTTGCTGGCCGCGCCAATTGAACGCCTCCGCCTCCCCCGCCCAGCCCGTTCCAGGCGACTGCCGCCACGGCGACCACGGTGGCCAGACCGGCGAGCACCTTCCAGCGGTAGGTCCGGTCGTTCGCAGCGGGCGGAAATTCATGATCAAAAGACCTGTCTTCCTGCGTCCCATGGTCATCGGGAGCTATGGTTTCAGGAGTCACGGACAACGGCTCGACGAAGCGTGGAATGCCCGGTTCGGCCTGGAGCCGCTCCCGAAGTCGCGCGACGAACGCCTTGTCGTACTGCCCGGATCCCATCTCGCCCGAGCGCAGGACATCGCCGATCACGTGGTACAGATGCCAGCTCGCCCACGCATCCTCGTCCTGCCCGAGGCAATCGACGACACTGGCAAAGGCCGCTCCGCCCAGCTGTCCGTCCACGAGCGCGGACACCTGCTCCCGCAGCTCCAATTGTTCAATTGTTCTCGTCTGTTCCATCTGATTGCTCACCGATTCCGCCCCGCCTTACCAACGTTTGCCACTCTGGTGCTCCAGCATCGGACGCACCCGCGCCGAAATCGCCTCACGGGCCCTGAAAATCCGCGAACGCACGGTACCGATTGGACAATCCATGGCTTCGGCGATCTCCTCATAACTAAGGCCTTCGATCTCGCGCAGGGTCACGGCCTGCCGCAAGTCTTCCGGCAACGCGTCCATCGCCGCGTTCACCGCGAGGGCGATTTCGCGCGCCGCAAACTCCGATTCCGGGGTCTCTTGAGTGCTTGGTTCGTTTTCGCGCCAGGAAGTTTCATCCTCTTCCTCGCCGCCCGCGCCAGGGCTTGCCGCGGCAGAAGGATGCCGTTTCAGATCAAGCAACGCCTTCTTGGCCGTGTTCACCGCGATCCGGTAAAGCCAGGTATAGAACTGCGCATCACCACGGAACTGGTGCAGGGCCCGCCAGGCCCGGATGAAGGTTTCCTGGGCAATGTCTTCGATCAGGTCGACGTCCCTCACCATGCGGGCGATCAGGCGCTCGATCCGGCGCTGGTACTTGACGACGAGCAGTTCGTATGCCCGCTGGTCACCCGCCACGGCACGTTCCACCAGCAGGTGATCGCTGTCGGGCATGCCGCCGCTCCGCGACGAAGGCGCGGGATCATTCATGAGCAATGCCTTCGCTGGCAGGTCCGGGAACCGCTCCAGAAAACAGCGCACGGCGCAAGGCTGTCCAAGCCGGAGGATCGGCCGCGGCCTCGAGCCACAACCAGCAGCTCGCCGGGCTCGTGCCGGGGCCTACCACCCGGACCAGCACGAGCAGCCACCGTAGGCCATCGAAGCGAACAACCGGGGCATCGCTGACCGGCAGCTCCCCCGGGGCGTACCATGCGCCACCGTCCCACCGGAATTCCCCTTCAGCCGTGCCAAGCCAGAACCGCCATGCAGCCGCGCCGGCCAGCAGCAAGGTCACCGCCCCAAGGCCCCAACGCCAGCTCGGGACCGGCCACGCCCATGCCAAGGCCAGAAACCCGGCCAGCCAGACCAGTCCCAGTGCCATTGCGAGAAGCGGCGAGCGCTGCACCGGGTATCGAACCGATGGGGCGCCGGCCATGAAGGTGTGAATCGGGATTGACCGCGCCCCGGGCAGAAAGTGCCGTTGCCGCGATCAGGCGCGCTTGAAAACCAGCGAACCGTTGGTACCGCCAAAGCCGAAGTTATTCTTCAGCGCATAGTCCATCTTCATGTCGCGCGCAACGTTGGCGCAGTAGTCCAGGTCGCATTCCGGGTCCTGGTTGAAGATGTTGGCGGTCGGCGGACTCACCTGGTGGTGGAGTGCCAGCACGGTGACCATGCTTTCAAAGCCCCCGGCCCCACCCAGAAGATGACCGGTCATGGACTTGGTCGAATTCACCACGATCTTGCGTGCATGATCGCCCAGCGCAGCCTTGATGGCGTTGGATTCGTTCACATCACCCAGTGGGGTGGAGGTTCCATGGGCGTTCAGGTAACTGATCTGATCCGGATTGACGCCCGCATTCGCCAACGCATTGACCATCGCACGCCGCGGACCGTCCATGTTGGGCGCAGTGATGTGGCCGGCGTCGGCGCTCATGCCAAACCCGGCGAGCTCCGCATAGATTCGGGCGCCACGGGCCTTGGCATGTTCATAGGACTCCAGCACCATCACGCCAGCACCTTCGCCAAGCACAAAACCGTCGCGGTCCTTGTCCCAGGGGCGCGAGGCTGTATGGGGGTCGTCGTTGCGTGTGGACAAGGCCCGCATGGCCGCGAAGCCCCCAACGCCCAGCGGCGACACCGTGGCTTCCGAGCCGCCAGCGATCACCACATCGGCATCGCCGCACTCGATCATGCGACCGGCCTGCCCGATGCAATGCAGCCCGGTTGTGCAAGCGGTGACGATCGCAAGGTTCGGGCCCTTGAACCCAAACCGCATCGACACGTGCCCCGAGATCATGTTGATGATCGAGGCCGGCACGAAGAACGGCGTGATGCGGCGCGGGCCGCGGTTCAGCAGTTCGGCGTGCGTCTCCTCGATCAACGGCAAGCCACCGATGCCCGCGCCGATGACACAGCCGATGCGTGTGGACTGCTCCTCGCTCAGGGCGTCGCCGGTAGCGAGTCCAGCATCGGCCACGGCCTGCACGGAGGCAGCGATACCGTAGTGAACGAATGTATCCATCGTCCGCGCTTCCTTGGCCGACATGTAGCCCTCCACATCGAAGCCCTTGACTTCGCCCGCGATCCTGCAGGAGAAGTTCGTGGCGTCGAACCGGGTGATCATGTCGATACCGGACTTTCCGGCCAGCAGGTTGGACCACGCTTCCGCCACCGTGTTGCCCACGGGGCTGACGCATCCCAATCCCGTGACGACAACGCGGCGACGGGTCATCGGAGCTCAGGCCTTCTTGGAAACGGCGTAATCAATGGCTGCCTGGACGGTCGTGATCTTCTCGGCGTCCTCATCGGGGATCTCGATGCCGAACTCGTCTTCCAGCGCCATCACCAGTTCCACGGTGTCCAGCGAGTCCGCGCCGAGATCGGCCACGAAGGCTTTTTCGTTGGTCACCTGTGACTCTTCAACGCCAAGCTGCTCGGCGATGATTTTCTTGACGCGTGCTTCGATATCGCTCATATGTCCCTCTGAGGGTTGTGAAAAAAACTGATTTTACCTGCCCTTGCACGACCGGCGGAAGCTGCCCCCAAGGCAATTGGGCGCGCGCCCTTGCGTACTCAGGCCATGAACATGCCGCCGTTGACGTGCAATTCCTGCCCTGTCACATAGGCCGCCTGCGGACTCGCGAGATAGACCACCGCGTGGGCAACATCAGATGGCTTGCCCAGGTGCCCGAGCGGGATCTGTACCAGCAGGGCCTTCTGCTGCTCCTCGGGCAAAGCGGCGGTCATGTCGGTTTCGATGAAACCGGGTGCCACACAATTGACCGTGATGTTTCGGCTGCCCAGCTCGCGGGCCAGCGCGCGGGTCATGCCCGCCACACCGGCCTTGGCCGCCGCGTAGTTGGCCTGCCCAGGATTGCCCGAAGCCCCTACCACGCTGGTGATGTTGATGATGCGCCCGTAGCGCTGCTTCATCATGGGCCGGATCACGGCACGGCTCATCCGGAACACGGCCTTGAGATTGGTGTCGAGCACCGCATCCCAGTCGTCGTCCTTCAGGCGCATGGCCAGCATGTCGCGGGTGATGCCGGCGTTGTTCACCAGCACCTGCAAGCCGCCGTGCTCTTTGACGATGGCATCGATCAGCGACTCGGCCGCCGCGGCATCGTTCACATTCAGTGTCGCCCCACGGCAGCCAGGGTAGGCGGCCAAAGCGGCGGTGATGCGCGCCGCGCCGTCGTCGGAGGTCGCTGTGCCGATCACTTTCAGCCCTTGCGCCGCCAGATGCAGGGCGATGGCCGCGCCGATGCCGCGCGTCGCACCCGTGACCAGGGCGACCTGGCCCTGAAAGCTGGTTTCACTCATGACAGTAGTCCTTTCACGTCGTTCATCGATGCCGGATCGAACAACGCCGCGCCGGTCATTTCGGGGTCGATGCGCTTGACCATGCCGGCCAGTACCTTGCCGGGCCCGCATTCGACCACCGTGACGACGCCCCGCGCCTTGATCGCACGAACACATTCGACCCAGCGCACCGGGCCAAAAGCCTGACGGTACAGGACATCACGGATGCGATCGGGCGTGACCTCAACGGTCACGTCAATGTTGTTGATGACGGGAATGGCGGGCGTGCCCAGTTCGATGGCGGCCAGTTTTTCGCGCAGCTTCTCGGCCGCAGGCCTCATCAGACTGGAATGAAACGGGGCCGACACCGCCAGCGGCAGGGCCCGTTTGGCGCCACGCGCCTTCAGTACCTCGCAGGCTTTGTCCACGGCGGCCTTGCTGCCCGCGATGACCGTCTGCGCGCTGTCATTGAAATTGGCGGCTTCGACGACCTCCCCGCTGGCCGGATCGAAACTGGCCTGGGCTTCCGCGCAGCCCGCGATCACCGCGGCTGCGTCCAAACCCAGAATCGCGGCCATCGCGCCCGCGCCAATTGGCACCGCTTCCTGCATTGCCGCGGCCCGGAAACGAACCAAGGGGGTTGCCTGCGCCAAGGTCAGTACGCCGGCGGCGACCAGCGCGGCGTATTCGCCCAGCGAGTGCCCGGCCACCACCGATGGCTCGGCACCGCCTTCGGCGCGCCAGATGCGGTAGGCCGCGACGCCCGCGACCAGCATCACCGGCTGGGTGTTGGTCGTGAGTGCGAGCGTCTCGCGAGGGCCTTCGCGAATCAGCCGGGCCACATCTTCACCCAAGGCGTCGGACGCCTCCTGCAAGGTCTGCAACAGCGCCGGGTGATCACCCCAGGCGTCGAGCATGCCAACAGACTGGGAACCCTGTCCCGGAAACACAAAAGCAAAGGATTTCATGTCAAGAGTCGAAAATCAAGTCGTTTACTGCCGAGCCCATTATCAGCAGGCCACAAGACGCTACAAATCCAGGAGTACCGCTCCCCAGGTGAACCCCCCGCCAACGCCCTCGAGCATCACCGTGTCGCCCTTGTGAATGCGCCCCCCTCGCACGGCCTCATCCAGCGCCAGCGGGATCGATGCGGCCGAGGTGTTTCCGTGTTCATCGACCGTGACCACCACCTTGGCCATGGGCAGTTTCAGCTTCTTGGCCGTGCCTTGCATGATTCGGATGTTGGCCTGGTGCGGCACCAGCCAGTCGATGTCCGCGTCGGTCCGGCCCGCCTTGTCGAGTACCGCGCGCGCCGCGCTTTCGAGCGCGCCCACCGCGAGCTTGAAGACCGCCTGGCCGTCCATGCGCAGCAGGGGCGTTCCCAGCACCTGCCCGCCCGACACATGGCCCGGCACGCAAAGAATGTCGGTGTATTTGCCGTCGGCGTGCAGGTCGGTGGCCAAGATTCCGGGCGTGCCCGATGCTTGCAGCACCACGGCACCCGCACCGTCGCCGAACAGCACACAGGTCGTCCGGTCGTTGAAATCGAGCAGACGGCTGAATACTTCGCTGCCGACGACCAGCGCCTTGGTGGCCGCGCCAGCCCTGATCATCGAGTCGGCGACCGTCACGGCGTAGACAAAGCCGCTGCAAACCGCCTGCACATCAAAGGCCGCACATCCCGCGACGCCCAATTTGTGCTGCAGGATCGTCGCCGTCGAAGGAAACACCATGTCGGGCGTAGAGGTCGCCACGATGATAAGGTCGATCTCCTGCGCAGGAATCCCCGCGCTATTCAGAGCGCTTCGGGCGGCTTCGACTCCGAGGTCGCTGGCGAAGACGCCCGGTTCCGCAAAGTGCCGGGCCCGGATCCCGGTGCGCTCCCGAATCCATTGGTCCGATGACTCGATGCCCTGCTGGGCCAGCCGGGCCACCAGTTCCGCATTGGTCACGCGACGGGGCGGCAGGAAACTGCCCGTGCCGGTGATTCGGGAATAACGCTTCATGGATCAGGTCAATGCTTTGGGACCGCCTCCGGGAATGTCCCGGCCAAAAGAACCGGAGCAGCATGGGCGATACGCGCCTGAACCCGCTCCAGCAACTGGTTGCGGGACGCATCATACGCGCGGCTCAGCGCATTGGCGAAAGCGAGTTCGTCGGCGGAGCCGTGGCTCTTGAACACCAGACCGCGCAAGCCCAACAACGCAGCACCGTTGTAGCGACGGTGATCCACTCGCTTTTTGAACGCAATTAACACCGGATAGGCAACCAAAGCTGCAATTTTGGTGAAGATATTGCGAGAGAACTCTGCTTTCAGGAAGCCGCCAATCATGGTGGCCAGCCCTTCAGTGGTCTTCAGCAGCACATTGCCCACAAAGCCGTCGCAGACGACGATGTCGGTGGTGCCTTTGAAAATGTCGTTGCCTTCGACGTTGCCGAAAAAATTGAGATCACCGGAATCGGCGGCGGTTCGAAGCAGTTCACCAGCATTTTTTATGATTTCGCTGCCTTTTATCGCCTCTTCACCAATATTGAGCAAACCGACACTGGGGTTGTCGTTGTCGTTGAGCACCGAAACCAAGGCCGACCCCAGCACCGCAAACTGCAACAGGTGTTCGGCCGTGCAATCCACGTTGGCACCGAGGTCCAGCACCGTGGTGGCCCCGCCGCGCGAATTGGGAATCTGGGTGGCAATGGCCGGGCGGTCGATGGCATCCACCGTTTTCAGGAGATAGCGCGCCACGGCCATCAAGGCTCCGGTGTTGCCAGCGGAAACCGCCGCCTGCGCCGAGCCATCCTTGACCTGCTGGATGGCCACCCGCATCGACGAGTCCTTCTTGCGGCGCAACGCCACCTCGATGGAATCCTCCATGCTCACCACCTCGCTGGCAGCCACCACC